>Ga0114976_10003143_pt1 | contig 10353 bp, 8 predicted proteins | sample S_130805_EF_Meta_FD_87319 | JGI IMG/M metagenome (GOLD analysis project Ga0114976, IMG submission 87319) | Freshwater microbial communities from Lake Simoncouche, Canada to study carbon cycling - S_130805_EF_MetaG | ecosystem: Environmental > Aquatic > Freshwater > Lake | place: Lake...
AAAAGTTCTTAAAGGTTTACAAAAGCGCAGAATTGACGAAAAACAGTTGTTTTTATCCTAAGAGAAATTAAAATGTTAAAAAGAACAAAGGATTTAATATGACGACCGCATCAGTAATGACTTACGACTCATTGGTCGAAAACATTCAGTCTTACCTAGACCGTACTGATGATGATACCCTTGCCAAAATTCCTCTCTTCATTATGTTGTCAGAGCAAATTATTGCCAGCCAAATTAAGTTCCTTGGCAACCTAACGGTACAAGCCTCCACAATGACGATAGGTCAACCTATCATTGACAAGCCTGCCAGATGGCATAAGACAGTTTCTTTTAACATTACTGTAGCTGGTAAAAAACAGCCTGTACTGCTTCGCAAGTATGAATATTTACGAGAGTTTGCCCCTGATGCAACAGTGACTGGCGTACCATCTTATTTTGGCGACTATGACTATACGCATTGGTTAGTAGCCCCGTCTCCAGCTTTGGCGTATGATTTTGAAGTTTTGTACTACGAGCGGCTCCAACCGCTTGATTCCTCTAACCAAACGAATTGGTTCACTATTTACGCCCCACAAGCGTTGCTATATGGGTCTTTATTACAGGCTATGCCGTACATCAAGAACGATGAGCGGATGCCTATGTGGCAACAAAACTATGACCTCATTATTCAAACGCTTAAAGCTGAAGACGTCCAGCGTATTGGTGACCGTCAAGCAACCGTATTGGATTCTTAAATATGAGTTATAACTCCCCCTTTACTGGTAACGTCGTTCAACCGACCGATGTATCGTATCGTCGAATTATTCTAACGGATGACTTGCAGTTGGAGTGGCCTATCAACGGCACAACAACTGATGACGCCGCCGCTCGTATCATGGAGGTGTCAACAGCTTCTACAGCTAATGAGTTGTGGATGCCACCAGCTAATCAAGCCTCGGTTGGTCAAGATGCTTTAATTCGTAACGTCGGTGCTGTTGCTGTAACGGTAAAAGACTACACTGGCGCAAACACGATTGTTACCATTGCCGCAGGCGAAGCGCAGTACATTTATATTGTTACGAATGCAACTACCGCAGGAACATGGGGCATCATTGCTTTTGGTATTGGTTCATCTGGTGCGGACGCCGCTACCCTTGCTGGTTATGGTTTATTGGCAATTGGTCAAACACTCAATCAATCACAACCTGTAACAACCTTCTCCTCTAATTACACAGCGCTGACAACAGACCGTTCTAGCACTTATGTATGGACAGGCGGTGCTGGAACTTTGACTTTGACCCTCGCGTCTACCCTTGCCGACAATTGGTTTATGTTTGTACGCAACAGCGGAACAGGCGCTTTGACTGTTGCTGGAAGTGGTGGCAATGTAATCAATGGTTCTGCGTCAATTGCTTTGCAACCTGCGGATTCTTGTATTATTGTTTGTAGTGGTTCTCAGTTCTATACGGTTGGCTTAGGTCGAAATACGCAATTTGCATTTACTCAATTGAGTAAAGCTGTGACGACTGGCTCTTACACCTTGACGGCTTCTGAAGCCTCAAACGTAATTCAAAAATACACAGGCGCTTTGACAGGCAATGTCACAATTGTTGTCCCATCAACCGTTCAGGTTTACTACATTGTTAACGCAACATCAGGTGCTTACACCGTCACAATTACAACGGGTTCTGGTGGTACTGCTATTTTAACCGCAGGTAGTCAAGCTACCTTAGTCTGCGATTCTGTGAACTTGTACAATGCCAACACAATTCTTGCTGGGTCGTCAACTATAAGTTTACAAAATGGGTCAGTTGGCGCACCGTCTTTAAATTTTGCTTCAGAAGCTACAACAGGTATTTATCGCGCCGCTTCGGGTGAATTTAATCTTGCTATTCTTGGTGTTTTACGTTCAACGCTATCTGCTACTGGATTGGCAATTGTTGGTACTGGTAACTTTACTGGTGGTGTTGCTGGCGGAGTGTTCTGATGGTTAAGAAAGTATTTACTATTGATACCTTACCCGGCGTACAACGGGACGGCACAATATTTGATATGAACTTTTACACAGACGCACTTTGGGTGCGTTTTCAACGTGGGCGTCCAAGAAAAGTTGGTGGCTATCGCGCAATTATTAGCAACGCAAAAGGATACTCTCGCGGTATCTATGTCAACTCAGTTGATGGCGTCAACTCAGTTTTTAATGGATACAACAATGGTCTTGAGGTTGTTAATATCAACAACCTTGGGATTGGTTCTGGCGTCAATCAATTTACTTTTACTGGACTAGTCCTAACGCTTAACACTTTAGTGGGTGGCACGCTATACACCAATGGAACGTACACCAATGTAACTTTAACTGGCGGTTCTGGCACTGGTGCAAAGGCAACAATTGTGGTAGCAGGCGCAACGGTGACTACAGTAACCCTGACGAAGCCCGGCAACGGGTATGTTGTTGGCAATACTTTGAGCGCAACCGCCGCAACAATTGGTGGCACGGGTAGTGGTTTTTCAATTAAGGTGGCAACAATCAATGATGGGTTTACAGAAAGCGATTTAAATCTTTGGCAGTTTGACTCTACGTTTGATGCTCAAGGCTCTGGAAATCAGTTGTTGCTTGCGCACGCTGGTCAAAACTTAGAGCAGATTGACCAAACTACAGTAACCCCAGTTTTGGCTGGAATTATTAATGGCACAACCTTGTCCCCCCTTACGGATACTACTGGCACAACCCCAACAGGCGACGTCATTGAAGTTGCTGGTGGCGTGGTTGTTTTGCACCCATATGTCTTTGTGTATGGAGACAACGGTTTAATTAAAAATTGTGTTGCTGGAGACCCCTTTGATTGGAACGGCCCTGACTCAAACGAGGTCAATGTATCCTCCACAAAGATTGTCAAAGGCTTGCCTGTACGCGGAGGCTCTAATGCTCCATCTGGGTTGTTTTGGGCGCTTGATTCGTTGATTCGTGTGTCCTACACGCCAACCACAGTAACAATTGCCTCTGTACCCCAAACTTTTTACTGGCGCTATGACATCATCTCTAGCCAATCTTCTATCCTGTCCAGTCAATGCGTCATTGAGTATGACGGTATCTACTATTGGATTGGTGTTGACCGCTTCTTGCTTTACAACGGCGTGGTTAAAGAAATTACAAATACGTTTAACCAAAACTACTTTTTTGACAACTTGAACTACGCTCAACAGCAAAAAGTTTTTGTTAACAAGGTTCCTCGTTTTGGCGAAATTTGGTGGTTCTTTCCTTCTGGCGACTCAGAAGAATGCAACGACTGCATCATCTATAACGTGCGAGAAAATTGTTGGTATGACGCAGGCGAGGCTTTGGGCGCTCGTCGCACGGCTGGGTACTTCTCTCAAGTATTTCATTACCCCATCAATGCTGGCGCAACATTGAGTGAGCAGGAAATAATTTTTACAACATCAATTTCAACAACAAACGCAAGCGCGGTCATTAGAATTGCGCCAAATAATTTGGTTGCTATTGGTCAAGAGGTTGTGTCCGCAAGCGTTCCATCTGGTGCATTGGTTACTTTAATTACACCTAATGCGGCATCACCGACAGCAACTGGCACTTCTGGGGCAAGCACAATTGTGGTCAGTAGCGCAACTGGTATTGTGTTAAATCAATCCGTGACTGGCACAGGCATTGGCACAAACGCTATTGTCACCACGATTGTGGGGACGACCATTACGCTGTCCGTAGTCAACAGTGCGACTGTATCAGGAACCATGTCATTTTCTGGTTTGAATTTAACTTTATCTGCAAACGCAACAGCAACATTGGTTGAGACCGCAAACTTTGAAACTGTGGCTGGTCAAGTTATTTTGTGGCAACACGAAATTGGAACAGATGAAGTTATTTTTGAATCATCAGACGCAATTGATAGTTATTTTGAAACTAGCGACTTAGGCTTTGTAGCTGGTGGCCCTGCCCAAACCGCGCCTGTAGGTGAAAATTTTTGGGTCAACTTAGAACGTGTTGAGCCTGATTTTATTCAAGAGGGCGAAATGACATTGCAGGTAACGGGTCGACCATACGCTCAGTCGCAAGATGTGGCGTCTCAAGAATATCCGTTTGACCCTGATACAGGCAAGATTGATATGCGCCAACAACGTCGTGAAATTCGTTTACGTTTTAGAAGTAACGTGCAAAATGGTAACTACCAAATGGGTAAGGTGTTGTTAAGCGTAACGCTTGGCGACGTCAGACCTTTCGGAAACTAATATGGCTATTGCGCTTGTATATGACCCTCGTTATCACACATGGAACTCTTGGACGAGTCTTATGTGCGAGGCTTATGCGGCGCAACAGCTATCAATAAATACTCCCGAAGAGGAGTGGAAAGAGTGGGCGGCAGGTTTAAAGGCGATTGACCTTTTTGTTAACGAAGGTATTCCTAGCCCCTATATATATGAGAACTGGCAAGATTGGGCATCAGCACTGGTCGGAGCAGTCAATCAACCAACTGAGGAAATGGCAACATGAACTTCATTGAAATATTTAACTATGTGGCAAAGGTGGCGCGACCAGCCCACGCCACAGCAACCATCGCAGAGTCGATGGAAGATGAGTTTGCGGATATTGGTTTGGATAGCCTAGATGGGCTAGTCATGTTAATGTACTTTGACGAAATCTATGGTATTGCAGACGAGGTGAGTAAAGAGTGGTCACCTAAGTCTGTCCAAGAACTCCATGACCTTGTGATGGCTAATAAAACCAAAGAGCCTGCCTCGATGGAAGAAGTTGCGGAGATATGTAAATGATTTATTTAACGCACTATCGTACAGCCTCTACCCAAGACGTTGAATTATTTGACGATATTATTTATCCACAAAAGGTAAATTGGTTTCCAGATACCTACAATCGAACAAAACTAGGTTTAGTCTACGTTCCCCACAAGTTGGCGGAAAAGGTACTTGACCCTGAGTTGCTTACCTATCTACGGGAAAATCCTGTAGGCAAGACTGCTTTTATTCTTGCTGGTGGCAACGCACACTTTGCTGGCATCGGTCAACGTGAGTACAAATCACGCCTGACTTACACCTACAAGTTCCTGCCATTCACGTTGACGCAGGTCTATGCGGGTCGTATCGCTCAGTCTTTTGGTGAGATGGACATGGTCACAACCGATGCCAGCGCCTGCGCATCAAGTCTTAAAGTAATGATGGATGTAACTAGCCTCATTAAATTTTATGACTATGAGCGTGTAATTGTTCTAACTGTTGAGGACGGCGTCTCTAATGCTGTTTTAGAGTTCTTTGGGGACTCCAAGGCCGTACTTACTGAAAAACAAGAACAGGAAGGTATAAAGCCATCCGCTTTCGATTCGATTAACTTTGGGTTTCGTATTGGGCAAGGAGCCGCCTTGGCAATCTTTGAATCCAGCGACGCTGTTGCTCAACAACAAATCAATCCCCATGCTAAATTGTTAGGTGCATATAGCGCTTCAGAGCGTTCTACCAATGCAATTGGGCAATGTGAAGATGGTGAGGGGTTCATTAAAGCCATAGAAGGTGCATTGCACTATGGTAATTTAACCCCTAATGAGATTAAAATAGTAAAAACCCACGGCACTGGAACTGCGTCCAACAACAAAGCTGAAAAGAACGCTTTGAATCAAACGCTAAAAGCATTCGTTGCAACCTCGTATAAACAGAAGATTGGTCATACGATGGGTAGCAGTGGACTGCTTGAAACACTTTTACTTTTAGATGATATTAAATCTGGTGTTGTTCCTGCAATTCCAAATCGAACCGAAAGCGATTCGGTATTCCTTTCGGATTCGACAACACCACCGAATGGCTTGATAATGAGTCTAGCGGCGGGGATGGGAAATATCTATTCTGCCGCAATTTTTAAGGGGATGTGATGCTGGTCGATAGCAAAAAGAAAGAATTAGGTACTGAAGCAATCTTAATGATTGCCGCTCAAGAGACTAAGTCAAAATATCCCGCGTCCACAATTTACGCGGCGATGGTCAAAGAAATGAATATGCAAGGCACTTCTATAGTCCGTAACGGCAATACTCTTTTTGTTGTTCACAACGCCGAGGGGCGTGTAGGAGTGTTTCGCGCTTTAAATGCAGACACTGCTCGCAACTACCTAGAGAGTTCATACGCCTTTATTCAGGGGGCATACAAAATGGGCTTTGACACGCTTGTCAGCGAGTTTGAAGACCCAACAATTATGAACATTTTTAAAGCTATTTCGCGCAACCCTCCGCAAGAGGGTATGGGGTATCGCGCTGAAAAGACTAACAAAGGTTTTCGCGTGACGGTCAAGTTAGGGCCAAAACGGGCTGAGAGGGAATAATATGAGCGCAGTATTTGAAGCTGTTGCAGATGTTGTTGAGACCGTATTTGACGCCGTTGGTGATGTGGTTGAAGTTGTCAGTGACGTTGTTGAAACGGTTGTTGAAACAGTTTCAACTGTTGTTGAGGCGGTCATTGAAGACCCTTTGCCAGTGTTGCTATCTGTTGCGGGAAGTTATATTGGTATTCCTCCTTATGTCACTATGGCGGCACTTACGGCGGCTCGTGGTGGTGACCTTGAAGACATTGCTTTGTCAGCGGGTATGGCTTATATTGGCGGAGAGATTGCGCCGAGCATTTCAAGTTCTATTTCCTCAACTGTGTCTTCATCATTTATTGAGGCTGGATTTAATGAAACATTTACCGAGGTTGCTAGTAATTCAATTAGCAAGGGTTTAGTTAATGGAACTATGGCTGAAATAAAAGGCGGTAGTTTTGAAGATGGTTTTGCTGGTGGATTTGTTGGCGGTATGGTACAAGGCGGTGTTGGAGAAGTTGCTAGTTTTGTAAAAGACGATGTAATTGACCTAGCTATGGAAAATGGCTTGGATTTAAAAGACGCAACGTCCGTATACAATGCTAGCGTAAAAGCGGTCTCTGCTGGAGTTACTTCTGAGGTAACTGGTAAAAATGACTTTGTAACATCATTTACAAATAGCGCTATTGGTTCTGGTATTGACTCTGGCGCTCGTTCATTAAACGTGACAATTGATGAGCAGTTTAAAACTGCCGCAACCGATTGGAACGAAAAAGATAAAGAAGGAACTCCTATTGATGTAGCTATAACTGGCGCAGGAATTCCAGATGATGTAGTTTCTCAAGTACAAATATCTGACATTGGTGTTGACGCTACTGCTGATACCAACATGGTTGAAACAAGGCCAGATAGCACTATTGATACTGCAAACATATTGGCTGATACTGTTGCGAATAGAACTAATAATGTTGCTTCTGTTGGCGAAACAGCCGCATCAAACATTTCTGTATTGCCTGAAACAGTATTAGCAAGCGCTCCAACGGCAGAGACTGTAACTGATTTTGCTGATACAACTGTAGCACCTACAAGTATTGAAGAAATTTTAGCTAACACGGCTAATCAAACTAAAGATGTTCCTAAAAACTTAGTTGATATTGCCAGCACATTACCGCCAAGCACAGAAACTGTTGCAGAGCCTGTCGGTGGATTGACAACGGTTGCTGAGTCTCCTTCAATAGAACCTAAAGGCGGCTTAACGACTATAGCTGAGTCAACTCCCGTAGTTGATATGGGGGACGTAGCTAAAACAGCGACTGTGTCTGAAGCCCCTGTATCTGAAAATTTATTGACTTCTGGATTGGTTCAAGAACCACCTATAGGTGGCTTGACTACTGTTGCGCAAGCAACTCCGCAAGACAAGATGGCAAGTTCTATGGGCTTTAAACCAACGGATATAACCAAACCAATGGTAGCAAGTGTTGGCAGTTTGCTTAAACAACAATTTAATAAAGCAAAAAGCCCTGCATCTCGCACTCCTGCTCGTCCTACTGGCGGATTGCAAATGGCTAGTGCGGTTACTAAAAAACCAATAGCACCTCCAGCAAAAATGGATGTGTCAAAGTTAATTCCAATACAAAAAGCAACTACAACGGCTCCAGCTAAAACATTAGCTAGTGGCGCAAAATTAAGTCCTGTAACTAACATTGCAGGTCTCACCTCATTGTTGAAAAAAACAGGATAAGACATGGCTATTTTACAAAAACGCAAATCAAGTAGACAGCTTCCTGAAGCAAGAGGAGTTCAACGCTCACCACTAGATAGCATTATTCGTGGCGGTGATAATGCTCCATCTATCTCTGGTGGTCGTACTTCATCAATTACTTCAGATGGTGGTTTTGGAAATTCTAATCCTTTGACCTCCTCTACTAAGCGTCCTTTTACTTCTACGGTGACTAATCCTGCACCATCTTTGACAACCAAGACTTCTTCGGTTCCTAAGACTTCTTTGACTCCACGGACAACTTTGACGAGTAAGCCTGCAACGACTAAACCAACAATTACAACTAAAACGCCTACTACCCCTGCGACTAAAACTACGCCAGTTAATGTTAATACAAGGCCAACAGTAACAAAATCTACTGGGACTAATAATTCCATAACTAGTAAAGTGCTAAACGCAGGCACAGGCGCAATTATTGGTGCTGGTACAAAATTATTATTTGACAAGGTTTCTGGTAAACCTGTTGCTACACCTCCTTCTGGCGGCACAAAAACTCCTGCGGGTGGAACAACAAAACCTGCTGGAGGAACAACAAGACCTGCGGGTGGTGGAAGCACGCCAAATATTAGTAAACCTAGGATACCTACTAGCACAATAAACCCAGTAACTAAGTTGCCAACAGGAACTGGTTTTGGAGATGACCAAGAAGAATTTACAACAGACTCATTAGGTAATACATATAAGACGATGCCTGATGGTACGTCTGTGCTTTATCGTGCCGCAGAGGTTGATGAAGATATTGAAGCAACTACGCCAACTGGTGGAGGAACTCGCAGTATTGGTGGTACTGACACAACCGTAGCAAACGCTGATATTGAATATTTTCAAGACGATGCAGGCAACATCTACACAATGAACGAAGATGGTAGCTATGCTTTGTTTGCTGACGTAAATCAATCTGAAAATGACGCTAATACCGCTTTTGCTGACAATACTTATACAGACCCTGATACCAATCAAGTTTGGACTTTAGCTGAGAATGGTGAATGGTCAACAGTTGGTGAGTCCCTACCTAATGATGATAACGATATAAATTCAAGAATCGGGCCTACATTTGATACTAATTATTTAGCGGATAACAATGAATTTCCTAATGAAAATGATTATTTATTAGCAGATACAACTGGCTACACGGACTTTTCAGACTATGACACAGGCTACTCAGATTACGATTACGCAAAACGCGGAGGTTTAATAACTATGATGAAAAACGGTGGACTTCCACATTTTGAAGAAGGCGGCGTAACACAATATCACGACGACGGTTCTTACACTATTACATACGATGACGGCTCAACAGTAACTTATGATTCTGATGGCGACCAATATAGCACTTCGGTAGTAGATGAAGACCCAGTAACAGGAGTATTAACGCCTAAAAAAGTAACAATAGCGCCGGGGTATAGTACGGGTAAATACGACCCTAAAAATAAAATTTATTCAAGTAGTAAATTAGGTGGATTTTGGCCTGCTGGTTACGAATCTAATGGTGATGGCACTGCAACCACAGTTTTTGACGATGGTTCTACCATGACCGTTGACGAAACTATGACTCCTGTATATTCAACGGAATCGTCTGAAATTACCAACACTGGTAGTGGCAACCGTTCATGGTATGACTCCAACAATCCAATTCGCAGTGTTTATGACCAAGGAACCAAACTTGCGTCTAGCGCGTTAGATAGTATTACTGGTGCTTTAGGAACTACCGCAGGCGCGGCTGGTGCTGGTGCTTTAGTTGCTACCTTACTTGGTCAAGATTTTAGTGGTGGCACGGGTGCGCAAAATCAAGGCGTTGATATGTCTAAGGTTGGCGTTATCAACCCACGCACAACAGACTTTGGGATTGGCCCAACTAAATTTGTTGGCTATGAAGACTACGGTACAGGCGGTGGGGATTACACGCCTAATGCGGAATTGTTGACAAACTTAAATGCGCCGGGCTACAACCCTGTTAACGAAGGTGACTATGGCTACGAAGAAGTTCCTGAAGAAAGAACTTCTCAAATGGCTTCAGGTGGTTTGTCTTCCATGTCAAGCCCAGTGGCCTCTTACTATACCTTTGGTCAACCTGCGGACATCTTGGCAAACTTAGGAATGCGTCCACAACCGCCAATGAATCCGCCTGAAATGATGACTCAGGTCGGTCAACAGCAACCACCTCAGCAAGCGCAACAACAAGGATTGCCACAACAAGCGCCTCCTATGGCTCCACAACAGATGTCGCCTCAAATGCCACAGCAAGGCATAATGCCACAACAGCAAGGTATGCCTCCCCCAATGCGTA
>Ga0114976_10003145_pt1 | contig 10349 bp, 5 predicted proteins | sample S_130805_EF_Meta_FD_87319 | JGI IMG/M metagenome (GOLD analysis project Ga0114976, IMG submission 87319) | Freshwater microbial communities from Lake Simoncouche, Canada to study carbon cycling - S_130805_EF_MetaG | ecosystem: Environmental > Aquatic > Freshwater > Lake | place: Lake...
CTACTTTCCAGGAAAAAAGCATTCCCGCATTTAATATTTCCATGGCAAGGCTGTTTAATTCCAGACTATCCCGAGCATCATCACTTATGGTCGAAAAGGCACTTGATCTGAAAATAATCTGCCTGTTTTCAACATAACTACCCGTTAACTGAATGGAAGGCCCAAGGGAAAATACTTTTGATTTGCCCGTAGAAAAAAGCCTTGAATAACTTAAAAAAAGAGAATTCCCTTTGCCAGTAACTGGCATTTCGGCGGTAAACCTGCCTACTGAGGTTTGGCACAGACTGCTTGTGCTGCATAACAGCATGAAAATGAGCAAGCTTAAGAGGAATCGCATTGAGACTGTAAATTACAATTCTGTTTTCTAATTCTAGTTTGACCATGATGTTTAAAAGTTTTGGAATTCCATCCTTAGATTAGCAGGCTTACCCAATTATGTCCGGATTCTGCCACCTGCATTGCCACACTCAGTATTCCCTTCTTGATGGAGCCGCCTCTATCAAAAAGCTATTCAATAAAGCAGCTGATGACGGTATGAAAGGCCTTGCCATCACCGATCATGGAAATATGTTCGGTGTGTTTGATTTTGTGGCTCAGGCTTCTAAAGTTAAAAAGGAAAGAGGGGTGGAAATTAAACCAATAATTGGATGTGAGTTTTATCTGGTTGTTGACCGTCATAAAAAGCAATTTACCCGCGAAGAAAAAGATGTACGCTACCATCAGCTTTTACTTGCAAAAAATGAAGAAGGATACAAGAATTTATCGAGACTTTGTTCTCTCGGATATATTGAAGGATTGTATGGAAAATACCCAAGAATTGATAAGGAACTGATATTAAACAATCATAAAGGTCTGATTGCTACGACCTGTTGTATGGGCGCTGAAGTGCCAAAAACCATTCTGAGAAAGGGTGAGGCTGAAGCTGAAAAAGTGTTTAGGTGGTGGTTGGAAATTTTTGGAGAGGACTATTACATTGAATTGCAAAGGCACTACATGCCCGAGCAGGAAATTATCAACAATGTATTACTCAAATTTGCAGAAAAATATGGCGTAAAAACCATTGCCACCAATGATTCTCATTATGTGGATCGTCCCGATGCAGATGCGCATGATATTTTGTTGTGTGTCAATACAGGCGAACAAAAATCTACTCCTAAATTGACAGAATTCTCAGATGATGATATTCAAATAAAAGGAAAACGCTTCGCTTTTTTTAATGATGAATTTTATTTTAAAACCACTGCAGAAATGCAACAGGTTTTTGCCGATCATCAGGAGGCTGTAGCAAATACCGAAGAGGTTTTTGAAAAGATTGATACCCTCAAACTTGAAAAGGAAATTCTGCTTCCCTTTTATAAAATACCACCAGGTTTTACGGATCAGGATGAGTACCTCAGGCATCTTACCTATGAAGGTGCCAAAACCAGATACGAGGTTATGACTCCCGAAATTGAGGAAAGGCTCAATTTTGAGCTTTTTACCATAAAATCCATGGGTTTTGCGGGCTATTTTCTGATTGTATCTGATTTTTGTAGTTCAGCAAGAGATATGGGTGTTTTTGTGGGTCCGGGCAGAGGTTCTGCTGCCGGTTCTGCTGTTGCCTATTGTACCGGTATTACCAATATAGACCCAATAAAGTACCAACTCCTGTTTGAAAGATTTCTCAATCCGGAACGTAAATCCATGCCCGATATTGATACCGATTTTGATGATGATGGACGACAAAAAGTAATCAATTATGTGGTTGAGAAATATGGCCGAAATCAGGTAGCACAAATCGTGACTTTTCAAACAATGGCCGCACGAAGCAGTATCAAAGATGTGGCCAGAGTGCTGGATCTTCCTTTGGCAGATTCTAATATTCTTGCCAAACTGGTTCCTGAAAAACCCGGAACTTCCTTAAAGCATATTCTGGGTGGCGCACTCAAACTGGAAAAAAATGTACTGGATAAACAGGACAAAGAAGATTATAGATCGGATGAAATAGAAAATGTAAAAAAACTTAGAGAATTGTATGCCGGAGAGGATCTCCGGGCTGAGGTGTTGAAGAAAGCTGAAGAACTCGAAGGTTCCGTTCGGGGAAGTGGCATTCATGCGGCAGGAATCATCATTGCCCCAAATGATTTACTTGACATTATTCCAGTTTCCACTAGCAAGGAATCTGAACTGTTTATTACACAGTTTGAAGGAAATATTATCGAATCGGCTGGCGTTATAAAAATGGACTTTCTGGGATTAAAAACCCTCTCCATATTAAAAGATGCACTTAGATTGATATATGAAAATCATAAAATAAAAATCGAACTGGATACCATTCCATTGGATGATGAAAAAACATTTTTATTATATCAAAGAGGAGAAACCAATGCCACATTTCAGTTTGAAAGTATTGGCATGCAGAAGTATCTCCGCGAGTTAAAACCGGATAAACTGGAAGACCTGATTGCCATGAATGCCCTGTTCAGACCTGGCCCAATGGAGTATATTCCAAATTTTATTAAACGGAAACATGGTATTGAAGAAATAAGTTATGACCTCCCTGAAATGGAAGAATACCTGCATGATACCTATGGAATTACAGTCTATCAGGAACAGGTCATGCTATTGTCCCAAAAATTAGCAGGATTCACAAAAGGAGATGCTGACACCCTCCGGAAAGCGATGGGTAAAAAGCAGATTGAAGTGCTGGATAAAATGCAAACCAAGTTTATGGAAGGAGCGAAAGCAAATGCGCATCCGGAAGATAAACTGAAGAAAATTTGGGAAGACTGGAAAGCATTTGCGCAATATGCGTTTAATAAATCACATGCAACCTGTTATGCAGTGTTGGCCTACCAGACAGCCTATCTGAAAGCCAATTATCCAGCAGAGTACATGGCTGCGGTATTGACACACAGTCTTGGAAAAACAGATAAAATAACTTACTTTATCGAAGAATGTAAGCGAATGGGCATTCCTGTTCAGGGACCGGATGTGAATGAATCGTTTATGAATTTCTCGGTAAACGATAAAGGGATCATTCGTTTCGGGCTGGCTGGAATCAAAGGAGTAGGAGAGTCTCCGTCACAGGCCATTATTGATGAGCGCAAAGAAAACGGGTCTTTCACCTCCATTTTCGATCTTACTTCCAGACTTAGTTCAAGAGTTATCAGCAAACGCGTTTTGGAATCTCTCGCCTATGCCGGAGCTTTTGATTGTTTTGAAGGGATTCATCGTGCGCAATATGTGGTTGTACCGGAAAATGAAAAGGATACCTTGCTAGAAAAAGCAGTAACCTATGGACTCAAAATGCAGGAGAACAAAAATTCCAGTCAGGCCTCTTTGTTTGGTTTCAGTTCGACCGGAGAGCAAAAAGCTGAGAATTGGGAGCCTAAAGTCCACCCCGTTGAGCCCTGGCCTGACCTTATTCGTCTGAATCATGAAAAAGAATACCTCGGCTTTTATCTTTCAGCGCACCCTATGGATGGATTTAAGCTCGAAATTGAAAGCTTCACTACCAATACTCTTGACAAACTGGAAGGCATGCTCAGGAAATCCGAAGCCAATGGAAACCTAATTGGAAAAGAAGTCAAAATAGCGGGATTGGTAACAAAAGGTAGAGAAAGTATAACCCGAAAAGGAAAAAAATTCAAAGAATTTACCGTTGAAGACTGGACAGGATCCTTTGATTTTGTGTTGTTTAACGAGCAGTTTCTCAAATTTAAACACCTCACCGAAGTAAATGAATTGCTGATAGTTTCGGGTATGTTGGACCAATCCTACCGAGATGATCAAATGCTGGAATTTAAGATCAAGGAAATAAAGTCCATGGAAGAATATTTGGGGAGTATGGAGTATGAACTGAATCTTACCCTGGGCATGGCTCAGATAACCAAAGGGCTTTTGGATGATTTGGAGGAGGAATTAATCAAACATGGGAACCAAAAGGAAGGAAAATCCGTTATATTTCATATTGCCGATGGTGCCGGAAATCAGGTATCTTTGCTTTCAAGGTCTGTTAAAGTAACACTTAATGAACCTTTGAAAACTTGGATACACAAAAACAACATTGGTATCTTTTTAAACAAGCATAAAGTAAAATGGGAGCAAACGCAGTTCAGTTGACAGACAGCAATTTTGATGAGTTGGTTATCAAATCTGATAAACCGGTTTTGGTTGATTTTTGGGCCGAATGGTGTGGTCCTTGTAAAATGATTGGCCCTTTTGTGGAAGAAATAGCCAAAGAATACGAAGGCAAAGCTGTTGTTGGTAAAGTAGATGTAGATTCCAATCCTAAAATCTCAATGGATTTCGGCATTCGTAACATCCCCACTTTATTGATTTTCAAAAATGGACAAATCGTAGATAAGATTGTAGGTGCAGTGCCTAAATCTATGCTTGCCGAAAAACTCGGTAAGCAATTATAAAATACTTTTAACTCAAAAAAGGCTGCTTTATTCATTAAAGCAGCCTTTTTTATTTATGCTATGAAATGAAATCGGATTTAAAAATTGGAGGAAACCGTAGAATAATGACAATCCTTCTCAAAAAATCTATATTGTTTTTCAAATATTAGTTCACCGCTAGAAGTAAATCGGAGCGAAATACTATTGGCATTATACAAGTTTGTAAAGGTCGTACCACATACCAATACTTCACCATTATGTTTTATTTCAATGGCATTAGGTAAGTCCGTCAAGCTAGAGTCTCCTACCCAAATCGTAGACCATTTTCTATGACCCAGAGAATCGTATTTCAATACAATAATATCCAGATCGAACTTAGTCCCGGTAACACCCGCAACGTAAATACTGCTCTCCTTGTCCGTCGCCACATATAAGCCAAAATCCATGCCCGCTCTGCTGAAAGTATCCTGCCATTGCACCAGGCCCTGAGGATTTACCTTAGAAATGTAAATATCCGTGTCCCCTTTCCGCACAGGGACATTGCCCGCATAAACCATGTTGCCGTGCGCATCTTTGCATGCATCAAACCAGTTCAGGCTGTCCGGAGCACCCTTTAAAGTAATCAGGTCGTCAATGTTCCAATTTTGAGCATGTACCCCCGAAAAGGGAAATAAAAGCAGGAAAGAAAGGACAGTAAAGCCACAATGCCAACATCGGACTTGTACTTTAAGGAGATAATATACCTGTTTCATAGTGGTTGTTTGATAGTACGTACAAAAATACGAAAAATACAGTAGACTACAAGGATGTGTATAAGTTTTAGGCGAAAAATTCGCCGGGGAACTCCAAAAGAAACCGCTGAATTTGGAATGAAGTCATTAGGCCTTGTAAGGCAAACAAGATGCTGATTTGGTAATAATCCGGCGCTTTCTGGGTTTATTGCCCCAAGCTAAAAGCGGAATATTGTGTTACTGCCAGAGGGATTCAGATTCTTCCCGGTAGTTTTTTCATGGGGGCTGTCTTTGGGCAGCCTCTTTTGTTTTTTAGAGAAAAAGCAAAAAGTGTGAATTATGTAAGGATGATGAATAATTTTGTAAAAAATAGCAATTTGTTAATAATAATGTGTGAATTATTTAATATTAAAAAGTTTTTTGATTCAAAATTGTACCTACCTTGTGGAAGTGATTATATTCTGTAATCAAATAGTAAAAAGTATAAGTTTTAATTAAAATGAGAAACAGTTTTTTAGTTCCAAAAAGCGCTCACCCTTTGGCTAGCCCTTCATCCATCCTTCAAGGCGATTTCGCCCTACACCCTGAACCCGCGACAAACGAATGGCGACTACCAACACTAAAAGCGTTTAAATTACGCTTTATTGCTCTTTGTATAATGTTTTTATTTTCCTTTTTCGGACTTATAAAAGCACAAACCCCTATCCCTCCAGTTGATCCTAGACCTACCTGTAACATTCAGGTTGGTGACGTTGTAATTGCTGATAATACTGATGCATCCTCCTTATCTGTTTCCTCAATTTCTAGTCAACGTGTACTAATAGAAGGGTTATTTATTGTTGATATTAATTTCACCTTTAACAGTTGCATTATTGTTATGGCTCCAGGAGCAGAAATAAGACTTATCATTCATTCTGGGTCACTTTATGGCGCTATATTAACCATAAGCGAAAGTCAGGTTACAGCTTGCGATCAAGGAAGTGGAGTAAGCGATATGTGGCTGTCTATCAATACTACCCATCCTGGCAATAGAGTCAACATTTATTCCAGTTTAATACAAGACGGTCAAATTGGATTAGATCTGGTTGATAATACGACCTGTGATATTCAAAACAGTACTTTTGAATGGAACCGTCAGCATATTCGAATGACCAATCTCGATGCAACAACTCTGCCTTCTATACCGGCACCTTCGATTATTGGTAGCCATTTCAGATGCTCTGCATGGAACAGTTCCTGGTTTCCATTATTACCGCCTTTTGCTGGTATAAGAACTTTGGATGGAATATTATTGCAGGATTGCATTGGTGTTAAAATAGGTCAGGAAGGCAGCACTTCATCAGCTTTTACCAACTATTTTTACAATGCTGAAAGAGGAATATTCGTAGAAAATGGCAACATTTGGATTGAAATTGTGAACAATAACTTTTCAAGATTGGTTGACAATACTGCCATTACCGGTTTTGGGGGTATTCAATGTGCTGTTGGAGGAAATAGCACTGTAAACTCAGAGTATGGGATAAAATTTGGTGGAAATTCTACTTCAACCACGCGCTGGCACAATGAAGTGGATAGCTGTGAATATGGTATTTACTTAAATGCTGATTTTTATTTGCAGGCAAGAGAAAACATTTTTACCAATATTGAAAAGAATGGCCTTACTGTAAGAAATGTAAATGGAATGGATACCCATACATTTGAAGTGATTGAAAATTCTTTTACTGATGTTGCGCTGGCTTCTCCAGGTAATATTTTTAGTGCAATTAATTTCAATCAAATTGAAAACACGAATGTAACGATTACTTCCAATATCCTGAACATGACTACCGCTTTGACAACAGTAAATCCTTCTACAGGAAATTGCTACACCGTGGCTCAAGGAATGACGAATAGGGGAATAGAACTGGAAAATACCATATTATTTAGTTCAGGATATCAGGTTTATGTAGCCAACAATGATATTACCAATTACAGTAGCGGCATCTTTGCAAAAGGCGTTAGTAGTACTTCTGCTACAATTTTAAAAATCATTTCAAATACAGTAACTGCACCAAATCAGGAATGTGTATACGGGATTGAAGTTTCCACAGGCTGCGACTATGCAGATATTCGAAACAACATATTGGACGTACCAACTTATCTATCCTCTACCAGTAGTGCAAATGAAAACAGAGGTTTATATATTAAAGACAACGATTTCCTTACGGTACATTGCAATGAAATTTATAAATTTCATAGAGGGATTGTGGTAAATGGTTTTTCTGGAGGTACTACCTGGTCTGATGCCTCTGAAACGGTGCCTTTAGGTATGTGGGGCAATAAATTAGACAATACTAAGTTTGGGATTTTATTTCAAAGTAGTACTGCTGTAGGTATGCAGGGGTGGTATGTTTCAGATGTTCCTTCAGACAATCAATGGAGCAACCATCAAGGAACTTACTGGGTGTATGTACCTTCAACAGCAGCTACACAAAGTTTTCATAGCAGAACTACAGGTAATTACAATTTAACATCTGGGAATACCAATAATATTACATTGAGTCCATCCTCCTATACTGGTTCCGATTTCTGTGATGGAGGAGGAAATCTTGTTGGTGGCAATGGAAATAGTGCTATGATGGCATCATCTGAAAACTACGATTGGGCAACAGATAATGCAATGAATGTAGAAGCATTATATGGTAAAGAAATAGCTTATCCAGGCACAGTTAGATTTGATCATGTTTCTGCTGAATTGTTACAAAAGGTTCAGGATTTATATTCTATAGATGCCTTAGTTGCCACCGGTGAAATGGGTAGTGCGGAATCAAATGCTGTAGCCTTAAAAGAGGCAACTTCTGGTTTTCTTCATTATATGGCGATCGTAAAAGAAATATCTATTCGTGTTAAACAAAGAGATGCCTATTTTCTTTCTAATGAAGAAATAGAAACATTGTTTGCGATTGCAACGCTTTGTCCCGAAACTGGCGGAAAGGCAATTCGTTTAGCCCAATTATTGTTATATCCCTATTATCCGGATGAAGAAGTGTTTTTACCTTGCATAAACACAACCGATAATGGCGCAGCTAGAATGGCAAATGTGAAACATGAAATGTACCATATCACAGTGTATCCAAATCCTGCAAACAAGCTGTGGGTGATTCAAATGCCAGATGAATCGAAAGAAGTATATACAGTGCAGTTAATGGATTTGGTAAGTCAGCAAGTGAAAATTAACCAAACCTTAAGCTCTGGTCAAAACACTCTCCAAATAGAACACTTACCTTCAGGAGTATATTTCTATAAAATTGAAAAAGCAGGTCAGTTTCTTGAAACTGGAAAACTAACAATCGTACATTAATTTTAATTGAGACACCTGCTTCAATTTGTTGGAGCAGGTGTCTCTATATTTGTTATGAAAGCTTTATTAATGTCATTTTTTTTGATTCTTTTGTTAGGATCACCTGGATTTTCGCAAGCAGATAGGAACTGGTTACTGAATGATAAGATACATCTTGAATTTACATCAACTGGCATAGTTCAATGGCCATGCAATCAACCTTTTTATTCTGTTACTACTCCATTTTCGAATAATGGATCTGTTGCTGCATGGACTAATAGTGAGGGCGACTTTCAATGCTTTAGTATAAACCCTACTGTTGATTTCAACATCAATTGTGATACAATGTTTAATAGTGGTGGTAACTTTGTTGCGGGTTTTTTAGACCCAAATAATAATAAACTTTCCCTACTTTCAGATCCTGGCAATACAAATCAATTGGTAAAAGTGTATTGTAGAGGTTCGGTAATTAATAGTCCATTTAATTTTTACAATGTAATTCGATATATAAATATGACAGGCGACAATGGTTTGGGCGAAGCTCTACCCTTAATGGCTGGAGATTCTACAAAACAAAAGGATTATTTTATGGAACATCAGGCTGTTTTGCATGGCAATGGAGTAGATTGGTGGATTCTCAATCCTATGTACAATCCTTCTGCTATCCTTATTTCCAAAATTGATGATTATGGTATTGCAATTGTGGATACTGATTCTGTATTTTATTCTTTTGTCCCAGCAACTTCAGATCCTACTTGTATGGATTTTGAAATGACATTTACTAAGAATGGAGACAAAGTTGCAATTTCTCAGTATTATTGTGCACCTGATGCAGTTAATTATGATACACTACGTTATAATCTTGTTATTGCAGATTTTGATCGTTGTGCTGGTATTTTTTCTAATCCAAGAAGAATTCAATATAATTATGAAACTGTTCCGCTAGATTCTTTCTGGGGCTATTATTCGATATCATTTTCGCCCAATGGTCGGTTTATTTATGCTTCTGATTATGTTGAATTGTATCAATTGGATTTAAGTTTGCCCGATTCCTTAATTGAACCCAATAAAGTATTGATTTATAAGAATCCTTATTTGGATTATAATGATTCAACAAGTGCTGAATGTAATTTAATTACAGATATCCAATTAGCTCCGGATGGTAAAATCTATGTTGCTCTGGCAGGATGCTTACAGCAAGGAAATGAGCCAGAAGATTCTCTGGATTATTACCTGCATAGTATCGAAAATCCCGATTCCTTTGGGTTGGCCTGTAATTTCACTCAAAAGTCATTCTACCTAAATGGAGAAAGAATGATGCGTTTTTTTCCTCCTGTCCCCATTGCAAATCCCTCACCCATGGTTATCCCGGGTTGTGATACTTTAACGAGTATTCATTCAGGCCAGCTAAACACATCTCCCCAAATCACCCTCTATCCCAACCCCGCTCAAACCGAAGCTATCCTCACCTGGTCGGGTATGCAGGAGAGCACTTTTGTGCTGCGAGGTATGCTGGGTAGGGCAGTGCTGGGTGAGCAACTCATAACGCCAAATGGCACTACCAGATTGGATTTGTCTGCACTTCCTAAAGGCATCTACCTCTGGCAGGTGCAGAGTGCTGGGTATTCCAAAAATGGGAAGCTGGTGGTGGAGTAAATTAGATTTTTATCTAGATTAGATACAATTTATTTAGGGTAATGCAACAATTGCCCTAAATTATTTTGATTGGATTCAAATACCTAACAATAGGTCATCCCTTCGGGGTAACATAGGACTATTTACGTTTTCCATTTTTTTCCTATGCGCGTGTGAAAGCTTACGAAGGGCAGGCATGAGCAGCCTAAATTTGTTGCCTGCAAGGAATTTGTACTGCTTGCGTATTCGGGCAACAAATTTCAGCGGCATGGAGTAAGC
>Ga0114976_10003146_pt1 | contig 10346 bp, 9 predicted proteins | sample S_130805_EF_Meta_FD_87319 | JGI IMG/M metagenome (GOLD analysis project Ga0114976, IMG submission 87319) | Freshwater microbial communities from Lake Simoncouche, Canada to study carbon cycling - S_130805_EF_MetaG | ecosystem: Environmental > Aquatic > Freshwater > Lake | place: Lake...
TTCACCGCTGTGGTCAATACTGCCGGCGCCGTCACCTTGCCCGCCTCCGCCGCCAGTGTCGCGGCGGGCGATGCGATCGGCGCCCTGGCCGATACCAGCCGTGCTGTGGGCGAAGGCGCGGCGTTCGGTCCCGGCTATGCGCTGCTGGCCGCCGGCACGGCCGCTGATGGGCTGGCCGCCTGGTATTATCCAGGCGTGCTGCGCGACGCCCAGCTGGCCAATCAGGCGGCCCTGTCTGCCCTGGTGGCGGATGCCGCGGCGGCGTCTGCGGCGCAGCTGTCCGCCTATGTCGGGTTTTCCACCCTGGCCGAAGCGGCCGCCGCCCGCGCCGCGCTGATCCCTGCTATCGAAGCCCGCGCCGAAGCCGCCGCCGATTCCGGCGCCGACACGCTTTATGCCGCCTGGCGGGCTGTTCTGGCCGCCGTCATTGCTGATGATGTCGCCCGCCAGCCGGCCTTGCCGCGCTTGGCGTCTTATGACGTCCCGGGCACCCTGCCCGCACTGTCCCTTGCCCACCGCCTACTGGGCGATGCCCGTCGCGCCGATGAACTGGTCGCGCTGAACAGCGCGCCGCATCCCGCCTTCATGCTTCCCGCCGGCGTGTACCCGCTGGCATGAGCGGCACCGAGGCTGAACTGCCGGCAACCCTGGTCACCGCCGCCCGCATCGGCGCCGGAGAAGACGCGGTGTTGCGGATAGAAGGCCGAGACTATGCCGGCTGGACCGCCATTTCCGTGACCCGGTCGATGGAACAGGGTTGCGCCACCTTCACGGTGCAGGTGGTGGAACGCTGGAAAGGGCAAGATCAGCCCTGGCAGATAGAAGTTTTCAAGCCTGTCGAAGTCCTGCTGGGCAGCGATGTTGTCCTGACCGGGTATGTGGACAAATACGCCGCGCAGATCGATGCGGCCAGTCATACTGTAACGATCACGGGCCGCAGCAAGACGGCCGATCTGGTGGATTGCACGGCGGTCCCGGGCGAATTGCGCGGCAATACCCTGGAAGCCATCGCCCGTAGCGCCGCCGCGCCTTATGGCATCGACGTAATCGCCGAAGGGGATGCCGGCGCCGTCATCCCCCTGGCGGCCCCCTCGCGCGATCAGCCTATCTGGTCCTGGCTGGAGGAACTGGCCCGCAGTCGCGGCGTGCTGCTGACGGACGATGGCGCCGGCCGCCTTGTGCTGGCGCAGGCCGGCGAACAGCGGGCGCCCGGGCAGTTGGTCATCGGGCAGAATGTGCTGGCGGCGAACGGCGAACTAGATGGCGCCGAACGGTTTTCCACCGTCACCGTCATCGCCCAGCTGCCGCCGCCCGAAGTCACCGCGCTGCAGCCGGCCGCCGGCGAAGACGCTTCGGCGGACCCCACCGATGCGCCGGCGCCCGGTGTCTCCGCCAGCGCCACGGACCCGAACGTGCCCCGCCCGCGTGAGCGGGTCATCATCGCCGAACGTGCGCTGACCGCCGTGGAAGCGAAGGCCCGTGCCATCTGGGAAGCCAAGCATGCGGCAGGCCGCGGCGCCCGCGCGCAGGTCACGCTGCGCGGCTGGCGGGATGCGGATGGCGCGATCTGGTGCATCAACCGCGTCATCGCCTGCGACATGCCGGCGCTGCAGCTGCTGCGGGATATGCTGATTGTCGGTGTGACCTTCAGCCTGGACGCGAACGGCCGCACCACGGATCTGGAACTTGCTCCGCCGGAATGCTTCGCGCCGAAGCCTGTGGCCGCCAGCGAGGATGCGCCGCAGCCCGCACCGCGCCCCCGCCGCCTGCGTGCCGCTGGTAACGGGACGGAACCGGGCGGCATGTGGGGTGAAGTGGTGCCCATAGAATGAACCGCGACGCTATCAGCCGCGCCATTGTCCGCAGCGCCGCCCTGGTAAAAGGGCGCGTTCTGCTGGATGTCACGCTCTGGCACGGGGAAGACCGCAGCCGGATCGAACTGAAACTGCCGGCATTCCTGACCTATCTGCCGCCCGTGGGGTCGGAAGTCCTGGTGTTGCAGGTGGGCGGCACGGCCGATCATCGCGTGGCGCTGCTGCCGGATGGCACCGGGCAGCGTCTGTCCGGCCTGGCGCCCGGCGAAATCGGTCTGGCCGATCTGGCCGGCAACACCGTGCGCGTCACCGCCGCCGGCATTGCTTTGAAGCATCAGGCCAGCATCACCATCGAAGCGCCGGCGGTGAAGCTGGGTGGGCCTGGCGCTGTGCTGCCGGTGAAGCTGGCCGATAACTCCGCCGCCACAAAGGTATTCGCGCAGTAATGGCCGATATTGCCACCATCCTGGACAGTACCGGCGCGGCGGGTGACTGGCTCGTGACCGGCGGCGACCTTGCCGGCGATGCCACTATGGCCACCGCCGTGCTGCTGTCCCTGCTGACGGATCGCCGGGCCGGCGCGGATGACGTGCTGCCGGACCCGCGCGATGAAGACCGCCGCGGCTGGTGGGGCGACCTGGCGCTGGAAGGAGAGGCCGCCGAACCGCTGGGTTCGCGCCTTTGGCTGCTGTCCCGCGCGCCGGCAACCGATGATACGCGCCGCCGGGCCGAACTCTACATCCGCGAATCGCTTGGCTGGATGGTCCGCGACAAGGTCGCCACCGGCTTGGCTATCGCCACGGAATGGCAGGGCAGCCCGGCCACCCGGCTGGCGGTTCGGCTGTTGATCCAGGGCCCGGCCGGCGATCGGCGCTTCGATCTTCTCTGGCTTCGAACTGAGGCTGCCTGACATGCCCTTCGCCCGCCCCACCCTTGGCGCGCTGATCCGCGACACCCAGGCCAGCATTGCCGCCCGCCTGCCGGGTAGCGATCCGCTGTTGCGCGTCAGCAACCTGAATATCCTGGCGCGGCTGTTTGCCGGCGTCGCGCACCTGCTGTTCGGGTACCTGGACTGGATTGTGCGCCAGGTGCTGCCCGATAGCGCGGACGCTGAATATCTCGATCGATGGGCGGCTATCTTCGGGCTGTCGCGCCAGCCCGCTATCGCTGCCGCCGGGTCGGTGCAAATCGCCGGCACAACCGGCGCCACGTTGCCGGCCGGCGCGGTCCTGGTCCGTGCGGATGGCGCGGCCTACGTCACGCAGGCCGCCGTAACGCTGGCCGCGGGCACAGGAACGGCGTCGGTTGTCGCGCGTGCATCGGGGGCCGCAGGCAATGCCGCATCAGGCGCCACGCTCACCCTGGCGGCTGCGGTGTCGGGCATCACCGGTGTGACCACGGTGGGGTCTGCCGGCCTGACGGGCGGTGCAGATCAGGAATCCGACACGGCCTATCGGGCGCGGTTGCTGGCACGCCTGCAGGCGCCGCCGCAGGGCGGCGCGGCATCGGATTATCAGGCCTGGGCGCTGGCGCAGCCGGGCGTAACTCGGGCCTGGGTGTACCCGCTGGCGCGTGGTCTGGGCACGGTCGATGTCACCTTCACAATGGATAACCGCCTGCCTGGGTCCATCATCCCGGCATCGGGCGATGTGGCGGCTGTGCAGGCGGCGCTGAACGCCCTGCGTCCCGTAACCGCAGACCTTCTGGTTTGGGCGCCCGCCGGGGTCGCGCTGAACGTCACCATATCAAATCTGGCGACGAATACAGCGGCCGTGCAGGCCGCCATCCGCCGGGAAGTCCAGGCGCAGATTCTGCTGGATGCGGCGCCGGGCGGCACGATCTATCGCAGCCGGCTGGCAGAAGCAATCAGCCGCGCCACCGGCGAACAGCATCACGTCATTACCGTGCCCACTACCGATGTCACGGCCGCCGCCGGTGCGCTGTACGTCCCCGGCACGGTGACCTTCGTCTGATGCGCCAAGATGCTCGCCCCGCCGACTGGCTGGCCGCCTTGCGTGCGCTGCTCCCGCGCGGCGCGGCGTGGGCGGGCGCCTATACTGGCGTGCTGGGCGGCGTTCTCAGCGGCATTGCGGATCGCCTGGGGTGGATTGAAAGCCGGATCGGTGCGGTGCTGAACCGCGAATCCTTGCCCGTGGCGGCTGTTGACCTCCTCCCGGAATGGGAACGGGTCTTCGGCTTGCCTGATCTTTGCTGTCCAGCGCCCGAAGCGCAGGCGGTGGCGCAGCGCCAGGCTGTGCTGCGGTCGCGGCTGACCGATTCCGGCGGGCAGAGCAGGGCTCATTTCATCGGTCTGGCGGCCCAATACGGCTACACGATTTCCATTCGGGAATATGCGCCGGCGCGGGCTGGCCTGATGCGCGCTGGCGATCGCTGCCGATCGATGCCCTGGCGGTTCGCGTGGGGCGTTACCGGTTATACGCCTGTGCCTTTCCCGGGCCGCGCGGGCGCTTTCCGTGCGGGGCAGCGGCTGCGAGTCTGGGATGCGGGCATGCTGCCTTGCGTCCTGAACCGCGTAAGGCCCGCTCATACCTTGCTGTTTTTCTCCGCCGCCGATGGCGCTTTGGCGCTTACCGCAGATGCGGGCGGTCTGCTGACCGATGACGGCGCCGCCGCGCTCTTCCCCTGACCTGTCCTTGAACTGAAGGATCTTCGATGTTCCAGATCGATGGCCCCGGCGCGGTTTCCGTGCCGCCCACGCCCGCGGCTGACGGCACGCCCGGCTATTTTTCGGACGGCACTCCGGGCGCTGCCGACGCCACTGTGGTTTCGGCGGATTGGCTGAACGCGATTCAGCGGGAGCTGATTGCGTTTCTGACAGCGGCGGGTGTGGCGACGGACAAGCAGAACCAGGCCCAGGTGCTGTATGCGGCCCGCCGCCTGCTGGGCAAGAACATGCAGGTCTTCACCGCCAGCGGCACCTTCACGCCGCCCGCCGGCGTCAGCCGCGTGCGCGTGCGCTGCTGGGGTGCTGGTGGCGGCGGCGGTATGGCGATCGGCGCCTGGCAGGCCGGCGGTGCGGGCGGTGGCGGCGGATATGGCGAAGGCTTTTTCGATGTCACCCCTGGGACGGGCGTTGCCGTCACCATTGGCGCGGGCGGCACTGGCGGCGTCACTGGCAGCACCTTCGGCCAGACCGGCGGCGTGACCTCATTCGGGTCCCTGGCCAGCGTCACGGGCGCCATCGGCGGGGGCGCGAACGTCAACCTTGGTGGCGATGGCGGCCTGATTTACGGGTTTCCGTTTCAGGTGGTGGGTCAGAAAGGATCTACTGGCCGCGCTTTTACGAATGTGATGTCCGCCATCGGCGGCGCGTCTTTCGGCGGTGCCGGCGGCGTGCAAGGCGTGGGCGATATCGGCCGGTCGGGAATGTTTCCCGGCGGCGGCGGGTCCGGCGGCGCGACCGATTCCTCTGGCCTGACGAGTACCGGTGTGGCCGCCATTGGCGGCGCCGGGGCGGGCGGTTGCATTGTGGTGGAGTGGTAACATGGGATTGTTCGCGCATCTGCGAGATGGCGTGGTGACTGATCTGCTGAATGACGCAGACGGCCCGCTGGATCATCGCTTTCATCCTGATTTCGTCGCCGCCTGCGTGGCCGTCCCCGCGGGCGTGGCGGTGCAGGTTGGTTGGGTGCGTGGCGCTGCCGGCTTCGCCCCGGCCGTGCCGCCGGCCGCGCCGGCTTCCTGGTATGTACCCGTCGCGCTGCTGCGCCAGCGGCTGGAAGCCGCCGGCAAGTGGGTGGCGGCGGCGACGGTCATCGTGACCGAGCCGGCGACGATGCTGAAGCTGATGACGCTGCAGCAGGGTGTAGCAAATGACGATGCGGACGCGATCGCGCTGCTGAATGGCATCGGCGCCGATCCGGCCGTGATGCTTGCACGGCCGGGCGCATGACGCTGCGCTTGTGGCAGGGCTCTGCCCTGCAAGCGGAGATTTCCTTCACCGATCCGGTGACCGGCCTGCCACTTGCGGTGACGGGAGTTTCGATGACGGCGAAAGCGCCGGACGGCGCTTCGGTTTCCATGGCGGTCGCCCTGGTCGATGGAAGCGTGTCCACCTATCGCGGTTTTGCCGAAACCGGTGGGAAGCACGGCACATGGTCTGTTCGCGCGGGCTGCACCGCCCCCCATGCCGCTTGGGATGAACGCCAAGTAGTGATCCTTCCCTCAGTCGTCCTTTAACAGCAGCCCTGACGTCCGACCTGACGGTCGAGGCGCAGATGCGTTGCGATTTGTGTTCTGATGCGCTGCTTGTTTTTATTTGGTTTTACTAACCGAAATTGGAGGCTCGAATGAGCAAGCTTTTTGACGGCGTGCAGGAGTCCGCGATTTACTTGATGGCGTCTGGCCGGTATCAAATCGGCGGCGCGATTGGAGAACAGAGCCGGACATTTGCTGCCGCAGGATGCGTTACTGGCGAGAAAGTGCCTTACCGAGCGCAGCACTTGGGGACTGGCGATTGGGAGATCGGGCTAGGCACCTACGATGCCGCGACCAGCACGATTGCGCGCACAGTCGTCCGCAGCAGCAGCCTTCCGCCGGCGGCTTGGCCGAGCGGCCCGATTGCGATCGGTGTGGTGTTCACCGCGCAGGACGGCTGGCAGGCTGCTATGACATCGGCAATAGGAGAGGGCGCGGCTGGGCAGGCAATTCTCAGCGGGGGTCCTGGTGGAACCCCGGCCTGGGGGATAATCTCGGGTAGCGGCGGTCAAGGGACGCAGGGTCCGGCTGGGCCGACTGGCCCGGCGGGGCCGACTGGTCCGGCGGGGCCGACTGGCGCAACCGGCGCGACTGGCCCGGCGGGCACATCGCCCGCCACCATCTCGGCTGAAACTCTCGCGCTGGGTGTCTTCAGCGGCTTGGCGAAGGTTATCGGCCTTGATGCCGCAGGCAGTCCAAAGGCGTTCGACCCTGCGGCGTTTTCCACCTGGCTGACCACGGCCGCGCCGACCGTGCCGCGGCCGCAAGTCAACGTCTCAGGCAATGTGGTGCTGGACGGCGCGGCGCATGCTGGCGCCCTGCTGGTGGCGACCGGGAACGCGACGATTAAGCCGCCGACCGTCGCTGGCAATTTCCCCGCCGGCACCGTCTGCCGGGTGCTGGCATCGGCTGGCACCGTGACGTTCGATTCGGCGATTACGGGCGGCCTGGCGCCGCTGGCGGTGGGCCAGATGGCCGAGCTGACTTGCTATACGGTGAGCAACAGTCCCGTGATCATTGCGACCGGCATGGGCGCAGTCTCGACCACGCCGGCTATTTTCATCACGCCGCTGGCGTCGGTGCCGTTTGTCGCATCCACCGGCAGCACGGTCACTGTCACCCTTGCTGGGACTTTCAGCAATTTCTCTGCGGCACCGGGCGGCCTGCAATACTCGCTGGATGGAGGTACGACTTGGACCACGCCGACCGGCGTTACGCTCTCGGCCTCGGCCTTCAGCGGGCTGGCGATTGCGGGGCTGACGGCTGGGGCTAAGTCGGTGAAGGTGCGCGATTCTGCCGTTACCGCAACCTCGGCTGCCTACGCTTTCAACATCGCGGGCGTGACCATCGCCAGCGTCCCGACCACAGGCTGGACCGCCGGCACGCTGAAGGCGCTGACTGGCGCGACGGCCACGCTGGCGGGGATCACCACGGCCTACGCTGTCCTCTACGATGGATCTGCGGATGTAGGGACGCGGCTCGCGTTCACCAGCTCGGCGGAGTTTGCCGCGCTGTCGTTCACCCCGGCCGCGGCGAACACGACCACCACGGTGCGGGTGTACGACGCGCTGACGGGCGGCAACCTGCTGGCGCAGACTGCGGCCTTCACCGTGGCCGCTGCGGCCACACCGGCGACGCTGGCGCGGACGAATGGCGCCACTGTGGTCGTCGGTCCCTATACATTTGAGTATCGTACCTTCGGCGGCAGCGATGTGGCGGGCACTGTTGCCGGCGCGAACGTCTACGTGGGCGGGTTCAACGTCCGTCTGACGACCGGGACCGGCACGGCGGGCACTAACGACCCAAGCGGTCAGGACCCTCGATCGAACGTCGCTGCGTGGAGCGGCCAGGTGCCCGCGCTGCGCTGGGTCTCTGCTGTGGGCCAGACAACCGGCGGTTCGGCGTGTAATGCCCCGTTAGCGAATAGTGCTGGCGGCCTCGTTGGCGTAGTGCCGGGCGCTTATTTGTGGAGCGCGTTCACCACATTGCCGGCGGCCGGGACGTATTATCTGCGGATCACCACGCCGGACGGCTACATCGCCTACCAGGGCCCTTACACCTTCGCATAAAGGGGGCACCTATGGCACTCGCAACACTCGGCGGAAAAGCCCTTCTACTGGCTGGCATTCCGCTGACCTATGGCGCCGGCGGCAGCAGCGCGCCAACCGTCGCCGGCACGCTGGCCACCGTAGCCGGCACAGTGCAGGCCTGGGACCCGACCGTCCCGGGCAATGTCCTGGCCTGGAACGCCGCGGCCAGCGACAAGATCGGCGCGCCGCTGACCGGTTGGGCCGATGCGTCCGCCGCCGCTATCGCCGCGGCGGTCACGGGCGGAACCCGGCTGAAGTCGGTTACTCAGGTCACCAGTTATGCCGGGGTCAATGCCGCGATCGCGGTGCCGACCGAAGCCAGGCCGCGCCCGCGCGTGAACGGCGCAATCGCCGGCATCGGCGGCAAGCCGGGGTCCGGCAACACGGATGCCAGCACGACGAACCCATCTGGCCTTTGGCCGCAGCTGAATCAGGACCAGTGCTGGATCACCGAGGCGCCGGTGACGCTGGCCGCATCCCAGCCGTGGGCGATCGCGCTGGCCTATGCCCGACCGCATGTGCGGATGCGCGACGGCAGCTTGGGCAGCATCTGGGGCGACGCCACGCTTATCGGGTTCGGCAGCCTCAGCGCCTACAGCGCCTTGCTAACGGTCACTTCGGATATGCCGGCCACCGCCAGCGGCGCGGGGACGGGCGTGCTGAAATGCCTGGGGACCACGCTGAAAACCGCGCTGTACCCGTCTTTCTGGGGGACGATCCTGCTGGTCAACGTCCCCGGCGCGGGCATCACCGCCTACGTCGATGGCAGCAGCACCGCGGCGGCCACCGGCATCGCGCTGCCCGGCACTTGGCCTGCCACGGCGGCCACCCTCTCGGCGCTGGGCGCGGCCAGCCCGTCGAATGGCGGGCAATGCTATCTGCACGAAATGTCTGTGATCGGCCCCGTCGGGTCGGCGACCAGCATATCGCCCGCCCAGGTGACGGCGGCGCTGGCGGCGCTGGGGCGGTACCGCACCGGCAAGGCGCCAACCGTAATCCTGACGCATATGGGGCAAAGCAACGCCGGCAACCTCACCGCGTCCGGGTCGTTCCCGCTGTCTCGGGCGCTTATTGCCTATGAAACCGGCGCGCTGGCGTGCGATTGGGTCAAGCCATCACAGCTGGCGAATGGCCGCCAGCTTTACGGCAACGACAGCGGCGGCGTGGCGGACACCACCAGTTACCTGCGCCGCACCACCGTGGCGACCGGCGCGGCCATCACCGATCCGGCGCTGTACGAAGCCGGCGACACGCTGACCGCACTGTTCACGACCTTGGGCGCGCTGCCGCCGTATCTGAAGGGCTGCGTTGCGGGGATTTACGCCTATTACGGTGAGGCCGCGTCCGCGACGACCGAGGCAGGCGGCACGCCTTACGATTTGAAGGCGCGCAACGTGGGCGCCTGGAAGAACTTCGCCGGCAAGGTCCGGGCCTGGCAGCAGGCGACCAATGGGGTGACCGAAACCCCTGCCAGCCTGCCGATCCTGTTTGCCGAAATGGCCAGCTATAGCCCGGCCGCCAGCTCCGGTGCCCAGATGGTCACGGAGGCCTACTACCAGGCCGCCGCGGATGGCGCGGGATTCGTCCCCGTGCTGGCTTCCATGATGGACGTGGCCGACGATGGCACGGCCCACATACCAGCGGGCAGCCTGGTCACGCTGACCATGCGCGCTGCCTCCGCGATAGCCCGGGCGGTGCTGGCGACGGGCAAGGGCGATCCGACGATCACCCTGCCGTCTGGCGCAGGAGGCTGGTCGCAGCTCGGGCCGCAGATCACCGGAGCGGTTTGGGATGCCGGGACAAAGTCGGTGCTGGTCACAATCGGCCACGACGCAGGCACCGATCTGACCCTATCTGCCGCCGCCGCCAGCCAGGGGATGGGCTTCACGTTGCGAACGGGCTGGACCAGCCCGAATGCCCGCGGGCTGATCTATTACGCGACTTCCGCCAGCAAGGTCTCGGCCACTCAGATCCGGGTCTATTTCGCCGGCACTGGGGCCGCTGCCGTGCCGCTGCCGTTGGCTGCTGGCGCGCGGCTGTTCTACGGCGAACAGGGCGTGAAATACACGCTCGACGCCGCCTATGCGCCGACGAACCAGACCCAGAATTCCGGCGCATTCGACGGCCGCTTCGGGGTTGGCAACGGCATTTACGACAATGCCAGCGCGAATCTGCCGGGCGGGTTGAACCCGGCCGCAGACCTGGGCAGCGGTTTCGCCGTCAA
>Ga0114976_10003147_pt1 | contig 10342 bp, 12 predicted proteins | sample S_130805_EF_Meta_FD_87319 | JGI IMG/M metagenome (GOLD analysis project Ga0114976, IMG submission 87319) | Freshwater microbial communities from Lake Simoncouche, Canada to study carbon cycling - S_130805_EF_MetaG | ecosystem: Environmental > Aquatic > Freshwater > Lake | place: Lake...
GACTAAGGAATGAAAATCCAGGCCCTGGATATTTGCATTTCGGAATGGCGGCAACGGATCAATTTTTGGCAGAGCTGTTCCCATGGAAGCGGATTCCAAGGCGCGATAAGGGCCATGTGTCGTATAGCTGGACGCTGCCAACAGGAAGCCGTGACGAGGGCGGAGACTGCACGAGGATGGCCTACGCGGCGCTGCAGCTGGCGTCTCGCCGCTATAACCGCGCAACGATGTGGGACCAACTGGCCGCCGGGCTGGGGCAGTACGTCGAGGGCCACGTGGCCCAGGCCCCGGCAGCGCCGAAGGCCGAGCGGTCGGGTAGTGGGTGGCTTGAGCGCGATGGTGCTGCCACTCGGGAGCGCAAGCGTGGGGGATGGTTGGATCGTTAGCGTGTGCCTATGGCCTACACCCTGCAGCAGCTAACGGACCTCCGGGCGGCAATTGCTGAGGGGGTGCTGGTGGTGGCAACCAATGGCCGCCGGGTGGAATATCGCAGCCTGGCGGAGATGCTGCAACTGGAGCGGATCATGGCGGGCGAGCTGGAGGAAACCGGCACGAATCAACGGATCCGGCGGACGTATTTCAGCGTGAGCCGTTGCACATGACAAAGAAAGGCGGCGAGCTGGCACAATTGCGGGATGAGGTAACCCAGCTGCGGATCAAGGCGTTTGAAGCGGCAAAACAAACGCGCAGAACTGAGGGATGGTGGGCGACGAGTTCAGGACCTAATTCTGATCTGAAGGCCGCGTGGTGGTGGCTGGTGAAACGCCATCAGTCGTTGGTTGATGATGAACCCCTGGCAAGTAGGGCGGTGAGTGTAATTGTTCAAAACTGGATTGGTGACGGCATTATGTCAAAACCGCTGGGGGCAACAAAGAAGTATGAACGAACGTTCAAGAATTGGGCGGAGTCTACAGATTGTGATTTCTACGGCATTAGCGACTGGTATGGCCTGCAATCAATTATTGCAAGGACGACAGCGGTGCGTGGTGCGTGCGTCGTGCGCAAGCGGATTCATGCGCCGCTGATAGATAAAGGGCTTGTGCCGCTGCAGCTGCAGGCGCTGGAGCCGGACTGGCTCGATTTCAACAAGGATAATGGGACCGACATTCTGTTCGGCCAGCAGTTTGATAGCGACGGGCGGCTGATGGGTTATTGGCTGCGCGATAGCCACCCAGGCGAAACGGTGATGAGCAATGGCGTGAGGATCACATCGACGTTTGTTCCAAAGGAAGAAATCATCCTGCACTTTGATTGCCGGCGGCCGGGGCAGCGGATGGGGATCCCGTTTGGAACGGCGGCCATTTTGACGTTGCGGGATATGGGAACAATTAGGGAAGCCATGCAGATGCGGGAAAAGATCGCTGCATGTTTCGCTGCGTTTGTTGTTGACAGCGAACCGGCCGAAGCTGGTAGCACGACAGGAATTGATTTTGACAGCCTGGAACCTGGAGCCGTCGAACACCTGCCGCCGGGGAAGGATATAAGATTTGCGTCACCACCTGGCGCGGGTGACTTTGTTGCTACCCATAAAGAATATGCGCGTGCTGTGGCGGTTGCTTATGACGTGACATACGAAAGTCTGACGGGTGATCTATCCAACGTGAACTATTCCAGCTTCCGTGGTGGTTGGCTGGAATTTGCGCGGCGGGTGCTGTACCTACAGGGCAAGGTCACAACTCCACAATTGCTGAATCCGGTGTGCCGTTGGCATGACGACCTGGCGCGGATGACGGGGGCATTACGCGGAAATGTGAGTTGGATTCATACCCCACCACGGCGGGAAATGATTGACCCAACGAAAGAGATTCCGATGATGATTGAGGCAATTCAGGGCGGCCTGATGAGCCTGAGCGAAGCGCAGCGGATGCTAGGCAGGGATCCCGAGGAAGTGTTTGCCGAATATCAGCAGGACCTGCAGATGTGGGAAGGGATGCAGGTGTCAGCCTTCGGTAGTTTGAAGCAAGCTGCAACTGCATGATGCTGGGCGTGAAAGTATTGGCCGCTGCTGGAAAGCAGTCGCTAAGGCTTTATGGGGATGTTGGAATTGATGTGCTGGCCGATGATGTGGCGGCGGCGCTGGGAGCGCTGAGTGGTGACATCACGGTCAACGTGTTCAGCTATGGAGGCGATGCCGGTGCGGGGATTGCCATCCATGACATGCTGGCCCGGTATCAGGGGCAGAAAACGGTCGTGATTGATGGCGTGGCGGCGTCCGCCGCGTCGATGGTGGCGATGGCTGGGGATCGAATCGTGATGCCCTCCAATGCGCTGATGATGGTTCACAACTGCTGGGGCGGTGCCCAGGGCGATGCGGCGACGATGCGCAACCGAGCCGACATGCTCGACACCTACTCCGAGAGCTACCGCAATACGTATGCCCAGCGGACGGGCCAATCGCCTGAGCTGGTGACCCAATGGATGGACAACAACAGCGGCGCCGGGACGTGGTTCAGCGCTGAGGCGGCGGTAGCGGTTGGCCTGGCGGACGAGGTGACGGCTCCGGCGGATGTGCGGGCCAGTGTGCCGCCAATGCCGGATGGACGATTCAGCGGTATTCCTGATGAGCTGCGGGCATGGAGTGCGATCGGTAGCTTGACGGCAGGAGCAGAAATCCTCCCCCCTGCTGAGAACGAATCCATGACTGACCAGGCACAGGCCGGGGCGCCCCCGGCCACCACTCCAACTCCTGAGGTGACCGCTGCGCCCGTTGCGCCTGTTGCCGCTGCCGCTAGCGCTCCCGAGCCTGAGCGCCTCGATGCCGCCGCCCTGCTGCGTGAGACGCAGATCCGCCGCTGTGCCGCTGAAGCGGGCCTGCCGGCCGATCGTGTTCAGGCACTGGTGGATGGCGGCCTGCCGTTTGCTCAGGCCGCTGTGGAGATCGTGAAGGCCCACGCCGCCACGCTCACCGCCACCACCGCTGGCCATCCTGCGCAAGTCAGCGTCACCCGCGACGCTGGCGACACGTTGGTCAACGCGTTGGGCTGTGCAGTGCTGGCGAAGGCGTCGCCGGGGATGAAATTCAGCGATGAGGACCGTGCGCTGGCCGCTGATTTTCGCGGTTGGTCGATGATGGACATGATCCGCACGTATGCGGAATCGCGCGGTTTCAATCCCAGGGGGCGCAGCAGGAACGATCTGATTTCGTTCGCTATGCACAGCACCAGCGACATTCCGTTGCTGCTGAGCAATGTGGCAAACAAAACCCTTCAGGCCGCTTACGAGGAGGAGCCCCACACCTGGAAGGCGATTTCATCCCAGCAGAACCTGCCGGACTTTAAGTCCGCCACGCGGGTAATCATGGCTGCGGATATGCTCCCCAGCCAACTTCTTGAGGGAGGCGAATACACCCAGGCCACACTCAAGGAGGCGTCGGCTACCTGGAAGCTCACCACCTACGCGAAGAAAATTATTTTTTCGCGTCAGATGATCATCAACGATGATCTGAGCGCTCTCAATCGCATCCCTGACTACATGGGACGCGGCTTCCGCCGGTTGGAGTCAAACCTGGTGTGGGCGCTGATCAGCGGTAACGCCACCACCTCTGTTGATGGCCTAGCGCTGTTTGCCGCTGGCCATAACAACACCGGCACCGGTGCCATTGGTGTGGCTGGGGTCAATGCAGCCAAAAAGGCTATGCGAAAGCAGACCGACATCAGCGGCGTGGCAATCAATTTGGTGCCTAACTACCTGATTGTTCCCAGCGACCTGGAAGGCACTGCTATGCAGTTCCTGTATCCGAACGGTTACGCCCCGGCTGCGCTGACTGGCTCCGCTGGTCCTAACCCATACGCGGGTGCGATGCAGCTGATTGTGGAACCCCGCCTGGATGGTTCTGCTACTCAGTGGTACGCCGCTGCTACCGGCCAGACCGATGGCTTGGTCTATGGCTATCTGGCAGATGAGCCCGGCCCGAGCATCACGAACGTGCCCGAGCGTGATCCTGATGGCGTAACGCTGCTCAGCCGCTTTGACTTTGGCTGCGCAGTTACCGATTATCGCTTCATCTACCGCTCTAGCGGCACCTGATCAAAACCCTAATTCACCTTTAAGGAGGATAGTTTAATGGCTACGAATCTTGTTCAGGAGGGATGCTATGTCCCTCTGGCCGCCCCTTACGCCGTTGCCTCAGGCGGTGGTGCGTTGGTGGGTTCGCTGTTTGGTATCGCCGTGACGGCCCTGGCCAATGGTGAGGTGGGCACGTTCGGTTTGCAGGGTGTTCGCACCCTGCCCAAGGCCACGGGCGCCAGCACCGGTGGCAACCAGGGGGCAAAAGCCTACTGGAACAACACCAACAAAAACGTCACCGCGTCAGCATCTGGCAACAGCCTGATTGGTGCGTTCCTGAACACCTGCGCTGATGGCGATGCCACCTGCGTGGTGGTCCTGAACGGCGTCACCGTTTAACGCTTTGATAGCCCGGGGTCAGCTTATGGCCCCATATTCTTTATCTTCAGGTCGATGCTATGGGTCTGCTGAATTTTTTGAAAAACAACGTTGGCGTGACTGTCAGCGCTGCAGATCCATTGCCGGTGGTAGTGCTCGATGGCAGCAGCACCGGCACAGCGCTGGGCTTGCCAACGGCTGACGCTCAGACCTCAGTGGCAACCTCGACTACGACGGTGCAGCTGCTGGCCGCCAGGACGGCCAGGAAGCGATTGCTGATTTTCAACCCATCAGGAGGGGCGGCGCTCAGCATTGGCAGCGCCACACCGGTGACGGCTGCGAACACGTTCGTGACAATCCCCGCCGGGAATGGAGTGTTCCTGGATCAAGCAGATTTCACGGGCGTAGCTGGAGCATGGTATGGCCTGCTGGCGTCTGGCACCAGCACCGCTCAGGTGCGGGAGTCGTATTGATGAAAAGCGCGTTTCTGTTTGGTGGGACGGCTGATCTGCTGGCATTTGTGCAACCGTCTGCACTGGTTGATTATCAATTTCGCTTGCAGGGAACGCTGTCAAATTACGGCAGTGTTGGTGGGTCGTTGTCGTTGACCCGTGCCGGAAATGGAACTTATATTGACAGCAGCGGATCAATGGCAACTGCTTCGGCAAACGTTGCGAGGTTTAATTTTGATCCTGTATCACTGACGCGACAGGGATTGCTATTCGAGGGGCAAGCTACAAACGAAATTACCTATTCAGATGCTTCCACGGCGGTAGTGCCTAGCACGCTACCCACGGGTTGGAGCGCTGATCAAAGCCAGGGCGGAATTACAAGATCGATCGTAGGCGTTGCGAATGTCAATGGTGTTCCATGTGTTGATATTAGGTTTGCTGGCACTACTACTAACGCAAACTTCACGCTTATTAGACCTGGGGCCAACATTGTACTTGCATCAGCAACTCAATACACTTTTAGTGGTTACTCCGCCTTGATTTCTGGGGCTGCATCAACGGCCTCCAGCGAGCTTTCATTATCGACAACATCGACACTAACCAGGCGTTCCACCACAGGAAATAAATCGGGGACATGGTTTCATCGGATTACGATTGGCTGGGCCAGTGGAACAACTGTCGATACAATTTACCGACTAGGAGCAATTCAAGCCGAAATCGCTCCATCAATGAGTTCGTATATTTTGTCGAGCGGCTCTGCAACCACCCGCTTCGCTGATGCCGCCAGTGTCACCGGATTGCCAACGACAAACGTCACGCTGGTTGAAAAACCAGTCGGCTGCGCAACCTTATCAGCCGGTACTCTCACGTTGAACACCGGCTACACCATTGATCGAATTATGGTGCTACCTGGCACCTATTCAGCTGATCAAATTGCCACCATCCGAGGGCTGATGTGATGTTGTTCGTCATCGAGGTGCTTTGCTGGTGCCCCGATCAAGATTGCTTCCGGCAGGGCATTACGTCTCAGGTGTTCCCCGATGGCACCCCACTGGCCACGCTTGAGGGTGACGTGCTGATCCCAGCTCCTGGCGTCCACATCGATGAGATCGGCGCCATTCAGCGCAACGAAACAACCGTAATCGGCGGCCACCACGTCAACATTGCGGCTACAGGTGCGGTTGCCGCAATGCTCACCGCTGGCCTACCGCAGACCGGCACGATTTTCGAGCGGACTCACATCTTGGCTTTGATCCCCGGCCTGGAATGGTCGGCCCTGAGCAACGAGGGTGAGCCACCGGGTTACCTCGGCCCCCAGGGCGTGAAATTGTTCGACCGCTCGGCTGTGAATGCCCGCGCCCGAGTTTGGTATGTCAACGGGGACCAGCTGATCCCTGGCCCAGTATCTGGAGGCTGAGCAATGGCGTTCATGGACATGAGCCGCAGGGCGATGGCGATCACCAATCGCCGCTGCGGAAACTCCTACCTGATCACCGGCGACGAGACGGTCTATCAGGGAGTGCTCCATCATCCGACTGAGGCGATCTTGGACGGGCAGGTGATGACGACTGACTACGTGCTGGAGGTGGCGGCTGAGGATGCGGCCGGCACGCCGCGAGGGACCACGATCACGGTCGACGGGGTGGCATTCGTGTCAAGGATGGCAGCTCAACCCATGGGCGATGGCGCCCTGTGGACGATCGCCCTGGAGAAGGTCTGATGGCATCACGGCGAGAGCAGATCCTGGCCTATGTGAAGACGCTGCTGACCCCTACGGCAGGGGTGACAGGGGTGTACCGGAGCCGTCAGGATTCAGCGGATCGAACGGAGGCGCCGCTGCTGGTGATCACCCCCGGCGATGATCCGGCGACGGAGTTCAGTATCTGCAAAATCGATCATGATCTCACGCTGCAGGTGGAGGTGTTCGCCGTTGGTGCGGTGCCGGATCAGACGGCGGATCCAATTGTCTGTGACGTTCACCGCCGGCTGATGGCGGATCGCCGGCTGGGGGGCCTCTGTAATGGCCTGACGTATCTGGGATGGACACCAGCAATGGAGCAGGGCGACGCCACGTCGGGATGGTTCCTGATGCGCTACCGGGTGCGTTATCGCACGAGTGTGGCTGATTTCGAGTCGGTAGCGTGACCCTATCAGCGGTCTCCTGATGCCTGACCTCCATGACGAATATGCCGGCCTGGGCGGCTGTTACGTCGTCGGGGCTGATGGTGTCCGGCGCCGCGAAAATGACCCTTCAGCTCCCGAGGAACTGAGCGATGGTAGCGGTAACCCAGAGACAGTGGATCCTGGCAAAGCTGGAGGGAGCAAACTACGCGACTGATAGCAGCCCAACGTCTGCTAATGGGATTCAGTGCGTCAGCCTGGACGTTCAGCCATTGGTCGGCGATTCAGTGGAGCAGGCCAGGATCCGTCCGTCGTTTGGTGGATTTAAAAAGCTGATGGCGAATCAGCGCCATGTGATTACGGTAACGGTGGAATTCACCAGCAGCGGCACCGCTGGCACCGCTCCGGCGTGGTCGCCGCTCATGCTCTCGTGCGCAAGTGCACAGACTGTCACCGCCTCGGCCGTGACCGGTTCTGCTACTGCTGGCGGCACCAACACGATCACCCTGGCCGGCGGTGCCAGCGCTGTTGATGGTTTCTATCTGGGGATGCGAATTGCCAACACCAGCGGCACCGGTAACGGCAATTATGGGGTAATCACCGGATACGTTGGTAGCACGAAGGCCGCAACGGTTCAGCCGTATACCGGAACCTATACGGCTGCGTCGGCCACGGCCTATTCGATCGGCGCAAATGTGCTTTATTCGCCGATTACCCAAACTGATGGGGTGACAGACACCAGCTGCACAATCTATTTCTACGACGACAATATCCTGTTCAAAGCAACCGGCTGCCGTGGCACCTGGAGCGGCGCTGGCCCCTCCAGCGACCGGCCAACGCTCACGTTCACGATGGAGGGCATCATCAACCCGGTCACCGATACCAGCGCAGTACCGCCCACCAGCTACACCAATCAGGTGGACGCGCTGTTGTTCGATCGTGACGGAGCGGGCGCCGTTTCTTTCCTGGGGTACTCCCCATGCGTGGAATCGTTTACGTTCGATGCTGGCGTGGGCCTGGCGCACCGCAACCTAGTGGGCTGCACCCGGAAAGTCCTAGCCACTGGCCGCGCCAGTAGCGGGTCAGTGATGTTCGAGATGCCGACGATTGCGCAAAAAAACTATTTTGCGGCCGCCCAAGATAACAGCGGCGCCAGCGATGGGATCTTTACAGTGAGCCTGAACGGTGCGGCCGGTCGGACTGTCACCTTGTTGGCCCCTAATTGCCACCTCGGGCAGCTCACCCGCTCCAGCTCGCAGGGGATTGAGATGCTCAATGCGCCGTTTGATGCTGTCCCTACCGTCGGAAACGATGAGTGGAGACTTGTTCTTTCTTGATCTGATTTATGTTTAACATTACCCTGAGCGACAGCTACGAATGGTCGGTTGAACTGGAGGTGCCAGGCAATAGCAAGAATGATCGATCTACGTTCAGGGTATTGTTCCGTCGGTTGGATCAGGCGGAGATCAATGAGGTGCAAGCGCTGATTGATCGCCAGCGGTTCCAGGCTGCTGACGCCCCGGTGCTGATCAATGATCAGATGTTGGCAGAGCGGGTGCTGGCCGGCTGGCCTGAGGGTGAGATCACGGAGACGGTCAAGGGCGAGGCGGTGCCGATTGCCTATTCCGTGGCCGCTCGGGCATCGCTGCTGGCCGTTGCAAAAGTGGCGTCAGCGATCACTGCTGCATGGCGCGAGAGCCTGCAGGATGCCAGGGCAAAAAACTGATTGGCGCTGGCCGGCATTGGGCCAAGGCCCAGACCGGCCGGCGCGAGGATGTGAGCGTGGCGAATAAGCAGGCAGAGCTGTTCGGCCTGCCTGCAGAGGCACAGATCAAACCGAAGGCTCCTGAGGTATTTGATGTGTGGCCGGAAAATGCTGAGGCGTTGAAGATGTTCCTCAGAATGGACACACAATGGCGCACCAGCATGGGCGGCGTGGTTGGGCTGGATCTGTCGGTGCTGCTGGGCGGTCGTGGCCTGGCAGAGCTGGCGGAGGGTGATCCAATCGGGGTGCTCTATGACGACGTGCGATTGATTGAGACTGGTGTGCTGATGGAACTCGCGGAGGCTAGAGGCTGATGGCTGTTTCGATGGAGACCGTCCTAAAGCTGACGGCACAAGTATCAGGAGCGAACAATATCCAGCAGGTCGGCAATTCGCTGAAGAATCTGTCGGCTGTAAGTCAAATGTCAGAGCGGACAATTGATAAGCTCTACATTGCCACGAAACAATATGGGCAGGCAGCAGGCAATAGCGTCAACAGTATCAACCAACAGATCAATGCACTAACGAATCTACGCAATGCGGTAGATCCAACGTCTAACCGCTATAAGGTGCTGACTAAGGATTTGCAAGCCTATGAGAGGCAGCTGCAATCCCTGAACGCAACGCAGCAGCGGCAGCAGGCATTGCACAGCGCTGGCGGTGCGGCGGCTGGGGCGCTGATGATGGGCGGCGGAATGCAAGGCGCCCTAGGGGCTGGCGCCGGGGCATTGGCGGGGGCTGGCACCGTAGGAGGGATGATCGCCGGCGCTGGGCTGCTGGCCGGCGGCGCGCTGATCGGAACGGGCGTCGGTAACGCCATGGACGTGGCGACGCAGACACGGGCGATTTCGACGCTGAGCGATGACGCGGCGGGCCTTACGGCACGGATCCAGGACCTGGTGCGGGAGCAGGGCTACCTCACAGACCGGGCCACCGCTGGGGCGGCAGCCTATGAGATCCTCTCCAGCGGGTTCAGCTCGACGGATGACGTGCTGAAAATCTTGCGGGCATCGTCTGAAGGTGCCGCTGGGGGATTCAGCGACATCAAAACCGTGGCGGATGCCGCTACCTCGATCCTGAACGGATATGGGATGAGTGCGGAGCAGGTGACAAGGGTGGTGGATCAGATGATCATTACGCAGAATGATGGCAAGATCAAGGTCAATGAATATGCGCAATCGATTGGCCGGGTAGTACCTACTGCCGTGTCGGCGAAAGTTTCATTGGAGGAAATCAACGGTGCAGTATCTGCCCTGACCGCTCAGGGTGTGCCAATTGAAACAACTTTCTCTGGACTTAACCAAGCGATCAAGACTATTTTGAAGCCGACCAAGGAAGCGCAGAACTTGGCGGCAGCGCTTGGCCTGCAGTTCAACGCCCAGGCCCTGGCAACGAAAGGACTGGCTGGCTTTCTGCCCACCGCCGAAGAGGCGCGTCGCTCGGTCGGTCCGGTCGGCCGGGGAACCGTCCTCGGATTTCTGGTCGGGCTTCTGCCCGGGGGCGGTGCCGTGATTGCGTCGTTTCTGTCCTACGCCGTGGAACGCAAACTGTCCAAAAACCCTGAGGAATTCGGCAAGGGTGCCGTAGAAGGCCTGGCCGGACCCGAGGCGGCCAACAATGCC
>Ga0114976_10003151_pt1 | contig 10336 bp, 7 predicted proteins | sample S_130805_EF_Meta_FD_87319 | JGI IMG/M metagenome (GOLD analysis project Ga0114976, IMG submission 87319) | Freshwater microbial communities from Lake Simoncouche, Canada to study carbon cycling - S_130805_EF_MetaG | ecosystem: Environmental > Aquatic > Freshwater > Lake | place: Lake...
ACCGAGCTCGCCCGTCATTTCCTCTGGTGTCTGCGACTCGAGTAGCGATGTCATGGCGTCGCTTATCCTCGATGACACGGGTGTACTCAGTGCGTTCCAGACGGGCATCGTCAGGCGCACCCATTCCCGGCGCGTGAGTAGCGCGGGAGGAGCCTGAAGTGCACCGACGTCAGTTGCCTCACTCAACCAGATGTCCGCAACATCAAAGGCTTGCCCGAAAGCGGCCGCAGAACCGGAGTCAACGGAGAGATCGTGTTGTCCGGCCGCGTCGATTGCTTGATCGAGAGCAAGTTTTGCGGTTGCTTCCGGCGAGGAGGGTTGTGAGAGGGCGTGTCGCAGCTGAGCGAAGAGTGCTTGGAGCGCGACCGGATCTCGAGGTAGGCCGGCTGCGCCAGCGAGCGCGGCCGGATCTATCTCTCCGTTGCCGGAAAGGAACTTCTCGAAAAGTTCGCGGAACTCGTCATCGGGGCGGGCAGCGGAGTCGTCGTTCATGCTTTCACCGGGCTCTCAGGTCGTACTTCTACGCTAACGCCAGACTGACTGACAATCTCCCGTGGAGCGACGAAACCGACTTGCGCTGGGCGCGAACACACCTTCGTGTCGCGCGTGTGTGGTCGGAGGCCTGTTCCCTTATCTGACAGGCTGAGAACGTGACGTTGTACACCTCTGATGCTTCGGGTCAGCCCCTCGAGCCGTCTCGACCGCGCGCCACTCCTGCTCAGCGCCGCTGGCGTTGGGGTTCGGCCTTGGTCGCTGGTGCGATCATCCTGACGGTCGCACTGACGGCCACTCCGGCCCCGTACGTCATTGAGCAGCCCGGTCCGACGTTTAACACATTGGGCACGGTCAGTGTCGCAGTCGAAGGCAGTGACCAAAAAGAGAAGGTTCCGCTCATCTCCATCGACGGGGCGACGACGTTCCCGACCGAAGGAAATCTCAATCTCCTAACCGTCAATGTTCTCGGTGTCCCGGATTCACTTCCGAGTTGGGGCGACGTCATCGTTGCGTGGTTCGATCGATCTCGTGCGGTCGTTCCGGTCGATGCGGTCTTCCCCCCGAATGTCACGAACGACGATCGCGAAAAAGAGAACACCGCACTCATGGTGAATTCCCAGCACGACGCGGTGGCTGCCGCTATGACGTACGAGGGTTACCACGTGGTGTCCGGTATTGAGGTGCTCGGTTTTGCGAAGGGGAGTGCGTCTGATGGACCGCTCTCGCAGGGTGATGTGATCACTTCCATTAACGGATTCGCTCCGCAATCGGTTCAACAACTTCGAGAAAAGTTGATGGATGCCGGACCGGGGACCATCGTGACCCTGGGCGTACTTCGTGACGGACAACTGCGTGATGTCGACGTGGCTCCCTACAAAAACGATGCGGGTGACACGGTGTTGGGCATCGGCGCCTCGGTCGCCTACGATTTCCCATTCGATGTCACGATTCGTCTTGATGACGTGGGCGGCCCGAGTGCCGGGATGATGTTTGCACTGGGCATCATTGACAAATTGACGCCGGGTAACCTCAACAGTGGACTCAACATTTCGGGAACCGGGACAATCGATAATCTCGGCAATGTGGGCCCGATTGGGGGCATCCGACAAAAACTTTTCGGTGCGAAAAACACGGGCTCGGCATTGTTTTTGGCTCCGGCAGAAAACTGTGACGCGGTCGTCGGCAACGTTCCAGAGGGCATGGCCGTTTTTGCGGTCAGCACGTTATCCGAAGCGACGAAGGTTTTGAAATATCTGGGCGATCATTCCGCACCCGAAGCGGCCGTGGCAGATGCGCCAGCAAACGGTATTCGCACATGCGACTCGGTCATGGCGAGCGCAAAAAAGTAGAGTTTAAATCCACCACATCATTCTCAACGTGAGGCAATCGTGACCACTACAACTCCTCGAAATCGCAACTCGCGTCGGTCCCCCGTGTTCGTGGCGATTGGCGTGCTTGCCGTTCTCGTCATTGCCTTCTTCTCGTTTGCAACCTTTTACGCGGAGGTGCTCTGGTTCACTCAAGTCGGTTTCATGGGTGTTCTTGCTACCCAGTGGATAGCGGGAGTCGCTTTTTTCGTGGGTGGGTTCCTGGCTATGGCTATCCCGGTTTGGGTGAGCATCGCGGCCGCCTATCGACTGCGTCCTGTGTACGTTCGCCTCAATGCGCAACTCGACCGATATCAGCAAATAATTGAACCGCTGCGTCGACTTCTCACGTGGGGCGTGCCTCTCGTTCTCGGAGTATTTGCCGGGCTTGCGATTGCACCGCAATGGAGGACGGCCTTGCTGTGGTGGAACAGCACTCCGGCGGGAACAACGGACCCACAATTTGGTTTCGACGTCTCCTTCTATATGTTTGAGCTTCCGTTCTTCCGGGCGGCACTCGCATTTTTCTCGGCGATTGTGTTGCTCTGTCTGCTCGTGTCCCTCGTAACGAATTATGTGTACGGGTCAATTTCGATTTCTCGCCGGGAGCTTCGCGTGGCGAAGCCCGCTCGCGTGCAACTCGCGGTGACCGCGTTTGTCTATCTCGCGTTGCAGGCGATCAGCATCTGGCTCGATCAATATGCGACGGTGTTCAACTCGACGGGCCTCATGACGGGTGCTTCGTACACCGACGTGAACGCGACTATTCCCGCGTTCCAAATCATCTCTGCCATCGCGGCACTCGTGGCAGTGCTCTTTCTTGTTACCGCCGTAACTGGTCGGTGGCGCTTCTCGCTCGTGGGCACCGCGTTGCTCGTCGTGTCAAGCCTGATCCTCGGTAGTGCATATCCGTGGATCATGCAACGTTTCATCGTCGACCCGAGTGAACGAAGCCTCGAAGCGCCGTACATCGAACGCAACATCAACATGACTCGGCAGGCGTATGGCATAGACAATCTTGAAGAGATTCCTTACAACGCCAAAACGGATGTTCAGCCCGGTGCACTGCGCGCCGACGCGGAAACCACTGCGAGCATCCGCATCATTGATCCCGACCTCGTCAGTGCGTCCTACGCTCAGCTCGAGCAGTTCAAGCAGTACTACGCGTTTACGCCGAGCCTTGACGTTGACCGTTACGCCATCGATGGAAAAACCCAGGACTCCGTGGTTGCTGTTCGCGAGTTGAATCAGGCTGGCATCGGCGATTCGCAATCGTGGTACAACAACACGGTTGTGTACACCCACGGTTACGGTCTCGTGGCTGCGTATGGCACCGAGCGAACTGTCGAAGGTCAACCGGTGTTCCTAGAAGCGGGAATCCCGTCGACCGGTTCCCTCGGCGCGTTTGAGCCACGAATTTACTTTGGAGAAAACTCTCCGCTGTATTCCATCGTGGGCGGACCGGTGGGTTCGAGCCCTGTCGAGCTCGATTATCCGTCGTCGACAACCGAAGGCGGCCAGGCCTACACCACCTTTAATGGCAATGGCGGTCCGGTTCTCGACAACATCTTCAAACGTCTCATTTACGCCCTGAAGTTCCAGAGCGAACAGATTATTTTGTCCGACGCCGTTAACGACAAGTCACAGATTCTCTATGACCGTGATCCGTTGACGCGCGTGTCGAAGATCGCCCCGTATCTGACGCTCGACCGGGACCCTTACCCGAGCGTCGTTGACGGTCGGGTTGTGTGGATCGTGGACGGATATACGACAAGCACAAATTACCCTTACTCACGGGTGGAGAGCCTGTCGGCGGTCACGGCGGACCAGCAATCGGCCATGGACGCGTTCGCCCTCGACAACATCAACTACATTCGCAACTCGGTCAAGGCCACCGTTGACGCCTATGACGGCACCGTGACGCTCTATGCGTGGGATGACAACGACCCCGTGCTCCAAACGTGGCAGAAAATTTATCCTGCGCATTTGCGCCCGGTCTCGGAGATGAGTGCGGATTTGATGAGTCATGTGCGCTATCCAACGGATCTCTTCAAGGCTCAACGGGCAATTCTCGGTCAATACCACGTGACCGACTCGGGGTCTTTTTATTCACGTGATGATGCGTGGATTACACCGACGGATCCCACGGCGGGTGCCGACACGACACGATTCCAATCGCCCTACTACCTGACCATGAAGGTACCCGGTGCGACCAATCCGGCGTTCTCCATCTACTCAACCTTTATCCCTGATGCGACCGGTACTTCGAGCCGAAACGTCTTGACCGGCTATCTCGTCGCGGACTCTGATGCGGGATCCACGGCCGGCAAGCCTGACGCAGACTTCGGAAAACTCAGACTGTTGACCTTGCCCAAGGACGTCACCGTGCCGGGCCCGGGTCAGGTGCAGAACAATTTCAACGCGGACCCGGCCGTCTCGAAGGAGCTTAATCTTTTGAGTCAGGGGTCAACGGATGTGTTGAAGGGCAATCTGCTCACACTCCCGGTTGGCGGTGGCTTGCTTTACGTGCAGCCGGTCTACGTCCAATCCACGGGAAACACGAGCTATCCGCTCTTGAAGAAAATCTTGGTGGCGTTCGGCGACAAAATTGCGTTCGAGAACACTCTCACCGGTGCGCTGGACGTGCTCTTTGGTGGCGATGCGACGGGAGGGGCAAGTGTCAACGATCCGGCAAATGACACTCCGACGAATCCCGACTCTGCATCGGGTTCGGGAACGGTTTCGAGTTCTGCGCTGACCACTGCCTTATCGAACGCGAAGAAAGCTTTGCTTGATCGCGAGGCTGCGCGCGTCGCGGGAGACTGGGCGGCATTTGGTGAAGCGGATGCGCGCCTTCAGGCCGCGTTGGAAGCAGCAATCGCGGCGTCGGGTCAGTAATCTGAAGCGCTCGAGTGAGTTCCTCTCTCGCAGCATGCCAAGAATGTAGAGCCCTGTCGCTAGGATTTGCTTCATGGTGTCCTCCGCTCGGCAAGAGCTCATCGCGATGTTGGTGGTGCTTTTCGGCGAGTCCATCGCGAGGGATCCAGACCTCACCGCGTTAATGGACCGGGCGATTTCTGAAGAGGCCTCCGTTCTTTCCGAGGGATATCGGGTCGAAGCCGCGAAACGTATTGAAGCTCTGAATACACAACTTGCCTCGCAAGCGAGCACTTTTGATCAATCGCTTGATCAGATTCGCGAACAGGCCGCCGCGGGTTCGATTGACGACTTGGCAGCTGCCCGAGCAAGTGTCGAGACACTGACCGCCCAGGTCGCTGAAGTGACGCGTGAACGCGATGATTTGCAGTCCAAAATCGATGGCATTGCGGATCGAATCCGTGAGGCGCAGAGCCTCGCTCGAACCCAGCTTGAAGAAGCTCAGCAACGGGCGACAGAACTCGAAGAAGCCCTCGCTGCCAGTTCGGCTTCGTTGCGAGAGACCGAGTTCAGTTTGACGGAGACTCAGTCTGCTCTTGTCGAAGCGACGGCACTCGCTGAGGAGGCGCAAAATTCCCTCAATAAATACCAGGTAGAGGCACTCACGGTAGCGATATCTGACGCGATGTCCGCCTATCGAGCTCGAACGGATGCGATAGCTGCGGAGGACGAAAAGGCGTCCCGCACCGAAGACGCCCGGCTAACGGCGGCCGTGCGAAAAGCCTTCCATGCACTGACGCACAAGAAGTAACGCTAACGCCGTCGTCGATTCCGCAGTCAGGTGTGCGTGTGGGGCGAGACGGTTGGGTTCGTCGCTCGGTTCGACCGCTTCGTTCGCGCGTGATACTCTGGTCTCACCGACGCGGGGTGGAGCAGCTCGGTAGCTCGCTGGGCTCATAACCCAGAGGTCGTAGGTTCAAATCCTGCCCCCGCAACAATAAGAACAACCGCCCTTTCCGGGCGGTTTTCTTTTTGTTTCTGTTGATGTGCAGGATTTGGGAGGCGGCATCCCTGTGGGCTGCCAACGGCTCCTGCCCCCGCAAAAGCGAGATGGCCCTCTTTTGGAGGGCCATCTCGCTTTTGCGCTCGACAAAGTGCCACATCTTTATCTGTCGATAATGGGTCGTAGGCTGAAGCCATGAGCACCACATCTGGGTCACGGCTGCGTTTTCTTGGAGCGACGGGAACCGTGACAGGTTCGAGATATCTCATCGAGTCGGGCGGATCGCGAGTTCTCGTCGACTGCGGGTTGTTTCAGGGGTATAAAGAACTGCGCGAACGCAACCGCGAGCCATTTCCGATTGACCCAAAAAGTATCCATGCCGTCGTGCTGTCGCATGCGCACCTCGACCATTCGGGATATTTGCCGGCACTCGTTCGAGATGGTTTTGCGGGCAACATCATCGCCACGGAAGGCACCGCCGAGCTGTGCTCGTTGCTCTTGCCCGACAGTGCACACTTGCTCGAAGAAGAGGCCGAGCGAGCTGCGCGCAAGGGTTATTCAAAGCATGCGCATCCGTTGCCCCTGTATAACGCCGATGATGCAGAACTTGCACTCTCACGTTTTCGAACGGTCGGTTTTGATTCGAGCGTGGAAGTGGCTCCCGGCGTGAGTGTGACCTTCGTTCCCGCGGGGCACATTTTGGGCGCATCCCAGCTTCACATTGACCTCGGAGGAAAAACCCTGCACTTCACCGGAGACTTGGGTCGAGTAGACGATCCCCTCATGCTGCCCCCGCGGGAGTTTGCCGGTGCCGACGTCTTGATTACTGAATCGACTTACGGCGATCGATCGCATCCGCATCACGACCCGATTGCCGAATTGCAACCTGTGCTCAGCCGCGTACTCGCACGTGGGGGAGTGGTGGTCATTCCGGCGTTTGCCGTCGGACGCTCGCAGGCACTTCTGCTGCACATATCCCGACTCATGCAAGCGGGGAGCATTCCAACCGTTCCCGTGTACCTGAATTCGCCGATGGCTGTCAACGCGACACACATGTATGAGGCACACCGAGAAGAACATCGAGTCGAGGGGGCGGAGTTTGCGCAAATGTACAACATCGCCCACCTGGTTCGCACGGTTGAAGAGTCGAAACAACTCAATGAGCGTCATGGCCCCATGATTATCGTCGCGGCCAGTGGCATGATGACGGGCGGTCGAATCCTGCATCACGTGGTCGCGTTCGGACAGGACGAGAAAAACGCGATTCTGCTCTCGGGATATCAGGCTGGTGGTACGCGAGGTGCATATCTGGCCGCGGGTGAACGAAGCCTGCGGATATTTGGCGCCGATGTGCCGATCCGTGCCGAAGTCGTCGCCCTTGAGAGCATGTCGGGCCACGCCGACGCGGATCAACTCATCGACTGGATGCGGCACGCACCGGCACCACCGGCGCACACGTACGTCACACACGGTGAGCCGGCGGCCAGCGATCGCCTGCGCTTGAGGATTGAGAACGAACTCCATTGGAATGTTCGTGTTCCCCATCCGGGCGAAGAAGTGGTGTTATAAGTTCTCCGGGCAGTGCTGCTGATAACCTCGTGCTCGTGACAAATGACGTTGTGCTCTCTCACGATGAGATGTGGCCGCGCGCCGGGTCGTGGCCGTTGCCTGCCGATGTGGATGGTCCCCTTGGATTGGCATTACTGGGAGTTCCCGCGCACCTGACCTCGTTGTCGCCGACAAATGCGCATCACACGCCGGCTGCGATTCGAGCGGCGTTGCGTCGATATAGCCCCGCAGTCGTTCCGGATGCGCGCAACGACAACATTCGCGCCCTCAGTGACGTCGTGTGCGCGGACTTCGGCGACATTGTCGATCCCGATTCGCCCGAAGGAGAAGAGCGCACAATGAACCTTGTCGCACAAGCTCGCGACCGCGCATCCCTCGTCGTTGCATTGGGGGGAGACAACTCGGTGACCTTCGCCACCGCCCGAGGTTCGTGGGGTGCACAACTCGTGAACGCGGGCTTGATTACCCTCGATGCGCATTTTGATCTGCGTGACGGAATTTCTAACGGTTCACCGGTGCGACGACTGATTGAGGCGGGCCTTGACCCAACTCGCATTGTGCAGATTGGTATTGCAGATTTCGCAAACTCGACCGCCTACGCTCAACGGGCTCGCGACTATGGGATTACCATCATTCTTCGAGACGAATGTGAGCGACGTGACATGACCGACATCATGACCGAAGCCCTCGAAATTGCGGGGCGAGGCACTGGTCAGATTCATGTCGATCTCGACGTCGACGTGTGCGACCGGTCCGTTGCGCCCGCATGCCCCGCGAGTGTGCCGGGCGGTCTGAGTGCTCGTGAACTGCGTCGCGCGGCACGAGTCGCTGCCTCAGATCCGCGCGTAGTGTCAATGGACATCGCCGAGATAGATGCCCTAAACGATGCGCCCGACGAGCGCACGGTTCGGCTGGGTGCCCTGTGCGTGCTCGAAGCTGTCGCGGGGGTGGCATCGCGATGACGCCATCGACCGCCGCGTTGTCGAAACAGCGCTACCCGTGGGTGTCTCCCATCGCCCTTGCGTCGTCGCTGAGTGCCATTGTCATTTTTGGGGGCTCAACCTTTGTGGCCGAGCTCATGACGCCAGGTTTTGACCCGGTGCGACAGACCATCAGTGAGTTAGGGGCCGGGGATGCGCCCACGCGCATTTTCGTCACGATTGCCTTTGTGCTAACCGGCGCCTGTCATATGCTGACCGCGAGCTTCACTCCGGGCATCGGTGCGCCTGGGCGAGTCGTGTTGTTTACAGCCGGTATCTGTACCGAGCTTGTGGCTGCCTTTCCGTTGCCCACTGTCGCGAGCACCTCGACGGCCCACCGATTCGCGGCGATGCTTGGTTTTGTCCTTCTTGCGATATGGCCCGCACTGGGCATGCGCGTTGATAAATCGCTGCCGTTCTTGCTTCGCCCATGGGGTGCCATCGCGAGCACGTTGTTCATCGCGGTGTTCTGTTTTACGTTCCTCGGCGTCTGGGCGAGCGTGAGTCAGCCGGCAGTGGGAGTGTGGGAAAGACTGGCGGCCGATCTCGAAGGCGTCTGGCCCGCTGTCGTTGTGCTTACCCTATGGTTTGCGCAACGACGACGCCGTTCTTCCATACCCGTCGAGTAAGCGGTACGCCGGGTCGATAGGCCAGGTGCACATAACTCGGGGCGTCGAGCTCGACGAGGTCGGCGCGTGCGCCGACGACGAGCCGACCCACATCCGTCCGGAGAAGTGCGCGTGCTCCACCCGCGGTTGCCGACCATAAGGCTTCGGCCGTTGTCATGCCCATTTCGCGAACGGCGAGACTCACACAGAATGCCATTGACGAGGTGTAGCTCGAGCCCGGGTTGCAATCGGTGGAGATGGCCACGGTGACGCCCGCGTCGATGAGGCGCCGCGCATCCGGATACGGTGAGCGCGTCGAGAACTCGACACCGGGCAGGAGTGTCACCACGGTGGAACTCGACGCGAGCAGGGTGACGTCGTCGTCGGTCAAATAGGTGCAGTGATCGATGGATGCGCAACCGAGTTGCACCCCCAGCGCGATGGCTGCGGAATTGGGGGCGAGCTGCGCGGCGTGGAGTCGCGGAACGAGTCCTGCGCGCATCCCGGCCTCGAGCACCCGTTGTGCCTCGGCGACCGTGAATGCTCCTTCGTCGCAGAACACGTCGATCCACCGTGCGTGTGGGGCCGAGGCCTCGAGCATCGCACCGCACACAAGATCGACGTAGTCCTCACGCGTGCCAATGACGCGTGCTTCTTCGTGCCCACGTCCACCGTATTCGGCGGGGATTACGTGTGCTCCGAGGAAGGTGACTTCGTCGGTCACGCCCCGAGCTATTTTGCAGGCGAGTGGCTCGCCGGCGACGTCAAGATGGTAGCCGCTTTTTGTTTCGAAAGTTGTGGTGCCCTGCCGGAGTAATTCGTGCGCTCGATGTTCGAGCAGGTCGACCAGTTGGCCTTCGCTCGCGGAGCGAGTGGCGCGCACCGTCGAACGGATGCCCCCCGCGGAATAAGGTGCGCCGGACATCCGCGCCTCAAATTCAGTGGCACGGTCACCGGCAAACACGAGGTGCGAGTGGGCGTCGACAAAGCCGGGGATAACGGCACGACCACCGCAGTCGACGACGTGATCGATGTCGTGTCCACCACTGACTTCGGCGGCCGCGGCCGAACCCACCCAGGTGACCCTTTCGTTGTCGATCACGATGGCCGCGTCTGCGATGAGGCCTAATGGGTCTCTCGCCTGCTCATCATTTGTGACGAGTTGACCGATGTTGGTGAAAAGTGTTCGAGTCATGATGGCGTGGTCGCGTCGGCGTAGACCGCTACCCTTCGCGCATCGGGACGCGCAGCCCGCGTTCTTCGGCGATGGCAATGGCGCGGTCATATCCTGCGTCGACGTGCCGCATCACCCCGGAACCGGGGTCGTTTGTCAATACCCGCGCGAGTTTCTCGGCGGCGAGAGGCGTTCCGTCCGCGACAGTGACTTGACCGGCGTGAATGGAGCGACCGATTCCCACGCCACCGCCGTGGTGGAGT
>Ga0114976_10003152_pt1 | contig 10334 bp, 9 predicted proteins | sample S_130805_EF_Meta_FD_87319 | JGI IMG/M metagenome (GOLD analysis project Ga0114976, IMG submission 87319) | Freshwater microbial communities from Lake Simoncouche, Canada to study carbon cycling - S_130805_EF_MetaG | ecosystem: Environmental > Aquatic > Freshwater > Lake | place: Lake...
CACGGAAGATATGCCACAGACCGCGTCTGGCATTATTCCAGACATCATTATCAACCCTCACTGTATTCCCAGCAGAATGACCATTGCCCAGCTCCTGGAGACGCTGGTGGGGAAGATGGGTTGTGAGCTGGGATGTTTGGGGGATGGGTCGCCGTTCAATGAGGTAACACTGGAGGGTGTATCCAAGATTCTGCGGGACAACCTGGGAATGGAGCCACAGGGGAATGAGATTCTGTACAATGGCTACACGGGGCGGCAGATGGAGACGAGTATCTTCGTTGGCCCGTGCTATTACCAGAGGCTGCGCCACTGTTCGGCGGATAAGATGCATTCCAGATCATCTGGTCCGCTCGTTATGCTGACCAGACAGCCGGCAGAGGGCAGGGCGCGTGAGGGAGGTCTGCGATTTGGTGAGATGGAGCGCGATTGCGTGGCGGCGCACGGTGTATCCGAATTCACCAAGGAGCGTCTGATGGAATGCTCGGATCTGTTCCGCTGCTGGAGTTGTCAGGACTGTGGTCTTATTGCAATCGTGAATCCCCGAGAGGGAATCTGGAAATGCAATGGATGTGGAAATACGACGAACTTCTCGGCGATTGAGATTCCCTATGCATACAAGTTGATGCTGCAGGAGCTGGAGACGATGTGCATTTCATCAAGGATCATTACACAGCAGAAGTTGCTGCGAGGACTTCCTGTCTGCGCCGCGAAAAACGGTGGAAAATATGAGTGTTAAATAAGGAATGGCCTATACGCGGAAACATATCGTAAGAAAATGGCCGTCCAGAACAAAACGTGGATCTTTTTTTACACGAGATGTTCATGGTGGTGGACGCGGACGCGGACGCAGCGCTGCCCCTCGCCCTGCCCCTCGCCCTGCCCCTCGCCCTGCCCCTCGCACTCCCTCTCGCGCTCCCTCTCGTCCTCCCCCTCGCTATCAAGCCCCATCTCAAGCTGCACACGCTGCAAGTCTAGCAAAGGCTAAAAAAGTGGCAGATTCTGCTCACAAAAAGGTACCTCGTGATCTCCCACGTGAAGAAAAAATTGCTAGACATAAGGCAATAGAAGACAAGAAGGCTGCAATAAAAAAACAGGCGGGTGAAAAACTTGCAGCTGATAAATTAAGGGCAACTCAAAAAAAGGCTAGAAAGGATGCAGCTCGCGCTAAAAAGAAAAGAGATGAGGAGGATCTCGCTAAAAAGAAAAGAGATGAGGAGGATAGACGATTAAGAAGAAGTGATAGCGGTCGTGGCCCTGGATTTGCACCTGCGTTAAGTGGTCTTGCTGGTCTAGGGGCTGCTGCTGCGCAGTCGGCAGCGGCAGTGTCTGGGGCGGCAGCAGCAGCAGCGGGGAATTTAGCAGGTACATTGGGTAGTGCTCTTTCTGGGCTTGGGAATGGGTATGGGAATGGCGACGGTTCTGGTTCTGGTTCTGGTTCTGGCTCTGGTTCTGGATCTGGTAATGATATTGGTGCTGTTAATAGTTCTATTCCAACAAATCCGGATGGAACCCCTGTAACGCCTGAAGTTCCTGGAATGGATACAACAGGGATGACTCCAGAACAAATTAAATGTGGAAAGGCTGCATTGGAAGCAAGAAGATCTGAATTAACTGGCGTAGATTTATCTGATTTAACAATCTTACTTGAGGCCGATAAAGAGTATGCAGATTCTCTTCAAGAGTGCATGGGGGTGAATCCAGATGATACTGCTACCTCTGAACCGGCTCCTCCTCCTGCTGCTGCATTTACGGGTCCTACTGGCCCCAATGCTCCTACTGGTCCCGATGCATCTACTGCTCCTACTGGTCCCGATGCATCTACTGCTCCTACTGGTCCTACTGGTCCCCCTGCTGCCCAGGAAGGGCAACAGGAAACAACTGAAGAGGCTGAACTGGAAGAAGACAGTAAGGAAGCCAAAGGATTAAGTGCTATTGCAAAGGCTGCTGCTGCACAAAGGTAATGATAGTAACTCCCCCAACTAAATTTGACGAACTAGACCCCACCATGTGCGGTATACCCGGTCAAGGAATTCCATCTAAAATGTATAGTATGCGCGTCCAGAAGCGTAACGGTGCCCTAGAGCCAGTCTCATTTGACAAGGTCCTGCAGAGGATCCGCAATGCCAGCCGCGGTCTAACCGTTGCCCCTGATGCCCTCGCCCAGCAGGTGCTGGCACGCATTGTAAACAGCATTAAGACCAGCGAACTAGATGAACTCGCCTCCTCCATGGCAGCATCCCTGTGCACAACCCACCCAGACTGGGGGACTCTTGCCGCTCGTATCGCCATCTCCAATCACCAGAAGAATACCGAGTCACATTTCTCCAAGGTGGTCCAAATCCTCTCCAATCAGACCCACGTGACAAATGAGCCACTCTCCTATTTGAGCGCCGAGCTAGTAGCAACGGTCCAGGCCAACGCAGACAGGATTGACAACTACATCAAACACGATCGTGACTACGAGTTTGACTATTTCGGCTTCAAGACCCTGGAGAAGTCCTATCTTCTCAAGGACACTTCGATGAAGGTAGTGGAGAGACCACAGCATATGTGGATGCGCGTCGCCCTCGGCATATGGAACACAGATCTAGAGAAGGTGTTTGAGACCTACGATCTCCTGTCCCTCAAGTGTATGACTCACGCAACACCCACCCTATTCAATGCAGGCACCCCTAGGCCCCAGCTCTCCTCCTGCTATCTCCTGGCCCTCGCCGACGACAGCATTGCAGGGATCTACAAGACTCTGGCCGACTGTGCAGCAATCAGCAAATACGCCGGTGGAATCGGCCTGCATCTGCACAATGTCAGAGCCCGCGGCTCTCTCATTCGTGGCACCAACGGAACATCCAACGGCCTCGTGCCAATGCTCCGTGTATTCAATAACACTGCCCGCTATGTTGACCAGGGGGGCGGAAAGCGCAACGGCTCCTTCGCAATGTACTTGGAGCCCTGGCACGCGGATGTAGAGGATTTCCTTCGTCTCAAGCTGAACACGGGAGCAGAGGAGGAGCGCGCCCGCGATCTGTTCTACGCCCTGTGGATTTCCGACCTCTTTATGAAGCGTGTGGAGGAGGATGCCGAATGGTCACTCTTCTGCCCCAATGAGGCCCCAGGTCTCGCAGACGTGTGGGGTGCCGAGTTTGAGACACTCTATACAAAGTATGAGGCAGCCGGCCTTGCCCGCAAGGTTGTCTCCGCCAGAAAGCTCTGGTTTCAGATTCTGGACACCCAGATGGAGACAGGAACTCCCTATCTCCTGTACAAGGATGCGGCGAACAGTAAATCCAACCAGCAGAATCTCGGAACAATCAAGTCCTCCAACTTATGCGTGGAAATCATTGAGTACTCGTCCCCAGAAGAGACAGCCGTCTGCAATCTCGCATCCATCGCCCTACCCGCCTTTGTCTCAATGTCTGCAGGCAAGGTGTTTGACTTTGAGGCCCTCCGCAAAGTTGTCCGCACCACTGTGCGCAATCTGAACCGTGTGATTGATATCAACTTCTACCCCACACCAGAGACGAAGCTGTCTAATATGCGCCATCGCCCTATCGGTATCGGTGTCCAGGGCCTTGCAGATGTGTTCGCGATGCTCGGATTTCCCTGGGAGTCTCAAGCCGCCGCCGAGCTCAACCAGCGTATCTTTGAGCACGTGTATTACGCTGCCCTTGAGGAGTCCGCGCTCCTTTCCAGAGAGCAGGGGAACTATGATACGTTCCAGGGCTCTCCTGCATCCAAGGGAAAGCTCCAGCCAGATCTCTGGGGTGTGATTCCAATGACCGAGATGGATGGTACTCTACAATGGGAGCCTCTGCGCGAACAGGTGCGTTACGGAATCCGCAATTCCCTCCTCGTCGCTCCTATGCCCACTGCATCCACCTCCCAGATTCTCGGCTACAATGAGTGTTTTGAGCCATTCACCAGCAATATTTACACCCGCCGCACTCTTGCAGGGGAGTACATTGTTCTGAACAAGCACCTTGTCCGTGAGCTGATCACGGCGGGTCTGTGGAATGATGGACTGAAGCAGCGGATCGTTTCGCAGAATGGCAGTGTGCAGGGGATTGAGGAGATTCCAGCAGAGATTCGCCAAGTCTACAAGACGGCGTGGGAGATTCCGCAGAAGGTGCTGATTGATATGGCAGCGGCGCGCGGTGCGTTCATCTGCCAATCGCAGTCGCTCAATCTGTTCATCGCGGATCCCACGTATTCCAAGCTGACGAGCATGCATTTCTACGGCTGGAAGAAGGGGCTCAAGAGCGGCTGTTATTATTTGAGGACAAAGGCACCCGTCGCGGCCCAGCAGTTCACAGTGGAGCCGAAACTCCTCGCAGTTGCAAATGCAACAAGTGGTAAAGTCGCAGATGAAGACTATGAGAGTGATGATTCTGACTCGTCGGTGGAAGTTCCTCTGGTAGAAACGCGTAAGGAGAAGCTGGATCGCCTTGCGCGTGAATACGAGGAGGAAGTGCGGGTAGCAAAGGCGGCGGCAGATGCTGGAGAGGGATGTCTATTCTGCTCTAGTTAATTATGTATGCATTTACACTAGATGCTCGTTGCAATAATTCTTTTTATTTTACTGTCGCCCGGTTTGCTACTGACAATCCCCCCTGCATCAAATGGAGGTCTTTTTATGTCTGGAAAGACCAGCACTCTTTCTATCCTCGTTCATGCAGTTGTGTTCGCCTTCCTTCTTTACTATGTGGATTACATCCCTCTGCTCAACCAGCTAGAGGGATTTAAGGGTAAGATAAAGCTACCTTCTTCTAATCGCTCTTTGTACGGGCTGGGGGCGCTGGCTCTGGTGCTGCTATTACTGCTATTTTATCGTATGAAGAAGTAAAATATATCGTGTTTATAAATAGATGTGTGCTGTTGCAACTATATTATTTATTCTCTTATCGCCCGGTCTGCTATTGACAATTCCTCCTGTGTCAAAGGGTGGTCTGTTTATGTCTGGAAAGACCAGCGTCCTTGCGGTGTTTGTTCACGCTGCCGTGTTTGCGTTAGCACTGTATCTATTACAGGGTGCTGTCTCTGAAGGATTCCAAATGGCTGGGCTCCCCCAAATGCCTGGTGTGGCCCAAATGCCTGGTATGGCCCCAATGCCTGGTGTGGCCCAAATGCCTGGGGAACCCCAAACATCCACTATACCATCTGTGGCCATTCCACTTCCACCTAATTCCCCTCCAGAGACAGAAGTACAAAATGCGATGAAGGAAGTCTATATGGTAATAGGGAAGGCACAAAATACGGCATTGACTGCTCTAAAAAAGGCGCAAGGTAGTAATCCTTTACTGCCTCCAGCAGCATTAGCAAATGCCCCTGCATCTGTGATGAATGCTGTTCCGCCTTCTGTCCCCCTTGCCCAGAGCTCTCCCGCGTAATCGCCTCACTCCGTCCCGTCGGTGACGATTTTCACCCCCGCAAGCCCGTGAATAAACACAAGAAATTCCTTCGGAAATTGCCAAAAACACCCTGGCATTACATCTGTATCAGATGGAATGCGACGGCTGCTCACATTTTTCCCGTGACTGAACGCAACAATAATCTGCTGCGGTGGAATTTCAAGCACTGCTCCCTCCCTGCCACTAATGAATTCCTCCCCCTCCCCCACAATAACATCCTGTGGGAACGGCCGCTCCTCCCAAAATGACTTGTAAAATGTCAATGTCGCCTCCGAAATCCGCTGTGCCAGTGGAATGTCCATCGGTGGAGAATTCACTGCACTAATACCCTTCACCAGATCATAACACGCAATCGTCGTGCAAGCCACCACCTTCGGTACAAATGGATGCTTCGTGAGCCACGCGACCCTCCTCCTGAAACTCGTTTCAGGGTAATGATCATCATCATCCATCATCAGAATGATATCATTCGTAGCGCGCTTTATCCCAATATTCCTCTTCCTGGAAATGGGGGTCTTTTTGGGCAGAGGAACATACACAATGGACACCGTCTTGGATTTATTCGCAACAGGAATGATGATATCCGACGCATTCTCATTAGGATCATCGGAATCCTCCACGATAATCCACTCAATCTTCTCCTGCGGATAATCATTTGCCATAATGGAATGACAGGCCAGATCAAAGAACCGCCGTCTGTTATACATCAGGGTGACAATCGTGATTGGAGGACAATCCCTAGGATGTAGCAGAGGTGGGAGGGTAAGAGGGGCCGGCAGACCCTTCGCGAGAGTCCCCATCGCCCCCAGCCATTCACGGCAGAATCGCGCAAACCTCTGCGCCCCCGCTCCCCTCCGTGCCTCCTGCGCCTCCACACCAAACGCCGCGAATTTCTCCATTGCCTGATCCAGCGCGGCGACCATCTCGTCCGCCGAAGCCCCCCCATTATCGTACAGGAAGTTTTCCAGAGCCGCAGGAAGAAATGCGATTCCATCCGCGCTCGCCTTGAAATTCTCCAGAGTGTTCAGCGTAGAATAGGTTCCCACATAACACGGCAGGGAATTCAGAATCATAAACGCCCCTGCCGCCTCCGCCTCCGCCGCGACATTTCCAAATCCCTCTGCACGGCTACAGACCACGTGACCCAAATTCTCCGCCTGCAGCTTGGACCGCTCCTCCTTGCTCAAGTCTTTGACTAGAACAGTGACATTGTGTAGTGCGGTTACGTCAACAGACAGGGGTTCCGTGGTTGTTATAAGAAGAGGAGGATACGACTCCTTCCAGTATTTCAGCAGAGTGGGGACATAGGCACGCTTGTTCTTGGACGCGCCGAGCATCCAGAGAAAGCTGCGGCCACCAGCAACAGGGTTTAAAGGCTCCAAGGCGACAGCCCACGGCATACACTCAATCTTCGCACCTGTTAAGCGCCCAAACAGCTCGGTGGAGACAGGATCCTTGCACCAAACACGGTCAAATTTCGGCAAATACGCATTCCAGCTCTCCACATACCATTCAGGATTCACAACAAAAATATTGCGCGCCGCCCAAGGCATCCAGACGTGAACAGGAACTTCCAGATGAATGCAGAGATCTGAATACGAGGGAACTTCCAGCGGATCACATTGCCGAACATTTGCATGTACGCCGAACGCTGCACGAATGGATTCAATATCCTTCGCCAGCCCGAACAGATGTGACTTGTTCGCCAGAATTGTAACAATTGGGAGCGTAGCCATCTGCTAGAGAGATCACGCACGGTTTAAGTATAGTCTATACGATTTCCCTTTATAAATACTGTCTCATAGTAATTGCCAAACAGCGCCCGCGAAAACGAATGGGCATACATGCAATCATCTACGAATGGAATACGATAGTCCTCTGGTCTCTTGTCCTTGAAACGGAAATCAACATCTTTGTAGAGACGCATTAGGGACGCAATTCTCCAACCGGCCTCCACAATTTCGCGAGACATCCGAATTTCCTTCGAGATAATTGCTTGAGTCCACGAATTCGCAATTTCGGTCGTGGAGAAAATTTGCCGCTCAATTAAGAATTCTACCGTCTTCCTCGCTGCACTGAAAAGGTAGGATTGAACATGACTGTGAGTTGCAGGTTTCTGGAGAGTGTTAATTGTGCAACCGAACAATTCAGCCTCCTTCAGACCTTCCACGAAAATATCCGTCCACTTCCCCTTGTAATACGGAGGAAGGAAGGGTCCAACCACTGTTGAATTCACAAAAATGAAATTGTCAAATTTCGTGTAATTGTCTTCATGGAAAAGCCCGTAGGACCAGGCTCCAAAATCATAGCCAATGTTGGGGCGTTTCAACAGAGTGTATGCAGCTGGGAGCTCTCCAGGGCGCTCAATTGACATTGAGTTCGCAACAAACAGGAATTTCACGGAGGCGTCTTCAAATATCGCATTCCGAATGAAATACTCTACACGTGAATTGTACTCGTGAAAAACATAGATGACAAGGGTTGTTGCCATTGCTAGTTGGGGTAGTCCAAGTAATTTAAGTAGATACGTAGTAGGAATGAACCCTCTTCACCTAGGGTTTCTAGAGTGGTCAGATCCACTTTCATGGACAGAAAAATACAGCTCCAAAACCAAGAAGGCAATTTCAGAAGAAAATCGCAATTTCAACCGCCTGCTTCCCACAAAGGGGGACCTGGCTCCCCTCCAGAAGGCAATTGAGGCCTATGAAATTGGAACACTTGATAAATTTGAATTGTGCATTCCAGAGGAAGCCCCTGTCATATCCATCCACTGGACAAAATCCGCGAAAAGTTATACGTGGAAATGGATTGGTACAGCAACATCCTACGAAGCCGATGCGATTGATATATGTGAGTACAAGGGACTAATGTATGTCGCGTACACAATAGACAGCCCAACAGGGAATGAAGATAGTAATCTATTAGTGCGCACCCGCAAATCAGTCTGGAAATATCCCCGTAGCGGGGCGAGCTCCGTGGCAATTCTGAATGGGCGTGTATATTTCATTGAATCAGAGTCACCCCTCAAATCCTACAAGGTTATCAGCATGTCGCTAGAGAAAGGAACTGACAAACGTATTGAATACGTGGAAAAATGCCACGAAACGATCTTGACACTGAAAGTCGTGGATGGCGGTGTTTTCCTTCTCGGGACAAAAGGAGGCCTAGGGAGCGCCTGGTGCTTTAGGCCGGCAGGGGGAGTAAAACGCATAGATCCAGAGGGCGTGTCGTTTTTTCCTGTGGGCTTTTCACTGGATTTGGAACCGGTGTATTTTGTCCGCATGGGTGGCCTGGATACCCCTTGGACCCTCAAGAATTGTTCCTGGAAACTCTCGGAGGAAATTCGGCAGGATGGAATTGAATTTTGTTCATGGAAACACGGATGCCTGGTCTCCAAGAATTTTGGAGTCCGAACTCTCTGGCAACTTTCTAGGAATTATCCACCGAAGGAAATTTTCAAGGGAATTTTCTCAATTGTGGAGGAACCCTGTGTTCACCAAGAAGATTCCCTATCCCTCTGGCTAATAAGCCCTGGAATAACACCACAACACATAACAATTACAAATGGTAAAGTGAAGATTATGGAGCGGGGATCTGTCTATGCTATAACTACTGTTGGTAAAAGCCTCTCGGTTGGAGATACCCTACCTGTTCGGTGGATCTCGCTACGATCACGTGAAGGGAAGGGTAGGCCAAAGGGCCTTATGCTCATTGCGTATGGATCATATGGCCTTCCAACTTCACTAGATACATCACGTTGGCGTCTATGGCTACAGAAGGGATGGGCAGTTGCAATTCTATTCGTCCGTGGAGGTGGCGACGGCAATGATGTGTGGGCAGATCTAGGACGGCTCGGAGGGAAAATACAGAGTGTTGATGACGTGGAAGGATGTATTCGGGATCTGCAGCGTATAACAGGATGTGGGCCGAACAAGACGTGTTTGTACGGGCGGTCCGCTGGGGGGACTCTTGTTGGAAATCTTATTGCGCGGCATCCTGACGGTGAACTTATCGGATGTGCGTATACAGAGGTTCCATATGTGGATGTGTTGAAAACTGCGTCAAATGCGGCGTTACCGTTAACAGAATACGAATTTCACGAATTTGGAAATCCGAGAAAAGGGCCTGCCGATTTTGAACAAGTACTGCGTATATCTCCGATTCATTCCCTAGGACCAAAAGGAGCCCCTGGAGTTGCAGTTCTTTGTAGGACTGGGGCGAAAGATATGCAGGTGTTTGCCTACGAATCCCTGAAGTGGATCGTTTCTTTGCGGGGTGATGGCAGCAGGCAAAGGCCGAAACTACTCTACACTGATTCCGAGGGACATATTTCATCGGATTCCAAGCGGTATAAGGAGCAGGCGGAGGATTTTGCAATAGTGTCATCTTGGATTTCCGTATAAAATATTGGATTCATGTAGTATGTTTTCATCATTAACGGGTAGTACGAATTCACAGAAGAACTCCACCTCCAAAAATACGTCTGCGAATTCTAAAAATTCTGGAGGGTTACTTGGATTTTTTGGATTAGGATCAGCATCAAAGCCTCTTCCCCTGCCTCCAATGCCGCCTATGCCCGCTATGGCAGCGAAGCCCAATATGGCATCTATGCCACCTGTGACACCAAACCCCAGTATGGCACCAAAGCCCAATATGGCAACAAAGCCCAATATGGCAACAAAGCCCAATTCCCCCAATATGGCAACAACGCCCAATACCCCTCCTGCTACCGGCGGAGGTAGACGCCGCGGCAGCCGCAGATCCAAGAAGCGCGTTTCAAGAAAGCGTCGCACCACACGCTACAGGCATTAATTGTAACACCCTGCAACGAATAGAAGATTTATCATGTAGTTATAATGTATCATTAAAATGATACACTATAAAGTAGAAAGATGAAAAGGGAACTCTTCTTCGTATTACTAATTGCTA
>Ga0114976_10003154_pt1 | contig 10329 bp, 18 predicted proteins | sample S_130805_EF_Meta_FD_87319 | JGI IMG/M metagenome (GOLD analysis project Ga0114976, IMG submission 87319) | Freshwater microbial communities from Lake Simoncouche, Canada to study carbon cycling - S_130805_EF_MetaG | ecosystem: Environmental > Aquatic > Freshwater > Lake | place: Lake...
CCAGTTACCACCACTTGGTTTTATGACTACCAAGAAACTCCCAGAAGGAGCAGAGCTATAATACTGAGACTATATCGGGGTTTGTAACTTCTGTTCCTAGGATGTTACACCCGATGCTAATTAAGCCTCGTAAGCGTACTCGTTCGCGCCTACGAAAGACATTAAGTCTTCGAAGGTCATTGTTGACATTTCGTCGTTTGTTGTTCGATAGAATGTTTGAGTTCTACCACCTCTTGCATGCGATACTATTCATCTCATCTGGATCAATTCCAGGCATCCCCATATTTTAAAGAACTGTATTATAAATATATAATAAAAGACCTTTCTAACTACGTAGTCTTTGCAGGCTGGACACCCTGACGCTTGATATCAATTACTTGATTTCTTCGTTGCTAACTGGCTTCTCAGCTTCTACCTTATCTAAAGGTGTTACTGTTGAACCACCGCCTGCAGTAGTTGTGTCAGTTACTACAGCTGTAGAATCTACAGTTACAGTAGTTGAGTCGGTCTTTACTTCCGTAGAAGCACCACCACATGCAGTTAAAGCAGCGATAGCAAACATTGCGATTACTTTTTTCATCTTGTTTTTCTTTTTTTTGTTTATTTAAATTGCGATAACACTTGAGTTAATTGCGGCTTGGACATTACTCCAGAGTTTCTGTAAACTACATTTCCGCCATTCTCTACAATAATAGTAGGAACGCTTGACACGTTGTATCTTTGTGCCATATCAGGTTGTTGATCTACGTCAACATAATTAATCCCTACGCCTGTTTCTGCACTTACTGCTTGAACTGTAGGTTTAAACATTTTGCATGGACCACACCATGTTGCTGTAAAGTATAATACCATCTTTTATCTTTTTATAAATGTATGAACTTATTCTGAATCATCCAACTTTATTGAATATTTTTCTTGCTCTCCTGGAATTGCAGTGAATATTGGTTCTACTTTGTAAATAGAGTTTACAGTATGAGCTAAGTCATATCCTTCTTGTTCTTCTATTTCTAGTACTTGAGATGTATTAAAGAACCTAGCTCCTTTAATCATAAGAAAGCATTGATGTTCATTAGATTTGTCTACGTGAATCGTTCCTTCTTTAACATATCCTTCGTTAATTCCATTAGGATGTTCGTTATTAAACTTAGTATCCTTTAACTTAGTTAAACGTATTACTGTATCTTTATATTTACTAAAATCTATTAATTCACTCATATTACTTTAAATTTAATTTTATCTTTTTTTATTTCAATTGACTTTATAATTAAGTTCTCGTAATCTTTTCCAAAGAAACTTTTTAAATTCGTTCCTATAGTAAGATAAGGACCTCCTGAAGGATCTACCATATCGATAGTATCCTTGTCCGAATAAATATACTTTCCAAATAGTTGATAGAGTGCATTTTTATGCCAATTAGAATCATCTCCTTTATCTATGTACAAAGCTTTCTCAAATTCTTCCTGTGTCATTATCTGATCACCTTTTAACTTAGCATCTACAACTGCACTTTCGATATACTTTTCATAAGCTATATCATATGCATTAGGCCAACCGTATCGAAAATAAGGACCGTAACCGGACATAGTCACAGTTTTTCCCTTATGATCAAAGGTAATTTTATCGTTATAGCGATTGTGGTAAATTGCTTTCATAGGTTAAAATTAAGGAGTCTTATTCAATCTACCAACTCTTTATATGTTTATTTTTGAACCTAAAGCGAATACAGACATTAATGGAAGATTAGGATTTGTACTTATATTAACTTTAAAATTAATATTTAATTTAAACTTCTTACTAAATCTAATATCCGTTCCAGCACCTGTAAAGAAGGAGACATTAGCATCATATGTAGTTTTCTTATCTCTCTGTCCAAACATTACAGGTGAGGAGATAATATAGATTTCAGGTGATACTGTTTGCTTCTTACTAACCTGAAAAGGTCTAGTATAAAAGGTTATAATAGAGGGTGATAACATTACTTGAGTACCTGTTAAGATAAGGGAATTTCCACTTAAAGCAAGTCCTGCTACCGCTCCTTTATTTAAAGGTTTAACGAAGGACCATCCGTAGAATATGAATTTATTATCCCAGTCTGTTACATAGGTAACGCTAGTGGTAGTTACTCCAAATACCTTTCCGTTCCTCATTATGATATCAGAAGTACTCCCTCCGATAACTATCTGCTTTAAGTCAGCTCTAATTGAAGTACTTAGTCCGTAACTAAACATACCTTCGTTTAAAGTTTTAGACATATTAACGTTAAAGGTAGGCACTATCATAGAACCCATCTGTATTACCGAAAGATCAGCTTTTATTATAGGAGGATTAGCTTTACGCTCTTCCTTCTTTTTTTCTTGCTCTTTCTTTTTACTTTCAGATTTCTTCTCTGATTTAGACTCTGATTTACTTTCACACTTGGATTCGCTACTTGAACTTTCTGTTTTTGTTTCTCCTCCAGAACTCTCCGATGATGAGCTTGACGACGAGGACTCCCCAGAGGAGGACGAGGATTGGGAAGAAGAGGAGGATGAAGGTGAGGTTGAAGAGGATGAGGAAGATATTGAAGTTCCTGATGTAGATGCGGCTGCTGTAGAAGAAGCACTTGAGCTTGCTGCGGAAGCGGCTGAGGAAGCTGCTTGAGAGGCGGCATTGCTTGCTGCTTGTGCGGCTTGTTGTGCCACAGTTGCTACTATTGTTATTGGACATGGTGTTGAAAAGATGTCATTAACCCATTTAGTTACTGTTCCTGATGCAAAGTCGGCGTATGTAAAGATTCTAGACTTGTTTCTAATAAGTACTAATACTCCGGGTTGATTAGATGAGATAGGAACTAATACTGTGTAGACTTTGCTATCACAGGGGTCAATGTAGGTTTGAACAATATTCTGACCGTTCGCTTTACTGGCGAATATAAACGAAACTATGATTAGGAGGTACTTAAACCACCCTTTCACTATTTGTTTTTAAGGATTAATTCTCCTAGTACTTCTAGACGGCCAACCTCTCTTTGAAATTCAATTTGAGTCATGACTAGTGAAATCTTCTTGTATGTTTTTTCGAATTCTTTTTTTGCTGCTTCCATATCCATCTTACCTTTCTCTGCTTTAGTATAATAAGGCAACTTAACTTGGAAGTGATGATAAGTTAACATAGAAACACCGCCCTTCTCCTTAGCACCGTCTGCTATTTTCTTAGCTCCTTTAAATCTCTTCTCAGCAAAATCTTCGAATGCTGGTTTTTCATTAGTAGCTTCTAAAAGCAAGTCTGATAGCTTTAGCATTTTACTTTATTTAAAATTTCTAAATTACTCTTTACTAAGTTTAATTTTTTAACTCCAGAGCGTCTGCTACGCATTGCTCTCTTTTTCTTTGGTGCTGTTCCCATAGTTTATTTTTTAAAAACTTCTTTCTTAACCATACGAGCTAAAATTCTTGCACAAGCAATATCTAAAGCTTTTTTGGTTGCAATTGAAACTGTTGATTGATTAAATTTAACTGGATCTACTGTAGCGTCTGAGAGGAAAGTTAATTCTCTAGTTGTCTTAGCTTCTCCTAATCCTGATGCTGCTATAATTTCTCCTGTCTCTGCATTTGTAAATCTAACTTGTAAACCTAAGCGAGTTACCATTTGATTCTTAACTCCGTTAGATAAATTTATTTCTTCGTCATCTGATACAGACCAATCGTAAACTTCTACCTCTACGAAGTAATGTGCAAGTCTAATCTTACCTCTACCGTCTAATTTGTCTTGACTTATTCCAGCCTGTGAAGCTTGGAACTGCTTAACCATTCTGTTTTTAATCTCTGTCTTATCTTCTGTAAACGTAAATCTATTAAGATTTTCGAGATATTCCAACGTGATGTTAGCCACACCCAAACCCACTTTCTTTTCTTTGAGTTCTGGATATTGCTCATAAACTTCATCGCCGATACCGCATTTGAGAATTTGTATTGGTATCGTTGGTCCATCATAATCTAAGTATTGGCTAATATCAATTTTAGTTTCGAACGATGCTTTATACTGCTCTGTCTTTGTTGATCCTATAGTTTGAGCAACAACCACAACGCTGCTTAGTAAAAATAAACTTAATAAAATTAATAACTTTTGCATATTTTAGCTTCTTCATTTTGATGGTCTTTGAGGAAATCGCCTTTGCTCTTGTCTTTGTTGTGGAATAGAAGGTCTAATTTGAGGATAGTATCTTGGTTCTTCTCTACGCGGTGGGGTAGGAGTCCTATCGTAGATAGGCGGCCTTTGCGGAACTGTAATAGGTCCTCTTGGTTGAACTATGATCGGGTTGTAATAAGGTACTGTATTATACCAGGTCCAATTATAATAAGGTATGATCGATGGAACAAATACGTTACTGTAAATAACTCTTTGCTCCCTAATAACCGAATCTTTTGGATCAATGTATACGTATCTAACTGGTGTGCAGCTTGCTAGTAAAACTAGTAGTACTAATAAATTTTTCATATCTATTTGTTAAATCGGCCATCTAATTTCCAGGTTAATTCATTTCCTATTTTAGTTTCCAGCTCTGGGTTTACAACGCTCAAAGTTAGCATCGTAAGTTGAAATAATAGAGCAAATACAGCCCATATAAGGCATAACTGTACGAATCTTAAAAATAATAAATCCTTAATTTTATTCATAAACGTATATTTTAATTTTCTTCTTCTTTCTTTTTACTAAACTTATCCCAAGTATCACCTGCTACAGTAGCAATAGTTATAAGCATTACTGCTTCTACTAACTTATCAGAAGGTTTGATATCTCCATGAGAGAAACTATTTGCTAATAAAGTACCACATAGAAATAAGGAGCATACAAAACCGATTAATGGTTTCATTGAAATCGATCCTTTTTCATCTTTAAATAAGTCTATTACAAATTCTTTAAATGTCATGATTGTTAATTTTTGTTGTTATAAATTACCATTGAGCGGGTTTTTCTTTAAACTCGTCTCCTTCTTTCTTTTTAGCAGGTGCTGCTGGTTTAGCTTCTGCTGCTTTTTCTTTTATAACTACTGTTTTAGTTCCGCCTGCTGCTTGTTGTTGAGCTGGAACATTAATATTAATGCTCTGCGGTTGAGCTTGCTTATCGCTTTCTTTTGGTTTTTGTAAGTAAGTCAATAAAAATGCTCCGCCTGCAGTTACTAATGTACCTACTGTACCAATTATAGTTTTTTTCAAACCGCTTATTGAACCATCATTATGTTTTTCATTCTTAACCATTGCCTCTTCCGGCGCTTGTTCTTTCTTTGCCCTTGCCATATTAAATTATTTTATAATTAATGGAAATTTTGCTTCTTTCCCGCTTATATCTATAAATATCAAGTCGTAGTACTTTTTTGCTAAATCTGATAAATTATATATCTTTTTAGTAATTACTTCAGTAGCTGTGAAGCCTTCTGTTTTAACAGGTTTTTCGCTTCCAAAAGGAAGTATCTGTACTGAGTACTTAGCCCCAACTGTAGTTTCAAACTCAGCTGTAACTACGTTATCTATTTGCTTTATAGACTTAATACTTGTTGATGAAGCTACAACTCCTAAATCAATCATTTGTTGAGGTGTAGGAGCAATCTTTGTACAAGCTGCTAAGAACATAACCATTATTAATACTGTTTTTTTCATTTTAAAAGTTATTATATCCGGTTAGTTTAATTTGTGTTCTATTCAAGTTGATACCTAGTTGATTACCGTTAATCGCGCTAGCATCCATTATAGGTGAAACACTTACGGAGGTTAGAATATCTACACCATTACCTATTGTTGAAAACTTTAATTTAAATGGAGTAGAAGCTCCAGTAATAGCTGTTTTGTTATTTTGATCTAAAGCTCCAAATTTAACCTTACCCTCTTTAGCATTTGCAAATACAAACCAGGTATTAGGTAAAGTTGATGCTAATTCTTCAAACTTAAGTTTAGCTGGATCATATTCGAACTGAAACTGTAAACCTCCTACATTAGCTCCTTTAGTATCAATTGCAACTGGTATTTCTATATTATTAGATGTTACAGTCATATTTGTTAAGTTAACATCTATAGCAGTTACATCATAAGGAGTATTAATAAAACTCATATTTGAAATAGACATGGTTTTAAATGTAGAATTAGTTTGTAAACTATTCATAGCATTTGTTTGAACTGTTGAAGTCCCGTTAGTAGAAGTTATAACTTGAGATGAGTGAGATCTATTTACATCTCCCCATAACAAATACTTTAAGTCTAAGAAAGCATTTGTTCCTAGTACATCTGTCTTAAAGTAAGTCTTAGGGTATGTAACAGTATTCCAATTTGAAGTTGTTATGCTACCCCAAGATGAATTAGGATTCATATCAAAAGTAAACTCTGCTCTTAGTGCATAATCTACACCTCCATTATTAATATCTCTTATGGAGTTTAAGTATGTAGAAGAACCATCCTTAGCTTTGATTAAAGTCGAAGGTACTCTATACTGAGCCCAGGTACCATCTTCAGATACATACTCAACTGGACCTGTGTATATGTCGAATAATTGAACACTCTTAACTTTGTTAGGAAGAGTTCCTATTGGAAACTCTCTCATATCAATACGTAAAGTACTAAACGTAGTTCCTGGAGTTACATATGCCCATTCTACTTGACCTCCTATTGTAGCTACATCTGCTGCTCTCCAAGTTGGTAAACTCATCCAGCCATTAGTTCCTGCTACATAACCTGCAGGTATTGTCATTAAAGTATCTAACCCAGCTACTTGACCTAGTAATCTAGGTAAGTCTCCGCCGTCTATTACCTTATTTCTATTGATATCTGCAGCATATAAAGATTGACCTGTATTCAAGTTAGTACCTTTAGTTCCGTCTAATCCCATAGAAGTGAATTCAGCTTGTGCTGTTGTAAAATCAGATATTGTAATAGCTGAGTTATAAATTTTATAAGTACTGTCTATGTTATGCATTAAAGTAACATCGTATACTTTGTTGGCAGCTAACAGAGATTGATTAATATCTACAGATCCATCTGATAATACTGAGAATAGTTGGCCTTGATTTGTAACTGTGTCTCTAAATGATACTTTTAAACTAGATAAATTATATAAATTAGAACTTAAATCAACTTTCCAGTTACATACTTACCGAAGTTTTGATTCATAATAATTTGAGTAGACAGCGGACTATCCATGAATGTTGAATCTCCCACACCTTGAGTGTTCCATCCAGCAACAAAGTTTAATTTAACAGGATTAAATACGCTTGCTGTTGATGCAGCTTTCAATTTGAATCTTACAATTAACATCCTGTCGTAGGATGTATAAGGCATTGCTAATGCTGTTGCCCAGGTTAAGGTTGCTCTAAGTATTGCATTAGAGCCGGTAGCATTATATACGTAAGTTGCGTTAGCAATATACCTCTGTGTGCCATTTGTGTAAGTACTATTTCCTGCATAAGTATAGCTAGGATAGTTTTGCCAAGATAGTTGTATGTTTGAACCGGCAGGAAGTATTCCGCCATTACCGCCAGTACCAGTGTGATTAACTGATACTACTTCAAAGTTTGTTTGGTCGTACTGCAAATCAAACATTAGCTGTCTTGTAGTTGCATTACTATTACCGTTTGCTTGAATTATAACATCAAACTGATCTCCTCTATTAATAGCACCGCCAGTTGTACTAGCAATAACTCTTGTATCAGAGAATTTAAATTTAATTTGACTAAAGGATGTAAGGCTTACTAAAAGTAAGATAAACGTTAATAAATGTTTCATAATTTAGAATAATTTTGTCACAACCGAAACGCAAGCTTTTTTGACTGCATTTCTCTGTACGGCAGAATTAAACTGACCTCCTTCATTTATCAATAACGTGGATGTACTTATTTCTGAGGATCTATCCTCTGTAGTTATAGTTTTTAGTATTTTACCGAATCCGTCAGATAGAATACCTCTCATCCTTATCACAACTTCGTTCTTATCTTGATGGAAAACAGATATACCCTGTTTTGTTTGTTCCACGTCAAAGAAAGAAATCTCTACATCTATAACATAATCTGCATCGAACCGGTCTACAAGACTAAAGCCCTTATCTTGAAGAGCTTCCTGTAAGACGTTTTTAACGCCAAAAGCTAGGTTTTTGTTTCCTGTAAGGGGACCTGCTTTAATATTGTTTACTATTGTCCCAAGGGAGGCTTTAGTTTGAGCCTGTACTTTAAGACCTAGTAAGAGCATAACCATAATTAGGAGAAATACCCTCATTTACGGTTTGAATATAAATAGGATATATGTTCTATTTAAACTTAAATCCGGTCAACTTTTCAACAGCTTGAACTGTAACTTGATGTGTATACAAGCCTTTAGGCTTATCGGGAGTATTATCGAAGATAAAAGCTAGGTACTGCTTATCTTTCACGGTATATATAACTTTCCAGCATTGCTTTGGAACAGATACTCTTCCTATCTTTTTTGCAACACCTACTGAACCAGCCCAAACATGTACGCTATCTCGCTCTAAAGCGGTAGCTCTTTCTAATACTTCTAAGGCTTTCCAATCACCAGCGTTTAAGCTATGGTATTGGGGTGTCATATTGCTCATATAGAAGCTCTCTGTTTGAACATCTACACCTTGGCATAAATTTTCAGCAGCTGGCATATTATGGCCTCTATCTAAACCACTGCCTATGTAATCTTCTTTAATAGAAGTTTCAACAATAAGTTGTGGGTCAGGTTGAAAAGCATCTTTACGTGCCAGTGGAGTTGGACATCCTATTTTAGCTCTAGTAACATACCATTCAACTAATACTGGGTAATGCTTAGATCTACTAAACACTGTAGTATAGTTAGTGTGTTTAATACGAACTGTATCTTGTGCACTTAATGCAACAGACACGAATAGACTTAGTAGTGCTATTAAGGCTAAAATTAAAACAAGTTTCTTTCTTATATACATAAATAACTATACTGCAAATGATTCACCGCAACCACAGGTTCGTGAAGCATTCGGGTTAATAAATTGAAATCCTTTTCCGTTTAATCCGCCACTAAACTCTAACTCAGTGCCGTAAAGATATAATAGAGATTTCATATCTACAAGTATTTTTACGCCTTTATCTTCTGCTAATGTATCAGATGGAAGTTGTTCGGTATCAAATGATAAATCGTAAGATAATCCACTACATCCACCTCCTTTAACTGATACTCTAACAAAAGGAGTTTGAAATCCACTTTCTTCTATTAGTGAATTTAATTTTATTGCTGCTGTTTCTGATACTGTTACCATTATGCGTATTTTAATCCGAAGAACTCATAGTTTTTATGAACTGATTCTTCGTCGCCTGCTTTAATTGCAATATCTTCATCTTCATAGATTGCACTAACAGGACATTCTGGAACACAAGCACCACAATTGATACAAGTATCTGGATCTATATATAATTGTCCACCTGGGAATGCTTCCTTACCTTGTGCTGCTACTTCTGCACCAGAACCTCCAATGTTTATAGGTCCGTGTATACAATCGACAGGACATGCATTAGCGCAAGCCGTATCCATACAGTCGACGCATGATTTTCCAATAATAAAGCTCATAATTTATAATTTATACGTGAGAGGCTTCAAAGATTATCTCTTCTAAGCCTTGTTTCTTTCTATAATCATTTATTGCAGATTTGATAGCATCTTCTGCTAATACTGAGCAGTGAATTTTAACAGGAGGTAGATTTAATTCCTCTACTAAATCCATATTATCTATAGTAAGAGCTTCATTTATTGTTTTTCCCTTTAACCATTCAGTTGCTACTGAAGAATACGCTATAGCTGAACCACATCCAAATGTTTTAAACTTAGCGTTAATAATTATGTCATTTTCTACTTCTATCTGTAATCTCATTACATCTCCGCATTCTGGAGCACCTACTAATCCTGTTCCCACGTTTAGCTTAGATTTATCTAGAGTTCCTATATTTTTAGGATTAGAGTAGTGTTCTAAGACTTTTTCTGAATATGCCATATACGAGTTATTTTAAATAAATAGAGAAAGCCCTCCTTAATTGGAGAGCTCTCTACTTCGAGGAAACCTTAATTAATACATGCCCATATTCGGGTCTTGTTCTTGCTTCTTCTTATCGTCTCTCTTTTCAAAGATAACTGATTCTGTTGTTAGGATAGTTCCTGCTACAGATGCTGCATTTTCTAAAGCCGTACGAGTTACTTTAGCTGGATCTAATAAACCTGCTGTAAATGCATCTACTATTTCTTGTTTTTTAGCATCATAGGTAAAAGAATCTGCCTCTGTTGCATTCTTTAAGATTGAATAGTAATCTTCAATACCGCAGTTACTTAAAATAGTTTTAAA
>Ga0114976_10003156_pt1 | contig 10329 bp, 10 predicted proteins | sample S_130805_EF_Meta_FD_87319 | JGI IMG/M metagenome (GOLD analysis project Ga0114976, IMG submission 87319) | Freshwater microbial communities from Lake Simoncouche, Canada to study carbon cycling - S_130805_EF_MetaG | ecosystem: Environmental > Aquatic > Freshwater > Lake | place: Lake...
ACGAACGGCCAGGGCATCTACGCCATCGACATGCGCACGGCCGTGGAGAAAGAAATCCCCGCCTACCCGACGCCCGACGAACTCTGGGCGATGACCTTCGCGGAAGCAAACGCGTGGCGGGACCGCTTTGCCGCAGTGCCGTTTGAAGATCGCGGCGGGTTCTTCCAAGGACGATATTACCAGGACATCGCCATCGAGCGAGTGTTGGAGGCCATCGCGGCAGGACGTGACCGTATCCTGCTCACCTTGGCGACAGGCACGGGGAAGACCTTCATCGCCTTTCAGCTCGCGTGGAAGCTTTTCCAAAGTCGCTGGAACCGCAGCGGCGACCCGACTCGCAGGCCGCGCATCCTCTTCCTGGCCGACCGAAACATCCTAGCGAACCAGGCCTACAACGCCTTCTCCGCCTTCCCGGAAGATGCGCTGGTGCGGATCGAGCCGAGCGAGATCAAGAAGAAGGGCAAGGTGCCGAAGAACGGAAATCTCTTCTTCACGATCTTCCAGACCTTCCTCAGCGGGCCGGGGGAGACGGCCTACTTCGGCGAATACCCGCCGGACTTCTTCGACTTCATTGTCATTGATGAATGCCATCGCGGCGGGGCGAATGACGAAAGCACTTGGCGGGACATTTTGAACTACTTCAGCCCGGCGGTGCAGCTCGGACTCACGGCGACGCCCAAACGGAAGGACAACGTGGACACCTACGCCTACTTCGGCGAGCCCGTGTTTGTCTATTCGCTGAAGGAAGGCATCAACGACGGCTTCCTGACGCCCTTCCGCGTGAAACAGATCAGCACCACGCTGGATGAATACACCTGGACGCCCGATGACGTAGTGATGGAAGGCGAAGTCGAAGCCGGGAAGCTCTACGGCGAGAGTGACTTCAACCGGAAGCTGGAGATCCAAGCTCGTGAACGAAAGCGCGTGGAGATCTTCATGAGCCAGATCGACCAGACGCAGAAGACGCTGGTCTTTTGCGCCAGCCAGGAGCACGCGCTGCTGGTGCGGGACATCATCAATCAGGTGAAGACCAGCGAGGACCCGAACTACTGCCACCGCGTGACCGCGAACGACGGCGCACTCGGTGAGCAGTGGCTGCGCGACTTTCAAGACAACGAAAAGAGCATCCCGACCATCCTGACGACCTCGCAGAAGCTGAGCACCGGGGTGGATGCGCGGAACATCCGCAACATCGTGCTCATGAGGCCGGTGAATTCGATGATCGAGTTCAAACAAATCATCGGACGCGGCACACGGCTCTTCGACGGGAAGGACTACTTCACGATCTACGACTTCGTGAAGGTGCATCAGCACTTCCTGGACCCTGAGTGGGATGGCGAGCCGGTGGAGCCCGAGATGTGCAAGACCTGCGGCCAATATCCCTGCGCGTGTGAGGTGAAGCCACCACAGCCCTGCAAAGACTGCGGGCAGGCTCCCTGTGTGTGCCCTTGTCCCGTGTGCGCCAAGCGCCCCTGCCAGTGTGAAGGCAAGAAGAAGGCCAAGGTGAAACTCGCTGATGGCAAGGTGCGCAGTATCCAGCACATGATGATGACGAGCTTTTGGCATTCCGATGGCACGCCGATGTCGTCGCGGCAGTTCCTGGACTTGCTCTTCGGTAAACTGCCGGAGTTTTTCCAAAACGAGGACGAACTCCGCGCCCTCTGGGGCGAGCCGGAAACGCGGAAGAAGCTGCTCGATGGACTCGCCGAGAAAGGCTTCGGCAAAGATCAACTCCACGAGATGCAAACCATCATCGATGCGGAGCAGAGCGACCTCTTTGATGTGCTGGCCCATGTGGCCTACGCCCTGCCGCCGCTGACGCGTGAAGAACGCGCCGCGAAAGCCAAGGTGGAGATTAGCACGCACTTCAGCAGCAAGCAGCAGGTCTTCCTCGACTTCGTGCTCTCGCATTACATCAGCGTCGGCGTGGAGGAGCTAGATCAAGACAAACTCACGCCACTGCTGAGGCTGCGTTATCACAACTCGATCCAAGACGCCGTGGCCGATCTCGGCAGCGATGTGGGCAAGGCCTTCGCGGGCTTCCAGAAGTATCTGTATCAGGACGCGGGCTGAGTTTACCACAGGTCCATCTGGCCACCGATCTCGCGTGGGCGGCGGAAGGCGGTGCTGCTGACGTCGGGGCGGCTGGACTGGAGGCCGGCGCGTTTGAGGCTGACGGTGGTGAGTTGCTGAATCTGGTCGGCCCAGAAGCCTTCGCCTTTCAAGCGGGTGCCGAAGTCGTGATGCGAAAGGGTGGGGCCTTGCATGGCGCGGATGCGGCCCAGGACTTTGTCCTTTCGCTGCGGGAAGTGCTGGTCCAGCCAGGCGGCGAAGATGTCCTTCACGCTGAAGGGGAGGCGGACGATAGTGCTGCCGACGAACTGCGCCCCGGCCTGGGCGGCGGCTTGCAGGAGGGCGGGGATTTCCTCATCGTTGAGGGCGGGGATGATGGGGGCCATCGAGACGCCCACGGGGATGCCTGCGTCGTGCAGTTGGCGGATGGCATCGAGCCGCTGCGTAGGGGAGCTCGCGCGGGGCTCCAGTTTGTGCGCGAGGTCGGGGTCGAGGGTGGTCAGCGAGATGTAAACGGCCGCAGCTTGGTGCTCTGCCAGCTCGCTGAGGAGGTCGAGGTCACGGGTGATGAGGTGGTTCTTGGTGATGAAGACCACGGGGTGGCGGCACTCGGCGAGCACCTCCAGGCAGCGGCGGGTGATGTGCAGCTTCTTTTCGATGGGCTGGTAGGGGTCGGTGATGCCAGAGCAGGCGAGTTTCACCGGTCGGTAGCGGGGCTTGGAAAACTCCTCGCGCAGCAGGGCGGGGGCGTCTTCTTTGACCATGATTTTGCTCTCGAAGTCGTAGCCGGAGGAGAAGCCGAGGTATTCGTGCGTGGGCCGTGCGTAGCAGTAGGCGCAGCCGTGCTCGCAGCCACGGTAGGGATTTAAGCTTGCCTCAAAACTGAGGTCGGGGCTGTCATTGCGCGTGATAATCGACTGCGAGTGATCACTGAAGAACTGGGTGGTGAGCCGCTCGGGCGACTCGCCCTCGTCATAGGCGAGATGCTGGCCGGTGAAGCGCTGATCTGGGTTGATTCCTGAACCACGGCCACGGGGGGTGCTCATGTGAACATGGTGTTCGCTATCGGGGTTACCTCAAGCGTTGAATTGGGCTGTTTGAGGCGCTCCGCTGGACGGTGGGGATTCTGGCTACACGGCCGACCGTGCCCTGTTGTTTGAAGCCGGGGCCTACCGCGTGCACTGGCTCGCCGCTGCTTCAATAATAGACACGGGCAGCCGTCGCCTCGCTCATCGCGAGAGCTTGCTGGTCCACCTGTGCCAGTCGCTGATCGCGCCGCCGCTGGTGAGTCAGGTGCCGGTAGCGGTCCCTGGGATCATGGTATCTGGCGGTACTCACTTGGTGGGCAATGGCTCGCTGAGCGCGATCAATCCGACGGCCAGTGTTGGGGATCGCCTGCGTGCCTGGTCGGGCGATGTGACCGCCGGCTCCAGCAGCTTCATCGAACACACTCACAGCGCCACCGGTTGGACCAGCGACGCGACGGCACTGCCCTCGGGCACCTCCCCGTTGCTGAATCCTTTCCGCGGCGTGTTCAACGTGAGGGTGCCCTAGCGGCGCGCCTTGCTGAGTCTGAAGATGTGCCGACACGCTGCCACGATGCGCGTGGCCGGTCGGGTAGGGTTAGACCCCATGGATCGTGGCCGCGGCAGCGCTCATGATGCTTGTACAGCGGCGGCACCCAAGCCGTTGCTCAACCCAGACCCAACCACACTCATGAAACGCACCGCTTTGATCCTTATCGCCCTGACATCCCTAGCCGTCATCGGCTGCAACAAACAGAAGGCAGCGATCGATGCCAAGACCGACGCCACCAAGGACGCCATTAATGGCCGCAAGGACTCCGTGGAAGCCGCTGCCGAAGACGCACTGAAGCAGACCGACGCCAACGCCAAGGTCAACAAGGCCACCATCGAAGCCGCGAATGCCCGCGTGCAGGCCGACCTGGACGCTGAGAAGCAAAAGGCCGATGCTACCGCGGCCGCTGAGAAGGCCAAGGTCGATGCCGCGAACAAGTAATGAGCGCCTGCCTGCGGGGCGGTGCGCTTCAGCGCTCGGCCCCGTGGGCACCCTCGTGCAACCCGCACTCCTCACTTTTGTATGAATCTGCTCGCTATCATTCTCATTCTTTTGCTCATCGGCGGCGGGGGCTACGGCTTCCGCTCGGGCAATCACTACCTCGGCGGCGGCGCTGGGCTGGTCGTGATCATCCTGATCATTCTGCTGCTCACTGGGCGGATCGGATAGATGATCCCTGCGCTCAGGGAAAGCTATGGCACCGGAACGACCACCAAGCTGGTGCTGCCGTTCAGGTGCACCACAGCACCGGCGGCTACATCGTTCGCCAAGAGAGCCGTGTCGAAGCCTTGCTTGATGCGACCTGCGGAGACGACTGAGGTGGCGGCGGTGCTAGTATTGATGGTCATGGACATGCCGTTACCGATTGGGACGGCGTTCAGCGCGAGGGTGCGGTCTGTCGGCTCGGGGGTGGGCGTGGCCATGACGATCTGCGGTGTGTCCATCGCCACCGTGATCCGCTGGGGCTGAAGGAAGATGGGGTTAGGCGCTTGCAGGTTGATTGGTGCGACGGGTGCCGAAATCACGGTCTCTTGGCCAGGCTGAACGGTGAAAGTGCTGTCCAGGCTCGACTCGCTGCGGGCAACGTATTCTTCCAACTCCTTCGGCGTCAGCTCTCGGTTGTCGGTGCCAGGCAGGCGGGGCACGACCAGGGCACGCACACGCACTGGGGCCAGCTGACCCAAGTGGGCCCGAGACGCCGCGATGGCATCCAGGGCGCGCAGTTGTCCGGCGGTAGCAAACAGATGGGCCGGTGGCACGAGCTGCCCGTCCTCGCGGTGCTCCCAGGTGGAGGTGTCGATGCCAACAGCCTGGGCATCGCGCGCCACCTGATAGGCCTTCTCCAGATCCTCCGGCGTGGTGGTGAAGGCGTAGCTGCGTATCTCGCGCTGCGTTTGGGAGTTGCTCAGGTTCAGGACCAGATGGCCCGTGGTCGGCGAGAGCTGCACCTCACACCCGGCGAGCCCCGCGATGCTGCGCACCAGTGGCAGCACCGCCATACCGGGGCTGTCGAAGGTGATCCGCTGCTGAACGGCAGCGGCGGGCACCTGCACGAGCAGGCGGGACAAGTCGCTGTCCGCATTCCGATTGATCGCGCGCAGCTTGGTCTCGATCTGGCGCAACGCATCAGCCAGCGTGACATCGCTGAAGCGCATCGGCGGCAGGTAAAAGGCCAGCAGGCGATCCTCCAGGCTCGGCTGTGAGAGCACCGGTGGGGTAGGGGAAGGCGGGGCGACTTCCGGCTTCTCAATGAGCGGTAGTTTCGGCGTGCTCGGCACACGAATGCGCTGGGGGGAGCGCATCGGCTTGGGGTTGGCATAGGCGACCTTTGTCACCTGCTGCTCCGGCCAGGCTAGCCAGATCAGAGGCCCCAGGAAGAGGAGCAACGCCGCTGCTTTCAGCCCGGTCCACACTTGCTGTCGCCGCTGATGCTTCACCTGCTGGCGCTCGGTCGCTACCACGACCAGGGCCTGCTGCGCCCGGTCATGGCACACGCCAGCCAGCAGGTGCTCAAAGCGTGCGAGCTTGGCGAACCGCTGCGCGGCTGCGGGGTCCGCCGCGATCACGGCGAAGAGCGTTTGCCGTTCTGCATCCGTCGCCATGCCATCCAGCCAGCGCAGCGCTAGCCGCGTGACTTCGGTGGGTTCCATGGAGGGCGAGGGGTTCATCGTGAAAGGAAACGAAGGGCAGTTAGGCGATGCGCAGACGGCGGCTCACACATTCACGCAGCTGGCGGCGCAGGCGGCTGAGGGTTTGATAGATCCCGTCCAATGACATGCCGAACTCCTCGGCCAAGTCCTCAATGGCGCGGCTCTTGTGGTAGCGCTCGGCGATCAGGGCGGACGAGCGGGCGGGCAGCAGATCCAGACAGGCGTTTAGCGCGCGTTCACGCTCCTGCCAGGTCTGGGCTTCCTCTTCCTGCTCCACCAGGTTGAAGCCCTCGGCCACCGCCTCCAAGACCTCCGGTGGGATCGCCTGTGGCAGGCGTGCGCTGACGCGATGGCTTTCCAAAATCTTCCGGGTGGCAATGCCTCGCGCCCAGGCCCCAAAGGCACGTGCGGGATCATACGTATCGAACTTCCGCCACAGGATCATCGACACCTCCTGGAACAAATCCTCGCGCAGCGCGGTGTCACGCACCATCGCACCGATGAAGGCGCGAAGGTCATTTTGACATGCCAAAAAAAGGGGCAGGAAGCGGTCAGCAGGCAGAGGCATGGGGTATCAAAGGGTGGACGCTCTGCCACACTTTGATCCCACCGCTGGATTTCTGACAATGTTATCTCAGAAAGTTGCCGCTTACTTCAGTGCGGCGTGCACGCGATGCACATCCGTATGGCCATCCAGCCCTTGGAGGAAGGCGGTGACCTCCTCGTGCTGCTGCTCGCTGAGTTCCGGGTATTCCTTGGCTCGGTAGGTCAGCTCAGACGTGGTGATGGTCCAGCCGGCGGCCTTCAGCGCCTTGGTCACGGTGTCCAGATTCGCCATCTGGCAGTAGAAGCGCGCGGCCGTGCCGGTCTCGTCCTCGTCCAGTTCCTTGCTTTCCATGTCGTCGGCGTCGGCCTCTAGCGCGGCGGTCTCGATGTCGATGGCGGCGTCGGCGTGGGTCGCCTCGATCATGCCGCAGTGGTCGAACATGAAGGCCATGCTGCCACGGGTGCCCAGGCTGCCCGCCTTGAACAGCTGCTTAATTTCGGAGGCGGTGCGGTTGTTATTGTCGGTCAGGCACTCGACCACGACCGGCACGCGGTGCGGCGTGAAGCCCTCATACACCACGGTGTCATACTGCACGGCGTCGGGGCCGGTGCCGCTGCCCTTGGCAATGGCGCGCTCGATGGTGTCGCGGGTCACGCTTTGCTTCTTCGCCACCGCGATGGCGGCCGAAAGGCGCGCGTTGAACTCTGGGTGCGCACCGCCCATCTTGGCGGCGACTTGGATTTCGCGGACCAGCTTGCCCACGATCTTGCCTTTTTGATCGGCGGCGAGTTCACGCCATTTCTGTTTCCATTGTGCGCCCATGAGTATCGTCGTGTGTGTTGAATCCGCTGGCGCGATTGTTGGGCAGGCAGCGCGTTTCGCAACTGCAAACATGGGGGCGAACAAGGCCGGTGAAGGGCCAAAAGCGTCCAGGCGTGCGGGAAACGTGCAAGGGTTTGTGACAAATCGCTGCGGGTTTGTGATATACCCTTGGGGTGTGCCCTGGTAGCTGGCGGCTACGCCTTACCGGCGCGGTGCGTCGCTGGCGGCGAGTTCGATGAACACGTCCTCCAACGAGGGAAGCTGGCGGTGCAGCTCGCGGATCTTCCATTGCTCGGTGGTGGCGAGGTCTTGAATCGCCTCGCGCACGTCAGTTTGGGATTCGATGCGCAGGGAGTAGGCCTGCCAGCCTTTCTCGGCCTTCTCGGCGAGGACTTTGCGCACGCCTGGGATGGCGTCGAGCTTCTGCGGCGCGTTTTTGCTGCCTTGCAGTTCCACATAGACGGTACCTGCGGCACGCAGACCCTTGGTCAGATTGCGAGGGGTGTCGTTGGCTGTGATGCGGCCGTGGTGGATCATGACCACGCGGTCGCAGGTCTGCTCCACTTCGCTGAGGATGTGGGTGCTGAGCAGGATGGTGTGCTGCGGGCGGAGGCTGCGCAGGAGCTCGCGCACGCCGCGAATCTGCGTGGGGTCCAGGCCGTTGGTCGGCTCGTCCAGAATGAGGAGCGGGGGCCGGTGCACCAGGGCATCGGCGAGGGCGACACGCTGGCGGTAGCCCTTGGACAGGTTCCCAATCAGGCGGCGGCGCACGTCGGTGATGCCGCAGAGGTCCATGACCTCGCCCGTGCGCAGACGCAGATCTTTGCCGCGCAGGCCTTTGAGTGCACCGCGGTAGTGCAGGTATTCCTTCACGCCCATGTCGAGATAGAGCGGGGCATTCTCTGGCATGTACCCGACCTGACGGCGGACCTCCAGCGAGTCGCGGAAGACATCGTTACCCCCCACCGTGGCCGTGCCGGAAGTCGGCGGCATGTAACCGCTGAGGATGCGCATGGTGGTCGACTTACCTGCGCCATTTGGCCCCAGGAAGCCCACGATCTCGCCCGGCGCGACCTCGAACGAGATGCCATCCACCGCCACGCGGCCGGCATATTCTTTGGTGAGGTGGGAGACGGAGATCATTGCAGAGGAATACGAAAGCGAGGACGGAGGACAGTAATGAGTGCTAAGCAGTTAGTGTCTGAAGCGACGACTGAGCACCTACCACTTAGCACTTTTCTGCGGCCAGTGACAACCACGGAACGCATTTTCGCAGCTTGACGCTCTGGTATCGCCCGCGACATGCTGAGGCATGAACAAGCTCCTTTCTGCGCTGCTGCTGAGTCTCCTGATGTGCTCCTGCGAGGGCTACCGGCACAGGTTCGCCGGGCCAAGCCCCGCGCCGGGTACGGTGGTGAACTGGCCGGGCATGGCCTACGACGAGGTGCGCGCCTACTGCTACGATTACACGGCGGAGGAGAGCGAGACCTTCCTGGACCCCAAGGTCGGCCGGATGCACAGCGGGGTGATGAATCGCACGGGCGTGAAGCTGAATGCCGTGCAGACGAAGCAACTGATGGCGGCGATCACGGTCTCCCAGCCGAAGGGCGGCCGCACGCCGTGCTACAAGCCGCACCATGCGTTTGTGTTCTTCAGTAAGGGACGGCCCGTTGCGGTGTTTGAGATGTGCTTCGGCTGCAATCGCCAGAAGAGCTACCCGACCGGCACGCCGGAATACATTGATCGCCAGGCGCTTTGGGATCTGACCGCCGAACTGGGCCTGCCGCTGGGCAAGGGCAATGCCTTCTACACCGAAGCGTGCCGCAGGAAGTCTTGATGACCGTTGTAGCTGGAGGCATTGGCTAGTTGTAGCTGGCCTCTGTGAGGCCGGATCTGGCACGCGACCATTGCGCCCATGGCATCGCTGGGCTGAGGTGCCCTGTGCCTCGGAAGCCGCGCAGGTGTCAGCCAGGCCCTTCGCCTCCGGCCTCAGAGAGGCCAGCTACAAAGGGCGAGGTGCCTCCCGCTTCTTCCTGACACGAAGCGTGCTACAATGCGCCTTGCCTCGGCGTATGGGTAGCCATGCTCCCACGCCTCCTTCCTTTTGTCTCGCTGCTCCTGCTGACCAGCGCTGCCTTCTCCCAAACCGCCGATCCGAAGCCGCTGATCGACCAAGCGGTCGCAGCCGTCGGTGGCAAGGACAAGCTGCTGACGCTGTTCCGCATTGGCGAGACCTACCACTTTGGCAGCAACCCGGAGCCAGACGCGGGGAAGAAGCGCTCGTCCCGGACCTCCGTCTTGCAGCCGCCGGAGTTCTGGTGGATCGGCACCAAGGAGCGGGCGGATGAGCCGGCGAAGTTCGACGTGTGGGCCTGGACGCTGGGCGTGTTGGTCGATGCCAAGACCAAGGTGGAGGTGCTGCCAGATCTGACCGACGAGGGCAAGACGCACTTCGGCCTGCGCGTGAGCGAGACGATCACGCCCGCGATGGATCTCTACTTTGACAAGACCACCAGCCTGCTGGCACGCATCGACTGGCGCAGTGATTTCTACCGCTTCAGTGACTACCGCGAGCACGATGGCGTGCAGTATGCGGCGAAGACCATCATCTTCAAAAAAGTCGGCGGGAAGCCTTGGTTCTTCCACGATGTCACCTCGGTCGAACGGCTGAAGGAGCTGCCTGCGGGCTTGGTGAAGGCGGTGCCAGCGAAGCCGTGAATGATTTGTTGCGATAGCTCGCGCGCGGCTATTGCGTTGACTGCGTCGCATGAACTCCCTCCGCGCTTTCGCCTGCCTCGCTGCTGTCACTTCCTTCGCCCACGCTGACTGGCCGCAGTGGCGGGGGCCTGATCGCAATGGGGTGTCCAGTGACACGGCTTCGATTGTCAGCGCCCTACCGCCGGAGGGCTTCAAGAAGGTGTGGGAAAGCATAGCCATCCCCAGCGACCACTACGGCGGTCACGGCAGCCCCGTGGTGCAGGGGGAGAAGGTCTTTCTCAGCGTGGTCTGGCATGAGCGCGTGCCGTCGGAGTCGCGCGAGATCGACACGGAGACGATGCAGAAATTCAACCATCGCGGCGTGCCCAAACCGCTAGCCGACAAGATGGAAGCCGCGCGCGAGAATCTCCCCAAGTTGCGCGGCGCGAAGCTGGATGAATG
>Ga0114976_10003158_pt1 | contig 10327 bp, 8 predicted proteins | sample S_130805_EF_Meta_FD_87319 | JGI IMG/M metagenome (GOLD analysis project Ga0114976, IMG submission 87319) | Freshwater microbial communities from Lake Simoncouche, Canada to study carbon cycling - S_130805_EF_MetaG | ecosystem: Environmental > Aquatic > Freshwater > Lake | place: Lake...
CGAGATCGTCGAAGACGGCTACGTGGAGCGGGGCTACATCGGGATGGCGCTCAAGTCGTCGCCCCCGGATGTCACCGGGGCGCTGGTCGTCGCCGTCGAACCGAAGTCGCCCGCGGCGCTCGCCGGGATCCGGCCCGGCGATCTCGTGGTGGCGTATGACGGGGAGCCGGTGGCGGAGCCGGCGGGGCTCGTGCTGCAGCTGACCCGCACTCCGATCGGCGAGCAGGTGCCGCTCACCGTGGTCCGCGACGGCGTCGAGGAGACGGTCGTCGTGCGGGTGGGACGGCGGCCGCGGTAGGGGAGATGACGACCTCCTGGCCACGGCCTGCGGTCAGCCGGCCGGCGGGTCGCCCTCGGCGGGCTTGTCGTCGCCGGGCAGGTCGTCGAGCATGCTCGAGAAGTTGAAGCCGCCGCCGCCGAAGGCCGAGAACCCGCCGAGCCCGCCGCCCGTGTCGTCGGCCGGCGCGGGATCGGGGGCTGCGACGGTTGGCTTCGCCACCGGCCGCTCGACCGGCGTGCCCTGGGGCCGGGCCCGCATCTGGCCGCAGACGGTGTCGAGCCACTCCGGCGTCGGAAAGGCGTAGGGCCGGAACTTCTCCAGCGTGCCGGTCTCCTCGTGGATGAACAGGGCCCGCTGCGGCCCGAGCTTGGCGGCGATCGGGGTGTCCACCAGCTGGCTCGAATCGTTGCCGCTCATCTGGAAGAGCACGCGGAGTTCGAACTCCTTGATCGCGTTGCGGTCGAACGTCCGCTGGAGATTCGTGAGCGAGTCGCACCAGATCACCATGTGGACGCCCACCGGCGGGCCGTCCTTGAGGAGCGTGAGGAAGTTGTCGGCGGGCGAGGCCTTCTTGTCGCCGCCGAACGAGAAGCCGAAGTCCCCCTCGTTCTTGCGGAGCTCGCGGAACCGGCCCAGGTCGCGGACGATCACGAACACGGCCTCGCCGTCGAGCACCTGCTCGTCGAGCCGGCGCTTCACCTCCGCCGCCAGCCGCTCCACGGCATCGGCCACGCCGAGCCGGCCCACCACCTCGACCTCGTGCGGCAGGTGCGCCGCGGCCTTCGCGATCAGGATGTCGGGCTTCTCCTCGGCGATCGCCGGCTCGAGCAGCACGAACCGGCCGGGCCGGCCGAGCCCCCCGCCCGGATGCGGGTCGAGGCCCGACGCGAGGCTCACCAGCGACATCGCCAGGATGGCCGCGCCGAGATCCTCGCGCTGCCCCACGATCAGCATGTTGGCGCCCCCCTGGCGGCGGAAGATCGCCGCGGTCGGGTCCTTGATCGCGATCGCGTCGCCCATCCAGGCCAGCGGGGCGACGAGTTCGGAGCCATGGACGGTGCCCGAGGAGAGCAGCTCCGTGAGCAGCGGGTTGAGGGCGGGATCGGCCGCCTGATTGCCGTCGAACACGATCCGCTCGAGGTGCGGGATGTCGGTCCGACGGTCGGCGAGCTTGCGGAGCGCGCCGAGATACTGCTCCCGTTGCTCGTCGGTGAGGAACACGACCTGGAAGGGATTGTTGCCCTCGATCATGCCGTTGGCGTCGTTGTAGATCGCCTCGCCGGGCCGGGTGAGCAGCCGGGCCGCGGTGTTGTCTTCGGAGAGGATCAGGCTGGAGTCGGCCTCGTTGCACTGCAGGGCGATGCGGATCGCCATCTGCCCCATCGTGGCCCGGGGCAGGCTGTAGGAGCCGCCGAGGGTTTGCGAGCCGAGGAGCACGTGGATGCCGAAGGCTCGGCCCTGCCGCACGAGGCGGTCGAGGATCAGCGTCGCATCCTGGGCGATCTTGTCGTCCTCGACGAAGATCTCCTGGAACTCGTCGATGATCAGCAGGATCCGCGGCATCGGATCGGGATGCCCCGTCTGCCGGAAGCCGGCGACGTTCTGCACCGACAGCTCGCGGAACAGGTCGCCGCGCCGCTTGAGCTCGCGATCGAGCTGCTCCATCACCGAGAGGCCGAACTCCCGCTCGCTCTCGATGGCGATCACGCGGGCATGCGGCAGGGCGTAGTGGTCGTAGAGCTTGAACTCGACGCCCTTCTTGAAGTCGATGAGATAGAACTGGATCTCGTTGGGGCTGTACTGCAGCGCGAGGCTCGTGATCATCGCGTGCATGAGCGTGGATTTGCCAGAGCCCGTCTTGCCGGCGATCAGCAGGTGCTGGCTCGTGCCCTTGCCGAGCTTGAGGTACTGGAGCTTCTTGGCGCCGGCGGGGCCGAGGGGCGCGAGCACCTCGTTGGCCGTGCTGCCGTGCCACCATTCGCTCTCGGGGGGCGCGACGCGGTCGAAGGGCACGACCACCCGCTTGGCCGCCTTCGCCGCCTGGCCGACCCGCTGGATGATCTTGGTGAACACCTCGTCCGACGGCGCCTGCTCGACGGAGAGCGGCCACTTCGACCACTCGGGGTCCTTCCAGGTGGTCGTGCCGTCCTTGAGCGTCAGCACGGTGCAGTGCTGCTCGACGTCGGTCAGCGAGAAGCCCGACGGCATCTGCTGCGCGGGGTCGATCGAGAGGATCAGGTACACGCCGCAGCGCGGCCCCGACGAGGCGATGCTCGCCAGCCGGCGGGCGCTCGTCTCGTTGAAGTTGGCGGGGAAGTTGGCGACCACGACGAAGCGATAGGGCTCCGGCACCTCCGCGTCGGCGTTGTAGGCGCCGATCGACTCGTATTCGTTGCGGAGGTACTTCTGGATCACCACCTCCATCTGCTCGGTGATGTCGGCGAGCTTCTGCTCGATCAGCTGCGGCTCCGTCCAGATGCGGCTGGTGACGAGCAGCTCGTCGTAGTCGGCGAGATGCATGAAGCCGGCGAACTGCTTGCCGAGCCCGAGCGGGTCGATGATCGTGAAGCGGCTCTGGCCGGCGGGGAGGCCGGTGGCGATTCGCAGCGTCAGCGCCTGCATCATCGCCGAGGCGGTCTCCTTCTCCTCGGGGGCGGTCTTGATGAGCAGCGACGAGGTGACCGGCCAGGCAAGGGTGGCGGGCTGTTTCCAGGAGATGGGGCCGAACTCGTTGAGCGCCGGCGTGCTCGACACGCCGCCGGGAATCCGCTCGAGGGTCAGCCCGAGGTCGCCGAAGCGGAGGCCCGGCGGCGGCTCCTGCGGCAGCGGCACCGACTCGTCCGCGAGCTCGCTCCACGACTTGAAGGCCGCGGTGTCGAGCCGCGCCGCCTCGGCCCAGACCCCCGCCGTGCTCGTGCGGGCCTGCTGCCAGGCGGCAGTCATCGCGGCCCAGTCGGTGTCGCGCTTCCGACTGGCGGCCGCCAGCCGCGCGTCGCGATCGTGCTCGAGCCGCTCCACCTCGGTGGCCAGCGTCTGCTCGAGGGCGGCGACGTGCGCCGGGTATTTCTGGTCCGCGGCGGCGAGCTCCTGGCCGACCTTGGCCGCGACCTTCGCCTCCGCCTCGCCGCACTTGGCGGTGAGGGCCGCGAGGGCGGCGTCGCGCCGGTCTTTCGCCGCCTTGAGCTTCTCCGCCAGCTTGGCCTTGCGGGCCGCGTCTTCCTCGCGGAGCTTCGTCTCCACCTGCCGCTTGAGATCCTTGCCCTTGGTCGCGATCCACTCGCGGGCGGCGGTGTCCAGCGACTTCGCCTGCTGCACGTGCGCCAGGAGCGTCTGCTGCCGCGCTGCCAGCCGGTCGCGGATCTCCCCCTTCTTGCCGGCGAACAGGCCGCTGATGCCTCCCGAGAGCGCCGCCTTCGCAGCCGCGTCTTCGAGCACCTCCTTGGCGATCTGGGCCACCGCATCGCGGGCGGCGAGCACCTGCTCCAGCGGCGTGCCCTGCCCGGCGGCAGCGGCGGTGGCGGGAGCGCCCGCGTCTTTCACGCCCCAGGCGGCGAGCTGCTTCGTGACCGCGGCCGCCTCGGTGTCGAGCTGCCCGAGGGCGGCGCCAAGCTTCTGCTCCCAGGCCCGGGCCGCCTGCTGGGGCTCCAGGGTCTTCGCCGCCGCCACCTCCTTGAACCGCACCTGCTCGAAGACCTCCTCTTCCTCGAGATCGGTGACCGCCTCGTCGCAGGCCTTCGTGAGCTCGCGCGTCTTCGCCTGCCGATACTCGTCGATCTTCCGCCGCTCGGCCGCCCGCCAGGCCTCGGCCTGCTTCGTGAGCTCCTGGTGCTTCCGCTTCGTGGCGTCGATGTCGGCCGCGGCCTTCTGACGGGTCTCGGTCAGGGCCCGGGCCGACGCGTCATGGATGGCCGTGGTCTCCGCCTCGAACGTCGCGGTGATCCGCGTCTCGGCGGCGGACCGGTCCGCCGCCGCCTGCCGCAGGGTTCGCACCTGCTCCCGGAGGACGTCCGGATGGTAGGCCGAACGGGCCGGGGAAGCAGCGGGGGCGACCTCGGGAACGGACGACTCGACGGCGCTGGAACTCACCTGGAAACCTCGGGGCTGGGGCTGAAAGGGCGGAGGGGACGACGGCGGGCTGGGGCTACCCGCCGTCGGTGTCGCTCACGTCGCGGATGGCGCGGTCGAGAACCTCCGCGAGCCGGCCGAGGGCGTCGAGCGTTTCCTTCACGCTCGGCGTGAGCGGGTCGATGTTGTCCTTGTGGAACGCCTTCGCCCGGACGTCGTGCCAGCCCTCGGTGGCGATGTCCCACTTGATGTTGAGCTGCTTGAGCGCGTTGGCGAGCTTCGACGCGCCGCTCGACAGGTCGCCGACCCTCATGACGGCGTCCCTCCGGCGGCCGGAGGCTGCGGCGCGGCGGCCGGCTTCGCCCCCTGGCCCTCGTCGAGCTGGCGGGTGACGGCCTGGCCGCCGGTGCCCCCGCTGCCGCTCGCCTCGCCGGTGGGCGAGGCCACCTGGCGGTAGGCGTCGAGCGCCTTGAGCATCTTCTCCAGCTGGGCCATCGCCCGCGGGCAATCGACGTCCACTACCTCGCGGAACCGCACCAGCCGCACGCAGGCCTCGCGGAACTGCTGCTGCACGACCGGCGTCCAGCGGCGGACCGCCTCGGCCTTCTGCTCGGCCCGTGCCAGCCGCTGCTTCGCCTTCTCGAGCGCCTTCTTCTCCTCGATGCAGGACGGCTGGTTGTTGCCCACCTTCTTGAAGGCCTTGCAGTATTCGAGATCCTTCACCGCCTTGTTGACCAGCTCGGTCATCCGGCGGACTTCGGCCTTCCAGAAGCCCGCCTGATCGACGCAGATCCAGTCGACGGCCCGCTGCCCCTGCATCTCGCACTCGGACAGCGCCTGCCCCGATTCGTGTGCGAACGACGCGAACGCCGCCTTCATGAAGGCGAGCGTGTCGATCGACTTGACGTCTGCCTGCGTGGACATGCGGAAGCTCGTGCGCGGGGTGGCGGTGATCAGCGCTGCTGGAGGTATTCCTCGACCCGTTCCGCCTTGCGGATCAGGTAGGGAACGTATTCGCTCGTGGACTCGGCGAACCGCTTGAAGGTGCTCAGCTGCGCCTCGAACTCCTCCGCGAACTTCTGCTGCTCCTGGTCGCGCCAGGTGGAACTCAGCCCCGCGAGCTGACGCTGCACCATTTGCATCTGGGCGACGACCTCGTCGCTGAACTTGCGAAGAGCTCCGGCGAAGCGGCGGAGCTCGGCTGGATCGACGACGGCCTGTCCCATGGTGCTGTCCCCTGTAACGCGGAGCGATCTCCCAGACTCGCCGTATCGTACCGCGAAACGGCATTCGGTGGACACCAGTCGGTCCGCCGGCGGATCGCTGGGAATCCCGGCACGCGGAACGTAGACTCCGCCGCACCGCCCGCGCCGTCCGGAGACTCCTCGCGATGCAGCCCGCCGCCCGCCCCGGCCATTCCCCGCATGCCGCCGCCCACGCGGCAGTGGAAACCGCCATCGCGCCCTGCACCGGCTGGCACTGCAGCCACCTCTTCTACGCCTTCGACCGCGGCCGGCTCGCGGCGCTCTCGCCGGCAGCCCTGGCCGCCGGGGTGACGCGGTTTGCCGAGGTGCTCGATCCGGCGGGGCCGGACGCAGCCACGCGGCTCCAGACCTGGATCGTGCCGGGCCACAAGGCCGACTTCGGGGTGATGGTCCTCGACCCCGACCCGCTGAAGGTCGATTCGGTGCATCAGCGGCTGCTCGCCAGCCCGCTGGGCGAGGCGCTCGTGCCGACGTATTCGTTCGTGGGGCTCACCGAGGTGAGCGAATACGTGCCCACGGTGGAGCAGTACGGCGAGCGGCTCGTGGCCGAGGGGGAGATCGTGGATAGCCCGTCGTACAAGGCCAAAGTCCAGGGCTACGCCGCCCGGGAGCCGGCGATGCGGCAGGCCCGCCTGGAGCCGGAACTCCCCCCGTGGCCCAACGCCTGCTTCTACCCGATGAACAAGAAGCGGAAGGTGGGCGAGAACTGGTTCACGCTCCCGGTCGCCGAACGCAGCCGGCTGATGGCCGAGCATGGCGCGTCGGGCATGAAGTTCGGCGGCCGGGTGTCGCAGCTGATCACCGTGTCGGTCGGGCTCGACGACTGGGAGTGGGGCGTGACGCTCTGGGCCCGGCGTCCCGACTGGCTCAAGGAAATCGTCTACACGATGCGGTTCGACGAGGCGAGCGCCCGGTATGCCGAGTTCGGGCCGTTTTACACGGGCTACGTCACCACGCCCGCGGCGATCCTCGGCCACTGCCGCGTGGTCGCCTGACGGCGGCCGGCCGGGCCGCTCAGCGCTTCGCGGAGAGGACGAGCTCGACCTCGGTGCCCCGCGGGGGCACGCGGTCCTCGAACACCTCGAACAACAGCGCGTCATTCGCCTGCGAACTCTCGATGGGCAGGTCGAGCGTGGCCGTCGGGAAGTTGGAGACGCAGATCAGGTCGCCGCCGTCGGCCTGGTAAAACTCCTGGCCGTCGGTGGGATCCTTCCAGAACACGCTGCCGGCGAACACCCAGTCGGCGTCGAGTGCCGCCCGCGTGTCCGTGGACCGGATCAGTTCCTGAGCCCGCCGCTGCTGCGGCCGCCCTGCGGCGTCGTGCCAGCGGACGAGAACCTCGACGGCCGGCCCCTGGGCCGCGGCGTAGTCGGGGTCGAACGACACGGGCCGGCCGGGTTCGAGGCCGATCGCGAGCAGCGCCGCGTGCACCAGCCGCGCGGGGGCATTCGTGGCCACGATCGCCTCGTGCTCCTTGGTGTGCTTCGGGCAGGCGAAGACCTCGATCATGCCCCGGTCGAGGGCGATCGCGCCGCCGACGATCACTTCCTTCCGCGCCGGATCGATCCAGATCTCGGCGCTGGGCGACAGCCGCGTGAGGTCGGGGTGGCGGTCGGCCGGCGCGGCGGCGACCTGAGCCGGCCCCTCCGCGCGGGCGGCACACGGCAGCCCCGCGGCGCCGGCGAATCCGAGGAGCGCCGGGGCCATGCCCCGGACAAGGCGGAGGATTCTCGACATGCGTTGCCCTCGATGGCGGGCGGTGGCTCCCGCTTCCGGCCTCCGATACCATACCGCCGTCCCCCGTCCCCTATCCAGGAAGCCCATGGTCGCCACGAACGAAGGCCGGCGGTCCAGCCGCACGCACGCGCAGAAGTCGAGGCGGGATCCTCAGGCCGCGGTGCCGGCCGACGACCATCCGGCGGCCAGCGGCGGGCTGCCCGCCAGCCGCGGCGCGGCCCCGGCCAGCAGGGCGAATCGGATCGTGCCGCCGCGGGTCTCTGCCCGGCAGGCGGAGCGGCGGATCCTGGCGGTCGCCGCCACGGTCGACACCCTGGACGTCCGCGAGCGGTTGCGGCGGCTGGCGGGGCTCGTCAGCAAGGACGGTCGCAACGCGCGGCGGATGGCGTTTCTCGAGACGGCGATCGGGGAATGCCTCGATGACGTGACGCGATCGTCCTCGCCAGCCAGCCGCTGGACCTCGTGTGAAGCGACCACGTGGGCGCTGGCGTGGATGGCGCGAACCAAGCGGGCCGGCGGATCGGCCGGAGGCCTGCTGGAGCGGTTGGTCGGCCAGGCCCGCTCGGCCCAGCCGCTCCTGGCCTCGGGTGACACGCAGGCAGCGCGATTCGTGCTCGTGCTCGCGAAACTGTTCGCGGACGTCGAAGCCTGCCGCTGCCTGGAGGCTGGCGCCGCGGCGACGGTGGCCGCGGAGATCGAGCGGCTCGTGTCGGCGGAGGGCATTCCCCATCTCAACGGCTCGTCCTCGATGGTGGAGCGGGTGGTCCGCTGGACGTCGGTCCGCGAGATCGCCGGCGGCCCGGGCAGCGATGCCTGGTCGAAGGAGACGGAGCGCCGGTGGCGCAAGGCCGCCACCGCGGTGCTCCGTCTGCTCGGCGACCGGGGCCGCGCCCTCGCCGGTGCCGGACGGATGCCCGAGTCGCTGACTCGGCCGCTGCTCGACGCCCTGGCCGACTGCGGTCAGCGGCGGAAGCGAACGATCACCGCCCTGCGCCGCAACCGCGCTGCCGCGGACGGCCGCGGGCTCGTCGGCCGCGATCTCCACGATGCCGCCGCCGGCGTCGCCATCATCCGCACCGGGTGGGATCGCCGCAGCGTGCGGGTGATGCTCGACTATCGCCATCCCGTGCCGCGGCTGGAGATCGCCGTTGGCGACCGCCTGCTGGTGGACGGGCCGTGGCAGTGGGAGGCCTGGGCAGACGGCCGGTCGGTCGAGCCCGAGGCGGGATGGACGGTGTCGTGCTGGGAGTCGGACAAGAAGGCGACCTTCCTCGAGATCACGGCGCCCCTCGGCAGCGGGCGGCAGATCGAGCGGCAGGTGGTCGTGCTCCCCCAGGACCGGATCGTGCTCCTCGCCGATGCCGTGACCACCGTGGCGGCGCCGGCAGCCCTGCGGTATCGCGGCAGCCTCCCCGTGGCCGCGTCACTCGACGTGGAGCCTGCGGCCGAGACCCGCGAGGTGGTCCTCGCCGACACGCGGCCGCGACTGCTCGCCATGCCGCTGGCGCTTTCGGAATGGAGGGCCGGGGGCGGCGGAGACTTCCGCGCGGAGGCGGGCGGGCTCGTGCTCGAGCAGGAGGGAACCCATCGGCTCTACGCGCCGCTCTGGCTCGACTGCGATCCGCGGCGGATCGGCCGTCCGCTCACCTGGCGGCAGCTGACCGTGGCCGACACGCGGATCATCCTGCCACGGCATCAGGCCGCAGGCTTCCGGGTGCAGACCGGGCTCGAGCAGTGGCTTCTCTATCGGGCGCTCGACGTGGCCCGGAATCGCACGCTGCTGGGCTGCAACGTGTCGTGCGAGTTTCTGCTGGGCCGCGTGCGGAAGCGCGGCGCGGTGGCCCGGACCCTCGAGATCCAGTGACGCCATCGCCGTGGACTCCACCTTGCAGGATCGCTGCCTTGCCAACCTCGCCGCGATCCGCGGCCGGATCGCCGCCGCCTGCCACCGGGCGGGTCGCGACACCGCCGACGTCCGGCTGATCGCGGTCACGAAATACGTGGACGACGCGCTCACGCGGCTCGTGGCGGAGTCGGGCTGCCTCGACCTCGCGGAGAGCCGGCCGCAGCGGCTCTGGGAGAAGGCCGAGGCCCTCGCCGCCGCCGAACTGCCGATCCGCTGGCACCTCGTCGGCCACCTGCAGCGGAACAAGGTGCGGAGAACCCTGCCGGTGGTGTCGCTCGTGCACACGCTCGACAGCGCGCGGCTGCTGGCCGCCCTCGAGGCGGAGGCGGCGGCCGCCGGCCGGCCGTGCGACGTGCTCGTGGAGGTGAACCTGTCGCCCGACCCGACGCGGTCGGGAGCGGCGCCGGCCGAGGTCCCGGCGCTGGTTGGCGCCGCGGCGCGGTCGCCGCACGTCCGGCTCCGGGGTTTGATGGGCATGGCGAGCCACCCCGATTCGCCGGCCGCCGACGCCCGCCGCGACTTCGCCGGGCTCCGCGACCTCCGCGACCGGCTCGCGGCGGACGTGCCGGCGACCGCCCTGCACGAGCTCTCCATGGGGATGAGCGGCGACTTCGAAGCGGCGATCCTTGAGGGCTCGACCCTCGTGCGGATCGGCTCGGCGCTGTTCGAGGGACTGGTGGCCGGGTAGTCGCCCAGGCCGCGGTCGGGGGTATCGGGGCCCAGGGCCGTGCGGTATTCTGATGGGGTGATCGTTCTCCCGCTCCGGCGGCGCCGCCATGGATGATCCCGTCTCGGCAGTCGAACTACGTCTCCACGTCGAGCGGATCGTGGACCATGCGGAGTTCCGGGAGTCGCCGCGGCACAGGCAACTCCTCCGCTACCTCGCGAATCACGCGATCGCGACGGGCGGGCGGAGCGTGTCGCCGCAGGCGATCGAGGCGGACGTGCTCGCCCGCAGTGCCGGGGGCCGCACGCGGGCCCTGACGCCCGCCACGGTGATGGTGAGCGATCTGCGGGACAAGCTCGCGAGGTACGCGGCCGAAGCGGGTCGCGGCGACGAGGTGCGGATCACGA
>Ga0114976_10003159_pt1 | contig 10326 bp, 9 predicted proteins | sample S_130805_EF_Meta_FD_87319 | JGI IMG/M metagenome (GOLD analysis project Ga0114976, IMG submission 87319) | Freshwater microbial communities from Lake Simoncouche, Canada to study carbon cycling - S_130805_EF_MetaG | ecosystem: Environmental > Aquatic > Freshwater > Lake | place: Lake...
CATGCGCAGGATCAGTTGCGCTCGCTGCGGCTGCGTCAGCTTGAACTCGAGTCCGCAGCGCGTGGGGCGTCGCTGCAAGCTTTGCGTGCGCAGGTGAACCCCCACTTCTTTTTCAACAGCCTCAACACCCTGCGCTGTTTGATCGACGAAGACCCGGCCAAGGCGCGAAACATGGTCACGCAACTTGCCAAGATTTTCCGCTCTTCCTTGCAGCAAGATGAGCCGCCACTCATCAGCCTGCGTGCGGAATGGGAAACGGTGTCCGCTTATCTGGACATTGAGTCCTTGCGGTTCGAGTCACGTCTGCGCGTCTCCAGTGACGTTTCTGAAGACACGCTGGATTGTCTGATCCCGCCCTTCCTGCTGCAAACGCTGGTCGAGAACGCGATCAAGTTCGGTGTCAGCCCGCAGGAAGCCGGTGGCGAGATTGACATCCGCAGTGAGCGAGTGAGCGGCACCTTGTTCCTCCGCGTCAGCAACACCGGGACGCTCGCCACAGCCAGTGATGACTCCACCGGCTTGGGCTTGCGCAATGCCCGTGAGCGCCTGCGCTTGCTCTTTGGTGATCGTGCCAGTCTTGCTCTAACGGAGGCATCAGGACAAGTGATCGCCACTGCCGAACTCCCCACCACCGCATGACTGCTCTGATCATTGATGACGAACGCCCGGCCCGTGTGGAACTGCGTCGGCTGCTCGCCGCGCATCCTGAGATCGAAGTGCTGGCCGAGGCGGAGAACGCTACCGTGGCGCTGGCGCACATCCAAAGCCTGCGGCCTGAGTTGATCTTCCTCGACATTCAAATGCCGGGCCAGACGGGCTTCGATCTTTTGAATCAACTGTCAGCCCACGTGCCTCAGGTCATCTTCACCACGGCCTACGACCAGCACGCAGTGCGCGCCTTTGAAGTCAATGCCGTGGACTACCTGCTCAAGCCCATCGACCCCGCGCGGCTGGCCAGCAGCCTGCGGCGCTTGAAGACGTCCGAGTCCGAGACGCCGGAACCGAGCACGCCGCTGGCAGCCTCCGACCGCGTCCTTTTGCGCAGCAGCGACCGCACCTGGTTTGTGCCCGTCGCCTCCATTCGCCTGCTGGAGTCGGTGGGTAATTACACCCGTGTGGCCTTCGATGATCAGCAGCCGCTCATCCACCGCACGCTCAACGCACTCGAAGCCAGACTGCCGGCCAGTCATTTCTTCCGTGCGAACCGTGGCCAGATCATCAATCTACGCTGGATCGAGCACCTGGAAGACTACTTCGCCGGCGGCCTCTGTGCCAAGCTGCGAGGAGGGCAGGAGAAGATCGAAATCTCCCGCCGTCGCGCGCAGGAGTTCCGGGCGCGGAGCAGTCTGTGAGGGCCAAGTTAGGGCGCATTTTCCCCAACGCGCCGTCAGCGCAGGATCCGAATGACGGCGGGTTGGGGACAGCTCGCCTTACCCGCCCTCACTCCTCCGCCTTCAGCGGCCACTTGGTTCCCCACACCTGCGCGAAATGATGCGCTAGACGCAGCTTCTGCGCGACACGGACGGGAATGACAAAGGGATAAAGCGACTGCTCACCCAGGCTGTGAGCGATTTCATTGAGCACGGTCGATAGGCACATCCAACGTTGCAGCCAGGCCAGGAAAGCACCGTCCGCCACCCCATCTTGCGGCAGTGCCGCAGGCAGCGTGCCGGCCTCGCCCGGTAGCATGACCAACGGTAGCGCGATGTGCTGCACCCGAATGCCCAGGCTTTCGCAGGTCTCCAATCCATCAACAATGTGCAGGTAATGCGCCCAGGTTTCGGCCCAGTCTTCCCAGGAATGCGAAGCCGCGTAGGCGGTGATGTAGCTCTGCTCCCAGCCATAGGGCGCGCCGCGCTCGTAGTGCTTGCTGAGCGCCGCGCTGTAGTCCAGCCATTCATCGCCGAAGCGTTCACGGTAGGCCACGCGCAGCGGATCGCCCCACTCCAGGTCTGACAGGTTGCGGAACCAGAAGTAATGCGCGCTCTCGTGACGAAAATGACCGAGCAAGGTGCGGCTGCTCTCGCCCAGTTGCTGCCGGTTGATCTGGCGATAGGTGTCGTCCGCCTCCTCCAGATTGACCGTGACGACGCCATTCAAATGCCCCGTGGTCACGTTGGGATTGGACAGTGTGCTGACGATATCGAAGGCCAGCCCCTTGGGCGCATCCTCGGCCTTGGTGGGCAGGGGGATGCCCAGGTGCAGCAGCGTGTAGAGCAAACGCCGTTTCGCGACTTCGGTGCGTCCCCAGAGCAGCCGGTTGCGCCCCCAGTTAAGGTCGGGGATTGTGCGGTTCATGCGGCAGGCCAGGCATAGCTTGTTGGCCGATTCCAAGGTCACCAGCCAGTTGCAGACACCGTGCTTGGTTCCATTCTCGCAGCGCTTCATGGTGGCACCTGCACGCAGCCGCATCATGCGGTTGCTGATCGGGTCGTAGCCAGTATCGCTCGCACATTTCAGGCAGCGCGAGCTGCCGAAGAAGAGAACATTGCCGCAGTCGCAGGTGAATCGTTGCATGGAAAAGAAGGGCGGCGACTTCGTGCTGGAAGAACCGCCCACTCCCTCGCCGCGATTGTCCCCCGTGTCATGCAATGGTTCGCCGCTCCATCTCGCCATGATTCCTCGAACCCTGAAAGCCCTTGTCAACGCCCGGCTCGTATCTCTACACTGCACACGTTGCTCCATCGTTGCTAACCTTTGCCATGAAAATGCAGTCCCTTCACCACGCGCTTGCCATTGCCACCCTCGTTGCTGCTCTCTCTAGTTGCGTCCAGCCGGCGGGTTCTGAGGACAGCCGAGTGTTCGACAGCAGCGCCTACAGCAGCACACCTTACAGCACCGGATACAATCCTGAGCGCCGCACGAGCTACAGTGGCTACGTCGGCAGCAGCTTCGGCTACTATGACCGGCGCTATGATTATCCGCACTATCACGGTGGCTACTACGGAGTCGATCACGACGACCATCGGTATGATGGCCCTCGGCGCGACTCTGGATCGAACGCCCACTCGGACAACCGGAAAAGCTCTAGCTCGGGGTCACGTTCACGCTCCGTTCACGACGCCAGTCCGAGCAAGGACGACTCCCGGCAAAGTCGCGGTGGCTCCAGTGAAAGCCGGGGCAATTCCCGCAGCACCAACAGCAGCAGCGATGACAAACGCCAGAGCCGGGGCCGATCCTAGCGAGGTGGTGAATCCCGCAAGATCGTAGGACTTCGCGGTGTTCTCTGGGGCGCTCTCACGCCTTTCTTTATGAATCGACTGCTCCTTCTTGCCGGACTCCTGCTGCTGACCTCACTGCCTAGCCTTGCTCAATCGCCTCCGGTCAAAAAAGAAGTGGCTCCCCAGCCTGCGAAGCCCAAGATCGATCCGTTCCCAGCCCCCGCTGACGTTATCGCAGCGATGAAGAAGGCGGCGCTGTTCTATCGAAATAGGACCAGTGTGGTGGGCGGTTATGGCTTCAGCGTGCCGAAGGACCTGAGCACGTCGCGGGCGGAGAATCGGGAGTCGCCCACGCTGGTCTCCATTCAGCCGCCGGGCACGCCGAGTGTCGGGCTGGCGTTGTTAATGGCGTTCAAGGTGACGAAGGACCCGCTCTTCCGGCAGGCAGCGCGAGAGGCGGCGCAGTCGCTGCTGTGGTGCCAGCTGGCCTCGGGCGGGTGGGAGAGCGAGTATGATTACAATCCGGCGGTGGCGCGGCGCTATCATTACCGCCGCGATGTGGAGGCGAGCGATACCGAGCGCGGAGGACGGCATGGCTCGTCGACGCTGGATGATGGGAAGACCGAGGCGGCGCTGCTGTTCCTGCTGGAGATGGCGCACACGCCGGAGTTCGCCCAGGACGAGGAGCTGCAACGCGGGGTGAAGTTCGGCTTCGACGGGCTGCTGGCGGCTCAGGAGAAGTGCGGGGCCTGGGGGCAATCCTTTGACGGTCCGGCAGATGCATCGGCCCCGGTGGTAAAGGCGAGGCTGCCCGCGCAGTGGTCGCGCACCTTCCCAGCGGTGGACTACACGAAGTTCTACACGCTGAATGATGGCAATCTGCTGCAAACGACGCGCCTGCTACTGCGGGCGTATGAGCTGACAAAGGAGGCGCGCTATCTGGACGCGGCGAAGCGGGTGGGGGACTTCCATCTGCTGGCGCAGCTACCCGCGCCGCAGCCTGCCTGGGCGCAGCAATACAACCGGAACATGGAGCCGGTGTGGGCGCGGAAGTTCGAGCCGCCAGCGGTGAGTTCGGCGGAAAGCATCGAGGCGCTGGAGACGCTGCTGGAGCTGTGGGTAGCCACGGGCGAGGCGAAGTATCGTGAGCCGATGGCGGCGGCGATTGCCTGGCTGGACAAGGTGAAGCTGCCGGACGGGCAATGGGCGCGCTTCTATGAGCTGGCCACGGACAAGCCGCTCTACTGCAAGGCGAAGACGTATGAGGTGACGTATGACGATAGCGATCTGCCCACGCACTACGGCTTTAAGCTGGATGAGCTGGGCGAGGATTTAGAGATGCTGAAGAAGAAGCTGGCGATGAGCCGCGAGGAGTTGCAGCACGCGAAGGCGGAGCCGACTGAGCCGAAGAAATGGGCGAGCAAGGCGAAGGGCGCGGCGAAGAAGGTGGTGACGGCGCTGGAAAACCTGAATCCCAAGGGCTACTGGAGCAAGGATAACCAGATCGACATGGGCGAGTTCGTGAAGCACATGCGCGCGCTGGTGTTTTATCTCGAAGGCGCGCAGAAGGGTGGCGAGTTTTTTGAGAAGCTGCGCGTGGGGAAGTAGGAGGCGGCGACTTCATAAGTATGGAAGGTAGACCGCTGTGTCCCACAGCGCCGCCGTCGAAGTGCTGAGCGTGGCGATGCGGCACCGCCATCGAGATTACTGTCGGTGGATCCGGCGCGGTGAGGACAACGCGCCCTACCTGCCGACACAGAACAGATGCTTGTGGCCGCGGATGAAGAGCTGGCCGTCGGACACGGCGATGGAGCCGATGACCTTTTCGCCCATGGGGTTGGTGGCGAGCAGTTCGAACTTGGGGCTCGCCTTGAAGACGAAGGCGTCGCCGCCCTGATTCACAGCATAGCAGTTGTCTTCGCTGATAACAATGGAGGACCAGTTCTGGCCGGTGGGGCCGGGGCCTTTGAGGCGCTCGTTCCAGATCTCTTTGCCGGTCTGGACGTTGATGCATTGGGCGATGCCGGGGTCGTTCAAGATGTAGATGTGGCCTTCATGAATGGCTCCCGACGCGATGCGCTGCGGGTTTTTCTCCTGATGCCAGAGGCGGTGCGTGTCGGTGACGTCGCCCTTGCCGCCCAGCTTCACCGCCATGGCCATGCCGTTGTAGCCGCCCATGGCCACGACGACGCCGTCGGTGTAGAGCGGGGAGGTGTAGACGAGCGGGTTCAGACCCTCGCAGGTCCAGTGCTCTTGGCCCGTGGCGGGGTCGATGCTGCACACGCGAAAGGGCCAGGACATGAGGAGCTGAGCCTTGCCATCAATGAAGCGGGGCAGGGGATCGCTCCAGGAGCCGTAGAAGCCGGATTTGCCGGGCTTCGAGTCGGGGCGAACGGGCTCGGCCCTCTCCCACAGGACCTTGCCGGTCTTCTTGTCCATGGCGACCATGCGCGCGGTGACGCTGGGGCCGTGATTGAGAAAGACCGTGTCGCCCACGATGACGGGCGAGGTGCCAGGGCCCCAGATGTGCCGCTGCGGGCCGAGGTCGCGCTTCCACAGTTCCTTGCCAGCGAAGTCGTAGCAGAAGACGCCTGCGGAGCCAAAGGTGACGATGACGCGCTCGCCATCGATGGCGGGGGAGCCGGAGCAGAAGGGATTCGTTTTGTGCGTGGTCTCGGTCGCATCGCCAGAGGTGCCCGCCTGCCAGAGCTTGACGCCGGTTTTCTTGTCGAAGCAAAGGAGCAGGCGCTGACTGCCCGCGTCGAGACTCTGGGTGATGAACACCTTGTCGCCCCAGATGACGGGGGTGGAATTGCCTGGGCCGGGCAGCGCGGTCTTCCACGCGATGTTCTCGGTGGCGGTCCACTTCACCGGCAGGCCGGTCTCGTCTCAGGTGCCGTCGTGGTGCGGGCCGCGCCAGGAGGGCCAGTTGGCCGCATGGGCAGTGACGGCCAGGGAGAGTGCGAGGGCGAGGGCTTTCATAGGCCGATAGGAACGCTGCGAGGGCGAAGGGTATAGCAGCGCTTGATTCGCGATCCTCACTTTGCCCTTTGCTCTCCGCCCTTTGCTTGTGCTATTAGCGATCCATGTCCACCCCTGCCATTGACATCCATCGCATCGCCACGCTCTCGCGGCTCAAGCTCACGGACGCTGAGGCTACGCAATACTCGGCCCAGCTTGCCAGCATCTTGGATTACGTGAATGTGCTGGAGAAGCACGATCTGTCGGGCGTGGAGCCGAGCGCTCATGCGATGCCCGTCTTTGACGTGTGGCGTGACGACGTGGCGGCCCCCAGCTTCACCAGCGATCAGGCGCTGGCCAATGCGCCGCGCAAGTCGCAGGATCAGTTCATGATCGGCAAGGTGGTCGAATAATCCGGAATCAAGCATCAGGAATCAGGAATCTTATCCCCGTGTCTCTCTCCAACGAAACCATCGCCTCCCTCCGTCAGCGTCTCTCCAGCAAGGAGATCACGCCCACGGACATCGTGAACGACCTCGTCATGACCATCGAGGCGCGCAACCCGGAGGTGGGATCGTATCTGACCGTCGATGTGGAAGCGGCGCTGGCCGAAGCCAAGACGGCCGATGTGTCGAAGCCGCTGGGCGGCATCCCCATCGCGATCAAGGACAACATCAATGTCACGGGCCAGCCCTGCACCTGCGGTTCGAAATTCCTGCAAGGCACCTACACCGCGCCGTATGATGCGACCTCGATTCAGTTGCTCCGCGAGGGTGGGGCATTGCCCTTGGGGCGGCTGAACATGGACGAATTCGCCATGGGCTCGACCACAGAGAACTCGGCACTGGGCGTGACGCGCAACCCTTGGGACCTCAGCCGCGTGCCCGGCGGCTCCAGTGGTGGCTCGGCCTCCTGCGTGGGTGGCCATTTAGCGATTGCAGCGCTCGGCTCGGACACGGGTGGCTCCATTCGTCAGCCAGCAGCGCTCTGCGGCTGCGTGGGGCTGAAGCCGACGTATGGCCGCGTTTCGCGCTATGGCTTGGTGGCCTTTGCTTCGTCGCTGGATCAGATCGGACCGATCACGAAGACGGTGGAGGATTCGGCTCTGCTGCTGAATCACCTGTGCGGCAAGGACGCGCGGGACTCGACCACGCTGGATGTCTCGTTCCCCGACTTCACCAAAGGCTTGAAGGACGGTGTCAAAGGCCTGCGCATTGGCTTGCCGAAGGAGTATTTCATTGAGGGCATGCATCCGGGCGTAAGCGCGGCGGTGGCAGCGGCGACGAGGCAACTGGAGTCCCTGGGCGCGGAGCTCGTGGAGGTCTCGCTGCCGCACACGGCCTGCGGCGTGGCTACGTATTACATCCTCGCGCCAGCGGAGGCGTCGGCGAACCTCGCGCGCTTCGATGGCGTGCGCTACGGGCATCGAACCGCCATTCAGGGCGACTTGCTGGAGCACTACATGAACACGCGGGCGGAGGGCTTCGGCCCGGAGGTGAAGCGCCGCATCTTGCTGGGCACCTACGTGCTGAGCAGCGGCTACTACGACGCGTATTACCTGAAGGCGCAGCGGGCGCGCACGCTGATCCGCATGGATTTCGAGAAGGTCTTCGAGAAAGTCGATCTGATCCTGTCGCCCACCGCGCCATCCCCTGCGCACAAGCTGGGTTCGATCAGCAAGGACCCGCTGAAGATGTATCTGGAAGACGTGTTCACCATCGCCGCGAACCTAGCCGGTCTGCCTGCGATTAGCGTGCCATGTGGCTTCGCCGAAGAAGAAGGCAAGCGCCTGCCCGTGGGCCTGCACTTGGTCGGGCGTCCGCTGGATGAAGCGACCGTGCTGCGTGCGGCCTATGCGTATGAGCAGAGCACCGACTGGCACCAGGCGCGGCCGGAGTAAGGGGGCGGTGCGCGCTTCCGCCCGGCTTCTCGCGGCATCTTCCCCTCAGTTTGTTCTCGATTGGCCACTGGACATCTCCAAGTGAACATGACAAACTTCGCTACGTTCTGGCTGTCACCAACCATCTCGACTGTGCCCGCAACATCTCTTTCTCAACCTTCGCAAGCCTCACTGAGTCCTGACTTTCAGGCTGACTATGTGAGGGCTTATCGCACCATGCTGTTGTCCCGCACACTGGAGGACAAGCTGGCTAACCTTTACCGCGCCGGCGGTCGCCTCGTGGGTGGCGTGTATCTTGGTAAAGGCCAGGAGGCCTACAGCGCTGCCATCGGCGTGCAAATTTCCAAAGGCCGCGACATCCTGGGCACCTTTATTCGCGATCAGGCGGCCCGGCTTGCCTGGGGCGAGCCGATTGAGGACGCCTTCCGCACTTACTTTGGCTCGGTGCAGGGCCCCATGAAGGGACGGGATGGCAACGTGCATCGTGGTCGGCCCAAAGAGGGCCTGCCCGCCATGATCTCGCACATTGGTAGCATGATGGGCGTGGTCGGTGGCATGTTGTTCGCGCGTCGGCTGCAAGGTCGCCTGGGCGATAGCGTGGGCGTGGTGACCATGGGTGAGGGTGGCACTTCGACCGGCGCTTTCCATGAGGGCATGAATCTCGCGGCTGTCGAAAAGCTGCCCATGATCGTGGCGATCACGAATAACCAATTCAGCTACTCCACGCCGAACAACCGCCAGTTTGCCTGCAAAGATCTGGTGGACCGCGCTATCGGCTATGGGGTGGAAGGCTACACGGTGGATGGCACCGATCTGGCTGAGTGCGTGACCTTGTTCCGCAAGGTGGTGCAGCGCGCCCGTGACGGCCATGGCCCCCAGATGGTCATTGGCTCGCTGCTGCGACTGACGGGTCACGGTGAGCATGACGATGCCTCCTATGTGCCGGACGAGGTGAAGAAGTCATCCCTGGGGCGCGACTGCATGGTCGTGGCTGAGGAGCGTCTGCTGGCCGAGGGCTGGGCGACGAAGCAAGAGGTGGAGGAATGGCGGGCCGAGTGTCGTGCGACGGTGGAGAAAAATGCCACGTCGGCGACCAAGGAACCAGCTCCTGATCCCTTCAAAGAAAACTGGCGTGCGCTCTCGACATCAGAGCTGGCCGAAGGCATGTGGAACGCATGAGTCTGACGTATCTCGAAGCCATCCGCGAAGCCCAATACGAGGCACTGCGCAAGAATCCAAACGTCTTCCTGTATGGGCAGGACATCGGTAACTTTGGCGGTGCCTTCAAGGCCACGAAGAACCTGGGCAAGGAATTTCCAGGCCGGGTCTTCGACGCGCCGATCAGTGAGGACGCCATGGTCGGTCTGGCCATCGGGGCCGCCATCGAAGGCTCGCACCCCATCGTGGAAATGCAGTTCGCCGACTTCAGCACGGTCGGCTTTAACCAGATCGTGAACCAGGCGGCCACCATGTATTGGCGCACGAGCACGACTTGCCCGATCACCATCCGCCTGCCGTCGGGTGGCACTGCGGGCAGCGGCCCGTTTCACAGCCAGAGCATGGAGGCGATCTACGCGCACTACCCTGGCTTGGTTATCGTCACGCCCGCGACCGTGGAGGACGCTTACTGGATGCTGCTGGACTCCATCGAGTGCCAGGACCCGGTCATCTTCTGCGAGCACAAGTTCCTCTATTACCATCTGAAAGCCGACAGCTTCGGTGACCGCGAGCTGCCCATCGGCAAGGCGCGCATCGCCCGCCCGGGTCGTCATGCCACTGTCGTCGCGTATAGCGCCATGGTGCATGAAGCGATCCGCGCTGCCGAAGAACTGCAAGCCGACGGCTACCAGATCGAAGTTGTCGATCTGCGCTCCGTGAAGCCCATCGACACGGACACCATCCTGGCCTCCGTCGCCCGCACTGGACGGCTGCTCTGCGTGGGCGAAGCCTTCCCCTGGGGCGGTGTCACCGCCGAAGTCCTCGCCCGCGTCGCGACGGAAGCCTTCCACCTGCTCGACGCCCCTCCGCAGCGCCTGAACAGCAAAGACACCCCGATCCCGTATCACCCCAATCTCTGGAAAGCCCACCGCCCGACAGTCGCGAGCATCACGGATGCGTTGCGGAGATTGTTGAGATATTGATTTCAAAACAAGGCCTTCCTGCTGCCATGAAAGTGTTTGGTGCTAAGTCTTTGGTGATGAGTTAGGACCTTGTTCGGCTAGCCATCTGCATCTCTCTCAACTAAACACTGAGCACTCATCACTGATCACTTTTCCTTCCCCATGCGTTCCATTCCCATCCTCA
>Ga0114976_10003163_pt1 | contig 10316 bp, 8 predicted proteins | sample S_130805_EF_Meta_FD_87319 | JGI IMG/M metagenome (GOLD analysis project Ga0114976, IMG submission 87319) | Freshwater microbial communities from Lake Simoncouche, Canada to study carbon cycling - S_130805_EF_MetaG | ecosystem: Environmental > Aquatic > Freshwater > Lake | place: Lake...
ACCGGTCGGCGATCGTCCCGTGATGGGTGGGGCTGTACGATCGGGGCACCATGGGGCATCAGGAAGGTTTTGGGTTCGGGCATCGAAACCAACCCGATGTCTGGGTCGTTTGGATTCCCAGTGTCGAGCGGATAGCCCTCGCGTTTGCTTTCGCGATTCAGATAAATCACGAGGGACCCAAAGAAGATCCAGAACATATAAAGAACGATCTGGGCAACGTCGATGTACTGAGTGATCTCGCCGATTGGCTTCATGGCGGTCTCCGTGGGAAGGGTGAAAAGGGCTTGCGAGGGATTGAAAAGGGCTGAAAGGGGTCTTAGGTCGGTTTAACTCGGAAATTCCGCCAGTCCGAACGCATGTTTCGGAGTGGGCTCCAGCTGACGGACCTTGACGAGTGGGCCGAGGGCAATCAGCGTCATGAAAAGCAGTCCGATTTCGAGCTGATAAACCACGGCATACCCCGTGGCTGGATCGGTTAAGACGGTGCCCAGAGTGCCGCTCTGGGCAAGCATGGCGGTGATATCCCGCAGGGCGCCGCCGATGGCGATCCCGAGTCCCGCAGCCGTCGCTTGGGCGGCTCCCCACGCGCCCAACACCAGGCCCCGGCAGTTGTTCTGTTCAAGACCCATGGCAGCGGAAAGCGTGCCAATCGAAAACAGGCCACCGCCGACGCCAACGGCGAATGTGCCCAGGCAAAACAGCGCGGCGGAATCGATTGGTGCGGCGAAGATGACTGCAGCGAACGCAAACAGTCCGATAAACGCACCAAGAGCCGCCAATCTGTAGGGATCGGCTTGGCGGGATAGTTGTCTCGCTGACAGCGCAAAAGCGATCAGAGTGCCCGCGGCCAGCAGGGCGGTCAGCCCCGACGTTGCGCCGAGACCCAGGTGCAGGATTTCGCCGCCATAGGGCTCCAGTAAGATGTCCTGCATGCTGAAAGCTGCGGTTCCCAGGCCGACCGCGACCAGAAAACGACGCGCGCCCGCCCGTTCGGCAAACGATTTCCAGGCCGCGCTGAAGGAGGGCCGGGGCGAAGTGTCGCGGTGCGTTGCGGGACCGCGCACCTCTTGCTTCCAGGCCGCCACGACGTTAAGCAGCAAGGTGGCAAGAGCGGTCCCTTGAACGACCTGAATCAACCGCAGGGGCCCCGCGTCTGATAGAAGCGTCCCGAGCAGCAGTCCGCCAGTCAGGAGGCCCACCAGCAGCATGACGTACAGGAGGGCAATCACTCGCGGGCGAACACGCTCTGGAGCCAGATCTGCGGCCAGTGCCAGTCCCGCGGTCTGGGTCGTGTGCATGCCCGCTCCGACCAGCAGGAAGGCCAGCGCGGCTCCGGCTTGCCCAACTACGACCGGGCCAACACCCCGCCCGGACAGGACCAGCAGCGCGAACGGCATGATCGCCAGGCCACCGAACTGAAGCATCGTGCCAAACCACAGATAGGGCAGACGCCGCCAACCCAGCGCTGAACGATGCGTGTCCGAGCGAAAGCCAATCAGTGCGCGCAGCGGTGCGAACAGGAGGGGTAGCGAAACCATGAGCGCGACCAACCAGGCCGCCACGCCAAGCTCAACGATCATCACGCGGTTGAGCGTGCCCGTCAGGAGGGCTCCAGCCATTCCAACGGAGACCTGAAACAGCGAAAGTCGCAACAAACGCGACATCGGCAACTCGTCGCTCGCCGCATCCGCAAACGGGAGCAGACGCGGCAGGAGTTCAAACCAGCTCTGGATCGCTTGCTGCCGCGCGGTCTGAAAGGACTGCTGCACGGTCGCTGGAGTGGTTTGTGGAGTGGTCTGTTGCAACATGGGAACGGTCTAGGCGTGGTGCATCCCTGGGGCGCAAAGTTCAATCGAATGGGACTTGTAGAAGTTGGTCGAGACGCGCAGGTCGCGGCCAATCGTCCATCCTGGCAAGTGTTCGATTAATTCTTTGCGCAATAACTTTTCAGCCACTGGGACAATCGAGGGCGAACGGTCGCTGCGGGGGAGCAGTCGACCGACGACGCGCATCGTCGCCAGCATTGGGGTGCGAGGAGCAAACGTGAAAACGATCGATCCACGGGTGCGGGGTGCTAGCGCACCAATGGCCTGCACGACATCGTGGCGCTCGTAGTGGATCAGCGAATCCATGCCGACCACATGATCGAAGTGTCCGAGACCCGCATCCAGCATGTCGCCCGAACAAAATGTAATGCGACCGGCCCCCAGGTCTTGCGGCATGCGTTCACGGGCAAGTTGGACCAAGGTGGGTGACAGATCGATCGCCACCACCTCAGCGCCGCGCCGGGCCGCTTCCACTGCCAGCGCGCCAGTACCGCAGCCCGCATCGAGAATACGAAGACCGTGGAGGTCGGCAGGCAGCCAGCTCAGCAGCGTCGATCTCGTCAGATCCCGGCCGGCCCGCACCGTCGCGCGGATGCCGCTGACCGGTGCCGACGAGGTCAGCTTCGCCCAGGCATCGGCTGCTGTCCGGTCGAAGTAGGTTTCGATTTCGCCGCGGCGTTGTTCGTAGGCAAGATCGTTCATGTCAGTCAAATCCGAGCAGGTCGAAGATGTCCCGGTCCTTGAGTGCCTCGGGGGCCAGGGGCTCGGTGCCCGCCCAGAGTGCCGCGGCCAGGCGCATGTATTCCTGCTGGACCGCTTCGAGTTCGGGCGAAGGCTCCATTTCAAAGAGCGTTGATTTCTTGAGACGGCTGCGCCGGATTACATCCAGGTCCGGAAAGTGGGCCATCCGCTTCAGTCCGACTCGATCATTGAACTTGTCGATCTGATCCGTGTCACGACTTCGATTGGCGATGACGCCTCCGAGGCGAACGTTGTAGTTCTTCGCCTTGGCATTGATCGCCTGAACGATCCGATTCATTGCAAAAATTGAATCAAAGTCATTGGCTGTCACGATCAGCGCCCGGTCGGCGTGTTGTAAGGGGGCTGCGAAACCGCCACAAACCACATCGCCGAGGACATCAAAAATGACTACATCGGTGTCTTCGAGCAGGTGGTGCTCTTTGAGCAATTTCACGGTCTGACCGACCACATAACCACCGCATCCGGTCCCCGCTGGAGGGCCACCGGCTTCAACGCACATGACCCCGCTGTAGCCTTCGTAGACAAAATCTTCGACCCGCAGTTCTTCGGCATGAAAGTCGACCGATTCGAGGACGTCGATGACGGTCGGCATCAGTTTTTTGGTCAACGTGAAGGTCGAATCGTGTTTCGGGTCACAACCGATCTGCAGCACCCGCTTACCAAGCTTGGTGAAGGCCACCGACAGATTCGACGAGGTGGTGCTCTTGCCGATGCCACCCTTACCGTAGACGGCAAAGACCTTGGCATTGCCGATTTTCAGATTCGGGTCGAGCTTGACCTGAAGACTCCCGGCGCCGTCAGGTCGCGGGGGACGTTTGATTTCTGCAATCGGTACGCTGGAGACATTCATAAGGAAAGCCTAGTTCTTGAGAATAGGTGGATGGCTCGGTGACGCTTCAGCGACCGAAATGTGCTTTGGCGTCATAGAGAGTCTCGACGGTGATGACGAATAAGCCCTTTTCAAGGGCATACCGCTCGGTGTTTCGGCGTGCTTTGCCCCGCACAAAGAACGGGATTTTTTTGAGTTCCAATTCGGCCTCATGGATCCACTGAGCTGGGCCCCGCGCTTCCAGGGGCTGAGACAACGGGGCCTGCGGTTCGGGCACTGGTGACTTTGGCGGGGTCGCTTCCAGTACGACGGCATCCGCATGCATCGGCATCAGCGAAGGGGCGTCGTGCAGTTGCGGAGTGATCGCCGCGCCAACTCCAGGGGCCGGGGTGGGCGAGTGGCGGCCGAGGTGCGATGGCGCTGCGCCTTCATGGAACTCAAAGTCTTCCCGGAACATCCCGAGAAGGTGCTCTTCGAGGCCCATCATGAGGGGATGAACCCAGGTGTCGAAAAGCACATTTGCGCCTTCGAAACCCATTTGGGGGGCGTAGCGCGCTGGAAAGTCCTGGACGTGAACTGGCGCCGAAATCACCGCGCAAGGCACTCCAAGACGCTTTGCGATGTGCCGTTCCATTTGGGTACCGAGCACCAACTCGGGCTGCAACTCGGCGACCCGCGCTTCAACGTCGAGGTAGTCATCGGTGATCAGCGCTTCGACCCCATACAACTTGGCCGCTTCGCGAATCTCGCGGGCAAATTCCCGGCTGTAGGTGCCTAGTCCGACCACGGTGAAGCCCAGTTCACGGGCAGCGAATCGGGCAGCCGCGATCGCATGGCTGGCGTCACCGAAAATGAACACACGTTTGCCGGTCAGGTAGGTCGAATCAACCGAGCGGGCATACCAGGTTGCCCGGGACGGATGGCTGGCCAAAAACGCTTCCGCATCAACCTGGGCCAGGGCGGCGACTTCGCGGATAAAGTCAATCGTGGCCCCGACACCGATCGGGACGACCTGAGTCGCCGGTTGTTTGAAATTGCGCGCCAACCACTGTGCAGCCAGAGAAGCGGTCTCGGGGTAAAGAACGACATTGAAGTCGGCTTGGCCAAGGCGCGCGATATCGTCAGGCCCAGCGTTGAGGGGTGCGACCACGTTGATGTCGATGCCCATCGCGATGAGCAAACCCGTGATTTCGCGGACATCGTCCCGGTGCCGAAAGCCTAGCGCGGTCGGCCCGAGCACATTGCAGCGTGGTCGCCTGACCCCATCAGCCTGAGCCGCAAGCTCGGGAAGTTCGTCCACTGGGCGGGCAAGATTTCGAACCAGTTGATAGAACGTTTCTGCCGCGCCCCAATTTTCTTTGCGCTGGTACGAAGGCAGTTCGAGAGGAATCACCGGGATCGGCAAGGCCAGTGCCTTTGATAAGCCGCCTGGGTCGTCCTGAATCAACTCCGCGGTGCAAGAAGCGCCCACTAGCATCGCCTTTGGATTGAAGCGCTCGAACGCTTCACGCGCTGCATTCTTGAACAACTCTGCGGTGTCGCCGCCAAGGTCGCGCGCTTGAAAGGTGGTGTAAGTCACCGGCGGGCGTTTCGCGAGCCGCTCGATCATGGTGAATAGCAGATCGGCATAGGTGTCGCCCTGCGGTGCGTGCAAGACGTAATGCACATCGCGCATTGCTGTGGCAACCCGCATCGCCCCGACATGTGGGGGGCCTTCGTAGGTCCAGAGTGTGAGTTGCATTGGATCTAACCTCAGGCCACGAGCTTCATTCGCCGCGTCAGCGGGCGAGCGAAAAGTTCGGCCAGATCGCCGGCCTGGTCGTAGCCATGAATCGGCGTGAAAACCAGTTCGATCGACCACTTGGTTGTAATACCTTGCGCCTCGAGCGGGTTGGCCAGGCCAAGCCCGCAAACCACGATATCGGGCTGCGCCGCGCGGCACCGATCGAGCTGGCGCTCTACATCCTGACCTTCAGATAACTGGGTGCCAGCGGGTAGCAGCGCCAACTCCTGAGCGAGGTGCTGACGGTGCAGGTAGGGCGTGCCAACCTCCACCAGGGTCATGCCCATTTCGCGCGACAGAAACCGCGCCAAGGGCGGTTCGAGCTGCGAGTCGGGAAAGAAGAAGATGGACTTTCCATCGAGCAGATGTCGTTGCCGTGCCAGTGCCTGCCGGGCGCGCTCTCTTCCAGGTGCAATCGCGGCCTCGAATCGATCGGCGGGAATGTTCCAGGCCTGTGCGGCGGCAGCCAGCCAGGCCGTGGTGCCTTCTTCGCCAAGCGGAAACAGCGCGTCGAGTCGAACAGCACCGCGCGCTTCGAGCGCACGCGCCGTATCGGCCAAAAAGGGTTGTGCCAACAAAAATCGGGTATTGGGACCCACCGCCGGATTTTCACCCGCTTTTCGAGGCGGAAAGAAAGCCACCGGCCCGATGCCAATTTCATTGAACAGCCGCTTGAACTGGTCTTCAACAACGTCGGCCAGGGTGCCCACGATCAGGAGCGAAGGCTCGGATTCATCGCGCACCGGCATGGCCGGGACCAGAGCAGCCAGACAGGCATCTTCCCCCTGGGTGAAGGTGGTCTCGATGCCGCTCCCCGAGTAGTTGAGAATCCGGACGGCGGGTTCGAACTGCTTCGAAAGTCGCTCGGCGGCACGTGACAGATCGAGTTTGATGACCTCCGAAGGGCAAGACCCGACCAGAAACAGAAGCTTGATATCTGGGCGGCGTTCGAGCAGGCGGGTGACGACCTTGTCGAGTTCGGTATTGGCATCGGCCAACCCAGCAAGGTCGCGCTCATCAATGATTGCCGTCGCGAACCGGGGTTCCGCAAAAATCATGACGCCCGCAGCCGACTGGATCAGGTGGGCGCAGGTTCGCGAACCCACGACCAGAAAAAATGCGTCCTGAATCTTTCGGTGCAGCCAGATGATTCCGGTGAGGCCGCAAAAGACCTCGCGTTGACCGCGCTCGCGAAGAATTGGGACGACGGTGTTCATGCAGACTGACCGAGACCGGCAGCTTCGAGGCGGGCGCGGCGTTCATCTTCAGCTTTGGCCCCGAGTCGAGCAGCCCGAAGCTTGAGCAGGAACTGGGTGGCATTGACGGCGTAGGTTGAATAAGCCGCCAGCGCGAGAAGCATTTGCTCACGCGGATCGAGCGCGCCGGTCAAGAGGACGATCAGATAGGCCGTATGCAACGCAATGACGACGAAGCTGACCATGTCCTCCCAGTAGAAAGCCGGCGCCAGCAGATAAACGCCAAAGACGTCCTTTTCCCAAAGGCATCCGGTGATCATGATGGCGTATAGCAGCATCGTCTTGGCGACGATGGAGACCGAAGCCGCGAAAAGGCCGTCGCCCGTGATCAAAAACCGAAGTACCAGGCTAACGCTGATCGCAAATACAACAAACTGAACGATCGCCAGAACGCCCTGAACATTGGTCCAACGCGAAGCATCCCGTCGTTTGCGTTGTTCGGGAGTGTAGAGAGGCCGAGACGCTGCCTGATCAGCGGGTCTCGTAAGGTCGGTCGTTGTGGTTTGCAATGCATCCATGGGCGTCTAACGGGGTGGTTTGAGCCGAATCTAGGCGGTCCCGAAAAAAGTGTCAATTAAAATTTACGTCAACCAAGCGTTACTACTGATATAGTGCGCTGGACCCGCTTTTCATCGGTAGGGGAGAACCCTTGGGAACGCTTCAAAATCATTGTCAACCGTTCGATTACCTCTCATCCTTGGCGCCTAACCAAGCTGGCGTGAGGAGTCGGGGTATGGATTCAAAGCCCAAGAACACTAAGAAGGGCACCCCGGGCCTGGACCAAGCCACGGCTGGGGCGCCGTATTGGCTGTCGCGAGCCATCGAAGCCGAAGTCGCCCGCGCAATTCCCTCGATCATTCGCGCACACGCGCAAGAAGCGTCACCCGCTGCTTCGTCCGCCGCCCAGTCGCACGATTCAGTGGAACGAGACGGCTCGGTGAGTAACCCGTCCGATCCTCCAGGCAGCACGTCCGGGCGAGTGGTGCGGCCGACCGAGTCTGACGTGGCGGCCGCCGCGAGATTTGGTGTTGCTGGCGATCATCTCGGTTTGCGTGACCTCATCACAGGTTTGCGAGCTCGGGCCGTCCCACTGACCGGTATCTATCTGGACCTGATCGGAGCGGCTGCCCGACAACTCGGCGATCGCTGGACCGAGGATGAAGTCAACTTCGTCGAAGTCACGTTTGCAACCGGTGTTTTCGAGGCAGCTTTGCGTGAATTGATGCCATCGCTTGAGGCCGAAATCGCCACCGTGAAGTCTGGAGACGCCGAAACTGGTCGGATTTTGCTGGCGGGTCTTCCAGACGATTTGCATCGGATGGGGATGACGATGATCGGCGGTTTTTTCCGCGGTGCTGGATGGCAAGTGCGTGACGGTCTCGATTCGTCTTTGCAAGAGCTGGAACGAATTGTTGCGGTTGAATGGTTTGAAGTGATTGGTCTTTCTGCGTCTTGTGACCGTTTCCTTGATTTACTGTCGTTTACCCTGACTCGGTTGCGCCGGGCTTCGTGCAATCCGGGCGTCGGGTTTTTGGTGGGCGGTGCGCAGTTTGTTGAACGACCGGGTCTGATGACGCTGGTCGGGGCCGATGCAACCGCAGGTGACGCGCATGAGGCATTGCGTGAGGCCGAGCGACTCAGGGCCCGGTCACGCACGATGCCAGCTAATGCGAATTCCTGAGTAAATTCGGGGCTTCGCCAACAGGAAGTTGTTTGTGAGAACTTTCGCTGACTCTTCGCACGACTTTACGAATTCTGACGCCGGTTCTCTGGCCAGACTCGCGTCGGCTGCCGCCGATATCGCACTGATCATTGATAAAACAGGCACGATTCGCGAGCTCGCGGGGGATAACCCGAATTTGCCCCTGAACCAGTGGTCTGACTGGATCGGACGGTCCTGGTCCGAAGTCGTTTCAGTCGAGAGCCGCCCCAAGGTTGAGTCGATGCAGCGGGACGCTTTAGCCGGGGTGACGACGCGCTGGCGCCATCTCAATCATCCTGGACGGGATGGCGGTGAATCCGTACCGGTCATGTATCGCGTCGTACCCTTGGGTAGCGACGGCAGTATGGTCGCGGTGGGCCGTGATCTGCAGGAAATGGCCGAACTGCAACGGCGCTTGCTCGAGGTTCAGCAGACCGTCGATCGCGAAGAAAAACAGCGCCGACAGGCCGAAGCGCGCCAGCGGATCCTTTTTCAATCCTCTGTCGATCCACTATTGGTCGTCGATTCGCTGACTGGGCGAGTCTTCGAATCCAATCCGGCGGCAGACATTATGTTGCCGGTCGTGACCCGCCGTCGTGGGGCCGGAACCTGGGATGACGGGCTCGATCCTCAGGGTGCCGATGCGATGCGTGCCTTACTTGCCCGCGTCAGATCGAGTGGTCGTCCTGATCAGGCGCAGGTCCACGGCTTAGATGGCACGGCATTGTTGGTCAATGCAACCCCATTTCGCGAGGATGGATTCGCGCTTGCGATGGTTCGCATCGCGCCTGTGGTCGGTTACGCTGCCGGATCGAATCGGGGGCCGGCGGGTCCTGACCACAAGCCATCTCTGTCGGCGGTTGCAGAGTATTCGCCTGAAGCGATCGTGCGAACGGATCTAAACGGTCAAATCCTGTCCGCGAACGGCGCATTTATCAACATGGTGCGGGTGAGTGCCGAGTCCTCGATTGCTGGGCAGTCGCTTGATCGTTGGCTCGATGGAGCCGGTGTTGATTTGCGGGTTTTGATGGCCAATGCCCGTCAGCACGGCGTCATGAGGCGGTTTTCCACGGTCTTGCGCGACGAGCATGGCCATCAGGTCGATATTGAGTTGGCTGCGGTGAACTTGCCGGATGAAGATCCGCCAGGATTTGGATTTCTGATCCGTGAGGCGCCACGCTGGCATGCAGCGGGGCCAGAGACCACGGATGACCCATCTCAGGTGGCAGGCCGATCGGTCGACCAGTTGACCGAACTCGTTGGGCGCGTCCCGCTCAAGGAACTGGTGCGCGAGGCGGCGGATGTGATTGAACGACTCGCGATCGAGGCCGCTCTCAAACTCACGGGTGACAACCGTGCACTTGCATCCGATTTACTAGGGCTGAGCCGGCAAAGTCTTTACATCAAGTTGCACCGTTATGGGCTTGGTGACCTCACGCCGGAGCCGTCGGTAAAAGACCAGGGCGATACTCCGGGCGCGAAGCCCGCCCCGGCGCGTAAAACGGCGGCTAAGCCGACGGGTCGGGCGGCGGCGAAGGCTGCAGCGGTGAGCAACCGGGCTGCCGCAAAGTCGGCCACTAAACCGGCGCTGAAGCGTCGGGGTTAAGGGTCTGGGCAAGGGCCTGGGTAAGGGTCCGGGCTGGGGTTCGAGCCCAAGTCGCGATTGGTGCGGCATTGTGTCAATCAATTCTGACTCTCTAGGTGTCAATACGGATTGACAGTCAATCGGCGGTCGGCATAAAGTCCACCGCATGGTCCCCGGTTACCGACTACCCCCAGCATGAACGTGCAGCCCCTGGAGCCCGCAGATCCTTTGGGTTGGTTGGGCATCTTTCGCCTCGGACTGGTGCAAACCGCCCTCGGGGCGATCGTGGTCCTCACAACCTCGACCATCAACCGGGTCATGGTGGTTGAACTGGCGATGCCGGCGATGCTACCTGGCGCTCTGGTTGGGTTGCATTACGCAGTCCAGCTACTGCGCCCCCGACTAGGCCATGGCTCGGACGCAGGTGGCCGACGAACGCCCTGGATTGTCGGCGGGATGGCGACCTTGGCCCTCGGTGGTGTGACGGCGGCGGCGGCGACTGTCTGGATGTCATCCCAGCCGGTCGGTGGAATCCTGCTTGCGATCCTGGCATTTCTGGCGATTGGGGTGGGC
>Ga0114976_10003164_pt1 | contig 10315 bp, 7 predicted proteins | sample S_130805_EF_Meta_FD_87319 | JGI IMG/M metagenome (GOLD analysis project Ga0114976, IMG submission 87319) | Freshwater microbial communities from Lake Simoncouche, Canada to study carbon cycling - S_130805_EF_MetaG | ecosystem: Environmental > Aquatic > Freshwater > Lake | place: Lake...
CATTCTTCGCAAGTCGCCATCCGTTACAATACCTTTTAGTTTGTTTTTTTGCAAAACCACTGTAGCTCCCAGTCTCTTGGAAGAAATTTCCTGAATAACATCAAATATTGTGGCAGAAATATCTACTGCAGGTTTATTATTTTTTTTACAGATATCTTCTACCAATAAGGTAAGCTGTTTGCCTAACATTCCGCCCGGATGAAACTTTGCAAAATCTTTGGCAGAAAAATTTCTATTTTGGAGCAAGCAAACCGCTAAAGCATCTCCCATTGCCATTTGTGCAATGGTGCTAGTGGTTGGAGCTAAATTGTTTGGACACGCTTCCATTTCTACTTCGGTATTTAAAACGGCATGTGCTTCTTTTGCCAAATTAGAATTTATATTTCCTACAATTGCAATTAATTTATTTTGCATTTTTTTTAAGTAAGGAATTAGTGAAATAATTTCTGGTGTATTACCACTTTTTGAAATACAAATTACTACATCTTGTTTTTGTAAAATTCCTAAATCGCCATGAATAGCATCGGCAGCATGCATAAATACCGAGGGTGTTCCAGTTGAATTAAATGTGGCAACAATTTTTTGAGCAATAATTGCACTTTTACCTACACCTGTAATAATTACTCTTCCTTTTGTTTTTAAAATCCAATTTACGGCATTAGTAAAGTTGGAATCTAAATTTCTTGAGACTTTAATTATTGCATCTGCTTCTAACATTAATGTTTTGTGTGCAGATTCGATGTTTTTATCTTTTAAATTAGCCATTTAACGGTTTTTAGTGTATTTCTTTTTGAAAATGTAACCCATGAAATTTTTTTTTGTTATATCTTTACTTTCTCAGTTTGCTGCACAAGCAAAATAAATTTAAAACAAACGTAAATAAAAATTATAAACAAATAAATAAATTGGAAACAACAGTTGGAGCAGAGCTTTCGTTGCAGGTAAGTTTAAATAAATATTTTGGGTTCGACAGCTTTAAGGGAGAACAAGAAGCTATTATTAAGAGTCTATTGGATGGTAAAGACACATTTGTGATAATGCCTACAGGTGGCGGAAAATCTATGTGTTATCAGTTGCCTGCTCTTATAAGCGAAGGCACTGCAATCATAATTTCACCATTAATTGCATTGATGAAAAATCAAGTAGATTCTATTAGAAATTATGGTTCAGAAGATAATGTTGCTCACTTTTTAAATAGTTCATTGTCTAAGGGCGAAATCATTAAAGTAAGAAAAGATGTTACAGAAGGAAAAACTAAACTATTATATGTTGCACCTGAATCCCTAACAAAAGAAGAAAACGTAAATTTTTTAAAAGAAATAAAAATATCTTTTTTTGCAATAGACGAAGCACATTGTATTTCAGAATGGGGCCATGATTTTAGGCCAGAATACCGTAGGTTAAGGCCAATTATTGAAGCCATTGGAACTGTGCCAATTATTGCACTTACAGCAACTGCCACACCAAAAGTTCAGCAAGACATTCAAAAAAACTTGGGCATGCAAAATGCTAATGTTTTTAAATCATCTTTTAACAGACCTAATTTATACTACGAAATACGTTCAAAAAATAATGTTCTAAAAGAGATTATTAAGTACGTAAAACAAAATCAAGGTAAATCTGGAATTATATATTGCCTAAGCAGAAAAAAAGTTGAAGAACTAGCAGAATCACTCCAGGTAAATGGTGTAAAAGCTCTTCCTTATCATGCAGGATTAGAAGCTGCAGCAAGGGCTAGCCACCAAGATAAATTTTTGATGGAAGAAGCAGATGTGATAGTTGCAACAATTGCATTTGGGATGGGAATTGATAAACCTGATGTTAGGTATGTAATTCACCACGATATTCCTAAGTCTCTCGAAGGATATTATCAAGAAACAGGAAGAGCAGGAAGAGACGGAGGAGAAGGTAATTGCATAACTTTTTACAGTTACGATGACATTGTTAAACTAGAAAAATTTATGAAAGGCAAACCAGTTTCTGAACAAGAAATTGGCAAGCAATTATTGATAGAAACAACAAATTATGCAGAGTCTTCTGTGTGCAGAAGAAAATTACTTTTACATTATTTTGGAGAAACTTTTGACGAAGCAAATTGTAATAATTTGTGCGACAATTGTAGAAATCCAAAGCAAAAATTTGATGCAGAAGAAGCATTGGGCTTGGCTTTAGAAACCGTTAGAGATGTAAAAGAAATTTTTAAATCTAAACACATTTGTCATGTGTTAATGGGATTATCGAGTGCTCAAATAAAATCTTACAAGCACGATAATTTAGAAGTGTTTGGCAAAGGTGCAGAAAATGATGAACGCTACTGGAATTCTGTAATTCGTCAAGCCATTGTAAATGATTTTTTGATAAAAGATATTGAAAACTATGGTACGTTAAAACTAAGCCAAAAAGGAAAAGAATTTATAGAGAAACCTTACAGTATCTTATTTACTAAAGATGTAGATTATGAAAATCCTAGCGACGATGACGATGTTTCAATAACTGGAGGGAAAGGCTCCGGAGCATTAGACGATACCATGTTTTCGATGCTAAAAGATTTAAGAAAGAAAATTGCAAAACAAAAAGGTGTTCCTCCATTTGTAGTTTTTCAAGATCCTTCATTAGAAGATATGGCCATTAATTATCCAATTACAATGGATGAAATGAAAAATATTTCGGGTGTTGGCTCTGGCAAAGCGCTTAGATTTGGAAAAGAATTCATTGATTTAATTTCTAAATACGTAGAAGAAAACGACATTACCCGTCCTATGGATATGGTGGTAAAATCGGTAGTAAATAAATCTTTAAATAAAGTTTATATCATCAGCAATATTGATAGAAGATTAGATTTAGAAGACATTGCAGCGGCAAAGGGAATGAACTTTGACGAGTTTTTAACTGAGTTGGAAGCCATTGTTGCCTCGGGCACAAAACTAAATTTAGATTATTACATTGACGAGGTAATTGACGAAGAAAAACAAGAAGAAGTGTTTGATTATTTTAGAACTGCCGAAACAGATTCCATAGATGATGCCATGAAAGAACTTGGCGAGGAAGATTTTACAATGGAAGAAATTAGATTGATGAGAATTAAATTTATTTCGGAGTTAGGAAACTAAAATTTTATTTTTAGACGTATAGATTTTGAGCGAACAAATTATTGTTCGCTCAAATATTTTAATATCTCTTTTTCTTCTTCAGTAATTTTAATTTTTCTTCTGCTCATTACTATTTCTGCCAACTCCAAAGCTTTTTCCAACTTAAACTTTTGAAAAGGATGTTGAGGTCCACCCCAAGAAAACGAAGGAATAAATTTTTCGGGAAAGCCAGCACCAAATATATTTGCAGACACGCCCACCACAGTTCCAGTATTAAACATTGTATTTATGCCGCATTTAGAATGATCTCCCATAAATAAACCACAAAACTGCAAATTGGTATCAACATATTTTCCATCCTTATAATTCCAAATATCTACATTTCCATAATTGTTTTTGAGATTTGAATTGTTGGTGTCGGCACCCAAATTGCACCATTCACCTATAACAGAATTTCCTAAAAATCCGTCGTGTCCTTTGTTGCTGTAGCCTTGAATAACAGAGTTATTTACCTCGCCTCCAATTCTAGATTCAGGGCCAACTGTAGTAGCGCCATAAACTTTAGTGGCAAGCTTTACTACTGCACCTTCGCACAATGCAAACGGTCCTCTAATAACACTTCCTTCCATCACTTCAGAATTTTTTCCCAAATAAATTGGACCTTCTGTTGCATTTAAAATGCAGCATTGCACCTTTGCACCTTCCTCAATAAAAATTTGTTGTTGCTTAATGTATTTATTAGAGGAAGGAAGTTCTTGAGAATATCTTCCTTGTGTAATCAACTCAAAATCTAATTTTAACGCCTCTGCATTTAGTGAAAAAATGTCCCAAAGGTTTCTGATAACAATTAATTTTTCGGTAAAAAATTTTTCTCTGTATAAAAGCAAACTGTTTTCAATTGCTTGGTTCTCATTTGGGATATAGGCAACTAAAATATCTTTGTAAATTAATTTTTCTCCCGGCCCCAGTTTCTTTATTTCATCTGCTAACTCTGCATTAGGAAGTACACTTCCATTAATAAAAATGCAAGATACTGTTTCGATAGAATTGTTTAAAAATTTTTTCGACAAGTAACTTTCTGTTTTATAAAATATATTTCCACTAAAAAAATACTTCCATTTTTCAGAAATTTTTAAAATGCCAATTCTAACATCTGCAACAGGCTTTGTAAGCGTAATTGGATTTAAATTTTTCCATGTTTGGTCATCAAAAAAAATAATGTTCATAGGTTATATTTTTATTTTTCCAATTTTAAATTTATTGTTTTTTGTAGCTAAAACTAAAGCTTCACTTGAGTTTATATAAAATGTTTTTGAAGGTCTTAAAATTGCATTGTCCTGTTTTGGGTTTGAAAGTCGTTGCGAATTTACTAAACCATTTTTATTTACAATTATCGAATTTAGAACTGAAGACATTGGATACATCATTGTTTTTAACTTTCCAGATTTTCTAATCAAATTGCTGGGTTCGTTATTAAACAGGATTACAACATCGTTGTTCTTTTGCAAACAAACTATAGAATTATAATTGCCTCCGTCGTCAATAGTTATTTGCGGTTTTTGAAACCTATTCATGTTTTTAAGCTCTCCTTTTGTTGAAAAATAAAACACAAACAAATCCATAGAATAAAAATAATCAAAGCATTGAACGCCTCCAAATCTATAATTGAGTGTATTGCAAATTTGTTCTTTCCAGCTTTGCTCGCAAACTACAATTATACTTGAATCTTGTTGGCGAAAAACATTTTTTATTTTTAGGTTTTTAAAATCTTTTTCATAAAGGGTATTTGTAGAACTTTTTTCAACTGCATAGTCTTCTTCTTTCTCTATAGGTTTTGTATTTATAGAATTGAATAAAATTTGCGAATCATTATCATTATCAAAATTTACAATAGAAATTTCTGGTTTCCCGTTTTCTCTATTAAGCAAAATTCCTTTATTAGAGCTAATGAGGTATGAAAATTCACTAGAAGCATCCAAAGATTTTAGGTTTATTATTTTGCATTCAGAATTTTTAATAGTTAGCTTTAGAGCTACCGGAATTTCGCTGGCCACATTAAGGTTAAAAGATTTTTTTTGGAAATAATTAGCCAATAAAACAATGTTGCAACACGTATCGCTTTGTGCTTCCATAAAATCAAGATTGGCATTTTCGGAATTTAATTCTGCACAAAAATTCTGCTCACTATTTGAATTGTAATTGAAAACTAGAGCACAAAACTCATTAACTTTTTTCAATACATTTTTTCTTACTCCAAAAGCAAATAATGAATTTATTGAAGTAAAGTATTTTAAATTTATTTGAGAAGATTCAATAAATGGAATTGAACATATTAATTTAGCTTCTCCCCATTTTTGGTCGATTAATACTCTGGAGTAAATTTCAGATTTTTCTTGAACTAGTTTGCTGTAGAAAGCATGAAGCTGATTGCCGATAACTAAGCATTTTATATAAGTTAATTGATTGTTGTTTTCAATTTCAATTGGAACTTTATTTTTAAAAAGTAAAGTGCTGTCATTGAATAGTAGAATATATTTTTTAGTAGCAGAAAAAATTCCTTTTCCTTCCTGCGATAGCATAAATATTTCTGAGTTTGTAGTTCCTATAAAATTTAATTTAGAAGTTGAGTTTTCTTGTTCGTAAAGAGTACTCCAATTAATATCTTGCGAGAAAGAAACATGAAAAAGAAATTGAAGAAAAAAAAATAATTTTTTCATTCAAGAACTCTTGGTTTTAATTTATTTTTATTTGCCAACTGGCCACATGCGGCATCTATATCTTTGCCTCTGCTTCTTCTAATGTTTGCAATTATTCCGTTCGAATCTAAATGGTGCATAAATGCATTTAATCTTTCAGGTGTAGTTTGCAAAAACTCACCTTCATCAATAGGGTTGTATTCAATAATATTTACTTTAGATTTTGTAACTCTGCAAAAGGCAACCAACTCTTTTGCATCCTCAATGCTATCATTAAAATCTTTAAAAACTATGTATTCAAATGTTACACGTGTACCTGTTTTTTCGTAAAAATAATTAATTGAATCTTTTAATGCTTCCAAAGAATTTTGTTCGTTAATTGGCATTATGTGATTTCGTTTTTCATCGTTTGCTGCGTGCAGCGATAGCGCTAAATTAAACTTTACATTATCGTCTCCTAGCTTAGCAATCATTTTTGAAATACCTGCAGTGGAAACGGTAATTCTCTGTGGCGACATCCCCAAACCGTTAGCGCTAGTTATTTTTGCAATTGATTCTAACACGTTTTTGTAGTTGAGCAAAGGCTCTCCCATTCCCATGTAAACAATGTTTGTAAGATTGGAACTGTAAAAATTTTCTGCTTGTTGTTTTATTAAAACAACTTGGTCGTAAATTTCATAAGCTTCTAGGTTCCTTAATCTTTTTAGTTTTCCGGTGGCACAAAATTTACACGTTAAGCTACAACCCACTTGCGAAGAAATGCAAGCAGTAAGCCTAGTTTTTGTTGGGATAAGCACCCCTTCAACAATGTTATTGTCTGGCAAAACAAAAGCGTTTTTAATTGTTCTATCGGCGCTTTTCTGGAACTCTCCAATTTTTACGGCATCTAAAATAAAATTTTCGATCAAAGAATTTCTTAATTCTAAACTCAAATTACTCATATCTGGTATAGAAGTGCAAGATTTTTTCCACAACCATTCCATAATTTGTTTGCTTCTAAATTCTTTCTCTCCAATAGATTTTAGAAATTCTTTTATTTGAGTTTCATTTAAAAGCCTTATGTTTTGCTTCATTTTACAAAATTAAGCTAAAAATGGGAAAGGTAGAAAAATAAAAAAGCCTCTTCTAAAAGAGACTTTTGGCTGTTGGAGAAGGATTCGAACCCCCATAAAGTAGTTAGCTTGCAAGCACTTTCAACGCCCTCCTCTTGCTCAGTAAAAGCATTGGCTGCGCCTGCAAGTTTATCCTATTGTTCTTCGCCCCCGAGACAAGAGGGTACGTCTGCCATCTTTCTTCACCCAACAATTTTACAACAAAGGCAAATATAGTAGCAATTCTATCAATTGAATAAAAACTATATAAAAATCATAAAAAAATAGAGAATATTTAATAAAAACTATAAAAAGTGAATATTATATTATATTTGGTGCAATTATTAAATAGAAAGTTATGGATATCGTTGATAAAAAAATAATTAACCTATTAATTGAAAATTCTGAGCTCTCTTATCAAACAATTGCTGATAAGGTATTTGTATCGGCAGCAACTGTTCATTTAAGAGTAAAAAAATTAAAGGAAAAAGGATTTATAAAAACACCAAGCTACAAGCCCAATTACAGCAAATGCGGCTACGATGTAATTGCTTTTATTGGAATATTCTTAGTTAAGAGCGATATGTATTTGGACGTATTAAAAGAGTTAAAAAAAATACCCGAAGTTGTTTCTTGCAACTATACTACAGGAAATTATAGTTTACTGATAAAAATAATTTGCAAAGACACCAATCACCTAAGAGATACCTTACACGATAAAATTCAAAAAATAAAAGGAATTAATAGAACGGAAACTATGATATCTTTGGAAGAAAACATCAATAGAGAACAAAGAATAGATTAGGATATATTTGTGTTCAACGGTAATTTGTTTTATAAAATTCTTACTTTATTGATATAAAAATTTAGGTATAGAAATTTTTGTTGAAGCAGTAAAGTTGCTTTAGTGAAGTTAAACTTTATTTTTTTTGTTGCTGTTTTTATTCATAACCTCGTTTTGCACTCGTATAGATTCGTCGTGAATATTATCGAATATTTTTTGTATAAATTCTTCGGAGAGTCCCGCTAATAAACCTATTTCTTTTTGTGTTTTAAGAATTTTTTTCCACCTTCTAATTTGAAGAATGGTTACACTATTTTCTTCTTTGTACGACCCAATTTTTTTAGAAATTGTCATTCTCCTGCTCAATAAATTTAAAAGTTCAGCATCAAGATTGTCTATCTGACTTCTTAATTCTTCTAATCTATTTTTAAAAAATATGTCTTCAGAATTTTCTGTTCTAACAATTATTTTTGAAACAAGCGAAACAAGTTGTTTGGGTGTAATTTGTTGTTCGGCGTCACTTAAAGCTATTTTGGGGTTGATGTGTGTTTCTATCATCAAACCGTCCATATTTAAATCCAATGCTTTTTGTGCTGTTTGGTGCAATAAATCAGGCGTTCCCGAAATGTGACTTACATCGCAAATCAAGGGAATATTAGTAGCTTTTGTTTTGAGGTGAATTGGAATTTCCCAGTGCGGTTGATTTCTATATTCCGATTGTTTTATACTATGGAAACCGCGATGAATTGCAATAATTTTTTTTATTCCTGCACGGTTAATTCTTTCTATAGCGCCAAGCCACAGTTCCAAATCTAGATTTATAGGATTTTTTATAAAAACGGGTATATCAATTCCTTTTAATGCATCTGCTAAAATTTGAACGCTAAAAGGATTAGCTACTGTTCTAGCGCCAATCCAAACGGTATCTATTTTATTTTTTAAACATTTTTCTAGGTGCTCGGGCGTTGCAATTTCTGTTGAAGTAAGTAATCCTGTTTCTTGTTTAGCAATGGCCAACCATTCTAAGCCTATTTCTCCAATTCCTTCAAATGAACCGGGCCTTGTACGAGGTTTCCAAATTCCTGCTCTATATATTGCATGAGGGAAATATTTTGCAATTTGTTTTGCTGTTTCTACAACTTGCTCCTCGGATTCTGCACTGCATGGCCCCGCAATAAGTAATGGTTTTTCAGAATTGGGTAGCCATTCTGTAAGTGGCAATGTTTCTAGATTCCAAGACATATTAATTTAACCCAAAAGTAGTTAAAATGTTTATTCTGTAAGCGAAGCACTTATTTGGTTATTTGCACTTATGCCTTGAACATTTTCTATAAAAATATCATTCATAGAAGGAATTACTTCTGATATTCCCATTATCTTTACATGTGGCAGAAGATGCTGTAAAAATGTATTGGGTGTATTTCCATTTATTAAATTTATTCTGGCAGTAAAATTGCCTTCACCGTGCTCTGTATGTTTTATTAATTCAAATCCACCCCACATGGCATTATTAAACGCCAACATATTACCGTTAAAATTTATATCATAACTATTTTTACTGTATTGTTTTCTTATTTCTTTTACTTTGCCCGAAAGAATTTTTTCTGATTTGTTGATAAGAGCAATACTGTCGCAGAGCTCTTCTACAGACCCCATGCTATGTGTAGATAAAATAATGGTAGAACCTTTTTCCTTTAAATCAAGTATTTCATTTTTTATTAAATTGGCATTGATTGGGTCGAAACCACTAAAAGGCTCATCTAAAATTAATAGTTTAGGCTCATGCAAAATAGTAATTATAAACTGAATTTTTTGTTGCATTCCTTTGGATAAATCTTCCAACTTTTTATTCCACCAAGATTGCATTTCAAATTTCACAAACCAGTTTTTTAGTCTTTTTTTTGCTTCTTCTTTAGAGAGTCCTTTTAGTTGAGCAAGGTACAAGGCTTGTTCTCCTACTTCCATTTTTTTATACAATCCTCTTTCTTCTGGCAAGTAGCCAATATCGTTGGCATGCAAGCGAACAAGGGGTTTCCCCTCAAATAATACTTCGCCTTCGTCAGGCGCTGTAATTTGATTGATGATTCTTATCAATGAAGTTTTTCCTGCTCCATTTGGACCCAATAAACCAAACACAGTTCCCTTTTCTACTTCAATTGAAACGTTGTTTAACGCTGTGTGATTAGCATATCTTTTGGTAATGTTTTTAGCTTCTAAAAGCATAAAATAAATTTTTAATTAATTTTTTATTCCTTCTACAATTACTACTATTTCTCCCTTAGGAGGATGCTGCAAATAATATTCCCTTAGTTCAAGTAAGTTGCCTCGTTTTTTTTCTTCGTAAATTTTACTCAATTCTCTGCAAACCACTGCATATCTATCGCCTCCAAAAGAAACTATAAGTTCTTCTATTAAACGTGATAATCTGTATGGCGACTCATAAAAAACCAATGTTCTTGTTTCGTTTGCCAACAAATCAATTCTTGTTTTTCTACCTTTCTTTTGCGGTAAAAAGCCCTCAAATACAAATTGATTGCAAGGAATTCCACTCATTACTAAAGCAGGAACAAATGCCGTTGCACCCGGCAAACATTCCACTTCAATTTCTTGTTTTATACACTCTCTAATCAATAAAAAACCAGGGTCAGAAATTCC
>Ga0114976_10003168_pt1 | contig 10310 bp, 10 predicted proteins | sample S_130805_EF_Meta_FD_87319 | JGI IMG/M metagenome (GOLD analysis project Ga0114976, IMG submission 87319) | Freshwater microbial communities from Lake Simoncouche, Canada to study carbon cycling - S_130805_EF_MetaG | ecosystem: Environmental > Aquatic > Freshwater > Lake | place: Lake...
TGGGTATCTTGATTTAGATCATTTCTTTTAAATTCAGTCTCAATAACATTTAAATTACTTAGAAATTTTTCAAGGTTATTAGTATTCCAAATTTTTAAGATATTTTTTATTCTATCCTTATCTTTCCAAAAAATAGCAGGCTTGTATCTTTCAATTCTTTCATCTATTGAAAGATCCTTATTGTTTTTATGTATATCGAGAATTTTAATTATGAATGTTCTAAGAATAATAATTACTTCTATAAAATTTTTTTCATAATTAGACATATTGGATATAAATTCGTTAATATTTTTTTCATTTTTAGATAGCAGAATATCAATAATTTCATCATTTTTTTTCAAGTCCATATCAGTGCAAATTTCATCAATTGCTTGATCTGTAATTTTTTCTGAGTTTTTATATAGATTTATTTTTTCTATTATCTCTTTAATTTTAGATCTTTTTAATGACGTGGAGTTAATAATAATTTTTATTTGTTTATCGGATAAATGAATTTTATTTATTTGTAATTGTTGTGTGAGAAATCTTGTTATATCAAGTATAGTTTCTTGATAGCAAGGAATGCAGACTGCCAGTTTATCGTACTCTCCAAATTGTCTTAATTTAGAATTTTTTAAAAGTATCTCAGAGTTAATAATAATTGTATTTTCCTCAATATTATTTTTTATTTTATTAAGAGTTTCTATAATTTTATCAGAAGAGTTCTTGATTACTAAAATATTCTTATTTTCATCAAATAATGAGCCATTAAGGTAATAATTAATAATATTTTGCGGGTCTTTAATTATATCTTCCTCATAAATATTTTTTTGAATTTTTTGTTCGTCTTTAAATTTAACAAGAATTTGTTCATTTAGATCTTTAATTAGATCTTGATTTTCTCCATACAGAAGAATTATTTTTCCTTTAAAGAAGTCTTTTTTCTTAAGAACTAATTCTTGTGACTTAAGCAGCATCTCAATTAATTTAATGAGACTTTAGATTTAAATAAAATATTTTGGACTATACCATCTAATAGCAATTTCTTTTCATTATTTTTTACTAAAATATTATTTGGCAGGTTATCTGTGACTGCAACCCTTTTATCTTTGGTTATTGAGTCTTGATAGATAACCACCCCATTTTTATCCTGAAATTGATAGCTTACAGTTAATTTAATTATTTCTTCCGTAGCTATTCCTCTGGAGTCCACAAGAGAATTTTCTGCTGTATCATAAATTTGTGCTTTAAAAGTGTATGCGTTTAAATTTTTTTCATCTTTTTTAAAATTTAATTTTCTTTCTAAATCAAAGGCTAAATTTTTATCACCAATAATTTCTGATCTTGAAACTACAGTTTCTTTTGGGTTGCCAACATAAATTGGTGAAAATCCACAATGATTTAGAAACATTGTTATGAAAATAGTGAAAAAAATTTTATTCATTATTTGTAACTATATTTAGTAGTTTATTTTTTATAAAAATCTTTTTTGCTATAGTTTTTTTATCTAATATAACTTGAATATTCTTAATTGCTAATGATTTGCTAAGAATAATTTCTTCACTTTCATTGTTAGTAGCGTTGATAATTGCTCTTTTTTTTCCGTCAATTTGTATAACAATATCAAAATTTTCTTTACGTAAAAAAGAGCTATCTATCTTTGGCCATTCTTGTGATGTTATATCTTGTTTACCAGTCATTCTTTCCCAGCATTCGTTAGCGATATAAGGAATAAAAGCGGATATAATAACAAGGTATTTTTTATATATATTTACAATATCCTCTTTATTTAAACTCTGTTTTTCAATCTCTTCATTAATATTATTTAAAAAAACATAAAGCTTAGCTACAGCCACATTTATATGAAATTTTTCTATACAGTCAGTAATTTCTTTAATTAAGATATTACAGTTTTTTATTAGTGTATTATTACTTTCTTCTTTTTCTTTTTTATATATTTTAAGTTTTTCATAAGTTCTCCAAATTTTTTGAATATATTTAAATGCGCCTTGGATACCATTTTCACTCCATTGAATATCTCTATCTGGCGGGCTATCTGATAAAATAAACCATCTTACAGCATCTGACCCATAAATCTTAATAATATCATCTGGATCAATAATATTTTTTTTTGATTTTGACATTGCTTGGCTTTCACCCCTAAAAACTTCTTCATTATTGTTTAGAAAGAAAGAATTATTTTTTTCAATAACATCTTTTGGAAAAATCCATTTTCCCGACTTATCTTTAAAAGTTGGATGACAAACCATCCCTTGAGTAAAAAGATTTTCAAATGGTTCTGAAAATTTGAATTTATATTCATCTTGTAATGCTAGCGTAAAAAATCTTGAATATAAAAGATGAAGAATCGCATGCTCAACGCCACCAATATACTGATCTACTGGCATCCAATAATTAATTTCATCAATGTTAAAAGGTTTTGTTTTTTCTTGAGAAGAGCAGAAACGTAAAAAATACCAAGAGGAATCTACAAATGTATCAAGAGTATCAGTTTCGCGGGTTGCTTTCATTCCAGTCTCTGGACATGTTGTATATTTCCAAGTGGGATGATTTTCTAGAGGATTGCCAGATTTGCTAAAATCAACATCTTTAGGCAGTGTGATAGGAAGATCTTTTTCTGGCACTAATATAATTTTACCGTCTTCTCTATACATAATAGGAATTGGACATCCCCAATACCTTTGTCTTGATATTCCCCAATCTTTAAGACGATAAATAATTTTAGAATTTCCAATTTTTTTTTCTTTTATTTTTTGAATAATAATTTTTTTTGCTTCTTTAGTTGTTAAATTATTAAGAAAATCAGAATTAATTGCATAGCCATCTTCAATATAGGCCTCGTTTTTAATATTAATTATTTTAGACTTGTCAGGACTGACTACAGGAATTATTTCTAATTTATATTTAATTGCAAATTCTAAATCTCTTTGGTCGTGAGCTGGACAGCCATAAATTGCACCTGATCCATAGTCCATAAGAATAAAATTGGCCACATAAATCGGTAATTTTTTATTTGTAAATGGGTGAAATGCAGAAAAAGAAGTTTGGAAACCTAATTTTTCATTGGTAGAAAGTGATGATTCAGTGCCTAGATTTTTTAAAGCAATATTTTTAAAATCTTTAAAATTTTTTTCATTTTTAAAATTTTCTGTGAATGGATGATCAGGAGAAATCGCAATAAATGAAGCGCCAAATATTGTATCTGGCCTTGTTGTAAAAATTTTTATTTTTAAATCTTTGCAATCTGTATCAAAATCAATTTCACACCCTTCAGATTTTCCAATCCAATTTTTTTGCATTAATTTAACTTTTTCTGGCCATCCTTTTAAAGTTTCCAAGGAAGAAAGTAATTGATTAGAATATTTTGTAATATTTAAAAACCATTGACTTAGTTTTTTTTTTTCAACTATGGCTCCAGATCTCCAGCCTTTACCATCAATTACTTGTTCGTTTGCAAGCACTGTATTGTCCACTGGGTCCCAATTAACATAACTTTCTTTTTTATAAGCCAACCCCTTTTTAAAAAAAGATAAAAAGAGAATTTGTTGATGTTTGTAATAATTTTCATCACATGTTGAGATTTCTTTGTCCCAATCAATAGAAAGGCCTAAACGTTTTAATTGAGACTTCATAGTTGTGATATTTTTTAGTGTCCATTCTTTAGGATGTAGATTGTTCTGAATTGCTGCATTTTCTGCCGGCAGACCAAATGCATCCCAGCCCATGGGGTGTAAAACATTATAGTTATTTAATCTTTTAAAATTTGCAATTACATCGCCTAAGGTATAATTACGAACGTGGCCCATATGAATATTTCCGGATGGGTAAGGAAACATTTCAAGGCAGTAAAATTTTTTATCTGTTTTTTTAGTACTAAAAATTTTTTTCTCTTCAAAAAATTTTTGCCATTTTTTTTCAATAAGTAAAGGATTGTAATTATCCACCACTAAGACTCTTAGTTCTTTTTCTTATCTTCTTCAATTTTTAAAGATCTGGCAGTTGTCAAGATATGATCTTTAATATCTACTGTAAATTTATTATCAAGCTTTTGTGTTGAGCAATTTTCTATAGTATCGCACGTTCTTTTATGAGCTAAAACTTGTATTGAATCAGATCTTAACTCGTTACTTAAGAATCTTATGCTAACCTTTATTTGTTCTTTTGAATTTTTTTCTGAATACCAATCATAAACAATTATACCTCCAGAATAGTCTGCATTTGCTAAAGGCAGAAATTCTAAACTTTTAAGTGTTGCTCTCCAAAGAATATTTGATGTGGAAAATTCAAATTTATTGATATTTTCACTTTTTTTGTTTAGGTCTCCAAATAAACCGCCCCCTTTTTCAGCTGCAGCCTTTGCTTTGCCTGCAGGAGTTTGATCTACTTCTGCTCCTCTTTCAATATCGGGAATTTCTTTTTTTGAAGAAGAAGAACATGAGAAGACAAATAAAATTGCAAAAACTAATGAAAATTTCTTTAAATCTTTAATATATTTTTCAAAAAACATTGATTTTTCTATCTTATTTATGTTGCATAAATACAACTATGACATAAAAATTGTGAAGTAAACATATAAATATATTAATTTTTTAGCAGTAAAAAACTATAAATCAACAAGTTAATAATAACAAAAAAGGAAGTAAAATGAAAAATAAACTACTTTTATCAAGCGCTTTAGTTGGCGGATTGATAGCTAGTGGAAACTCTTTCGCACAAACTTCTGTGTCTGGTAATATGTCTATAAATTACAAAGCACAGTCACACAAAGTTGCGAGCGGAGCTACTGCTAAATCTGAACGTTTTTTCGGAAGAGAAACTCAGATTAACATCGCAAACAAAGGAAAACTTAATAATGGCATGGATTATGTTATGGGTTTCTCTTTGGAGTTTGATGGAGATATGACTACTGATTCTAGAGATTCTTCTATATCTAACGAAAACGTTTATATAGATTTTATTTCTGGAGACACAACTTTAACAGTTGGTCTTGATCACATTCAAAACGTGACTCAAACAGTTCTACCAGTTATTTATAACCACTACGATATTTTAGCAGGTATGGGTGCTACAGCTACTAACGCTGTTGGTGCTGGTACTAAAGAATCTATCGGAGCTGGTGTAATCCAAAAAATACCTAGCGCTGGATTAACTTTATCAGCATTGTGGGTTCCTCAATCAGGTTTTACAGGAACTGGTAACGATGTTGTTAACAAGTCTGATGCTGCTACAACTTCACCATCTACTGCTGATCGTAATTCATCTTACGAAATCGGTGTTAGAGGTGCGGACACTTTTGGTGTTAAAGGTTTATCTGTTTCTGCTTTCATGAATAATGAAAAAGGATCAACACCTGGAGCACTTTCTACTAACAATGATGTAACAGGATACCATCTTGGTGCCTCTTACGGTGTTGGTAATTTCAGATTAGGTGCTGAGAAGAACTCAAACCAAGCAAACACTGGACACGCAAATACTGTTAAGTCATATGCAATTTCATATGCTGCAACTCAAAATGCTACTTTAGGCGTTTGGAGAGCTGACAGTAAAATCGGTGCAAAAGCATCAAATGTAACTACTGATGAAAAAGCTTATGGATTTGGAGTTGGATACAACTTCGGACCTTTAGCTGTAATGGTTGACCATACTCGTTTAGACAACCAAGACGGTATTAGTGGCTCTGATGTAAGAGAAGTTTCTCTTAAATTCTTAGCTGCGTTTTAATTATTAGTTTGTAATTAATACACTAAAGCCCACTCATCTTAACAGATGGGTGGGCTTTTTTATTTGATCTTCCAAAAAAAATCTTGAAAAACCTATAGATTTAATTTTCAGCAAATTAATCTTATTTAAGTTTTTATTAGATATACCACCTAAGGCACAAATTTTATAATTCCAGTTTTTCGATATTAAATTAAATTTGATTGAACCTAATATTTTATTATTTGAATATTTTGGATTAGAAAATAATGGTGACAAAATAACTAAATCACAAAATTGATTTTTCTTTCTTGAGAAGTCAATTTGGTTATGAGCTGCCCCCAAAATTATAAATTTACGTAAATTTAAGATATTACAGTGAGAGTTTCGTTTATTAAGGGAGGATATTAAGATCCCATCTGCTTTTATTTTAATAGCAAGACGACAATTGTCAGGTATTAAAAAAGGTATATTATTTTTAAAGCAATATTTACTGATTGATATTATACTATTTACATCAAAGTTATTTTCCAGAGGATAATATATGATAGATAAATCTTTTTTAAATTTTTGAATATTATTTTTTATTTTATCATTTAAGATATTTGTAAAATAATACAATTTAGTAATTTTTTTTTTTATCATTAAAAAATGAATTTTATAAATAATTATTTATCTATTTTAGAAAATATCAAGTCTATTTCTAAAAATACAACGCTTGTTGTTGTGACAAAGAATCAAACGTTTGAAAATATCTTACCATTAATTAAAATTGGACACAGACATTTTGGAGAAAACCGAGTTCAGGAAGCCAAGCTAAAGTGGCAAGATAAAATCATAGATGGCTTTAACTTACATTTAATTGGCAGACTTCAGTCTAATAAATCGGATACTGCAGTTGAAATATTTAATTATATACATTCACTAGATAGCGAAAAATTAGCTTTAGCCTTAAGTAAAAGTGAAAAAAAATTAAGAAAAAAAATAAATTATTTTATACAAGTTAATATTGCAAACGAGCTTCAAAAAGGTGGCATTTTAGAAAAAGAATTAAAAAGTTTTTGCAATTTTTGTAAGCACGACCTTAACTTAAATATTATCGGCTTAATGATAATTCCACCAGTTAATGAAGATTCTATTTTTTATTTTAAAAAACTTAAAGATTTATCAATTAGTAATAATTTAAACGATCTTAGTATGGGCATGAGTAACGATTATATTCAGGCTTTGAAAAATGGGTCTACTTTTCTTAGGGTTGGTTCTTTAATATTTAAAAGTTAAAATACTATATAATTTTAATCTTTTCATTTTTTTTTATATTAAATAAAATTTTTAATAAGTGTTCCTTTTTTAAAGCAATGCATCCTGCAGTTTTTTGATAATTTTTTTTTGCAATATGTATGAATATTGCACTTCCCCTATTTTTTTTAATTGGCTTGAAATTGTAATTAATTATAATCACAAGATCATAAATATGATCTAGCCTAAATAATCGTTCATAGGAATATTTAAAGGGTATTTTAATTAATTTATTATAATTTTTACTTTTGCAATCATCACACCATCCCATATTTTTTTTAATTTTTTTTTTACTTACTTTAGTGATCAAATTCTTAATTCTATCGGATCTATAAAAAACTTTAATTATTCTATATGTTCCCCGTGGAGTTACATTATCGCCTTCAATTTTTTTTTCATTAATTCCAGCTTTACCTAACGCACAACGAAATTTAAAGTTTTTATACTTTAAATATCCAGATTTTTTTACAATAATCATATTAAGTGTATTATATATTTATTTATGATTAAAACTCATCTTCATATTATTGGTTCTAAATCTTTTGTTGATTTATTAGATGAGCTAGATTTTAATTACCGTATTAGTTTTGATAAAAATATAAAATATAATGATAAAGATCCATTAATTCGAATTATTTTTATTGAAAAATTACAATTAATAGAAATAAAAAAATATTTTTCAGAGAATATTCCAACTATTTTTTTATTAAATAACAAAGATTTTTTAATAAAAAATAGATTAAATTTATTAGATTTTCATGTTTCTTTATTTATGCCTATAGAAATTCTCTCTTTTAAAGAGATATTAAATATTTTAATTACAAAATATAATTTTTTTAAAAAATCTAAAATTATTATTAATGGCTATGAAATAGATTCAAATCAAAGAGTTATTATGAAGAATGGAACTAATACAAAACTTACAGAAAAAGAATTGGAGTTAATTTTAACATTAAATAATAACAATGGTTTAGAAAAATCTTTTTTATTAAAAAATATATGGAATCGAAGTTCAGATCTAGAGAGCCACGCTTTTGAGACTCATTTGCATCGATTAAGAAAAAAGATACATAAATTTTTTAAAGATAAAAAATTTATTATAGAAAAAAATTCCTTATATTATCTATCTAAATAAATTTTTAATTTATTTATAGTCTTGCCCCGATTTTTTGAATTATTTTTGAAGCAAGCATTGATCCTGTCGTTAAGCATTTTTTAACTTCAGATTTATCTAAATATTCTTTTAAAAATCCTGCCGCAAATAAATCTCCAGCTCCGGTTAGATCTAATATTTTGTTAATTTTTATGCTATCGCAGTTTATCACTTCATTATCTTGTATTGCTAAACTTCCTTTATCACTTCTTGTAATTATTACTAATTTATTAAATTCTTTTAATTGATTTATAGAATCTAACAAATTTTTTTTATTTGTTAATTCGTTTATTTCATTTTCATTCCCTATTAATATATTTAGATCATTCTTGAACAAATTGTAAAAATCTTGTTTATGTCTGTTTACACAAAAGATATCTGACAAACTCATAGCAATTTTAATATTATTTTTCCTTGCTATATTTATTGCATGCTTAAACATTTTTTCACTTATTCCCTTATCCCAAAGATATCCTTCTAAAAAAATCAATTCATGTCCTATGAAATTATTTTCAATTATATCATCAGCAGAAAGATGTGATGATATTCCAAGATAGGTACACATAGTTCTTTCAGAATCCGGAGTAATTAAAATAATGGATGCGCCTGTTGACAAATCTTCATCTTTTTCGATATAAGAAAATTTTACATTTATATTCTCAAGACTTTTTTTGTATAATTTCCCAAATTCATCAGAGTTAATTTTTCCAATAAAAGATGGATTTCCTTCAAGGTAGGCAATTCCAGCCATAGTATTTGCAACAGACCCGCCTGCCACAACTTCTTCAATTTTAATATTTTTTTTGAGATCTTCAAATTCAGACTTGGTAATGAGTTTCATAGAACCTTTTGTAAGGTTTCTCTTTATTAAAAATTCATCATCTACTTTTGCAAGCACATCAACAATTGCATTTCCTATGCCTAATATTTTTTTATTCATTTTTTCCTTTGTATAGGCAAATTTTGTTAATTACACACTTTTTACATAATGGATTTCTGGATTTACAAGTATATCTTCCATGCAAAAGTATTAGATGATGGGCTTTTTTTATATGTTTTTTAGGTAATATTTTTAAAAGTTGATTTTCAACTTGTTCAGGATTTTTACCATTAGAAAGACCTGTTCTATTGCTAACTCTGAAAACGTGGGTGTCCACAGCAATCGTTGGCTTATTAAATGCAGCATTTAAAACAACATTTGCTGTTTTTCTACCAACTCCAGGAAGAAGTATTAACTCTTCAAATTTACTTGGAACTTTACTTTTATATTTTTCTAATAAAATTTTAGACAAGTAGTATAAATTTTTAGCTTTATTGTTAAATAGCCCTATGCTTTTAATAAGATTTTTAATTTTGTTTATTCCAAGATCTGCAAAATGTTTAGGAGTGTAATATTTTTTGTATATATTTTTAGTAACATTATTTACATTAACATCAGTGCATTGCGCTGAAAGAACCACGGACGTTAATAATGTAAATTGATTTCTATATTTTAAAGAAGTTTTGGGGTCTTTAATTGATTTATGTAATAATTTTATAAGTTCAAAAGCTTTATTTTTATCTAGAAGTGTCAAAAATAATCGAAAAATTTTATAAAATTTATTTTAAGCCGAGCATATCTTGCATATTAAATAAGCCTTTATTTTTTTTACTTATCCATATTGCAGCATTTAATGCTCCATCAGCAAAGAGTTCTCTTGAAAAAGCAGTATGTTTTAATTCTATATTTTCTATTTTATTATTAAAGAAAACAGAATGTTTTCCGATAGTATTTCCTTTTCTTGTAATAAAAAAATTAACTTTATTTTTTTGTAAATTACCTTTTTTATTTAAAAATATTTTTCCTTTTATTGATTCTATATTTTTATTTTTACCTTTTGATACCGCACTTGCTAACATCAGGGCTGTTCCCGAAGGATAATCAATTTTCTTTTTGTGATGATCATCGTTAATTCCAATATGATAATCATTAGAAATTTTTTTAGAGAGAATATTAACAATGTACTCTAGAAGATTAATACCCAGACTCATGTTGCCAGACTTAAATATAGCAATTTTTTTTGAGTAATTTTTAATTAGATTATTTTGTTGTTTAGTAAAACCTGTTGTTCCAATTACAACTTTTTTTTTTAATTTTTTTGCGTAATTTAAAATTTCAAAA
>Ga0114976_10003169_pt1 | contig 10310 bp, 10 predicted proteins | sample S_130805_EF_Meta_FD_87319 | JGI IMG/M metagenome (GOLD analysis project Ga0114976, IMG submission 87319) | Freshwater microbial communities from Lake Simoncouche, Canada to study carbon cycling - S_130805_EF_MetaG | ecosystem: Environmental > Aquatic > Freshwater > Lake | place: Lake...
ATTGATCTAATTATTGATGAGTACAAGAAAAAAAAAAAAGAACAGTGATCGTAAATAAAATTAGCAATTTAAATAGTTTAAAAAATAAAATAATTAAACTTAAGATTAAAAAAAAAATAATCGTAATGACAAACGGTTGTTTTGATATCCTGCATGCTGGACACGTTAAATTATTAAAAGAATCTAAAAATTTAGGAGATATTTTAATAGTTGCTGTTAATTCAGATAAATCAATTAAAATAAACAAAGGAAGCAGAAGACCATTTAATATTTTAAACGACCGCCTGATGGTTTTAAACTCAATATCGTATGTGGACTATATAATAACATTTAATTCAAAAACTCCTGAAAAATTATACAAATCCATTATGCCAAATATACTAACTAAAGGAGATGAGTATAAATCAAAAAACGTTATAGGTAGTAAATACGTTTTGCAAAATAATGGAAAAATAATTTTTATTGGTATGAAAAAGAACCGCTCAACAACAAGTATTTTAAATAAAATTAAAAAAAAATAGAATGATTGTAGTTACGGGGGCCACTGGTTTTATTGGTAAAAACTTAGTTAAAAAATTAAATTTTAAAGGTTTTAAAAATTTAATTTTAGTAGATAAAAATAAAAAAAATAAATCTTTAAAAGAATTAAATTATAATAAATTTTATAATTATAAAAAATTTATTTATTTAATTAATAATTCTAAATTTAATTATAAAATTGATATAGTATTTCATTTAGGAGCAAATTCGTCAACAACAGCAAGCAATCTTTCATTGATATTAGAAGAGAATTTTTTTTATTCAAAAAATATTATTAATTATTGCTTAAAAAAAAATATTAAAATTGTATATGCTTCATCTGCTTCAGTTTATGGAACCAGTACTAAAAATTTCAGCGAAAGTTCTAATTTTCAACCTTCCAATTATTATTCTTTAACTAAAACTTTGGTAGATATGCATGTTCTAAATATTTTAAAAAAATTTAAAAAAGCAAAAATTATTGGTTTGAGATATTTTAATGTCTATGGACCCGGTGAAGCTCATAAGAAACATATGGCTAGTGTTATTTATCATTTTAACAATCAATTATTAGATAGGGGGCACATAAATTTATTCAAAGGTCAAGATGGATATAAAAATGGAGAACAAGTAAGAGATTTTATCCATGTTGACGACTGTGTTGACGTAAATATGTGGTTTATGAATAAAAATACTAATGGAATTTATAATATTGGAACAGGAAAGGCTACTTCATTTAATTTTTTAGCAAAAGAGATATGCAAATATCATAAATGCAAAACAAGATTTAAATATATTGGTATTCCTGTAAAATTAAAAAAATTTTATCAAAATTATACAAAAGCCTCATTAGTTAAATTAAGAAAGATTGGTTATAAAAAAAAATTTATAGATATAAAAATAGGCATTTCAAGTTATTTAGATTTTTTAAAAAAAAATCATTAATTTTCTTTAAGAATATGAAAGAAAAAATAATAATTTCACCATATTATGGCGGTCTCGGAGATCATTTGTCTTATAGTACTTTGCCAGAGGAATTTTTTAAACAAAAGGGCACTAAAGTCTATATTTCAAATTATGCTAATTATAGAAATAATGAGATTTATGAATTACTGTGGAAATATAATCCATACGTAATTGGCAGAATAAAAAAAAAAAATACTTTTGATGATGCAAGATTATTCAAGAAATACAATATTATTCAAAATATAGAAAGAATTCATAAACTTAAAATTAATAACAAGTACCCTAAAATTTATTATCGCCCCAAAAATAAGAATCTAAAAAAAATTTTTGTTGTCGACATTTCCTCTGTTACATTAAGTTATTCTTCGGAAGAATTAGAAATAATTTATAAAGAAATAAATAGGCTTAGAAAAAAATTTAAAGATTTTAAATTTGCAAGTGTCAAATTCAATAAAATAATTGTTAAAAAAAAAAAAATAAGTTTTTTAAAAAAATTAAAGTTTTTTATTAAAAATAAGAAAATTTATGGAAAGATCGAACCTGACAGCCGCGGAATGTATTCATATTTAAATAAACATTTTTATTATCCAATGAAATTAGACCAGGAAATAAAAGTAAATTCAATATTTGAGTATTGCGATCTTATCTCTTCTTGCTCTGGTTTTGTTTCACTTCATTCTGGACAAAGTCACCTAAGTTCTGCAATCAAGTATCAATTTAACAAAAGTCTCAAATCTTTTTGTATCATTCAAAAAAAATGGTATCTTCACCATCTAAATAAAGGTCGCTTTATTTTTGACAATATCAATTATATAATTATTTAGATAATTTTTTTAAAAAAAATTATTTCATAAAATGAGTTATTTTAAAATTACAAAAAATATTTTTTCAATTGTATCAAGCAAAGATAAACTAAGTTACTTTTATCTCCAAATACTAATTTTTTTTTCTTGTTTTGTTGAATTATTAAATATTTTTTTATTATACATTTTTACGAAAATATTAATTGATGGCAGTTTTATATTTAATAATAAATATATTTTTTTTGATTATTTGTACTTAATCGTTAAAGAAAACCCAAAATTTTTTATTTTAATTTTTCTTATAATCACTAATTTTTTAAGTATTATAATTAATTTATATATTAATTGGAAAACATCAGAAATTTCTGAGAGCATTTATCAATCATTAAGCAATAAGTTATATTATACTCATCTTAAAAACGAAGGTGTAAATAAGTTTTCTAAAACTTTTTCAGATTACACAAAAGTAATTTTGCACGATCTTACAGAAATTAAAATTAGAATTTTTATTCCTTTAATGTCCTTAAATCACAAGTTATTTTTAGTTTTCTTCTTCGCATTATCAGTTTTTATATTAAGCCCAAAAATTATTTTTATAGCATTTCCGTCCCTGTTATTATTGTATTGGCTTTTATTTAAACTAGTAAAAGGCTTCTCTTTAAAAATAGTTAATAAGATCAATGATAGTGTAAGCAAAAAAATAAAAATTCTTAATGAAAGTTTTTATGGTTTTAAAGAAATATTATTGCTTGGTTTGCAAAATAGTTATTATTCTCATTTTAAATCAGTAGGAGCAGAAGCTGGACATCTTACAGGCATTGGTAGTGTCATATCTTATTTGCCTAGAGTGTTTATTGAATTGTTAATTATTCTTATAGTTTTATTATTTTTATATTTTTCTAGTAATAATTTAATCGGTAGCGAATTATTTTTGCCATCAATTGTAGCCATCGGTCTTGCAGGTTTAAAGATAATCCCTGCGATGAATCAAGTTTATTTTAATTTGATGAATATTAGAAATGGAATATTCTACTTAAATAAAGTTAAGAAAGAATTTAAAAAATATTTATCCCCAAATGACAATGAAAGAAAATATTTTAAAAGAAAATTCTTTTTTAAAAAGAATTTTTTCTTCAAAAAAAGCATAACATTCAAAAATATATATCTAAAATATAATGATAATTTTATAATTAAAAATTTTACGTTAAAAATTGCCAAAAATAAGATTTTAGGTATCGCAGGCCCTAGTGGTGCTGGAAAATCAAGTCTTATAGACTTAATCATCGGCTTTATAATACCATCAAATGGAAAATTTTTAATAGATAATATTGAGTTTAACAGGAAATTAATCAAATCGTGGCAACAAAATTTTTTTCTTGTTACTCAAAATGTTTTTCTTTCAAATCAAACTATTGCTGAAAATATTGCCTTTGGCCAAGATCTTAAAAAAATAAATATCAATAAAATTAAAGAAGTTTCGAAGATTTTAAAATTAGATAAAATTATAAATAGATTTCCTGAAAAATATTTTCATAAAATTAATGATATGGGAATTGGCTTTTCAAATGGTGAAAAACAAAGAATAAGTCTTGCAAGAGCTCTATATTTTGATAAAAATTTTTTAATACTTGACGAAGCTACTAATGCTTTAGACTCTATATCTGAAAATCTTATTTTGAATTATATAAAAAAAATTAAGAATAAAACAGTAATTTTAATAACCCATAGATTAAAAACTTTAAAATTTTGCGATCAAGTTATTTTGTTAGATAATGGAAGCCTAGTTTACGATGGTAGTTATCAGAGATTGCTTAAAAATAAATCCTCATTTAAAACGTTTATAAATTTAAACAGTTAATTATAAAATATTATGGATACTTTATTAACTAATAAAAGAATTTTAGTGGCCGGAGGAGGTGGTTTTATTGGGGGTCATTTGGTTAAACATTTATCTTTGAAAAAAAATTTTTTACGAGTGGTAGATATTAAACCAACAAAATATTGGTTTCAGTTTCTTGAAAATTCTGAAAATATTTCTTTAGATCTCAAAGATTATAACGATTGCATCACAATGACTAAAAATGTTGATTATGTTTTTAATATGGCCTGCAATATGGGCGGCATGGGTTTTATTGAAAATAATAAAGCTGAATGCATGATTTCAGTTTTAATTAATACTAATTTGTTAAGAGCATGCATTGAGAATAAAGTAAAAAAATATTTTTTTTCATCTTCAGCTTGTGTTTATAATACATCCAAACAAGAAAAAACTTTTATCAAAGGTTTAAAAGAAGAAGATGCATATCCAGCTCAACCGGAGGATGGGTATGGATGGGAAAAACTCTTTAGCGAAAGAATGTGTAGACATTTTTATGAAGATTATAATTTAGAGACTAGAATAGCTAGGTACCATAATGTTTATGGTCCCTTTGGTACTTTTGATGGAGGCAGAGAAAAAGCTCCCGCTGCTATTTGTAGAAAAATTGCTGCTGCTAAAATAAATAATTTACCCAATATAGATATTTGGGGGGACGGGGAGCAAACAAGATCTTTTCTTTACATTGATGATTGCATTGAAGGAACTTTAAGATTATTTAATTCTAATTTTAGGGAACCTATGAATATTGGCAGTGATGAACAAGTTTCAATTAATCAAATGGCAGATATTATCCAAGCTCATGCCGGAATTAAATTAAACAGAAATTATCAATTAGATAAACCTAAAGGAGTTAGAGGAAGGTCTAGTGATAACACCCTTTCAAAAAAAACCCTAGATTGGAGTTATAATATTTCTTTAAATGAGGGTCTGAAGAATACATACGATTGGATTTATAACATGCTAATAGGTAAAAAACTTGATAAAGAAAAATTTACTAGCAACAAAATATAAATACAGTGAAGAGAAAATGATTAATTTTATTGGATTAGGAAAGCTAGGTTTGCCAGCTGCTTTATTTTTTGCCTCCAGAGGTTTTAGAATCAGTGGGTTTGATAAAAATAAAGACCTAGTTTCCAAACTAAAAGATAATAATTTTAATATTAATGAGAACAGAAGTCATAAGTATTTAAAGTATATTAAAAGAATAAAATTTAATGATGACTTACAAGCATCACTTAAATATTCTAACGTATCAATAATTACCGTTCCCACTCCAAGTAAGAAAGATAATAGCTTTTCAAATGAATATATTTTGAGTGTATTAGAAGAAATTGGGTTATTCATAAAAAGATTAAAAAATAATAAGCGTCCTTACTTAATTACTATAGCCTCAACAGTTAGCCCGGGGTCATTTAAAAATATTTTTATACCATTTATGAGAAGAAAATTTAAATTACAAATAAATAAAGATTTTTATTTTTCGTATAATCCATATTTTGTTGCTCTAGGAAACTGTTTTGATGTTTTTGAAAATCCTGATTTTTTGTTATTAGGATGCTCGTCTTCAGGGGCTAAAAAAAAAATATTGAATATATATAGAAAAATTTACAAAAATAAAAAATTATACTGCTTGATGAGTTTAGAAGAATCCGAGTTAGTAAAACTTTTAGTGAATAGTTTTGTAACTACAAAAATTTCTTATACAAATTTTATTACAGACTTATGCAATAAAAGTGATATTCAAAGTGCAAAGAATATTTTAAACACTGTAGGGCTTGACAGGAGAATAGGACGGCACGCTTTCAAAATGGGAGGACCGTTCGACGGACCATGTTTTCCGAGAGATAATCAAGCTTTAATAAATTATTGTAAAAAAAGTAAAGTTAATCATGAGTTGCTTGATGCAACAATAAAAGTAAATAACGACCGAATTTCCGATATTAAGACATCCGTTAAAATTCTTCAAAAGCATAAAATTAAAAAAATAGGATTTCTAGGAATTAGTTATAAAAGCAATACCAACTGTTTAGACGGAGCCAATACAATAAACTTAATAAAACATTATATTAAAAAAAATATTAAGATCTATTATTATGATTTATATGTAGAGAATTTAAAATTAAGAGGGGCTGTTAGATGCAACTCCCTAATAGAGCTATCCAAAAATGTTGATTTAGTTTACGTTTCATATGTTGATACTGCATTTAAACATATTATTAAATTTGAAAAATCTTTAAAGATTTGGGATATTTGGGGATTTTTAAAATCTAATAATAGTAAAAATATATCGAATAATTTATTAGATCTACTTTAAAACCAGATTGTTCTGTGTGGGGCGCTTGAATAGCTTAAATTTTCTTTTGTGTAATAGTAAAAATTTAAAGAAAGTCTTTTTTTATCTCTTTTTATCTCTAGTTATTTTTATAGCTACGCAGAGTACATTTATTAGCCAGAAATATTGCAGTACAATTTTCTTTTGATATAAATTCATATTTTTTACTTAGATTATTATAATTATATAAATAATTAAATTTTTATAGGTGTAGTAGCTTTTTCAATCGATAATTTCTCAATAAAGTCATTTAATCCCGTTAACTTTGCATTTTGATGAATTAGCTTATTTTTACAGAGATATTCAAAAATTTTTTTATTAACACCGCTCTTTGCTTGAATATAAGACCCTTCATTCTTATCGCATGCCATTAATACAGGAGTATAACCAGCTGAGTATCCAATTTTGGATCCTCGAAGATTAAAATCATGGTCATCAAAACCATTAAAAAATAAATCTGTGTTAAGGGGCCCTATTTCATTTAGTAAATCTTTGTTAATTAACCAAGGCCCCCTACAATTTGTATCGGCTTTATAAATTTCGTGAAGTGAAGTAACTCTACTTAATTTATTTTCATAAAGTTGATTTCCAACATAGCCTACGGGTTTAGTGCCAAAAAGTAGCAATGATAGTGGTGAATATAAATTCAAAACATTTTTAATTCTTTTTTTTATACTCAATAAATCAAACCATGAATGACACGATCGCCCACCAACACTGGAAAATTTATTATTGTCTAATGCGTAAATCATTCTTCTGTCGAATCCTTTGTCATCAATTATCATATCTGATTGAACTTCTAATAAATAAAATCCTTCTGCAATAAAAAAACCAAGATTATCACATGCAGTCTCAAAGATAGGAACGGTTGTTGAAACAAATATATGATTAATATTTTTGTTTTTTAAATAATCAGTGACTATTATTTTTGAATTATCAGTAGAAGAATCATTAATTATAATTAATTCATAATCGGTAGTTAATGATCCAATAAGCTTGTCAAGCATTTCGGATATAATTCTCTCTTTATTAAAAACAGGGACTATTACACTAACTTTGGGTTTTTTATTATTTCTGTTTATAGATATTACTTGGAATGGTTCTAAAAAAGGGTGTGGAAAAGAGTAAATTGTCGGAACTATGTCATTATAGCTAAATTCATCATTAACTTTTAATTTCATTTTAAATTAAGAATAGTATTGTTTTAAATTAATAATTTTTTTAAAAAAACTAATTATAAATTATTTACATCAAATGATAAAGAAAAAAGCTGCTATTATAATATTGGTAGCTAGAAAAAATATTTTTATAAAATCAATAAAAAATTTTTATAAAAATTGGAATAATAAATATAATTATCCGGTATATGTTCATACTTTTGGTAAAATATTTTCTGATAGTGAAAAAATAAAAATAAAAAATGTTATTTCTCCATATATTTTTTTTTTTGAAATAAAACCTAAAATAACAAATAATATTTCTGAAAAAGAATTATTTTATAACAGAAAATATAATCAATATGTTATTAAAAATTTTAGTAAAAAAAGATTAGGATTTTTACATATGTGTTATTTTGCCTCAAATATCACCTCATTTGGAATGCCGGGCTGTTTAGTCAAAGATCTTAAAAATTATGATTATTTGATGAGAATCGATGATGATTCTCTAATAAAAAAGAATATTAATTTTGATTTATTTGATAAATTAAAAAAATATCCTTTAGGTACTGCTAGATTAAATATTTCTAATAAAAAAGATTACTTGCTTGTTAGAGAAAAATTACTCAGTTTTTTAAAAAATTTTTTCATTTCACAAAAAATTATAATTAAAAATAAAATTCTTCATGACGCAATAAAAAAAGATAATGAAAATTTATTACTAAAGATTCCATATTCTCTTGGAAATTTTGATTTATATAATATGAAAATCATTAAATCTTCAATTTTTGATAAATATATAAAAAGAGTTAATTTATTTGGGGGTCAATATAAATATAGGTGGGGCGACATGGAGATAATTAATTTATTTTTTTATGCTTTTTATAAAAAACCAATTTATGATTTTAAATTTGGTAAAGATGTTTATATTGACAAAGTAAAAGAAGCCCAGCCAGTGTATCATAGTCCATTTACTGAAAAATATAATCTCAATTTAAATAGTTTTTATTATTTTTATTTAAAAATAAGAAAATTACTAACTTATAAATTCTTTTATAATTTTCTTAAAATTAATTAACAAATCACAAGTAAATACAACTAAGACTGATATTTTGTTTTGTCGGTTATCTATTCTTATTTTTGCTTTTCCAGAGGTGAGAGATAGAATGCTAGCTCTACTTGACACTCCACCTCTTCAAAAAACTCCAAATATTTCTTTTTTTTTTAAGTTTGATTTCGAATACTTAAGATTGTTTCTTCAATTGTTTTTCAGAGTTTAAACGTACGGTTATCAAATTAACCAAGGGATAATCTGACATAGTAAGATAAATTATTAATTTTTTTTATTATGTTTTATTTTAAATTTTAGTCCTGAAATATCAATTTTACATCTTCGTGTTTAGAATCATTCTTTTGGTCTAGTAGATGAGGAAATGAGACATGATTTTGAAGCAATTCTGGATTTTTCTCAAAAGTAATTTCCAATACAGTTGGTCTACCGAAAGAATCGCATTCTGCACAATTATTTGGATGGATATGTATTAATTCTAAATTAATATTTTTTATAAAATTTATAATTTTATCTAAATGAAGATCAATATCATGAAATTCAATCGTGATACCAGATATGTATTTTGAATTCTTAATTAAATCATTTAGAATTCTATATTCGCTTCCTTCAATGTCTATTTTAAAAAAAATATTTTGATTATTATTAGTGTTTTTAATAATTTCATCGACGGTTATTGACGGTTTTTTTAGACCACCTTTACCAATTTTTTTTAAAAAAAAAAATTTATCTTTATTATTAAAAAATTTTTTAAATAATATCCATTTTTTTATATTATTATAAAAATATTTTGGATGACCTCTTAATAATGATAAAAAACTAAACCAAGTTTTCCATAAAAAAAAACTATTCCCAACATAAGGATCGTATGCAAAAATTTTTATTTTTGAATTATATTTTTGAAGATGTTCTTCAAATGACCAGTCATCATTAATTCCGAATGAAATAAGATATTCACTTTTTAATGCTGAATTCCGACCAATCAGATAACCACCGTCATTATCTTTTCCAAATCTTATTAGATCATATAATCCTTTAGGTTTAAATTCATTTGGAAGCATTATAATTTACAAGCTTTAATTATTTAATTTTTTTATAAAAAAGATCCAAACAAGAGAATTCATTTTATTTTTTTTAATTGATTTTATTATCTTAATTGAAATTTGATGTCCAAACCAATCTGCTAATAAGTAGGGAAAGAAATTAGCTTCAACGCCAAATGGATCCATTTTACCTTGGCCTATAACTCCACTTTGTTCTGCATGCTCTAAAATAATGTAACCATTTATTTTTATCTGCTCTAACCACACTTTTAGCGCTAGCTTTGGATTGTGACTCTGATCTAATGAATTTGAATATACAAAATCGAAAAAATTTTTCCATTTATTGTTTCTAATATGAAAATCCCATTCTATAGTATTTTTATATTTTGTAGCAGTCGTTGATATATCTGTTCCAATTATATTAGATTTCTTAATTATTTTGGAAAAGATTTTTTGTTCAAAGCCATTTCTGCAGCCATGACATAATCCATTTACTATTTTTTTTTTTAATTTTTTTTTTAAAAAAATTTAAATTTTTTTAA
>Ga0114976_10003171_pt1 | contig 10306 bp, 9 predicted proteins | sample S_130805_EF_Meta_FD_87319 | JGI IMG/M metagenome (GOLD analysis project Ga0114976, IMG submission 87319) | Freshwater microbial communities from Lake Simoncouche, Canada to study carbon cycling - S_130805_EF_MetaG | ecosystem: Environmental > Aquatic > Freshwater > Lake | place: Lake...
CAAAACGAGGTGAGCGTTGACGTTTGGAGGAAGCTGTGACCAATTGAATGTTTTCCCGCCACCACCGTATCCGTCAACATGAGCGTCGAGCAGAATGGCTTGGGCATTTGAATAATCTTGGGCGAATTTTACCAAGTCAAACGAGGCTGTGTCGTTGGTGGGAATTCGGGCCGCGCGCCAGTAGGGGCGTTGCACGGCTTCGGCCAAACGATCGCATTCTTCGGGAGATTCGTCACCATGAAACTGAAGGATGGCGTTGGGGACCGCAGAGCAAGCCGCTTGCACTTCCTCTTGCTTGGCATTGACAAACAAAAGAACCGGCGAGATCCCTGAAGGCAATAATTTGGCCAAAGCACCTGCATGCTCGGGTGAAACATTTCGGGCGCTTGGGGGGTACATCACAAAACCAAGGGCGTTGACGCCGGCTTGGATGCAGGCCAAGACATCGACTTCTCGGGTCAGCCCGCAAATTTTGATCAGGGTGTTGCTAGCGACAGAGCTCATGGTAACCAGTGAAAGGGCGGGGTGGTGATAGGCAGATCCCATTTTGGATCATAGACCGGTCCTTGGAAATACAAACCATCTGGCGAAAACGTTGGCGCAGCTGCATCACGGGATTTGCTTTGAATGACTTCAGCCATCCATTCAGGCGCTTGAAAGCCCTGGCCGATGGTGACCAGGCAGCCCATGATGTTGCGAATCATGTGATGCAAAAAGGAATTGCCTTCAAACTCAAACCGCCAGTAGGGTCCGTGTTTGTGAATATCGACACGCAACAAGGTTTTGACGGGCGATAGCGCTTGGCAACTGCTGGCCCTGAAAGATGTGAAGTCGTGCTCACCCAAGAGGTATGGGATGGCTTGGCGCATCGCTGTTTCGTTCAAGGGGCGGTAGACCCAACCAGCACGACCAAACTCTAAGCTGGGGCGAACAGGTGACTCCAACAGGATATAAGCATAGCGCCGCGACAAGGCACTGCCACGCGCATGAAACTCCGAAGAGACTTCTTGCGCCCATTGAACTGAAATGTCGTTGGGTAAATAGCGATTGGTGCCGCGCACCCAAGAGCCCATGTCGCGCTCAAGGGGCGTGTCAAAGTGAACCACTTGCATCAAACCATGAACGCCCGCATCGGTGCGCCCTGCGCAGAGGGTTGTGACTTTTTGGGTGCTGAACTCTTTGAGGGACTTTTCCAAATTATCTTGAATGGTGAGCCCCGTGCTCTGGCTTTGCCAGCCTTGATAAGTCTGACCGTTGTAGGAAATGCCCAGCGCAATTCTCACTTTTGATGCTCACCAAAAGGGCGTTGAGCAGGGGCGGTCATCGGCTGCATCGTTGAGCCCAAATCCAAATCTAAATTCAAAGCCACGATGTCAGCGGGGAGTTGGAGCCCATGGTGGGAGAACGCGGGAATGGGCGGTTCAGTGGATTCAAGGTGCGGTGAGTCCATACCGAGCCTCTGGGAGGTTCGACGTCTTTGGATGCTCAGCCCGGCCCCAATGCTCAAGATGCCCAACATGGCCAGAGTGCCCCACAGGTAAGCGTTTTTGTGAGGTGAGGCCAATAAAGCTTGAAGATTGAGCCATCCTGAGTCAACCCTGCTTTCTTGCAATGGCGCTGAAGGAACTGAATTTGAAGCTGGCTCTTGTGCACCGATGCTGATGCCAAGGCTGCAAAGCCAAAGCAAAAAAGCAATGAATGACCTTGAGCTAGACATGGGCTGAGCATCTCGCTTGAATTAAGCGTCAAGCAAAATGCGCAGCATGCGGCGCAGGGGTTCAGCAGCGCCCCACAACAATTGGTCGCCAATGGTAAATGCACCCACATACTCAGGTCCCATGGCCAATTTGCGAATGCGGCCTACGGGAATGGTCATGGTGCCGGTGACGGCCACTGGCGTGAGGTCTTTCAAGGTGGCTTCGCGCGTGTTGGGCACCACTTTGACCCACTGATTGTCTGCCGCGATCATGGCTTCAATGTCGGCCACGGGCACATCCTTTTTCAACTTGAAGGTGAGTGCTTGGCTGTGGCATCGCATGGCGCCGACACGCACGCAGAAACCATCCACGGGAATGGCTGCAGAACCAAAACCTTCGCCATTTCCTAAAATTTTGTTGGTCTCGGCCATGCCTTTCCACTCTTCTTTGGACACACCCCAGCCAAATTCGTCTTGGTTCTTTCCGATACCTAAGTCTTTGTCGATCCAAGGAATGAGGGAGCCACCCAGGGGCACACCAAAGTTGGCAGTTTCGGCTTCTGTGAGTGCGCGTTGTTTGGCAATCACTTTGCGATCGATTTCCAAGATGGCGCTCTTGGGGTCGTCTAGCAAGGCTTTGACTTCTGCATTCAAGGTGCCGTACTGTGTAAGCAGCTCGCGCATGTGTTGCGCGCCGCCGCCAGAGGCTGCTTGGTAAGTTTGGGTACTCATCCATTCCACCAACCCCGCTTTGTACAGAGCACCGACGCCCATCATCATGCAACTGACCGTGCAGTTGCCGCCAATCCAATTTTTTCCACCATGTTGCAAGGCGGCCTGAATCACGGGCATGTTGACGGGATCCAAAACGATCACAGCATCTTTTTCCATGCGCAAGGTGGAGGCGGCGTCAATCCAATGACCATTCCAGCCTGCTGCCCGAAGCTTGGGGAAAACCTCGGCGGTGTAGTCACCGCCTTGGGCCGTGATGATCATGTCGCAACGCTTGAGCGCATCGATGTTGAAGGCGTCTTGCAGCGTGGTTTCGTTTTTGGCCATGGCGGGGGCAGTGCCGCCAGAGTTGGAGGTAGAGAAGAACAAAGGTTCAATCAAACCAAAGTCGCCCTCAGCTTGCATGCGGTCCATTAAAACCGAACCGACCATGCCGCGCCAGCCTACAAGTCCTACCAATTTCATGTCATTTCCCTTTTCAATTTCAATTTTGAGATCCGGCTCGTCGAGCCGAAAGGGCATGACGAGTCTGAGCGATTAACGCTTCGTCGTTTTTGTAATGGCTTGCACAACGGCCTCGCCCATTTGGCGGGTGCTGACCTTTTGTGTGCCCTCTGACCAGATGTCCACAGTACGCAAACCTTGTGCGAGCACGGCTTGAACTGCCGTCTCAATGCGATCGGCAGCTTGGGCTTGGTTGAGTGAAAAACGGAGCATCATGGCAGCTGAGAGTATTGTAGCCAATGGGTTGGCAATGCCCTGACCCGCAATGTCGGGTGCGCTGCCATGGCTGGGCTCGTACAAACCTTGGTTGTGGCTGTTCAAACTGGCCGATGGCAGCATGCCAATGGAGCCTGTCAGCATGGAGGCTTCGTCAGACAAGATGTCGCCAAACATGTTGCCCGTGACCACCACGTCAAACTTTTTGGGGGCTTTGACCAATTGCATGGCAGCGTTGTCGACGTACATGTGCTCAAGCTCAACGTCAGGGTACTCTTTGTGGACGTCAGTTACCACGTCTTTCCAAAATTGGAAGGTCTCAAGCACATTGGCTTTGTCGACACTGGTCACTTTTTTGCTGCGCTTGCGAGCCGCCTGAAAAGCCACATGGGCAATGCGCTCTATTTCGGGGCGTGAATAACGCATGGTGTCGAAGGCTTCTTCGGCACCTGGAAAATGACCGTCGGTGGCGACACGGCGGCCACGCGGTTGGCCAAAATAAATATCGCCTGTGAGTTCTCGAATGATCAGGATGTCGAGACCCGAAATGATCTCGGGTTTGAGGCTGGAAGCGCTGACCAATTCTTCGTAGCAAATAGCAGGGCGGAAGTTGGCAAACAGGCCGAGGTTTTTGCGCAAACCCAAAATGGCTTGCTCAGGGCGCAAGGGTCGGTCAAGCTTGTCGTATTTCCAATCGCCCACGGCGCCAAACAAAATAGCGTCAGATTCTCTGGCCAGTTTTAAGGTGGAATCGGGCAAGGGGTGACCATGCGCTTCGTAAGCGGCACCACCCACCAAGGCTTCTTCCATTTCAAATTTCAAGTCAAGTGCATTCAAGACTTTGACGGCTTCCGCAACAATTTCGGTACCAATGCCGTCACCCGGCAGAACTGCAATTTTCATGATGTGTTTTTTAAAAGGGCAAGGAGGATGCGTTCAAGGCTTAGGCGACATGCGCCAACCAGGGCTTGGTGGCCAAACGTTCAGCTTCGAAGGCTTTGATTTTGTCCGAGTGGCGCAAAGTCAGGCCAATGTCGTCCAAGCCATTGACCAAGCAATATTTGCGGAAAGCCTGAACATCAAAGGCGATCTCTTCGCCTTGGGGTCGAACCACCACTTGGCGCTCTAAGTCGATGGTGAGTTGGTAGCCCGGAAAAGCCAACACTTCGTCAAACAATTGGGCCACCACGTTTTCAGGCAACACGATGGGCAACAAACCGTTTTTGAAACAGTTGTTGAAAAAGATATCTGCATAGCTGGGGGCAATGATGGCCCTGAAACCATATTGGTCAATGGCCCAAGGTGCATGTTCGCGAGATGAGCCGCAGCCAAAGTTTTTGCGCGCCAACAAAATAGAGGCGCCCTGGTAGCGTGCTTGGTTGAGCACAAAGTCTGGGTTGGGTTTGCGGCTATTGGCGTCCTGACCAGGGAAGCCTGCGTCGAGGTAGCGCCATTCGTCAAACAAATTGGGTCCAAAACCTGTCTTGCGAATAGACTTTAAAAACTGCTTGGGAATGATGGCATCGGTGTCGACGTTCTCGCGGTCCATGGGGGCCACAAGGCCTTTGTGTACGTTGAATTTTTGCATGGTAATTCCTAATCGATGTTGTGGTTTTGAACGCGTCAGTGCGCTTTAGGCAAACTGACGAATGTCCACAAAGTGACCATGAATGGCGGCAGCAGCGGCCATGGCAGGGCTGACCAAGTGGGTGCGGCCACCGGCCCCTTGACGACCTTCAAAGTTGCGATTGCTGGTGCTGGCGCAGCGCTCGCCAGGCTCGAGTCGGTCGGCATTCATGGCCAAGCACATGGAGCAACCGGGTTCGCGCCATTCAAAGCCAGCGGCCTTGAAAATGTCATGCAAACCTTCGCGCTCGGCTTGTTCTTTGACCAAGCCTGAACCTGGTACCACCATGGCCAGCTTGACTGTTTTTGAAACTTTTTGTCCCAACTTTTTAACCACGGCTGCCGCTTCGCGCATGTCTTCGATCCGGCTGTTGGTGCAGGAGCCGATGAAAACTTTATCGACAAAAATATCGTTCAATGCTTTGCCGGGTTCGAGTCCCATGTAGGTGAGGGCGCGCTCAATGGCGCCACGCTTGTTGGCGTCTTTTTCTTTGTCGGGGTCGGGCACGATGTCGTTGATGCCCAAGACCATTTCGGGTGATGTGCCCCATGTGACTTGCGGCACGATGTCGGCTGCATGGATTTGGACCACTGCATCAAAATGCGCACCCGCATCGGACTGCAATGTTTGCCAGTAGGTGACCGCATGGTCCCACTCCAGGCCTGTGGGTGAGAGCAAGCGGCCCTTGACGTAGTCAATGGTTTTGTCGTCTACCGCCACCAAGCCCGCGCGGGCGCCTGCTTCAATGGCCATGTTGCAGACCGTCATGCGAGCTTCCATGGACAGTGCGCGAATGGCGGAGCCGCCAAACTCAATGGTGTAACCGGTGCCACCCGCCGTGCCAATTTTGCCAATGATGGCCAGCACGATGTCTTTGCCCGTGATGCCCTTGGCCACAGTGCCTTCAACTTGAACAAGCATGTTCTTGGCTTTTTTGGCCAGCAGGGTTTGGGTGGCCATGACATGCTCAACCTCGCTGGTGCCAATGCCATGCGCCAAAGCACCAAATGCACCGTGAGTGGATGTGTGCGAGTCGCCGCAGACCACGGTCATGCCTGGCAAGGTGGCGCCGTTCTCGGGGCCAATGACGTGCACGATGCCTTGCCGCTTGGACATGAAAGGGAAAAACGCGGCAGAACCAAACTCGGCCATGTTGCTGTCGAGGGTGGTAATTTGTTCTTTGCTGATGGGGTCGGTGATGCCGTCGTAGCCCAATTCCCAGCCTGTGGTGGGCGTGTTGTGGTCGGCAGTGGCCACGATGGAACTGACGCGCCACATTTTGCGGCCGGCTTGGCGAAGACCTTCAAAGGCCTGCGGGCTGGTCACTTCGTGAACCAAATGGCGGTCAATGTACAAAACGGAAGTGCCGTCTTCTTCGGTGTGGACGACGTGTTCGTCCCAAATTTTGTCGTAAAGCGTGCGCGCCATGTTGCTTCCTAAGGTCGAGCCTATTATTTTAAGCTGAATGAATGAAAAACCGCTGCTTATCCCAGCTTTTAAAGCGGCATTCAAGCCTTATTTCCATCAGGAAAAATTGAATCTTCTTCAGCCAACTGAAAGTAAGGAGCGACGGTAGGCGGTTGGTGAAACACCAAAACGTTGCGTGAAGCGTCTAGTGAAATAAGCCTCGTCGGTAAAACCCACGGTATGCGCGATGGCGCCAATACGCTCGTTGGTATGCGCCAGCAAATTTTGTGCGCGCTCCATACGGCGACCCGTGAGCCACTCAACGAATGCCAACCCAGTCTGTTTTTTAAGCAACTGTGACAGATAGTTTGGCGAAAGATAAGCAGCCTCTGCAACCACATTCAAACTGATATCACGTTGTAGGTTTTCATCGATAAATTTAAAAACGCGGCGAAGTGCATCCGTGTGATCTTGAAGGTAAACGCGTTGTTCGGCCAAGGACTGTAGTTGCGGCGCGAACTTCTCTGTTGTCATACCAATGAGTTCCAGCAACGCCCCTCGCGCTCTCTCAAGCGAGCCCAACTTTCGATGGTTGTGCGAATATTTAATCCGTTGAAGCAAAGTTTCTATGTATGAGAACTCATCTTTATCGAAGACGAAATTAAACCAGCCTTGGTAAATGAAGGGTGTCAGCTCAGGGTACTGCGCTATGGATGCCTCTTCCATGTCCAGGGGTGACAGCGCAAAGTCGGACCTTAAAAATTTACTTGAGAAATTGATCAACTGGTAACGGCTATGAGGCTCAACCATGGCCAAGTGAACGCGATAGGGCAGAACGAAAACGAGTGAGCGCGGCACCGATTCGCAGCGACGGCCACCCAACAAGTGTGGTGCAGCACCTGCTTGGTTGGCAAAAATTTGAAAATACTCATGCCGGTGCGGCTTTGTTATAGGGGTGCGCAAAGACTGGTCGCGAATTTCAAAATCCAAACGCTCTGATCGTTCGACCATGGAATAGGTGTGAATGTCATTCGAAGCGGATGTATTTACTTTCATGGGCTGGGGTCTTGGTTAGGAAGGCTTTTATTAAGGGAGTTCCCTAGTTTTTAGGCTTTCATTATGGGTTTCGAAAAGCGCTTTTGCAGAGTTTTGAAAAATGGACTTGGACAAATCAAGGATTAACTTGTATTTGTCCAAGAAAATCAGTTTTATCTCTTGCGACGACCAAAAACAAGGCGTTCAATACATCTATCGAGTACGTCAACGGTCAGTTAAAGCGCTTTGAATTCTCGATCTAAACCCTCACACTCAATTTTGGAGACAAGATGAACACCAACACAGATGCAGCCTTCTTGGGTCAACGTAGTTACAAAATCCCAGAAACCATGAAAGCTTGGGTGCTTGGAGACCCCGAACAACTGACCTTTGTGGACAAGCCCGTCCCTCATCCCGGTGCCGCTGAGGTGCTTGTGCGCATCGATGCAATCGCTGTTTGCGCAACCGATCTGGAAATTATCCACAAGGGCCCGCCAGCTCTAATTCATGGTGGTCTTCCATTCAACAAGAACTTTACACCTGGCCACGAATACATGGGCACAGTGGTCAAGCTTGGTCAGGGTGTTGATGAGTACAAAGTTGGAGATCGTGTGACGGTTGAAGTGCACGCTGGGTGCGGGCGTTGCGAGCGTTGCAGGGAGGGTATGTACACCTCCTGCCTCAACTATGGCAAAAACTATGGAGATCTCAACAAAGGCCACCGCGCCAATGGGTTTACAACCGATGGTGGATTCACACAATATGCAATCAACAACATCAACACATTGGCGCATGTACCCGATGACATGAGCGATGAAGAAGCAACACTCATCGTCACTGCAGGTACGGCCATGTACGGCTTGGATGTCATTGGCGGGTTGATCGCTGGCCAGTCTGTGGTCATCATGGGCCCAGGCCCAATTGGTCTGATGGGCGTTGGTGTGGCCAAGGCGCTTGGCGCAAGCGAAGTGATTCTGACCGGTACACGCGATAACCGCCTGGAGATGGGACGCAAGCTTGGCGCTGACTACACCATCAACGTGACCAAAGAAGACGCTGTTGCCAAAGTGCGTGAGTACACCAATGGTGGTGCCCATTACGTGCTGGAATGCTCTGGTGCTCCCAACGCTGTCAACGATGCTTCGGCGATGCTTCGCCGCGGCGGTCGCATCTGCTTGGCGGCTTTTCCAGGCTCACCAGTGCCTGTCGACATCGCCGCTTTGGTTCGCAATAACATCTACATGTTCGGTATTCGCGGGGAAGGCAAGAGCGCCACCCACCGTGCAGCCGCATTGATGGCTCAAAAACGCTTCGACGCCAAGCTGATTCACACCCACACTTTCCCCTTGGAAGAGGTGCCCGAAGCGCTGCGTCATGCACGTGAGCGCATCGACGACGCGATCAAGGTGGTGGTGAAAATCAGCCACCCCGAAGGTTGCTAAAGAGAGACCCAACGTGCTTACCTTTGACCAATACTTGATGCCACAGTCACTCGACGAGGCGTTCGACGCGCTACAAAGCGTAACGGGTGCCCGGTTGTTGGCCGGTGCAACTGACCTCCTGCCCTGGGCCCGAGAGGGCAGGGCAGGTGACGTGCACTTGCCAGCCGTGGTGGACATTAGCCAAATAGCTTTGCTAGGCGGTATATCCCAGGAAGGCACACGAATTCGCATTGGTGCCACCACGCCCATTTCGGCGCTGCAGCATCATCCGCTGTTGCAGCAGCAAGCACCGGTGTTGGGCTCTTGTGCGCTGTGGTTTGCTGACGATCAAATTCGTGAGCAAGCCACAGTCGGGGGCAACTTGGTCAATGCTTCGCCGGCTGGCGATACACAGCCAGCTTTGCTGGCGCTCAATACCCACGTGACGCTGGCTCGCCGTGAATCGGGTCGAATCCTTGAGCGTTCAGTCCCTTTGTCTGAATTCATCCTCGGTCCAAGTCGAACCTTGCTTCAACCCGGAGAGATCTTGCTGAGACTGGAGTTTGATGCTTTGCCCCATCATGGTGTTTCGTTTGAGAAGGTGGGTCATCGCCGCTCCTTGGCTATTTCTACGGTCTGCATTGCCACACTGGTCCGCATCGATACACACAAACGAATTGACGATTTGCGCATTGCAATCGGCGCGGTTGGACCTGTGCCCGAACGTCTCACAGACATTGAAGACCTCCTTACAGGCGTCACGCCCACACCCACAGCATTGCGTGACGCCTCACTTAGAGTGGCTGATCGGGTACGTTCACGCAGCCGTCAAAGCTACAGGCGCGAAGTCTTGAGTAATTTTGTTGAGCGCTCATTGGCCACGGCACTGGCTCATGCTGGACTTGACTTGCCACGTCTACCTAAGGAGTCAGAATATGTCTGATACGCTTTTATCTAGCGGGACTTTGGCGCAAGGCTGCCACCCTACGACAGAAATTAACGCGACCGTTAATGGTCGCAAGGTCAAGCGTACCGTCCCCAACCACTATCGTGTCATCGACTTTGTGCGCGAGGAGCTTAAGCTCACCGGCAACAAAGAGGGCTGTGGCGCTGGTGAATGTGGTACTTGCTCCATGTTTGTTGACGGCAAACTGATCAAAAGTTGTCTCTCGCCAGTGCAAAAAATCAATGGATGCTCTGTTGAGACCATTGACGACATGGACCGAGATTCAGGCATGTCGCTATTGCAACAGGCTTTCAATAAATGCGGTGCAAGTCAGTGCGGCTATTGCATCCCAGGCATGGTCATGGCCGCCACATCCACCTTGCGCCACAATCCAGGTGCTAGCAGAGACGAGATCAAAGAAGGCTTAGGCGGTAATATTTGCAGGTGCACTGGCTACCAAAAAATCATTGATGCGGTCGAGCTAGCACGTGATGTGCAAAGCGGCGTCAAACCGCAAAGTGCGCTGGATGAAGATACTGCAACTGATAGCTTTATTGGTCAGCGTACGCGCCGGTTGGACTCACCTTCCAAAGTGACTGGCGCCATCAAATATGCAGCTGATATGTTCATGCCTAACATGCTGCACATGCAGGTTATGCGAAGTCGTCATTCGCACGCACGCATCGTGCGTATTGATGCTAAGGCGGCTCTTTTGATGCCTG
>Ga0114976_10003174_pt1 | contig 10297 bp, 8 predicted proteins | sample S_130805_EF_Meta_FD_87319 | JGI IMG/M metagenome (GOLD analysis project Ga0114976, IMG submission 87319) | Freshwater microbial communities from Lake Simoncouche, Canada to study carbon cycling - S_130805_EF_MetaG | ecosystem: Environmental > Aquatic > Freshwater > Lake | place: Lake...
ATTGCTAACTCTTTATTCGTTGGAAATCAATGTGATTAGAGGCTCTGCTTCAGCAAGTAATGGAACACATACGTTTCCTCTTCCAGCAAAGTTTTGGTTTTCTTCTGGCAATACAGGAGTATTGATGTCGAATGATCTGACAATTGCTGCGCTAAGCAATGGAACCGAAGTTACTATTACCGTCCTTGGTAAATCCACCTAATTACGCTTCTTGATTTAGTCGGCTAAACAAGTAGCTTTTACCGCTCTATTAAATACTATGGAAAAGAAACCAATCATGAAGAAACTTGGACTAGAAGGGTTTAATAAACCCAAGAAGACTCCAAGCCACCCCAAAAAGAGTCATGTTGTAATGGCAAAAGTTGGCGAAAAAACTAAGTTGATTCGATTTGGCGAGCAGGGCGCAAGCACAGCGGGGAAACCTAAAGCTGGTGAATCTGAAAGAATGAAACAAAAACGAGCATCTTTTAAGGCTAGGCATGGGGCGAATATTGCAAAAGGAGCAATGAGTGCTGCTTATTGGTCCGATAAAATCAAATGGTAGTTGACAAATAAAATGGTTAATGTATAATATTGGCATGAAGATGAGTAATGACATGCCTTTAAATGTTTCTTTTGCTGGTTATTCAAAGTCTAAAAGTGGAAAAACTCTTACGCTTTGGGAGGTTGAGTGCTTGAATTGCAATAAAAAAAGAAAAGTAAAACGAGCTGATCACGCTAAAAGCCACGCTGGAAAAAATTGCAAATTTTGTTCCAATAAAAAAAATCATCCGCAAGGAGATCACAGAGGAATAAGAATTAGTTTTTTTCACAAATATTGTTTAAGCGCTAAATCAAGGAGTCTTAATTGGAGTATTACCATTGATGATGCCGCTGATCTGGCTGAATTTCAATTATTTAAATGCGCTTTATCTGCAATTCCTCTTATTTTTAATGGAGATTTTAATCAAATAACCGCATCATTAGACCGCATTGATAACTCTAAAGGATACGAAGTCGGAAATATTCAATGGGTTCACAAAGAAATCAATATGCTAAGAGGAACTCTTTCTATTGATAGATTCATTGAATTATGTGAGTTTGTCGTAAGCAATAAGGCGTTATGAAATCTAAATCTAAAGTTAATCAATCTGGCAATTACACTAAGCCTACAATGCGTAAGCAGTTGTTTAATAAGATTAAGGCTGGCACTAAAGGCGGTGACCCTAATGAGTGGAGCGCGCGCAAGGCCCAGCTTCTTGCTCGGGAATACAAAGCTAAAGGAGGGTCTTATAAATGAAAAAGCCACAAGAATCATTAAAGAAATGGACTGATCAGAAGTGGCGAACCTCTGATGGTAAGCCTAGCAAGGGCAAGAAACGCTATCTACCAGATGCTGCATGGAATTCTCTTACTCCATCACAAAAAGCAGCAACTAACGCAGCCAAGGCAAAAGGCAATAAGGCTGGTGCACAATATGTTAAGCAGCCAAAGAAGATAGCTGAATCTGTTGCTAAATACAGGAAGTAATTTTCTTGTTGACCTGTAGTTATTATTTGTTAAGTTCAGTTCGCGTGTGAGGCAAGTCGCCTTCCATTTATACAAGAAAAATAACAAACTAATAGTATGATGAATAAAAAAGGAATGAGCGGCATGACCAAAGCATATGCAGCACCAATGGCAAAGGGTGCTAGTAAAATGGCAAAGCCTGCTGGTAAGATGGCTAGTATGCCGATGGCTGGTAAAAAAGGCGCTTCAGCAATGAAGAAAAAAGGCAAATGACAAAACTGTAGCACGGCTACGGATTCGTGGTTGACTCTGTAGTCGTGTTACACAATTTCTTTTGTTTGTTTATTTAATTTTTGTTTTGCATTATTTTGCTTAATGCGTATTCTATAACGCATGGCACGGTCGCTCACCTTTCTTGAAGCTAGAGAACGTTTCTCCAATCTTGTTACAACTGAAATAGACATCGCTGATGCTATTCAAGAAGTTGTAGAGCGTGCTCACGAGATGGGTCGTTGGCGTGGGATGACCGAAGAGATTGAATGCGGCACGCACGCAGGAGCCACGTATCGGGAGGACACTGATAAATGCGAGGTTTATGTAGACTTTGATCCACAAGAGTTTGATGGAGTCATTGGTTTTCGCTATAGGAATGTAGGTGTTTACATTAAAACGCTAATCTCTTTGTATCAAGAAGAAGCGTATGTTGGTGGTAGTTACTTCATTGACCTAGGAGACGTTTTGGTGGATGGCGAGAATGTTCGTAGGTATAGGCTGCCAAAAGGGTTTGAAATACCAACAGAGCCTCTCTACGCCTTAATGAAGAAGGTTGCTGTAAATCCACTACAAGATGAAACAATCATCCCAATCAATAGTATTGGCGCATTGAAGGCTGGCATTCTGGCTGTGGCTTACGAGAACGTGAACGACATTGCCCGTTCTGATGCTCAGTGGCAGAAGTTCACGCAATTAATGGAACGTGCCCAAAAACAATACAATGGCAATCGAAAATTTCATGTTCGTATTAATGACAACTTAAAGAAACGTCCAACACAATTCACATAATATGGCAACTCCTGCTTTACAACAAGATCCATCCAAGTCCTTTGGCACAACTGATTATTTTGACAACAAAGATCAGCAAAGGCAAGAAGTCAATAAATTGCGCAAAGAAGAACGCAACAAAAGGATTATCCAGCAAGGGCTAACTAAGAACATTAAAAAAGCAGTTCGTGCTGGCAAAGACCCATCTAGTTTTGTTGCTGCTGCCAAAGCCATGAATTTAACTCCATTGGGAGGAGGGGGCATTGGTCCTGAAGCTGGACAGCAGGAAGCCGTCTTGAGAGCTCGCGCAGTTAGAATGTTTGAGGAGACGAAGAAGGCATCAGACATTGCAGATGAGACTATGGGGGCTGCTCCTGCTGCAGCGGCTGCTTCTGGCAAAACTGGAGCATCTGCCCTTCCCTCTGCAACAACGCCTCCTACACCCCTTTCTGCCCCAGCAACAACAACAAGCGCGGCTCTACCAGCATTAGGCATGGATGCGGCAACTGGTGATTACCAGAGTGAGTTAGGAAAACAAGCGTCTAGAGCTTATGTCGCCAGTAAAGACAACAATGAATTTAGGCAAGGACTAGCTCGTGCTATTGATCGCGCTAAAACCCCACAAGAAATCAACGAGCTAAGGGACGTTGCAAGCAAAAACGGCATTACTACGGAGGCATTTAACTCCAGAGTCCCTAATGCCTTAAGAACTGATTTACCCGAATGGGCTAATGAAGTTCAGAGTGACTCTACATTTAAAGGGCAAGACCTTGCGCGGTTCGCTGGTAAAACTAGAGCCGAGGCTTTTGATCAGGTAATGAAAGAGCGAAGTGCTGGGTTTATGGATAGCGCTAATCAAGCTGGTGTTGATCTTTATAAAGCTGAACAAGCTCCAATAATTGCGGAGCAACAACGCATTAAGAATCAACAAGAAAAACTAGCTGCTGATTTCATGGCCTTGCCAGTATATGACCAAGTAAAGCAAATTAATGTTTCCAAAACTAATGAGTTATTAAAATCAATTACATCTACTGATCCTGCAAGCGTTAGAAAACAAGTAAATGAAATCTTAGGAGGAACAAGTTCAACTAGCTCTCCTGAAGATGTTTCTAGCTTAGTGAGTAGGCAGAATGAAGCAATTCAATCTGATCCTTTACTGGCCTACAAAAACACTATTGATCCATTTAACTATATTTCAGCTAGAACAAAAGAACAAATGGATACTCAAAAGAAACAAAAAGAATTGCAAGCGCAGAGGGATTACGAAGAAAATACGCAAGCAGCTTCACTGGCTGGCGCCATTAGCTTGTATTAATTTTTAACACTACTTTAATATGCCTAGCCCATTTGATAAACTAACCGAATCGGACAAAATGAGAAATTTTGTCGAAACCCGTCCATACGTGGAATCACTTGCTCAAAGCAATAAGGGTATTTTTGATTCAGAAATGAGTCGTCTTAATCTGACGGAAAAGCAAGATGAGATTCAACAGAAGAGCTTAGATAGCCAAGCTATTGCAAGGTTTAATTCTGAGGTTGTATCTAAATCAAATGATCCAAATCAACTGCTTGAACTCAGTAAACAGTTTCTTAGCGATCCAAAAAACGCGCCAAGTTCCAAAGCGATCACTGATTACTCTAAGGGAGTTGAGGGCCTGTTTGCTTCTTCTACAAGATACAAGCAAGACGAAGTTGCGTTAGAACGATCAAAATTTGCACTTGAACAGGACAGACGAGATAATGAAGTAAATGCGGCTTTGCAAGAGAAGCGCAAGAGAATTAGTGATGATACTGCTACATTGAATGAAATCACTACAAATACAAGTATAGTGAAGGCTAAGTTGGAACAAGCTGCGATTGAAGATGCGCCAATTGATTCTCTTATTGGGTTGGCCTCTCTTATTGACACCTCGACTCTGCCTGAACCTTTGCAAGAGCAGGTGAAAATGATCTCAGATTTTTATGGAAATAAAATTAGCGAGTCTCCTTCTGCAGATGTTAGAATCCTTTTATCCCAAGAAGCAGAAAAAGTATTGATGCCTCTTAATACATTTCGCAAAAACTACGACTCTTTGTCTAATAACTGGGCAAGAAAGAACCTGAAACAAATTTCCTATGTCAAAGAAACTTATGAAAAAGAAATCAGCCAATGGAGACAAACGCAAATAGATGGTGGAGCTAAATCAGAAGGCTTAACTATTGACAAGTTTCTATTAAGTCTCAATAAAGATAAGTCTAATCCCAAAACAATTGGTTATGAAATTAGCAAGAATGCTGATGGATATGAAATGCTTGAAGACCTTGGCAGGTTGGACTCATTAAGAACAATGAATGCTTCTTATCTCGCCTCTCTTCAAGGCGCATTTACTCAAGTTAACGGGGCTGCCTCATATAACCGAGATAAAGTTACGACCATAAGAGCTAGCGCAATGAGAATGGAGGAATTAATGGGTGAAGAGGTGAAGCGCCTTGATGCCAGCACTAAATTTAAAGAGAATGAGCTTAAGCGTCAGAAAGCCGAGGTTTCTGTGCAGAATACGCAAGCAAAAACTGGAGCAATAGCAGACAACCAACAGCTAAGGGCTGCCGCTTTGAAGGTGAGGGCAACAAGCGAATCATTGGACTCAGCGCAATCAGAACTCAATAAGAGACTTAGCGCTAAGACTAAAACAGCTGAAAACGAAAAAGAAATTACTAGACTACAAGGAGTAGTAGATGGCTTTAGAAAAGATATAAAAGATATTTATAGTTCAATAGAGAATTTCAAGCCCAGTTCCGATGGAGCGGATGATAGTAATGCTTATGCAGATTAAATAACAAAAAAATATGACAGATCCATTTGTTGACAATACTCAATCGCCTTTTCCTTCCGAAAGCAAGGCTGTTCCATCTCCCGTGAAAAGCAGTGAAGAACCCTCTGTAGACCAACCTAGTTCTTTCCCAAAAGCTTCGTTGGTGGATATTATTCCAAAACCTCTTATTGTTGAGCCTGAAGTTGAGAAGCCAAAGCAAACCGAGTTCTCTCGAACTTACAATGGGGACTATGGCATCAAATTGGATGACAACATAAATATCTTCAAGAAGGTTGGAGGCAAGGAGTGGATCACTCAGCCTCAAGGTAGAGACGCAACAGTGGCGCAACTATCTAATGAACTTGAGAAAACATTAAAGAATCCAGATCAAAAAGTTCCAGCTATCCGTGATGGAGAAGTTGTAATGGTTCCTGCTTCTGTTAATGGCGTGCTAACTAACGCTGGCTTGCATTTGTTCAAGCAAAGCAACCAAGTCATTGCTGAAGCACAAGCTTTGCCCGGTGGTGGATTTCGCAAGAATCCTTTTACTGGTAAAGTTGAGGCTGGATTTGGAAGTCGCGATCTTACGCCATATGATGCCAAGAAAGAAAAAGATGCGCAAGACGAAGCGAATATTGCGTCTGGCAAAAGTGAGAATCCATACAAGTTGACGAATAGCGAGGTTTTTGATTACGACCAAGTTTCTAGTATTCTCGATGCTTACACTTCGCAGAATGAATTAGAACTTAAGGACATTAATCCTGAGTCATTAACTCCTGAGCGATTCCTTGAAATCAGAAACAGTGTTGGTGCATCTAGTAAAACAAAAGGCCCAACGGAGTTAACAAAAGGAATTGAAAGCAATGCTAATCCCGTTATTGACGAGGAAGCAAATGCGGCATTCAAGCGTGCTCTTGGACAATACAACGCCGAGAAGAGCCTAGGAAATAAACTGGTTGGAGTTTATGATGGAGTCCCAATTATTAACTACGCAAAGATTACGGATCTAAACAAGTTTGAGGAAGAGTTTAGCCAGCTAAAATTGCCAGCTGCTACTAAGAGCACTTACCTAGCAACATTTAAAAAGAACTTTGAGTCTGATGCTGCTAAGATACTGACAGAGCAACTACAAGGAAGTGAGGCATTTGGTATTGCTAACATCGTTGGCCTAGGTGATGAAACTATTCAAAAGTGGGCCGAGGGCAACTCCAGTGCTTACGACTTACTTAAAAGCGATCCATTTGCATACAACAACTCAACGTGGGTGTTTTCAGCATTAAGACGGACAGCCAAGGCAACTGCTCAGGCGTTTTACAATACTGGAGTTGGTGCTGGTTCTCTGGGGCTGCTTGCTCTTAGCACTGTTGCTGGCGCTATTGATGAGGGCGCGGGAGATGCAGTTGCGAATGCCGCAATGTCTCTAGCTGAGGGTGGTTCCGCTCTTAACGACTCGCTTAACCTAAATGCTAAATACGATGGAGGAATCAACAAGATTGGCAAAATTGGTAGCTTTGAAATAACAGATCAAGCTATCTATAGTCTTGCTGGTCAAATTATTGAGACTTACATAACTGCTGGTGCTTCTACTGGCGCAAAATTACTGCTAAAAGGTGGAGAGGCTGCTGTGACTTCTGCAATTAAGGGGACAGTTAGTGAGGCCTTGCAAATTGGGGCTACGCAAGCCGCTAAGAAAATTTCTGAAAAAGGAGTCACAAGTTCAATTGGAAAACAATCAATCAATTTTACTGAAGCCGCAAAGTCTTTATGGACTAATTCAAAGAAGGTTGGACAAGCAGAGAGTATTCTTGCCACTGGATTACAGGGTTCATTTAGCTCCGCTGGTAGCGCACTTAGCCAGTCTTACGGCGAAGGAGTGAGCAAAGGCCTCACTGATGAAGAGGCGTTTAATGCGGCAATTGGGTCGGCCACGGCAAATGGACTAGCTACGTTTGCAGCTACGACAGTTATGGGAATGGTTGCTCCGGGTATTGAGCGAGTTCTTTCGCACCCAGAGGAGGGTCTTTCAATTTTACAAGCAGCAAAGAACACTCTTAACGCTAGATCGTCTTTACCTAAAATTACAGATGCTCTTAAGGACTTAGGCGTTAATGGATCAAGAAAGGCAATTGCTAAAGGTGTAGCAGACTCTGTGAGGGGTATGGCGGCAAGTCAAGGTGTTGGTGGGTTCTTTGCCAAGGTTGCGCTTAACAGCACTTCTGAGGCAGTTGAAGAGGCGTTTGACACTGCACTAGCGACTTCTATTGACGCTTATCTAAATCAATCTGAAGAAGCTAAAGCCAAGCTTGAATCTAAGGGGTTTCTTTTTGAGGTTCTTGGTTCTGGTGTTCTTGGTGCTCTTGGCGCAGGTGTCACTAGTGGTGTATTCGTGAGAACTTCCGACACGAACAAGAAGATGGCGGAAATTGCTAAACAGGCTATTAACGATAAAACATTAGAGCGCATTGGTAACGTTGCATCTAACCTAGATGTTTCTGTTAATATTGCAGGAAAGACTTCTAGTGCCCCTCGCATTCATCAGCAAATAGGAGAGATTCTTAAGACTGGGACTGTTGCGCAACAAGTAGATGCTATTGCAAACTTTGGCAGAAACATATCTTCTGGAGTTGCTTCTGGCACTTTCCCTACAACTGCGCCTAAGAGCTTGAACAACTTGAAGGAAACTTTATCCGGAATGGCGCAGCCAAGCAGTGGTCCTTCTGCTGGAGTGGCAAGCCCTGTTCCAGCCAGTATAGTTCAAGCAAATGACTTTGATTCACTTAGGTCTGAATTGTCTACTAAAGGATTAGATTCATTCTCTGTTCTTGGTTCTGGCAAAACCTCAGCCGTGCTTGAAAGCAATGGCAAGGCCGTGAGAATACAGAAAGGAGATGTTACTAAATTTCCAAATATTAATGGAGTTGTTAAGGTTGAGTCAACTGGCAAGGTCGGGGATCTGTCTTACGCTATTACCGAAAAAGTTGATAGTTCAAAAATAACTGAAGCAGACATTGCTTCTGTAAAAGCCACTTTGGCAACGCAAGGTTATGAGTTATCTGACTCTGGTGTTAAGAACATCGGAAGAGCACCTGATAACGCACTGGTTGTTACTAATGCTAATTCAATAAAAAAAATCAAGCCTAAAGCTGAAGCCGGGGATGCTGGTGGCAATGCGCCTAAAAAAGAAAACAAAGAGATTACTGTAACCAATGATGAAGATGTTGAAGCTGTCATCTCTGCTCCGGTTGGTAGCAAAGAGGAGCTAGCTGCATACGCTTATGAGCAAGCACATGGAGTTGAGATTCCGCAGGGGACTCTTGCGCCCGTTTCAAAGGAAACAGCCATTAAGGCTGTGGTTAACGGGAATGTGGTTGAGATCCCTGTCACTAGTTATACTATTGATGGAAAATCGGCAGACTTGCATAGCATTACGATTGATGGGCAAACCTATTTTGCAACGAAGGCTAAATTGGATTCATTGATTAGAGCTAAATACAAAGCAACTTCAATTATTGGTATTGACAAAATATCTAATCAAAATGATTACAAAGAAACAATAACAGAAGCGCCTCCAGAAAAGGACACATCTAAACCCGAAAATAAAAAAGATGGCAAGCAAGACAAACCTGAAGTTGGCGATTCAGCGAATCCCCCTGAAGCTACCACGCCAGACTCGCCTCCTTTAGAAGAAGAATCGCTTCCAACTTTTGATGATGATGGCCCAATCAAAAGTGTCAACAATTTGAGTGCGGCGCAGAAATCTATAGTTCAAAAGTTTAAAGGTCTGTTCTCAAAATTAAATACAACTGTAATCTTTGCATCCAGTAACGAAAATTTGATTGAACATTACAAAAGACTTAATCTGTCAGATGGATTTCTAATGGAAAATTCTGGTGTTAATTCCGTCGCTTTCCAAGCTCTTCTTAATGGAAAACAGGTAATTGTAATTAGGACTGATAAATATAATCAATCTGACTTATCTAAATTTGAAGAAAATATTAAGCATGAGATTTTTCATGTAATTGAAGAAGAATTCCAGAAAACAAAAGAAGGCAAAGCTCTTTTCGCAAAGGTTGATCAGGAAAGTATTGTAACAGACCCTGATGTTGTCGAATTTATGCAGAGCGAATATTCTAGCGAGTTCGAGAGTTTCTCTACTGAGGCTAAATTTGCTGAGCTAATGCGAGCCGTAATTGCAGGGAAAGTGCATAAAAACACATTTGGCCAATCATATTTTGTGAGGTACTTAAAAGGGTTTTTGGAATTTGCGCAAAAATTCATCAAGGGGAATAAGCCTCTTGAGGCATATGCAAGCGAGCTTGAGGCGTATTACCTTGATTCAATTAAAGACTTCAACTCTGCTTATGGAATTGCGGCAGCGCAAACTCCAGCATTTAAGGGGTGGGCCAATAGCATTCTTGATACTGTCACCAATCCAGTTAAATCAATTGTAAAGAAAAGGTCAATAATTACTGATTCCGATGCTAGTCCTAAACAAATTAACGATATTGTTGATAAGATTAAAAATGATATTTCTTACTCAATAAATGAAGCGGCAATTGAAAGGAAGCCACTTGACGCTTTTGACCTTATTACTGATATTGTCAATCTTCTGAACAATGAGCTTATTGGCGCGAATCAAGGATTGAGCGTTAAGTCTAAGACTGAAATCTTGAATCAAGTCATCTCTGGTTGGGCAGATGCTGCAACCAAATCAGAGGTTAAAGGAATCATTAATGATGCAATTAAAGCTGTCAGTGTCAATAGGTCTGTTGTATATGCTGTTGCTAATGAGAGCGAAGAAGCAGTGAAGAGCGTCACTGAACGAGCTAAGCTAAATGGGTGGACGGGCGTGAGCAGGTTTATTCGTGGCAATAAAATTACTGATGATGTTGCGTCTAAGCGGGTTGAAAAAACGCGCATTGATAGTCCAGATGCGCCTCCCTATACTGATTGTTACTTGAATTTCCCTATAGATC
>Ga0114976_10003177_pt1 | contig 10292 bp, 8 predicted proteins | sample S_130805_EF_Meta_FD_87319 | JGI IMG/M metagenome (GOLD analysis project Ga0114976, IMG submission 87319) | Freshwater microbial communities from Lake Simoncouche, Canada to study carbon cycling - S_130805_EF_MetaG | ecosystem: Environmental > Aquatic > Freshwater > Lake | place: Lake...
ATTCGAATCACGGCGATCAAGGCGAAAGTCAGCGCCGAGCTCGACGGTTCGAATCGGGCGGTAAGCCACACCGATCGTGGCGCCGTAGATCTTGTCCTGGCGCTCGGGGCCGGCAGCCAATGTGCCGGGTGTGCCGGTGAAATTGCGGTTGAGCACTTCAGCGCCGGCACGCACCACCGTCTTGCCGGTCGCCTGCCAGGCGGCGCCCACACTCACACCACGCAGGCGGGCATAGCTCGCATTGATTTCAGCGGCCGCCGAGAGCTCGTTTCGGGCGGTTGCATCGATGGTCAAGCTGGCACGCGGCTGCCATCGCATGCTCATCAGATAGCCCGGGCCTGTGAAGTTGGGATTGTCGCTAGAGGTGTAGTCGCGCGACTGAAGACCGAATCGACCGAAAACGCTGGTTGCCTCGGAAACCTGCCAATTCATACGAATGCCGATCAGGTTCTCGTTGTAGCCATCGGTCCCGACGGCGCTGCTGTCGGGCTGAGTAAACTTTGCGTTTTGGTTGCGCCACACAAAATCGAAAACACTGCCGGTGCGCCAGTCAAAGCGCAGCCCGGTCTCGAGAAAATTGAGCTGATAGTCGAGAAAGCTGCGCGATGCAGGCTGATTGTCGGTGGTGGTCGTTCCGACGCCGGCGATGGCCGACCAGCGCGGCGCGAATTGCATGCTCCCGCGCACGCTCGCTGCGGCAGCATTTACCGATGGTCGGCCAGCGGTGCGCACGTCGGCGAAACCGAGCAGCGTGCGGTTATAAGAGACATCCACATCCAGGGTATCGGCGTCGCCATGGAGCAGCCGCCAGCCCAGTGCGGAGTTGTAGCTGATGCCATCAAGATAGGAATACTGCCGATAGTGATTGTTACGAACGTCGAGGAACGCGCGAAAGATCTGCGCCGATGTCGGTCGTACAAAGCTAAGGCCGGCAGACTCGAAAGTAATCATGTCGGAGATCGCATTGCTCGGCAGCCGAAAGAGATTCGACTCGTACTGAAGGCCGACACCGGCGCGCACCAGAAGATCATCGCCGTCGATTGCTCGAGCCAGACCCGGCCAGATGCAGGCCATGACAAGGCAGGCAACAAGCAAACCATGCCATTGCGAGCACCACCGCGTCGCTGGGCCGGTGCGCTGGCAACGCCCATGATCAGTAGGCCTTGGCATCACGAAAGACCAACAGCACGGTGCGCAGCAGAATGTAAATATCCAGACGCAGGGTCCAGCTGCGCAGATACTCAAGGTCGAATTCGATGCGCTTGCGCATCTGGTTGATGTCGTCGCCGCCCCGATAGCCATTGACCTGCGCCCATCCGGTGATACCGGGGCGAACCTTGTGGCGGATCATGTAGCCCGAGATCAGCTTTCGGTAATGCTCGTTGACCGCCACTGCATGCGGTCGGGGGCCGACAATCGACATGCGCCCCTGCAGCACATTGACGAACTGAGGCAGCTCGTCGAGGGAGGTTGCTCTGATCAGCCTGCCGACGCGGGTGACTCGCGAGTCGCCAACGGTCACCTGTTTGTACTGCTTGTCGCCGTCTTCGGTGACGGTCATCGATCGAAACTTGTAGACCACGATGTCGCGACCATCAAGCCCGTAGCGACGCTGGCGAAAGATGATCGGTCCGGGCGATTCCAGCCGAATCGCGATCGCAACCGCTGCCATGACCGGTGCAAGCGCCACCAGTGCCCCGGTTGACACGACGATGTCCATCAGTCGCTTGAGCGATCCGGGCACGCCCTGAAAGGGAGTTTCACAGACCGCCAGGACCGGGATCCCGTCGACATCATCAACCCTTGCCTGGATGAGATCGAACACCGTCACATCCGGCACGAAATAGATGGACGCTGTCGTGTCGCGCAGGGTACCGAGCAGGGCCATGATGCGGGGATGGCTGGAGATCGGCAGCGTGATGTAGACGACGTCGATATCGTGCTGAACGACCAATGCACTCAGCTCGTCGATGCGCCCGAGCAGCGATTTCTGGTCCTCGGCATTCAGCCGTGCGACAGAACGATCATCGACGAAACCCGAAAACTGCAGCCCCAGATGCGGGGCAGCCTTCATCTTGCCGACCAGCTTGCCCGCAATCGGATTGATGCCGACGATCAGGACCTTGCGTGCCCGATCGACCGCCATGCTTTGGACGATTCGAGCCAGCCCGAGATGCGCAGCGGTGATCAGCACCGGCGTTGCAAGGGCCCACATCGCCATCGCCTGAAGATCGAAGTGCCCGAGAAAGCGGCCGGCATAGCCGAAGAACAGCAGCACAAAGCAGGTCAGCGCCCAGCTTGCAAAGACATCGCGCACGAGCAGCCGACGGCGTTCGAAGGCATTGGCTCGGCTCGGAAAGGTCAGTGCGAACACCAGCATCGACAAGACAACTTCCGGCCGATCGAAATCACTGCCATACAGCTTCATGCACACCCACAGCGACCCGATGGCAATGATCGGGTCAAGAACCGCGCGGATGGCCTCCGGCAGCGTCTGGCTCGGGCCACTGAGCGGCAGTGATCGGATCGTGGTATCCATCGAGGCGTTCAGAACAGGCTCTCACGCACATAGATCTGGTCGTCGGCAAGCACCGCATCATTCAGACCAAGCTCTGATTCGACTGCCTTGCCGTCGCGACCGATTCGCTGAACCAGCACTTTCGATTCACGCGCCCGCATCGTGAAGCCACCGGCTTTTGCCAGGGCCTGGCGCACGTTCATGTCGCGCTCGAGCGTGAACTGGCCGGGTCGCTGGACCTGCCCGAAGACATAGATCACCGCTGCGCGATGGACATAGATGGAATCGCCACCCTTGACCTCGATATCGAGGTCGGTGCGATCATTGAGATAAAGGCTCGGCAGATCGACGACGGTGCGCGTGCTCTTGCCGCCCTCGCGGCGGACCAGAATCAGGGTGTCGGAGCCGGTCGGCAAAATGCCACCCGCGGTTGCCAGCATCTCGGTCAGTCGCACGCCGCGCTGCTCGAGGGGATAGCGGCCGGGGCGTCCGACGCTGCCAAGAACCGAGACCTGCTGACTGCGAAATTGCTGGACATTGACCGTGACCTGCGCGCGCTGCATGAAGCCGCCGTCACGAAGACGGGTGGCAATCAGCTTCTCGGACTCGCCGGGGGTCAAACCGCCTACCTTGACCGCGCCAATCAATGGCAGGGAGATTTCGCCGGCTTCCGAGACGCGTGCCTCGGTGGTCATATCGAGGTTCTGGAAGACCTGAACCCTGACAACGTCGCCCGCACCAAGCGGGTAGTCATTGGCCGTGGACTGGGCATACACGGCTGTCGCGACAAACAGGCCTGCAAGCAGCAAGGCTGTCCGCGCAAGCGCTCTGTGGAAAAGTTGCATCATTGTTTTCACTGGATTGTCCAAGTGGGAAATCGGCTTGCCTGAAGGCGGCTCACTTGAGTCCGGCCACGCCCTTGGCAAGCGCCTTGTCATTGATCGGATTCGCATCACCAGAGGCCGGGGACGCAGTGGTTGCAGCAGACGCAGCGTTGTCCTTGGCCTCGGCCGATGGCGACAGAGCGGCGTCGCTTTGAGTCGCACCGGCCTCGCGCGGTTTGCGGTCGGCGAACTCACCCAGATAGGCGATCTTGGCGCTGTCGTTGAGACGTTTGACTTCGGTGGTGATCGCCTCCTGGCGCTTTCGGGTCGCCAGGAACTGCTCGATGAAGGGCTGAGCCTTTTCGAGTTCGACCGGCATGTCTTTGGTCTCGGTGACTTGGCCGATCACGATCTGCTGGCCCTGCCGCCAGATGACCAGGTCGCCAACACGCTTCTTTGCAAAGACGGGAACTGCCTGCAGCGGCAGGCTCTCCGGCGCACGCGAATAGCCCCTGACAAGAGGCGCCTCGATGCCATTGGCTTTGAGCACGGCGCTTGCCTCTGAGAGCGTGCGAACCGAAGTCAGGTCCTTTTCGATCTTCGCCCAGTTCGGAGGAATGCCCGGCAGCGACACCTCGTCGAACTTGATCACGCGCCGCTTTGCGAACAGGTCGAGGTTCTCGTCGTAGAACTTCTTGATCTCGGCTTCAGTCGGCTTGGCGCTCTGTGCACCGATCTGATCGATGGCCGCACGGGCGAGGATGTCGCGTCGCGCGGAGTCGAGTTGCTGCATCACCTTGGCATCACGATCGATCTTGTTCGTCGTGGCGTACTGCAGCAGCGTCTCCTGCTCGATAAGCCGGTCAACGATGACCTGGCGCGCCTCGGTGATGCGCTCTGTCGGCAGGCCCTGCGGCAGTCGCTGTGCCATGAAGTCGACCTGATGGACCGAGATCTCGCGGTCGTTGACTTTCGCCACGGCCTGGCCGGCTTTTGATGAATCGGCATTGCTGCAGGCAAGCAGGGTCGATGCAGTGGCAATCGTTACCAACAGCAGCGTTGCGAGTTTGATGCCTTGGCTTGCCTGGTCTGACGGCAGAGCGATTTTCATGAATTGGCCTCTCGGTTCAGGGCGACCGCAAGGGAGGCGGCGGTCGAAAGCAATTGCGGATTCGGTACCGGTTGATCGGGTGATCTGCCGGGGACCAGAACGATCTCCGCTGGGCTTTGCCCTGATGTGACGGCTCGCAGATCTATCGCTGCATTAGCGGTCGCATTAGGCCGAAAGGACGGTTGTCTGCATCTGAGCAGACTAGTGGAGGCTGACTCAGCGTCCTCCGAGCGAGGTTCGCTGATCGTCGACCTTATCCCGGTATTCCTGAAGGAGGGTTTCGACGCGGACCTTCTTGTAGCCGGAGAAGGGTTCGGTACGGACCAGCGCATCACCATAGCCGCCGCGCTCGATCGCGGTGAGCAGATCGGAGGTGATACCGGACAAAGCGATGTTGTTGCCACGACACGCCGTGAGGCGGCCAGCGAGGTCACGGCTGTCGGAGGCGCTCTGAGCCAGCAGCGCCTCCTGTTCCTTGATGCGAGCCAGGGCCTGCTGGTTTCGCATCGATTCGGCCTGACGCTGCCCGTCGGCTTCTTTCAGGCGTTCACCGGTGTCGGCGGCCTCCTTGCGAGCCTGGGCGAGTTCACGCTCCAGCCGGGCGATCGTGGACTCCTTTTCGCCGACCTGGCGGCGGGATTGCGCCTGAACCCGATCGCGATCGGTGGCAAGCCGCTTCTCAAGCGCCGCTCGCGCGTCATCAGCGGCAGCCTTGTCGGCAAGGAGCTTGGCGTTTTCTGCCTTGAGCTGCGCTTGCGAGGCTTGCAGACTGCGGATCGCTTCGGCCTGCCGCGCCATCCCTGGATCAGGCTTCTTCGCGCCCGATTGGGCAAAGACCGGGGCGGGGCCAAGCAGGGAGATCGCCAGGGCGATCGGTGCGGCGCGCATCAGGATAGCGGTCATGGTCAGAACCTCGTCGTCAGATCGATCTGGAAGGTGTTCACCCGGTACTGCGCGCCTTCGATCCGATTGGCAGACATCCATCGGGCGCCCACAGCAACATTTCGGTCCAGTCCATAGGCACCCGCCAGCGCCAGGCACGACAGGTTCGTTCCGCCGAGGCCGCAGTTCGGGTCGGTGAGGGCATCGAGAGTGGCGTCCTTCTCGACATAGCGGTACAGCAAGGACGCCTGCCACTGACGTTCACGCGTGACCGTGCGATGGCCGAGTGCGATCCGATACTGATGGCCGTTCGTGCCGCGCGTCACCAGATAGCCGCCAGTGCGGTTCATGATATCTGCCGCGTCCCAGCCGGTGTTCTGGATCAGCTCGCCGCTCACGTCGATCACGATCGGATCGAAATGCGCCGCTTCAAAGCCAAAGCTCAGGGCGTTCACATTGAACTGGTTGACCTGCCCCCAGATTGATCTGCTCGCGGTGTCGTACACCGGATCGTTGATACGGAACAGGCTGTTGCCCTTTTGGCGGAATCCGGCTTCGTATTGGGACAATGCATAGGAGGGCGTGCCGAAATTGACGGTGTCCTGCTCGCCGGCAATGTTGTTGAAGCCGTAGCGAGCGAACGCGGCCCGCAGTCCGAAGACCGGGGAGGCGCGCCACTCGACGCCGGCCTGCAGACCGGACATCCAGCGGTCTTTACCGAGCGAGTTTTCTTTCAGGCCATAGGCGCCTGCAACACCGATAAAGCGCACCTGATTGTTCAGGCTGTAGCCTACCGTCGCGGCGGCACCGTCGAAGCCGAGCTCCTCGGCGAACATCATCTCCGAGCTCAGGTAGGGATTGGGCAGCCGGCCGGCGAGGAAAGCGATATCGCTGTTCGGCTGCCACTTCATGTAGGCCCGGTCGATCTTGACCCCATAGCGGCCAGACGCATCACCGGCGGTCGAGGAGGTGGAGGTGGGGCCGAGGGTGTTGCCGGTGGTAATGCGGATCGCGCTGGTCCACTGATCATTGATGATCGCGGCCACGCCGAACCGGGCTCTCAGGATCTGGCGACTGCGGTCGACCGTACTGTTTGTGGTGTCAGCATAGTTGGTGCCACTGCCGTACTCGTCGTACAGGACGGCTGGCGGCGCATTGCTGCTGGAGAAGTTGTCCTGCTGCAGGCGCACGCGCAGGTCGCCACTGAAGCGGAATCGTTCCACCCAGTCGGGCAGCGCGCCGGGATCACCCCATCGCTCCTCTCTGGCCTGTGCAACCACCTGCTGCCTGACCTGTTGCGTGATCTCGTTTCGGACCGCTTCAGGCACGTATTGCACGCGGACAGGGTCGCTGGCAGCAGCAGTCTCGGTACGCACCCCTGGGCGGGCCACAGGAGGCTGTGCGCTCGCCGTGGCTGGCGCATTGCTGCGAACACCCACGCCGGTCGCCGGCACAACCGCAACCGCAGCCGGGCTCGGCGTTGCCGGCGCGGTGCTTGCCGTAACACCCGCTTTCGTGCGGGCGCGCGCCAGCAGCTGATCGGCCTTGGCGCGAGACAGTGCGCCGGAGGCCACCAGTGCTTCGACCATGTCGGTCACGGTGTCGCGCAGTTGTTCAAGTTCGGCGCGCTCATCGGCATGGGCTACGTGCGGCATCAGCAGCATTGACAGGCTGGTCAGTAAGGCGATCAGTAAGGCAGGTGTTCTCATGATTGCGTGGGCCATTCGGAAAATGTCAGGGTTGCGCGCCGGCTCAGCCGAGATCGCGCAGATTGAGGAGGATCCACATCGGTTGCGGCATCGGTGCGGGCGGCGGCTCACGCAGCGGCCGCGAGGCCAGCAGCCGGTCGCGGATCAGTTCGTTCTGGCGCTCGGTGGCATCGCGCATCTCAACGCGCTCGATGCGCCCGGTGCTGTCGACCCAGACCAGGATCGCCACTTGCCCGCTGCTGCTCTTGAGCTCGGCGATGCGGTTGAGTTCATCGTTGATATGCCGGGTCAGCAGATCGCGGTAGAACGCGAACTGGGCTCGCCCGATTCCGCCACTCCCGCTGCCACCGCCGATGCTGGGGGTGCTGTTGAGCAGGTCGCGTCCGCCCGGATTGGCGCCCAGACCGAAGCTGTCGCCTGTACCGCTGCCGGCGGCCGCCACGCCGAGGCGCTCGGCAGGCGGCGGCTCAGCCGGCTTAGGCTGATCGACCGGCTTGGGCTGTTCCATCTTGACCTCCTCCTTGACCTTCGGAGGCTCGGGAGGCTTTTCCGGCGGCTTGGGCGGCGGAGGCGGCAGATTGGGGCGAACCAGACTGATCTGCTGTGCAGTGGGTCGGGTCTTCTTGACCGGCTTGTTCAGCAGCAGATAGAGCCATACCGCCAGCGCCGCGATAACAAGCCCCGCGAGCGCCCACAACAGCCATCGCTTCTGAAAGCGGGTGCCGACTGACGGGGTTGCGGTGGTCTGTTCGCCGGCCATGATCGTGAGTGCAAATCAGGTGCGTCAGCGGGTCAGCCGCTGGGTGACCAGGCCCAGCTGGGTGATCTCGAGGCGCCCGATCAGATCAAGCACTTCGATGACCTTTTCGTATTGCACCTTGGCATCGCCCTTGACCACCACCGGCAATTCCGGGTCAGCGGCCTTGAGCTGCGCCAGCCGGGTTTCGAGTTCAGGAATCGTGACCGGATAAGCATCGAGAAAGACCTGGCCGCTCTCGTTGATCGTGATGGCCTTGGTCTTGGGCTTGGCCAGACTTGGGGTATTACTGGCCTTGGGCAGATTGACCTTGATGCCCTGCACCGAGGCGGTCGTCATGATGATGAAGATGACCAGCAACACATACGCCAGGTCGAGCATCGGCGTGACGTTGATATCGTCGTAGGGCTTGTTTTCCTGCTGGACTTGCATCGGTATATCCTCGGATGAATGGGGCGATGCGTGGCTCAGGACTCGAAGCGCTCGGCGATCCGGCTGGTGAGCTCGTCAGCGAAGATCTGCATCTCGTTGCTCATTTCCTTGATCCGCGAGGCGAACCAGTTGTAGGCAAAGAGCGCCGGAATTGCGACTGCGAGGCCAGCGACCGTGGCCAGCAGGGCGGCGGCGATGCCGGGTGCGATCGAATTGATGTTGACGTCGCCGGCCGCAGCAATCGCCGCGAAGGTGATCATCACGCCCACCACCGTACCGAGCAGCCCGATGAAAGGACCACCGGAGATCGCGATGGTCAGCAGCACCATCAGGCGATTAAGTCGCTGCCCTTCACGCACCAGCGTGGCGTCGATGGCAGCGCGGATCGAGGTCAGCCCCCGGGAATTGAGTCCGGTGTTAGGCCCGCCTTTTGAGCCACCATCGTGCCGCTTGCGCAACTCGGCGCCGGCGGTCTCGAACATGCGGTAAAGCGACGACTGCTCGTATTTCGAGTTGACCGCAGACGCACCGCTCGAGGCTGCGCCGAAGGTCTTCTCGAGGAAGGCTTCGGGTGGTGCGTCCTTGAAGGCGGCGAGAAACTGCTGATTGACCTTGGCGACTTTCGACAGCTGCAGCGCCTTGGAGATCATCACCCAGATCGCCACCAGGAGCATGAAGAGCAGGATGTAGATGACGATCTTGCCGTCAAGCGTCAGGTTGTCGACCAGGATACGGAAGTGATTGGCTTCTCCGCCCTCGGTCTCGGCTGCAATCGAGGCCAGCTTGTTGTCCGGGCCCTGAGCTGCAGCTGTGGCACGGATCCAGTCGGGCGAGCGGGCGACCTTGCTCAGACTGAGTGCATCGACATCGAACTCGGTGTTTCCACCGAGCGACAGTTGCACCGGCTCGGCCGGCAGGCGCGCGGCGACACTGGCGACTTCATTGCCATCAACGAAGAGTGCGGTGCGCTCGCCGATCACCAGCGTGACATGACGCCACTCTGCGGCCGGCATCGCGACAGTGCCTGCGGCGGTGCCGCCACTGGCAGGGACACCGGGGCCGGTGACCTTCAGGCTCGGCATGCCGGCTGCAAGACTGACCGCGATGCTTGACTGGGCACCCTTGAGCGTCAGCAGCGGGCTGCTGGCGCCAGCAGCTTTCGCGCGCACCCAGAAGGACGCGGTCAGGCCATCAGGGCCGATTGCGATCGGCGCACCATTGGCCTCGATGCGGGCACCCGGGGGCAGACCGATCGATTCACCAAGCAGACCCTGCGTGCCGGCCTGGGCTCCCGGGGTGGCGACATTCACGCCGTCGAGTTGCTCGTTGGCAGGCGTGGCGATTGCGTTGAGCGCGAGGACGGTCACGCCATCGCGAACCACGACCGGCGTCGGGACCGGGGCATCAGGATTAGCCGAATACAGCCAGATCGATGGCTCGGCATTCGAGGGCGCAAGCGTGGGGACCCTCACCCAGATCACTGCCAGTTCGTTGGCGGCATCGAAGTACTCGATGCGGTGCGGCAGGATGGTCTTGCCGTCGGCGGCGACCACTCTCAGGTCACTGCCGTCGCGCTTGGCCGTCGTGAAATCGAAGTTGCCGGTGTGCAGGCGCAGCGGCACCACGAACTGCGCCTGAGCCGATTTCACTCCCGCACCGGCATCGGTGGTGTCGAGTACCCAGTGCGACTTGTTCTTCCAGGCGTCGGTGATCTGTGCCAGTGCCGGCGAGGCAAGCAGCGAAGCGCTCATGCCGACCAGGGTGCACAGCGCTGCCGCGGCAAACCGATTCAGTGAGGTCATGGCGAGTGATCGGGTAGTTGGCATGGCTGCCTCAGGCTGCAGGGAAGTGAGAGAGAGGGCTTTGGCGGGTGTCATGACGGCGGTGCTCATCTGCTGGTCTTGCGGCGACGGAAGGCTTCTTCGCCGTCTTCACCGAAACCGAGGAACTCGATGACCACCAGGCGGCTGCGGGCCTGTCGGTTCTCTTCGTCACGTTTGTCGCGATCGGTCGCCGCGGCCTGATCCGCACTCGCGGCGGCGGCGGCGGTGGTGTTGCC
>Ga0114976_10003178_pt1 | contig 10291 bp, 4 predicted proteins | sample S_130805_EF_Meta_FD_87319 | JGI IMG/M metagenome (GOLD analysis project Ga0114976, IMG submission 87319) | Freshwater microbial communities from Lake Simoncouche, Canada to study carbon cycling - S_130805_EF_MetaG | ecosystem: Environmental > Aquatic > Freshwater > Lake | place: Lake...
CAACTCCAAGTTTTTTCCACACAAGTTTCTTGCCAGATTTCAGGCATGTGAACTTATAGCCATTGGCGCTCTGCGTTTGATTTATCTTGGTACACGTGGCACCGGCTTTAGGAGCAGCAGCGTTGGCAGGTATTGGCAAAAGCAAGAAAGAGAGTGCCGTGAATACGGCGATGATTTTGCGCATGGGCTTAGTTTTTACCTTATACGTCTTTATTACAAGGGTGAGGTTAGAGTTAACCATGGCCATTGTGGCAATTGATCAAGGTACTTCAGGCACCAAGGCCCTTGTTATTGGTGATTCCGGAGAAGTACTCAGTCGCGGATATGGCGCTCTTGATTCAATCTATAAATCCCCTGTTGTGAATGCCACAGGTCAGATAAGTGGCACATCCATTTATGCTATCGGCAACTTAGTTCTACCGATTAAAGCAGCCGATCAGTGTGCAGTTGATGCAAAGATAGTGGCAAGAAAAGTTGCAGTAAATCTAAATTAGCGAGTTGTAAAGCTTCGAATTCCGCTTGATGTACCGGTGGTTTGGCCAGAAGCATTCTTAGAACTTACAGTCCATGAATAACGTGTAGCCGCTGCTAATCCGTTCATGATTACGCTTCGATTCGTTCCCGTTGAAATTGTGGGTACACAAGTAGTCGCTGTTGTAATGCAGTACAGATACTCCGTCGCATTTGTAGACGCTCCCCACGAGAGAGTTACTGGACGGTTTTGACGCGTTGCACCGTTTGCTGGTGCAGAAAGAGTGAAGGCACCGGGTGGTGGACTTGTCACAGTTATGTTTACTTGGCGATCAATGATCGTAGATCCATCAGTTACTCTAATTGTTGGAGTAAATGTTCCGGCTGTCGTTGGCGTTCCTGCTATAACTCCACCGAGAAGGGTGAGTCCTGGCGGCAATATTGATGGTGTTGCACCTGCAGTAACACTCCACGTGTTTAACCCAGTGCCGTTTAGAGTTAATATCTTTTGAGAATACGCTGTACCAACAATTCCGGCAGCAAGTACTTGTGGAGTGGACGCACTAGCAAGTGAGAGTTGCGAATATGATCCGGAAAAGCACGCACGTGCCATTGCACCAACGTCTAAGCGACCATTTGTGGCTGTCGAACCAAGTAAGGAGGAGGTATTAGCCACCGTTGATGTAATTGCATCACGAATCTGCTTGGCAGATAGATCTGGTTTTATTGATTCGCAGAGTGCAGCAGCTCCGGTGACGTGAGGAGTTGCCATCGATGTTCCTGAGTAATTCAAATACCCACCCGGCACCGTCGACCAAATATCTTCGCCAGGTGCACCTAAATCAACTGTTGTGGCACCGAAACTGGAAAAAGATGATCTCGCGCCTCGCGAATTAATTGAAGCAACAGCAATCACACAATCCCAACCTCTAGTGTTCGAGTTATCGCACACATAATTTGATGGATAGCTAGCGACAACATCATTATTTGTTGTTGAATTTCCGGCAGCCGCTACAAACAAAATATTTTGATCTCCTGCACGATTAATGGCATCTAGCAAAGCCTGACTAAAGCCGCCACCGCCCCAAGAGTTATTTATTGCAACAATATTTGCAAGGCCGCGTCGCTTCAGATCTGTCAAATAATCAATTGCTCTAATTGCATTCGATGTAGTTCCGCCGTTAGCTGCTAAGAATTTCGCTGAAATAATATTCACATTCCAATTAACACCGACAACGCCCGTTGCATTATTTCCTTTAGCACCGATTGTTCCTGCGACGTGAGTACCGTGTGCATCTAATATTCCACCACCATAAACCGTGCCATTGTTATTAACGAAGTTCCAACCATTAATGTCATCGACATATCCATTGCCGTCATTATCAACTCTGTCTCCAGCAGTCTCTCTCGAATTGCGCCAGATATTTGCGGCTAGATCAGGATGCAGAACTTGAATTCCCTCATCCACAACACCTACGGCAACATTCGAATTTCCAAGATAACCAAGGTCCCAAGCACTTGCTGCGTTGCTTCCATATGGATTTGCTGGCACCGATGATGATCCGCGCATACCCCACAAAGGAGTAGAAGCGCTTGCAAAGTATGGATCGTTGGGTGCTGCAAGAGCATGAACTATGTAATCTGGCTCAACAAAACGAATTCCAGGTTGACCCTTCAGGCGCCTAATTGCCTCTTTAACTGAAATATTTTTTCCAAGTTTTACAACCTCTGTTCGAGAATCACGAGGAGAAATTGATTCGAATGAAGTCGCAGAAACATCCTTGCGGCTTTTTTCTCTAACTGCAATTTTCTCAATAGATGTTCCTTGGTCTGTATAGCCAATAATCAACTGATCAAATGAGTGTTCTTCTCGAATATCTTCTGGTGAGTCATCTCCCGCTGAGGCCGAAAATGAAAGTAAAGTCGAGACTAGAGCTGCCAAAGAGAAAAGAACTACGAATCTGGAGCGGTTACTATTTGATTTCACAGGGCTACCTTATTTCTCTTCCAGCGTAGTGGACGGTTGATTACTGCTGATTGCGCCTAAAGTATGTAATGCAAAGTGAATAACTAATTGTGCGCCTAGTTCTACTCCTGGCGTGAATTGATATGTACCCCCGACTTCTGTAATTTTGTGCAATCCGGATCCAGGTGTTAAATCCTCTTTGATGCCTGCTCCGTTGTCGCTAACTGTGAGCGTCAAAAGTTTTGGATCGACTTCAAAAATTATGTTGATGCTTGTCGCACCTCCATGGCGGACAGAATTTGAAACAGCTTCATACAAAACTTCACTCAAAGCGTTGAAACTAACAGATGGTATAGCCGCAAATACTTCAGGCTGGACACTCCACGAGATTACAGCGATTCCATCCCAGCTTCTACGCAAATTAATGAGCTTGATAATAATTGAAGCCTCAGGCTCATGCGTTCCTACCTTAAAGAGCTCCTGAACATCACTAATTACGGTTGACAAAAGCTCTTCAATTTCTTGCAACCTTCTCACTTTTTCAGATTCACTAGACTCCGAGTTTGAATCAAGCAAACGCAATGACATGACCACACCAGCTATGCGACCTTGTAGCGGACCATGCAAAATGCTTGCAATTTCCCGCCTAAGTTCGCGGGAACGGTTATCCATCCATTCGAGATTAACTTGAAGTTTTTCATTCATGGCAACTAATTCAGAAAGCGTCCTTCTTCGTGCCTCAACAATGGTAACAATCATGGAAGTAACAACCACAGATGCTAAGGATCGTCCAGCAAAGACACTAAAGGAATATTCATGCCGAAGATGAAAATTATTCAAATCTAACCAAAATGCTGTTATAAACGTTAGGTATCCGCAGAAGAAAATTGTGAGCAAAAATGCGCTGGAACCTTTGAGTAAGTTCTCACCGCTATATCTTCTAGTGAGTTTTTCTCCAACAAATAATATTGGCAGAAGTGGCAAAGTCAGTACTATTTGAAAAATAAATCCACGAATACCGTTAAGGCTCAACTCGTGAAAGCTTCCAACAACAAGGAGCGTAACAATGGATAACTTAAAACTAATCAGCGGTGCAATGGATGCGGTAAAGGGCTTTATCTTTTTACTTCCAATAAATGAAAGTCTGTCTATTGGTTGACGCGTATCAGTGTCTTTCGCCATTTCATGAGAAAGAGAGCGAATGGTATTGGTCGAATATTCTTCCAATTCGCTGGCCAGTGCCTGAAGTTCATTTTGTTTTGACCCTAAACGGATAGAAGAGAATTGTTTCTTGAGCACATCTAGCTGATATAAGACGGAATTGTGAATGGCTGAAATGAGCTCTGAACGTTCGGCAATTACTTGATCATGGGATTCTTGAGCAGTCTTTGTTAAAGTAGATTGAGCAAAGGCTAAACGGCTAAGGTCTTGCCGATTTTTTTCAAATTCAGCCAATAAATATGAACTAGCAATGATTCCAGTTATGTCAGGAAATAAAGGAGCAAATAATTGTGGTCCGAGATATGCCGTTTTATGTAGGACGTAGACCGTAAGGATTATTTCCGTTGCGGCTACGGTCAACCAAAAAATAATATAGAAAGAGAAAACGCGAGCTAAAGATAATTGCTCTGTGTAGCGTTTACGTAGCAGTGTCGATGAGAGCAGCAAATAGAAGGGTGAAGAGATGATGAAAACTGCTAAGGCCATAAGAATAGATTGCTTATATGTAATGTCTAGCAGGGTATAAGTTCGGGATATGGTTCCGAGAGATCCAATTGCAGATAAATATGCCCAAGCCTTAAAGGATGCAGCCCACCGACCAGTAATGCGTTCTACTATCTCGTCTAAAATCATTTAACAACGACTTTACCTTGCTGCCATAGTCGGACAGCGATAACTCGCGAATTCATGTCAGGATCGCCCTTTACTCCTAGTGCTGCAAAGGTGCGTTGTATCAAAGCTTCCGCTGCGCGCAGCGTTACATCGCGCTCACGTGCAATAGCGGCATTAGATAAACCATCGGCAATCATTCTAAGAATTTCACCTTGGGTTGTGCTGATAACAAATTGATCTTCAGAGTTCTTTTTGAGCGCGTTTATAACACCTGGGTGAGCAATAGATTCTTCGATAGCAGCCTTTAAATACTCTGTTGAACTTATTTGGGATTTAACTAAATAGGTGGCGTTTTCTGGAATGCGACTTGCACCGTGCAGAGCCAACTCTGGAGATGCGTGGGCTGTCAGTACAACCATTCCGGTCCAAGGTCGAGTCTGCTCAACTTTATAAAGCAGATCAGCGCCATCAGGGCCAGGACCTAAATCAAGATCGCTCACAACAACGTGTGGATCAAAATCGTCAATTACAGATAGTGCACTGCTGACATTAGCCACATCGACAACTGTCATACCGATTTTTGTTAGAGAATCACGAATAAGAACTCTTGTGAATTCTTCATCCTCGACTAAGAGAACTTTAATCGCGCCTTTGCTTTCCATTGGCATACGGTAACTCTTCCTACAGGATTGTTACAGGGATTCTGCTCGCTGTTGTGATTGAACCTGCCGTATTTCGAGCGACTACGTCCACATAAAAGGTGAAGTTACGTGTGAGGTTAGAGACCGTACAACTAAATGTTGAAGGACCAACGCTACCTCTGACTGAACATTGACCAACTGCTCGAGTTGAAGTTGCTGTGGAAAATACTTGAGCTGTATATCGAGTTGCACCACTTACCGCGTTCCACGTAACTATTGCTGATCCTGTCCCCGCAGTCACTGTTGCACCAGTAGGTGCGCTAACTGGAGCACCTTGCACCCCTCCACCTGCTGCAGCAACAGTAATTGAGATTGTCGCTGTTGCAGTGCGTGCTGGTGTCGAAGCATCAGTTGCTGTAACAGTAAAGACAGTCGTTGCAAGCGTTGTACTTGGTGTACCCGTAATTACACCCGTGGTTGAATCAATCGATAATCCACTTGGAAGTGGAGAAGAAATTGTGTAAACAACCGGGGAAGTTAAGTTGGTAGGAGTAAATCCTGTCGTTGGTGTAATCAGTGTGTTCTGTGTTGCAGTAAGCGTCGGCGTTCCTCCCGATATTGCTGGCGCAGCAGGATCCAACACAGTGATGTTAATTACTGAAGTTGCAGTTCGTGCTGGACTTGAAGAATCAGTTGCAGTAACAGTAAACACAGTTCTTGCCAACGTTGTGCCTGGAGTACCTGTGATTCTTCCCGTTGTTCCAGAAAATGTTAGTCCAGTTGGAAGTATTGCACCACCAGCGCCAGAGATTGTGTACGCAATAGTGCCGGTTAATCCAGTTGGAGTAAATAGTGAGGTTTCAGTGATCGCACTATCTTTTGTTGCGTTTAGATTTTGTGTAGTTGGAGAGAGTGAAGCCGCTGCAGCTGCTGAGACTACAACTGGCCCAACAACGGTGGATCCGGCACTATTTACATTTGCAGAGTTTGTTGCAATAACATCAACAAAGTAACTTCCTGCAGCAAGACTCGTAATTGTGCATGTGAGTGTCGAACCATCGGAAGTTGTACATGTTGCAGAAGGAGTTCCAGCGCGGTTGACGGTTGTCCACGCACGAGCTGTATAGCTCGCAAGTGAAGTACCTGAAAGCAGTGCTGGAGCCGTCCAGGTAACAGCAAGTGTTCCGGCTCCGCCGATAGCGCCACCAAGAACAAGGACGGGTGCACGTGGAGCAAGAGAGGAAACCAAAACGTCTCCATCGCTAAATCGAAGAGTTTCGATGTTACGCAAAGTATCGGTTCCATCGTTAGTTGCGGCGCCACCATTTCGTGGATCTACAACTGTGATTGTTCCGTTCGCATTGACAGTAATTGTGTAGTTAGCACGCGGTGCCTGGAAAACAGCGATGTCATTTTCGCCAACAGCTGCAGGTACTTGAGCAATCAATCGTACGATTTGAAGATCGGCGATTACGTCTGCGCTGATGAGGTTATTCGAAATGTAATCGTTAACTTTTGCCATGGTAGCAACGTATGAACGTCCGGCCGGAACGCTTACATAACCTGGAGCTTCGTTCGCAATGTTCCAGGTACTTGGCACTGAAATCCACGTTTGTAAAACTGCGTTTCCGTCAATCAGATCATTTCCGTTAAGTCCCATAATTGTGTCTGAACCAGCACCACCTATGAGGATGTCTCCTGCATTCCACACGCAATTTGTAATTGTCGATGGCAACAAAGCCGTAAGACCAGTAATGAGTGAACAATCCGTTGCTGTGAGCCCATTTGCTGCTGCTCCGCCGAGTGCTGTTACTGAGGTTCCACTAAGAACGTCATCGCCATCGCCACCTGAAAGTCCTTCGATTTCTTGGAATTGATCCGCCAAGTTAGCCAGAACTAATCCTGGAGCCGGAGCGAAGTTAGATAAATCTTCAGTAACTCCACCGACTTGTCCGTCGTTGTAATAAGTAACCCAGTCAAAGCCAAGTCCACCAGTATTTAAATCTGTTCCGTCGCCAGGTATGTAAATATCCGCACCATCAAAACCATCGAGTAAATCGTTTCCACTATTTCCGATCAGGACGTCTCGACCTGGGAAAGTAAGAGTTACGCCAGCTGGCCCAACAATATCGCCGGCAACTCCATCGGCGCCTTCGCCACCTTCAACCCAGTCATCTCCTTCATCACCAGAGAGAACGTCATTGTCGGTACTTCCGTAAACCCAGTCATTTCCTATACCTGCTAAAGCAACCACTGAGAACGTTCCGCCAAACAAGAAATCGTTACCACCGTTGCCGTTGTAAGTATCTGTGCCAGATCCACTGATGTAATCGTTACCGTTTCCACCAATTAAAATATTTATACCCGCTGAATCTTCAATGACATCTCGGCCTTCTCCACCTTGAATGAAGTCATCGCCGTCACCGCCGCGTAGCCAGTCATCTCCAGCATCACCATAAATCGAGTCATCTCCAGTGTCAGAAAGGATTTTGTCATTGCCAATCGTTCCGTTCCAAAGAACGTGACCAGCACCGGAATACATCCAAGTGCCATCGCCTAGAACTCTGATGAAAGAAGGGGCTGCAGATGCCATATTTACTGTGTATGTCGGAACCGCAAATGCATCTGTTGTAATGGATGTGACATCAGTATTTCGCATGATGATGTCTGAGAAGAAGTTAGTTTCAACCTGAACCGTTAAGTTCAAGCCAGCAAGGCGACCGAGATAATAGAAACGATCGCTTTCTTGCAGTTTTTCCATTTGCTTCTTAAAGACGTAATCAAAAACATTGCCAAGCATTGTTCCTGCTTGTGTGTTCTTTTCGGCAAGACCACCGATCCACAGATCAATATCGTTTAGACCACTTGTGCCTAACATAAATGTTTCACAAGAATCAGTACTTAAGCCGTGATAAGCCTCGTAGCAATCGACAATACTCTGTGCTGCGGCGCGCTTTTCTGTATATGCAACCGAATTATCGGATGAATCCAAAGAAACTGTAACGGTATCCGTTAAGTCATCTGGTGTTGCTCCATTGCGGAAAGTTATCGAACCTGATGTATTTCCATACGCTGCAATGAAGTTAACAAGAGATTGTGGATGACGAAGATTTTGACCAAACTGAACCCAAGAGGTATATGGCGAAAGACTTGTTATTCCCGTGCTGCTCTTTAGGGAAGTTCTAAAAGCGTTGAGAGATGAAATGCCAGCGTCGCGACCGCGTGCAATATTAAGAGTTGCAAGGTCAAGTGGTAATCCAAGCAAGCTGTTTCGGAGGGCGCCTGTTACGAACTCATCTATTTCATTGCCTGTCTGGTTAGCCATTCCTCGGATAACACTGCCTGCAGCAACATGACCATCGAGTTGGTTACCAATGGGTAATGGAGCACGCGGATTGCTGTAATTGTGAGGTTGATTAAATTCAGTCGGATTTAAGAATGCATACAGAAGTGGTACGGACAGATCACTACCTGCAGAAGATGTGCGATCTACAGTTTCATTGAGTTGTGAGTGACCATAACGATAAACAGCGTGTGCGAATTCACCGGTAATATCTGGGCGAATAGTTGGGTCATAAGCAGCAAATGGCTTAATGAGCGGCTGAACTTTTCTTGAAAATTCGCCGAAAACAAGGTGTTGATATTCCATTTCAGTAATCAACTTAGACGCATGGAATAAACGTTCGCCATTCCATTCAGGATTTGGACTGTTCGTTGTAATCGATGACACGCGCCATGCGCTCTTAAAATCGGCGAGGGCTGTTGCACTTAGACCTGTTGTTCCTGTCGTGGCATCGTTAATAACACCCTGTAAATATGACCACAAGCGGTTATGTTCTGCGTGAAAAACAGTATGGATAGCAGTTAAGCCAATATTTTCATTTCCACGACCATCACCTGTGATGAAGTGTGCATCCAATAATTCATTGTCATAAAATGTTGGGCCAGCATAATTATTAATGTCCGTATCGGTATCTGCCGTATTACCTGAGGTTGGCTTAGCAGTATGGGCAATATCGTCAAGAAATGCGTGACCAGTGCCTAAACCGGAAGCAACTGGAGCGGCTGGATTTCCAACTCTGACCGTCGCGGTAGTTCCGCCAACAACAAAATCTGTTACAACTTGTGGGAATCCAGAAGAACGCAAGAAGCGACCGTATTCATCTGTGAGCAATAGTGGAACGTTGTGAATATCCATATCAACTAATGCAATTCCAAGTTTATTTGCCGCCTGGCGCTTTACTTCACTCCAGTTTGCAATATTTCCCGCAATATCGCCATCAAGTAACTTTCCAGTTGCAATAGGTGGATTAGCTGTTGTACATAGTGTCGTTGAATTAATTGTTGTTGAGGTTTCTAATCCACGACAGAAGTATTCACGGAGAAAAACTTGGTGCGATGGATGCGAAGTGTACGTTTGGTTCTGATCAATCCATGGAGTTGTTGTATTTGTTCCAGCTGTTGCAGGATCCGAACCTAAGGCAGTTCGTCCCATAGAAATCTCAGTAATACAACCGCGATTAGTTAGATTTACGCACGCGTTATATAGCGGATCGCTTTGCGCTAAAGGGATTTTTACTGCTTCAGTAGATGATTTTCCAACCAGGTCTAGACCATGGTCAAAGAATTGGCCAAAGAGAGCGAACATTCCGTTATATGGAGCGGCAACTCCATTGGTTGCATGGTTGCGAATAAAGAGTGAAACATTATCTGTCGTCGATGGCACGCAAGCATTAGGACCGCTGACTGCACAGCTGGCCGCTGCGCGTGCAGCAGGGTTTGCTACTGATTGATCAGAAATAAGATTGCTGATTACGCGCGGCGCTGCATCGGAAACATTTCCTGTGCGAGTTGCATATCCACTTCTAAATACAGGTCCAAGGATGCGTGGAAACGCCATGTCGGCGGCACCCCAAGCAGACTTACCTAGAGTTGTTGGTGTGATGTAGCCAAAACCCATCCAGGAAGAAAAACCGTTACCAGTGAGGTTGTTGTTGCGGCCATCAACTTGGCGTAGACCCTCAGGAAGTAGCGGGCTTAATACTCGAGTTGTTGTATTTGCAATTGTGGTCGTCCGTGCGGCACCAGCGCCAGTTTGTCTCATCGGGTCGGCCAAGGCGCGGCCTAAGGCAAGTACGTTAGTGCTCGGAGTTACTGCTGGTGAAACTGCTTCAATCGCACGGTGTGACTCTGCGATGCGGATTTGTTGCAAAATGAACTGTAAATCGCTGACTGTTACTGTGAAATCGGCGCCTCGTGCCACTGCGGATGCGGGTTGCGACTGCGCAACCGTTCCGTAAAAAGCAATGAGAAGGGAAAGAGTGATTGAAATGATTTTTTTAGGCGCACGTGTCATGGACGAAACATTAAAGCAAATACA
>Ga0114976_10003180_pt1 | contig 10288 bp, 7 predicted proteins | sample S_130805_EF_Meta_FD_87319 | JGI IMG/M metagenome (GOLD analysis project Ga0114976, IMG submission 87319) | Freshwater microbial communities from Lake Simoncouche, Canada to study carbon cycling - S_130805_EF_MetaG | ecosystem: Environmental > Aquatic > Freshwater > Lake | place: Lake...
CACGGCGGCGGCGATCTACCGTGTGAGGGAGCGTCGAGCACCATCCGTCCCGGAGTCGCATCATGAGCCGCCGTCCTGCCCGATCGCTGTCGGGATTCGAGCGGTTCGAGTCGCGGGCGATGCTCGCGGCGGTGCCCACGGTGTCGATCGCGGACGCGAGTGTCGCCGAGGGGAACTCGGGCACCAAGACGCTCTCGTTCGTGGTCTCGCTGTCGGCAGCGGCCCTGCAGACCACCACGGTTCGATACCAGACCGGGGACGGCACCGCGACGGTGGCCGATGCCGACTACGACGCGAAGTCGGGCATGCTGTCGTTCCGGCCCGGCCAGCGGACGGCCACGGTCGCCGTGACGATTCGCGGCGATCGCTCCGTCGAGGCCGACGAGACGTTTCGGGTGGTCCTCGACACCCCGGTGAACGCCACGCTCGGGAGGGCCACGGCCACCGGGGTCATCCTCGATGACGACGCGGCCCCGAGGACGGTCAGCGTGGCAGGCCCGGGCGCGGTGGTGACGGAGGGCTCGACTGCCACGTTCACCTTCAGCCTCTCGCGGGCGGCCCTCCAGCCGGTCTCCGTGACCTACGCCACGAGCAACCTCTCGGCCTTCGCGGGCACCGACTACGTGGCCGCCAGCGGCTCGCTCAGCTTCGCTGCCGGCGAGACGTCGAAGACGGTCGTCGTCTCGACGCTCACTGATGCCGTGGCGGAGAGTGACGAGGCCTTCCAGATGCGGGTGGTGTCGGTGTCGGGGGCCAGCGTGGGGAGTCCGTCGGCGGCGACGGCCACCATCAAGGACGTGCCGCCGGTCACGCCGCCGCCGCCGACGTCCGGGTCGTGGACGATCCTCGTCTACATGACCGGCGAAAACCTCAACACCTACGCCCGGGACGACATCAACGAGATGGAGAAGGCGCTGGGCACCCTCCCCGGGAGCGTGAAGATCGTCGTCTCCTGGGATCAGCCCAAGTCGTCGGTCGGCTCGGCCTACGCCACCGGTGGCGGCACTCAGCCTGCCTGGCGGACGTATGGCCGCTCGATCCTCAAGGCCGATGCCAGCACCACGACGATCGCATCGACCTTCGACCTCTCGTTCGGCGAGCGGAACACCGGCGATCCGGCGACACTCGTGGACTTCGTGAAGTGGGGCGTGCAGCAGGCGCCGGCCCAGCACTATCTCCTGCAGATGTGGGGCCACGGCGGCGGCACCGACGGCAGTCAGTTCGACAGCGAGTCGGGCAGCGACGCCCTGACGATCGCTGAGATGGCCTCGGCGCTCGCCGCCACCGGCATGCCCGCGATCGACCTCGTGTCGTACGACAACTGCCTGATGGCGATGGCCGAGGTGGGCGTGGCGATCGCCCCGAAGGTGGCCGGCGTGTTCGTGGCCTCGGAGGAGGTCATCAACGGCACCGGGCAGGACTACACCACCGCCTATGCCGCCCTCCGCACGGCCGATCCGGCCGCGGTGACGGCGGCGCAGATCGCTGCCGGCATGGTGGCGAGTTACCAGACCCAGTATCAAGGCGACTCGGGAAAGTGCGACACGTTTTCCACCGCCGTCGCCTCGGGCTACGCCGGTCTGGCAGCGGCGCTCAAGCAGTTCGTCGATGCCTCCGCCACGCTCACGTCGGCGAATCGGACCACGCTCGTGTCGGCCGCCAACGCCAGCGTGACCTACGACACCACCCCGTTCCGCGATCTCGGCAGCTTCATGACGCGGGTGGCCGCGGCGACCAGCCTGCCCCAGGCGCTCCGCACGGCCGCGACGACCGTCACGACGGCGATTGGCGGAGTGATCCTCGGCAAGACGGCCGACCAGCGTTCGAGCTCCGGGATCGCGGTCTATCTGCCGACGACGTCCACCGACGCCTACCTTTCGTCCTACGCCACCGATGCCGCCGAGTTCTGCCGCCAGACCAGCTGGAACACGTTCGCGAAGTGGCTCGCCACCGGCACACGGTCGGTCTCGGTGGCGCCGACGGCGGCCGCCGTGACCCGCCCGGCTCCCGGACGGGCCGACGTGCGGGGCAGCGGCAACCCGGCGGCGGTCGATGCCGCGTGGGCGTCGTTCGCGACCTCCTGGGACGCATCCCCTTCCCAGGCAGGCGGGTCCCGACGCCGGGCTTCGGTCTGACGACTCGCGAAGTCACGAAACGAGCTGCCGCATGTCGATGCGATCCCGACTCTGCCTCGGAATGATGCTGCTCGTCGCCGCGGGGCTGGCGAGCCAGCGAGAAGCGGCCGCCGTCGCGCCCTTCTCGCTGACCACCGGGTCCTCCACGCAGTCGTTCGACGGTATGACCAACGTCGCCACTTCGGCGCTTCCGTCGGGCTGGGTGTTTGCCTCCGGCACCGCCCCCACGTGGACGAGCGGCACGCTCGCCACCACGACGCAACTTGCGGGCACCGTCGGCAGCGGCACGCTCACAACCACGAGCGCCGGGGGCGCCTATCTGTTCGTGAACGGCACGGCGGCATCGGGCAGTGACAAGGCGATCGGGTTCCTCACCAGCGGCGGCTTCGCCGGGCCGCGATCCATCCTCTTCGGGCTCACGAACGACACCGGCGGCGTCATCTCGGGCTTGGACGTCGGCTGGACCTACGAAAAATACCGCAACGGCACCCGGGCGTTCGACTGGAAGTTCTATGGCTCGACCGACGGCGCCACGTGGACGAGCCTGCCAGGCGGCGACAAGGCGTATCCGGCCGACGCCAACAACAACCCGATCGCGATCGCGTCGAGCACCGTGAGCCCGTTCCGGATTTCGAGCCTCGCGGTCACGCCGGGATCGGCGTATTACCTCCGCTGGGACTACGCCGGCGTGGGTGGCAGCACCAACGGTCAGGCCCTGGGCCTCGACGCCTTCTCGCTCGTCGTGGCGGGCACATCGCCCCCCGTGACGGGAACGTATTGGGCTCCGACTCCCGGAGCGGGCATCGGCGGATCGGGCACCTGGACGGCGAACGGGGCGACGTTCGCGACCACGGTGGCAGGCACGGCGCTCGGGACACTTGCGGCCACGGGCACCGCCGTATTCGCGGGCACGGCCGGCGTCGTGACCGTGAGTGGCAGCGTGGCCGCTAGCGGTCTCTCGTTCGCGACGGACGGCTACATCGTCACCGGAGGCACCATCCGACTCCCGACATCCTCGAGCGTCGCCGCGGCCGGTGGCGTGAACGTCGAGGTCGCCTCGCCCCTGCTCCGTGACGCGGGCGGGATCACCACGTTCGACTCCGGCACGTCGGCATCGATCCTTGTCTCGGCCGCGATCGCCGGGGGCTCGGGCCTGGTCAAGACGGGCGTGGGAGACCTCGTGCTCTCGGCCAGCAACACGTTCTCCGGGACCACGGCCGTGACCGCGGGCTGGCTCCGGCTCGGTGCCGGGGGCAGCACGGGCTCCGTGGCCGGTCCCGTCACTCTCGCCACCGCCGACACGGCCGTCGTCATCGATCGCGTCGACGACCTGGCCGTGGCCACCGTGATCTCCGGCAGCGGAGGCCTCTTCAAGGAAGGAGGCAACACCGTCACGCTCACCGGTGCGAACTCCTACCTCGGCGGCACGACGCTGTTTGCCGGCACGCTGGTGGTGGGAGATGGGGGCACCTCGGGCTCGATCGCCCCGGGCGGCCCGCTCGATCTGGCAGCCGGGACGGCGCTCGTCTTCGATCGCAGCGACGACGTCTCGTTCCGCGGCACCGTGGCCGGCGACGGCACGCTCACGCAGCGCGGCTCCGGCCGCCTCGTGCTCGCGCAGTCGGGCACGATCGGCCCCTCGTTCACGCTTCGCGCGGAGGCGGGCGTGGTCGCCCTCGACCGCGGCGGCAGCGCGATCACCGGCATGCTCGGCCAGGGCAACACGGTGGAACTCGCCGGCGGCACGCTCGAACTCTCCGGCTCGACCGGCGCCGCCACGCGGCTCACCGGCGCCGCGATCGTGGTGGACGGCACCGGGACGCTCGCGATCCGCCGCACCGGGTCCCCGGGCGACCACGTGACCAGCGGGTTCGACTGCCCGATCACGATCACCGGCTCCAGCACGCTCGCCTTCGACGACCGCGGTAACTTCGTCGGCCCCACGCTGCCCCCGGTGCGCTACCGTGGCACCCTCACCTCCACCGGCACGATCAGCCTCGATGGCCATGCGACCGTGTCGGTCACCAACTCCGCCGGCGGCACCGCCGAGGTGATCCTGGCGGGTTCGCTCGTCGCCCCGGCCGGTGCCGGACTCACGAAGATCGGCGATCAGATGCTCACGCTCGCCTGCAGCGGGAGCCTTTCGGGGCCGACACGGGTCGCGGAGGGCACGCTGCGGATCGCCGCCCCCGCCCTGCTGGCATCGAGCACCACCACGGTGGCGGCCGGCGCGACCTTGATGCTGGCACCCGGCACGGCGGTTTCCGTGCCCGGGTTATCCCTGGCCGCGACGGGCCTCGTGGATGTCACCTCGGGAGCACTCACCATCGGCGCTGGCGTCACCCCGGCCGCCCTCGTGGCCCGGATTCTCGAGGGCCGGGGCGACGGCTCCTGGAACGGCACGAGCGGGATCACGTCGAGCGTGGCGGCCGCCAGCGGCGGCGAGCGGACGGTGGGCTGGCTCGACAACGGCGACGGCTCGATGACGGCGGCGTTCGCGGCGGCCGGCGACACCAACCTCGACTGGCAGGTGGACATCCTCGACGCCTCCAACTTCCTCGCCGGTGGCAAGTTCGACACCGGCAGCCCGGCCTCGTGGAACGAGGGCGACTTCACCTACGACGGCCTGGTGGACATCCTCGACGCGGCGAGCTTCCTCTCCAATGGCCTGTTCGACGCCGGTTCCTACAACGGCGCCCCGGCGGCCGGCGCCGTCGTCGCCGTGCCCGAGCCGGCGCTGCCGGCGGGCGGCGTCGCCATCGCGGGGCTCGTCTCGGCGAGGTGCTGGAGGAGGATGCGCCGCACCTCTGCGATCGTCCGCGGGTGATGATGCACCTTGGTGTGCGTCGCGGGGACGAAGATCTCGCTCACGGCCCCCTCGGTGTGAGCGCTCTCGACCGACACCACGCAGTCGTCGCGGACGCCGACGAACCACGAGTGGCCGTCGCCGACAACGCTGTGCATCGTCACCCAGCACGGGGGCCGGAGCCGGCTGATCGACTCGAGCATCAGCGAGTCGGGCTGCAGCAGATCGACGCTGGTGGGCGTCGAGCGCTCGTATTCGGGCTGGAACTTGCCCGGGTTGAGCCGCACCGCCTCGTCGTGGATCAGCTTCGACTCCGGGGGCGTCCGCACGGAGAGCGAGGCAAGCCGTCCGAGCCCGAGCGACGCGATCACCGACCCCTGGTGCGGTGTCGCGATGCACACGATCCGGTTCACGAACGGCAGCGGCTTGAAGAAGTAGGCCCGGGCCACCTGGCGGCGGAGTTCGGGCCGCAGCCGAATCTGGTCGAACGGCACCTTCGCCACCGCCTGCCAGACGCGGTCGCCGGGATCGACCACCTGCAGCTTCGCGTGCAGCCCGCCCATGCTGTGGCCGACGAGCACGAGGTTGCGCATCGCCGGATCCGTCCCCTGGGGATCGCACTGCCGCACGGCCGCCGTGAGCTGTTCGCGGAGTTCGGCCGACGACTGGAGGAACGCCGCCCCCGTGGGATAGTGGAACACCCAGGGTTCGAACCGCCGGTGAAACTCCGGCCAGGCCCGCAGTTCGTTGATCATGTCGAACCACGTGCCCTCGTCGCTCGCGAGGCCGTGGATGAACACCACCGGGATCCTGCCAGGCTGGTGCGGCTCGAGCATCTCGAGGTGGGGACGCGTGCTGCCGTCGCCGAAGGGCTGGAGAAAGCCCGCGATGCTCGACCGCTGCGTGCCGTCGAGCACGTCGAGGAGTGGCGCCGACAGGTCGGCCGCGAGATGCGGCCGGGTGGAGCCGATGCGCACGGCGGCGATCTCGACCGGGTTGGCGAGGTCGAGCACCGCCGGGGCGTGATCGCGGGCCGCCGGACCGGCGAACTTCTGCAGGAAGTTTTCATTGCCGGGCACCTCGAACCGTAGCACGGCGGTGGCCGCCAGCGACTGCCGCGGCGCCGCGAAGCCCCGGGGCTGCTCCACCGTCGAGCCGTTGGCCACGCGGACCACGACCGGCAGCCCGAAGCCGTCGCGGAGATGGCGCCGGGTGAGCCGCTTGTCGTCGGGCTGGCCCTGTGGCTCGATCGACGCGATGCACGCCGGATCGACGGCGAGCGCCTGCGGACGGAAGGGCACGAGCACCGGCCGGCCGCGCGGCCCGACCCACAGCCCGCCGTTGCCCAGCCGCTGGTGACGCCGCGCGGCCTCGAGCAACCCGGCGAGCGCATCGGCATAGGCGTCGGCGGCATCGATCAGCAGGTCGCGGTCTTCCGGGAGCGTCCAGGCGGCATTCCAAGCCTCCTCGCAGGCCACGTAGTAGCCGTCCACCGCGTGGCGATCGCAGTTCTTCAGCATCTCGCATGAGGCGGCGAGATGCTCGCGGGCGAGCCTCAGGTGACGCTGAGCAGCCTCCCTGGTCGCCTGGGCGGTCGGCGCCGCAGCCGCGGGCCCGCGGGGCATGGCCGCGGTCGCGCGGAGGCCCCAGGCCAGCACGATGACCGCCCCGGCCAGCGCGACCCTGGTCCGTCCCGTCTGCATGGCATCCCCCAACGCTGCGACTGCCGGCGTTATCGTCCACGGCGACCTGCGGGCAGCCGTTTTTGCGGCACAACCGGCACACCTTTCGCCATCGGGTCCAGGGTCCGGCCGCCAGTCCTCGGAGCGGCGGCCGCACGCCGCCAAAAACCCCGGCGGCGGCAGACAACTCCACGTCCCTTGTGTAAACTCCGCCTCAGTGGTCGAGAACCCTGCGTCGAGCCCGCCATCGACGGGAGACTTCCGTGGTGCCGCCGATCAACCGCCGGATGTCGGCGTTTACGCTCGTTGAACTGCTTGTGGTGATTGCGATCATCGCCACGCTCATCGGCCTGCTCTTGCCCGCGGTGCAGACCGCCCGCGAGGCGGCCCGGCGAATCAGCTGCCAAAACAACCTCAAGCAGCTCGGCATCGCCGCACACGGGCACGCCAGCGCCCGCAAGGCATTTCCCCTCGGGCTCGAACTCCGCGACGGATCGACGACCGCCAAGGCCACGTTCTTCATCCGCCTGCTCCCCTACCTGGAGGAGACCGCGCTGTCGCAGGCCTGGGACCTCGTCGATTCGTCGAAGAACGCCGATCCATCCGCCGCAGTGTCACGAGCGGCTGCCATGGTCAAGGGGCTCGTCTGCCCGTCCGACCAGTTCACCGAGAACCCATTCGACTTGCCCGCGACCGGAGCCTCGTTCAGCCCGCCGCAGACGGCGTCCGGCAACCCCTACGCCGGCAAGTATTCCGGCAGCAGTTACGCCGGCAACTACGGTGTGGGTGCCTACTACACGAGCTTCTCGGCGTTCCCGGTGATCCCCAATGGCATGCTCTTCATGACGGGGCCGGGCAAGGAACTGAAAACGTCGTCATCCGGCGGCCAGCTGCACACCATGTCAGCCGATCACCAAAACCTGCCCGCCGTGAAGCCATCGCAGGTTTCCGACGGCACCAGCAAGACGCTGCTGATCGGGGAGAAGTATCACCGGGATCACGACTTCGATTCGTGGACCTCGGCGAACAGCGGCCTGAAGATGCATCAGTTTTCGGTCTGGGCGTGGGCCGGCGGCCGCAAGGGGTCGGCCATGCTGTTCGCCTCATCGGCGGTGCCGATCAACAGCACCATCCGCACGCTGGCGCCCGCGAGCCCGACGTCACCGAGCATCACGGTTCAGGACAGCCGGATGAACGCCTGGGGGAGTGGCCATCCCGGCGGCGCCGGATTCGTGTTCGCCGACGGTTCGACCCGATTCCTCGCCGATTCGATCGAGCTGCTCACCCTGGCGTCGATCTCCACGAGAAACGGCGGCGAATCCACCGCCTCACCCGACTGATTCACCCGCCTCCCGCGCTCCGTGTCCGGCGATGACGCTTCACCCCACCTTTTGTCGCTGCCTCGGCCTGGCGGCGATGTCGTTCGTCTCGTTCGCGGGCTGCGGTGAATCGATCCAGTTCGCGCCGGTACGCGGCCAGGTGCTCGTCCGAGGTGAGCCTGCCCGGGCGGTGCGCGTGGAGTTTCATCCGGACTCCGTGGACGGCACTCGCGGCCCCTCGTCGAGCGGCGAGACCGACGCCGAAGGCCGGTTTGCCCTGGCCTATGCGACCCCGTCGGCAACCGGGCAGGGGGCGGCGGTCGGCAGGCACCGGGTCGTGCTCCGCGACCTCGCCCTCGCGGCCTCCGAAACGGGGCTCGGGGTCGCCGTGCGATTCGGACCGGACTATGCCAACCTGCTCACAACCCCGCTGCGGGCCGACGTCAAGGCACTCGAGAAAGCCGCTGGCGAAGCCGTCGGCAACGACCTGGTGATCGAAGTCCCCTCGAACAAGGTGCGAACGCCATGAGCTCGACCGCTGCCGCCCACCGCCGTGGCTTCACGCTGGTGGAGCTCCTCGTGGTGATCGCGATCATCGCCACGCTGATCGGGCTCCTGCTGCCGGCCGTGCAGTCTGCCCGGGAGGCGGCGCGGCGGACGACGTGCGGCAACAACCTGCGGCAGCTCGGGCTCGCCTTCCTGGCCTACCACGATGCCCGCTCGATGTACCCGCCGGGCTTGAACGTGCCCGACCTCCTGCCGTCGAGCCCGCCGGTCACACTGAAGCTCACCGGCACCGCGCCCCCGATCCCCGGTCAGTTCGGGAACTTGTTCATCTTTTCGTTGCCCTTCGCGGAGCATTCGACGCTGTTCAACCAACTCGACCTGCGGACCTCGTCGGTGAGCAACGCCACCTCCGACTCGATCAATGCCCCCGGGGCCAAGCCCGTGTCGTACCTGGTCTGCCCTTCGGATTTCGTCCCCACCAACCCGATCACGTACCAGTCGAGCTTCTTTTCGGTCAACAGTTATGTCGGCAACGCCGGGGAGAATCACTGGGATTGGCTCAACGAGTCGCTCAATGCGACGCAGTGGTTCAACGGCATGTTCCAGATCAACCAGCGGCGAACGAGGAAGCACGTCAGCGACGGCCACTCGAAGACGATCATCGCGGGAGAGCGATACTCGAAAGACGACAACTTCGTCCAGGCTGCGGGCATGGCCTGCCTCGATCTTCCGAGTTGCCGGGGTTGGGCCTGGAACAACTCGCGGTCGGGTCTCGATCTTTTCGGCGGCTCCCGCGTTCCGGCGAACTGGACGATCCCCGCCAGCGGCCGCGGCAACGTGACCTTCAATCGCCTGCGCGTGCACGCCTTTGGGAGCGGCCACGGCGACATCTCCGGCTTCGTGATGGCCGACGGCAGCGTCCAGTTCCTCAAGCTCGACGGATCAGACACCGACTCCCTGACCCTGTTCCGCCGGCTGACGAACCCCGCTGACGGCCAGGTGGTAACGCTGCCATGAGAAACGGGCTCGGGCTGCGTGCGCGCTGGCCGGTCGCCGCGATCGCGGCCGCAGCAGCGATCGTGATCGCGGGCGGCTGCGGCCGGAGGCCGCCGCCGATGGTGGTCGCCGAGGGATCCGTCACGCTCGACGGCCGACCGCTTCCCAAAGTGCGGCTGGAGTTCGTGCCCACGTTCACCGGCTTCGGCGGCGAGCTACTCGCGACGGCCGAGGCGGGCGATGACGCCAGATTCCGCGTGATGAACGGGATTGGGGCTGGGCTGTGCGCCGGAACCTACAAGGTGACGGTGCACGAACTTCCACCGCCGGCCGACATGCAGGAGTATCGGGCCGACACGCCTGCCCGACAGAAGGCGTACTACGCCGGATTGGTCAATCGGCCGATTCCGGAGCGCTACGGATCGCTCGCGACGACGCCGCTGGCGGTGGAGATCGTCCCGGGGACAACCGATTATCCGGTGGCGCTCGATCGCTGACATTCCGTGCCGGGCACGAGTCACGTCCGCTCCGCGGCATGCTCTTCGGCGACCAGTTCGAGGTCGCTGGCCAGATACTTCACGGCGGCGGACGGCGCGAGGTTGAAGTACACGCGGCCCTGGGTCGCCCACCGGTCGCCGTCGTGGATGAACTCGGCCGTGGCGGCACGGATCCGGGAGACCGCCTCGACCTCCTCCATGCCGCCCCCCTCCACCGCCTCGAAGCTCACTTCGATGGCAACGAGGGCCTTGAGCCGGCGGGTCTTCCGGTCGCGGGCGTAGAGCACATCGTCGTCGAACTCGACGTCCACCCACCGCAGCCCCCGGGGCTTGCCGGTGGCCGCGG
>Ga0114976_10003190_pt1 | contig 10268 bp, 9 predicted proteins | sample S_130805_EF_Meta_FD_87319 | JGI IMG/M metagenome (GOLD analysis project Ga0114976, IMG submission 87319) | Freshwater microbial communities from Lake Simoncouche, Canada to study carbon cycling - S_130805_EF_MetaG | ecosystem: Environmental > Aquatic > Freshwater > Lake | place: Lake...
TTGGATTTGTTGGATCATTCTTATAAGACTGAACAAGTATTTCAAAATTTTGTAATTGTTTTTGCCAGTGTATTAATGAAGATTGATCAACATCTCTACCAGCAAGGGGATTGCTAAATTTTTTTCCTACAAGCCAGTCAAGTGGGTGTTCGCTATATGATTGTGGAGAACCATTAAACCCTATTCTTCTTCCAGCAAGACCTAGGAAATCACCAGATTCTAATGCCTGTAATATAGCAAGTTGATCAGCACTTGGTATCTCTCCAGGAAGACCCAAAGATGTTTTTCTTCTTAGTGTCATTGGATCTGAAGATGGTTGGAAGAATGACATTAATTGCTTAAGTTTTTCTGGGTCTTGTCTAATTTTTGTAGTACTTTCTTGCCAAGAACGTACTAAGTCTAATAATTCTGGTGAATATGATTGATCAGCATAATTATTTATTCTACCGCCTTTTTGAAATAAAGGAACTTCACGACCATTAATATTTTTTGTAGCTCCTGGCATTACAGAATGAAGCATAAGCATTCTTGATTTAATGTCACTACCATATCCAGTGATTGGCATTTTTATACCACCTGGAAGAACTACTTCACCTTCATTTCCATATTGTGTTTGACCTTGGAATAAATCAGACACTGGAATACCATTAATACCATTACCTTTACCAGTCCATAAATCAAGAAGGTATGGGAATATTTCTCCAGATTCCGTTTTTCTTGCACGAGATTCCGCACTGCGTTTGTTTTTTGGCTTTTCAAACATTGTCATAAATCGTTTGTAAAACTCTGCTTCTTGAACTGTGCTAAATGATGTAAATCTTGTTGTCTCGTGACTAAATGGGGCGTTACTATATCCTAATCTAATAGAACTTTCTTTTCCTTCTTGTGCTCTTAAAATATCATCCATAATAGTTCCAGCGACTGGAGACATATTTCCACCCTTGCGGTCAAACTGCATTGCTCGCATAAGGTGTTGATTATCTTGTGGAACCATTGATTGATTAAATATATCTGCAAAGAATCCTGGATACTGTTCACCAAGTGGCTGAATGCCACCACGTTTTGTCGGATTATTAAATGGTCTAAGACCAGTCATCATTGGAGAAATCCAAGACTTTAATGCAAGTTGTAAATCTTCTGGAGTAAATTTACCGTGACCAAAAAATGAATTACTAGCATAACCATTTATTCTTCCTCCAGATTGGAAACGAGGTGCTTTGTTAAAGTTAATATCATCAAGCAAACCTGAGTGTTTAGATGCTGCTTTTTTATTTACAACATATTCTCCTGGCTCCAACATTGCTGGAACTTTGTCACCATCACCACTTCCTGGAACCCAAGCCTGACCACCAGTTTGGAATTTAGCTACTGGCGGTTTTCCAGTAGTTGTCTGTGAAGCAACTTGAGTATTAACAAAGTTAGGGTTAAGGGTAATAGCTTCTGAAAGATGTTTTTTGTAAACAGCTAATACAGAGTTTAACTGCTCAACACTTGTTTTTTGAAGATTAAAAGCCTGTGACAATGCATCTGTTGATTTCTGTGCCATAATTTGTGTATCATCAAGCATCTTAAATTTTTCAACAGGTATGCCAGACATTCTTCGACCAAGATTAACAATGCTCATAGCACCCTTAGTAATATAGCCTAAGAAGTTAGAGAATACACCAGCAATCATAATAATTGGACCAGCAATTACAGCAAGACCAGCAGCAACTTTTATAAAAGATTTAATAGGTGCTGGAAGTTTGTCAAAGAATTTAATTACTTTTCCAATCTTAGAGCTTACATTTTCAATAATAGGTGTAATAGCAGTAGTGATAGAACCACCAATATCAATAAATTGTGCCTTAATAGACTCTGTTGCTCTTTGAAATCTTTTGGCACCACTATTCATAAGCGTGTCCATTTCCATATATGAATTAGCAGCAAGATCTTTTTGAGACTTACCCATCAAATCCATAACTTGCATTGTCTGTGAACTTGAAGCATTTAGGTTATCAAATAATGCTGAAATTCTAGCAAACTGATACTTACCAAAAACATTTTCAATAACTTGTGCTTTACCAAAATCATCAAGTAGCTGTAGTTGTTTTTGAAATTCAATAATTGTTGGCATAAGTTGTCCACGATTTGCCTGAACAATTTTATTTATATCTATGCCATATTGAGCAGCAGTTTCCGAAGCTTTTTTAGTTGGATTAATAAGAGATGCCATACCAGATTTAACAGCATTAGCACCTTCGGCTGCGGAAATACCACCTTCTTTAAGAGCAACCATGAGAAGTGAAAGGTCTTTAACATCTCCACCAAGTGCTTTAACCACTGGACCAGCTTTTGGAATAGCAGTAGTAAGATCTGCAAGAGAAAGAGATGTTTGGTTTTCTACTGCGTTAAGGAAGTCAACAGAGTGTGATAGTTCATCTGTGCTAATCTTAAAAGCATTTTGCAAAGATAGCGTAGTTTTCATTGCATCTTGACTTGAAACATCACCAAGTGTTGCAAGACGAGTAGTTTCTCTAAGAGAGTTTAATAGTTTTTGACCCTCAAGACCTGTTGCTGCAAGATCAGCAGCTAGGGATGCGGTATCTTTTACAGCAATACCCATTGTTTTTGAAAACTCAATACCGAGTTGTTTAACATTTTCTGTCATCTTAATTGTTTCAGCATCACCAGATGACATAAGACCAGAACCATAAACCTTTTGGAACCTAGTTAATTCAACATTAACATCACGGAAAGCTTTCATCATTTGTTGTGCAAAACCAGCAATAGGAACAGTAAGACCTACAGTAATCTGTCTACCAGCCCACTGTGTATTCTTACCAAAGTTAATAAGTTTTGTTGCACCGTCCTGAACAATAGTATTAAAAATATCAAATTGTTTTCTTGATACAGCAAGTTTTGTATTTAAATCATTTAGATTAATATTTGTTGGGGTAATCATCATACCCATTTGCTTGCCATTCTTTTCACCAAGAACAGCAAGTTGTGACATTTCACGAGCAACTTCACGAACTGCTAGTTTATGTGTATTAGATGCTTTACTAAAAGCACCAATTCCTTCTTTTGCATATTGCTTTAAACTAAGCTCTTGTTTTTCAAGGGATTTACCAAATTGTCCAACAGAATCAGATAGTTCAATTACTTTGGCATTCCATCCACCCATCTTGCCAATATCACTAGCAAGAGAATCTCCAAGACTCATCTTAAGACTAGATGCTTGTTTGTCAAAATTTTGAAGTGTTTGATTTAATAAATTAGCTTGCGTTGATAGCAAACGCATTTGATTAATGACTGGACCAAAGTCAGCATTATATTTAAAATAAGCATCAATACCAGTCATTACAAATCATAACCTATCATACTATATCCAAGACCTTCATCTTCACTAATACCAAAAGTAATGGCATTTGCTTGTTCTATATTGCCAGATACTCTTGCTGCTGCTCTTCCAACTACATCTTCTAATGTAGGCAAAGATGAGTCTTGTGTTTGCTGTGAATCAGATAAATCTATACCCTGAATGGCAGCAAGAAATTTGTTGTGACGATTTTCTTTGTCGTGCATAGCCCCTAGTGTAGCAATAAGCTCTGACATTGACAAACTAGTCTCTAATTCATCATAGTCTTTCCAGTGACCTAATAGGAAGACTTCCGCTTCCAAGGCAGCTAAGTCTAGCTCGTTCCAGCCAGTTCCTGAGCTGCCATTAACAGGTTTGGGTCGTTAAGCTTAATGTCTGCAGCAACCTCCAATATTTTATACATAGTCTGGAGATCTAAAACTTCTTCAAGCTTTTCGATATCCGAAAGTTCTGGGGCAAATTGCTTCATAGCAATCGATGTACATTCAATAAGTACTTCCAAGAAATCGTCTTCATTTTCTTTTGTTTCGATTTCTTTCCATTTTTTCATTACTTCTCTTAAAGTCTTTAGATTAAGCGGTTTGATGGTAATTGGAGTACCATCCTGTAATTCAATCTCTAAAGATTCATATATTTTTGTAGCCATTTTTCTCCTAATGTCCTCTTTTATATTATAGCCTAATTTTGTTTATATATAGCAATGTGGTGGGTATTTCTACCCACCACATTACATTAAGTTATTTAGTTTTAATTAAACGTAAACACGGTCAATGATTTTTCCGTAAAGAGCGTTTGAACCAGTGCCTGATGTTAGATTATTCAATTGAATATTCTTTTGACTATTTGAAGCCAAAAGACGGAATGTTACAGGGAAAACTGTAGCTTCATTTCTCTTGATAGCAACCGAAGCAGATTCCATAGAAACTGCACGATAACCAAGATAAATTCTTTCTGATTTACTTCCACCGTTTACTCCTCCTGTTACAACTTCTGGTCCAGGACCAACAACTAGGATTGAACGCTCCAAAGGAGTTAGACCTAGAGCACCACCATTAATTTCGAACTTCTGAAGAGTACCTTTAGAAGTAGCGATATTTGAAGCTGTTGAGTTGTAATCTGAATCTTGTGATCCAATCACAGTGAAAAGATTTTCAAGTGTAGCTTCTGTGAAAGTTGTTTTAATCATAGCTTTCTGACCTTGCTTGTAAATTTTAGCAACATCTAGAAGTTGATCAACCTGAACTTCACCGTAATCTGGTGAGAAGTCGAAAGTAACACCTTCAGATGTGTAACCAACGTGTCTAAATTTTGTATTATCAACAACACTGTCATTTTGGTAAGAACCAGCTGTATTTGCAGCATAGTTAGCGTGAATGTCTGTTTCTGTACGTTCTACGCCAGTAGCACTACCAACGTAAACTACACCAGCACCAACAATAATATTTTTTGAACTATTTGACATATTTTTTTTGCACCTCCTTGCATTTTTGAATTAGCTTTGGGGGCTTCCTCTCTAATATAATACCATATTTTTTATACTCTTGTGTACTCGTAAGTTAAATAAAGAGTAGATATGTATAAGCCAGATTCAAGACTAACTGGTGCTTTTTCATTTAAAGAATAGTTATCTTGACGAACTTTAATACATTTAAATTTAATTTCTGAGTCATTAAGATGTGCATTCATTGCTTGAGCAGATATATCAAATTGACTTAAAACATCATAAATAAAGTTTTTAATGGGGTATAATTCATTCCAGGGAGCAACAATAGACAATGTTGCTTCTTCTCTAATTAATGGAAAGGTTTTAGTATCAATTCCAGTATAAAGATAATCATATAAAATATATGGTGTTTTATCGGTTACAGCGTTAGCGTCATTAACCGCAAAAATAGGGGGTGTAATTGTATACTGATCTACATTCCAAACGTTTGTAGGTAGCTTAGAAGACCCAGAAATGGCACCTCTGGCTTTATCCCAAAGATAGTTACCAATCAACATAACTGGTAATTTTGTGTAATTCATATTATTGCTTTGCCCTTCTTGCTATTCTTGTTGCTGATGTCTTTGCCATAGCAGAACCATTAAGTTGTCCATTATTAATTTTAATAAGAGTACTTTCTGATTCTTTAACTAATTCATTATTAATTCTATCATAAAAACCAATATCTGTAAGCACTTGATTTGCATTATTTAACATATATGCGTCAAAGGTTGATTTAAATGATCCTGCCACCCTTGTACCGCCAGGATTTGGCACAAATACTTTTTTTGAAAATACTTCTTCGCCACCAATTTGAAATGCTAAAAAATTTCCTTTTTTGGGTGTAATTGTTACCGATAAACCATCTTCCATAACAAATGCTTTTCTTCTAAATACTTGACCACTTTTTTCTGGCTTTGATGCTTCCGAAAAACTATAATTTATTTTTGAACCAGATATAGTATATTTAAATAATCTAGCATTTTCATTTCCAGTTTCTCCAGTTTCATAAACGTGATGAAATGACATATGATCTCGTCTAGCCAAGTTATCTAAATATGCTCCAAAATGTTTTCCTATTATTTGAAGACCAGCACCTATAATTGAGTTTTTATTATTTGATTTTTCGTGTAATTCTGTTAAAACATCAGCGTGGTATTGTGCAACAGCCAATATTTTTTGTGGCATTTTTCCAGTGTCTACTTTGCCCATTATAGACCTTCAAGTTCTTGTATTTCTTGTCTTTGTAAAATTGTTTCGTATTCTATGATGCTTCCACTAAAGTTTAATATTGGTGTTGATCCACGAGGCTCAAATATTGTAGCTCCTGCTACACCACCCTTACTATTAGCAATATAATCTTCTTTCCAAAGAACTTCATCGTTTGTTCTAATTGCAACAACTCTAGACGCAGAAGATATTGGGTTTGATGTTCTAATTTTAATAAAGTCTTTATTTATAACTATCTGATCTTTAATGTCTATTCCAGCCGAATTGTTTCCTAATTTAGATCCAAGTAGTCCACGAGCAATACAAGAAGCAGTTTCTAATAATGTCCAAGTTTTTGTAACCATTCCATTTGTAGAATTTCTAGTTACTGTTGGGCTATAAATATCTGCCTTCATTGTATACAATGATGCTGCTAGACAAGACATTTAAATCGCCCGCAAATCCCATCGCTTATAAGGTTGAAGCAATGCATCTACATATAAATTTCCTGTGCTATTAAGAATACCATCTTGGAATGTGATGTCAAATGCGTCATTTTTAATAGACTTAAATCCTTTGTTGCGATATACAAAATCAGAACATATTAAATCAACAAATAATTCCATAGTTGCTTGTTTAACTGCATCTGGAACATCTTTCCATCCATATTCACCACGAATATTAAATGAAGTGCCTTGCGTAAAAAATCTTTCTGTGTAAATAGGATTGATGTCTCGCCATTCGGAAATATTTACGCCTTGTTGATATGTTCTTAATCCATAATTACTTTCTGTAATAATCAAAGGTATTGCTAAATCATCAACAGATTCATAAAGTGTACTATCGTAAAGTACAATATCATCAGATATTATCTTGTCGTATGATTCAATTCTTTCACCTAGGTGTAAAAGATCGGTTCCAAGCCCAAGAGTTGGAACTGTTTTATATTCAAAATAAAAATTATCATTTGTTCTTGCATTAATCAATAGCCTTGCTTTTTTCTCAAACTTTTCAATAGTGGATTGGAGCAAAGATGTTGATGTTTCAGTTTGATTTGTAATAGTAATTCCAGCATAGGCAGCAATTTCTTGTGCGGTAGCATATGGTCGGACAAGACTTATATATAAAGTATCCGTGTATGAATCATTTGCTTTAATTCCTTGAATATCAATTCTTAATTGACGATCATATTTTGTTACGTCTGAATTTAACTGAAGATTAAATACGTTATTTTGTATTGTGTTATTCACATCTTCTTGTATATATTCTTTATTTGTTAAATCATATACACTATAGGCTACAGATAAAGTATTAGCTTTAGATTGATAAACAACATTTAAACTAGCACCGTCTGTTCTTAAATATTCTATCACTATCCTACACTATGAAAAGCATTATACTCTTCTAGTGATGCCTCCCTTACACCATACAATGGTTCATTTAAAAGAAACTCTGCTAAATTTTTTTCAACAAATGTATAAGGATATGTTGATTCAAAATTAATTCCCTTTACATATGCACCAATACCAGCGATTGTTGTTAAAAGTATATATTCATCTGAAACTGATATTTGTTGTTCAGTTACTTCAGATTCAACAATTTGTTCTTTTTCTGGCTCTACATAATCTTTAAACCCTAGAGATGAGCCTTCATAATCATCAAAGGTTAAACCCGATTCTTCAATTACCGCAATTACATCTTGTTTTCTTGCATTCTTTGTGTATTCAATTCCAAAGTCATCACAAAACTTCTTAAGCTCTGCAATAGTTTTTGTATTTAACATAATTCCTCCTACTTAAATATTATACACCAAAAATAAACAAGGGTTACATTTCTGTAACCCTTGCTTAAGATTGTTTGAATTAAACCTGCTTGCCGTAGGCAATAGCTGATTTTTCTTCCAACGCAAGACCTAGACGAACATACACTGTATATTCGACAGAATCTTTCTTTGGTACGAAGAACTTGTGCACCGTAACATCTCTCTGGAAACCCCAGATTCTGTTTTGCGGGAACGTAATGTCTACATATCCAGTTGGATACAAAGGAACTTCCTGTACTGGAAGACCAAATACAGAGTAAGTTGCACCTGCTGGACCACCAATTCTTGGAGTTACTCCATCAAGAACACGTTGTGCAGTTTCGAACGGAACAGACTTTGTAGCCTGATTAACTGTGCGAAGCTCTGTCAACAATTCTTGAATGTGTTGGCTGTTCATATAGAACTTAAGATCTTGTCTACGAGCCTTGAATTTACGAGGCAATGCATTGTAAATTGCTTCAAGTGCGTCTAGACTGAACTTAGCTGTGCTTGATGCACCTGATGCCCAGATTCCTGCCATAGCTGCTGAATTAGCTGCTGCTTCGTGACCTGTTGCTGATGTATCAAGTACTTGACGATAAAATCCTGCGATTGTATTATCATAACCACCATTACCTGTTGTTGATGGACGACCATTGATAGCAATGTCCTCAAGATCGTTACCGAACTGAGTTGCCATCAAACGTACAACGTGATCCTCAAGAGCAGAACCTTCAATCGAATCTTCTAGAGACTCTGTTGAAAGTTCGTAATCTAGACGGAACTTTGTTGTTGTAAGATCCAACTTTGTGAAGATTGCACCTTTGTTTGTGTAACCAGCAACATCAGACTGATCAGCCTGAGTAGCCTTAGATACCAAACGTGTACCAACACGAATTTTATCAAGTTCCATAGTATTAGCTGTCATCAAAACCTTACGACCATCTTGTGCAAGCACCATCTGGTCAAAGACGTAATCGATAAATTGTGCAGACTGATTTGGCTGTAAAGTACCACCCTGAGTACCATCTTGGGTACCACCGAATGCATACATATCACCATTTTTGGTACCTTGTGTTACCAATGTACCAGTGTTAGTTGCTTTTTCTAAAATATCACTCATTATTTATTTCACCTACCTTTTCTTTTTTTTATTTTCAGTTTAAGTATTGAGCGGAGCCGAGGAAGCGTCCCCCCCATAGAGATTCTGATTTCTCTATAGTAGTTTCTGAAGAACTATCTAGTTCTCCAGACTTTTTAACAGCAGTATCATTTTCTACTGATTCAAGTCTTCCATTTACTTGAGTCAGAGCCTTTGCGATGTCTGCCAAACCTTTGTTTAACTCTTCATAACGATTTTCTGTTTCTGTTAGTTTTTCTGTAAGAGCTTTTGTAACTTCTGCCAATGTGTTTGCAACATTAGATACAGCTTCAACATTAGCATCTGCATTCTTTACGAGTGCTTCGCCAACAAAACTTTTAATTTCGTTTAGTGTTTTTTCAAGGTCAGTCGCTTCACCTGAATCGGTGGAAGCGTCAACTACATCTGTAGTTTCTTCGACTGTTTCTTCATTAACTTCTACTGCAGCCTCTACTGCAGTTTCTGCTGGCACTTCATCAGTTACCTCTGTAGCAACCTCTTCCGTTTCAACAACTTCGTCAACAATTACTTCTTCTGCTACTTCTGTAGCTTCTGTGTTGTCAGTCATTTCAACACCTCCTTCATTATTTTGGGTGGCAACCGACATATCCTTGTTAATTGCCATATCTACTGAATCATTGTTCAGTAAAATCTCTTCTTCTGATGGGTTAAAGAATTTTTTCATTTTAACCGTCCAGGAGCTTAGTGTACTCATTTTGTGTCCTACAAGTGTTTGTGATGGTTTCCAGGAATCTCCATCTTTTTGATAAACTCTAATAACAACGCCTGGATCTTCTTTAGTACCAGTAATTGAAAAACTAGAATTAGGTACTTTTATTTTACCATTAGTTACCACTCTTGTTATCTTTCCTCTTGCTGTACCGCCCGATGATCCCCATTGAACAAAATCTCCAGTAGAATAAGAACCAGCTTTTGTCATATCTTCTTCTGGTTTTTTCTTTGACTTATAAGGATTTTGTTTAGGGTATCTATTAATAGTTTCATTATTTGTAACTGCACCTGTAGCAGTATCTTTAATTATAGAAATTAAATTATTGATTGCTTTTTCAACATCTGCTTTTTCAAGTTCATCAACCCAACCTACTGCGGTTAAATCATTATTACAACTAACACAAGTATATTTATCATCAGATGATGTGAAAGCAATATCATCTTGCTCACACCAAAATACATTCTGAATATGTGACTTATTAAAAATACCAGTGGCTACATCGCCATCAATAGTTTTTTGAATAGAAAAAATATTAGCAAA
>Ga0114976_10003191_pt1 | contig 10265 bp, 9 predicted proteins | sample S_130805_EF_Meta_FD_87319 | JGI IMG/M metagenome (GOLD analysis project Ga0114976, IMG submission 87319) | Freshwater microbial communities from Lake Simoncouche, Canada to study carbon cycling - S_130805_EF_MetaG | ecosystem: Environmental > Aquatic > Freshwater > Lake | place: Lake...
TATACTTTTATCAACCGAGTACATGAGCTTTAATGACTTCTCATCCCAAAGTGTATCCGAATAGACCTTAGCCGAAAAAAGCACTTGGTTCTCTTCCGTATCCTTTAATTCTGCATCGATGATATTAGAGGAATACCAACCTAGATCGTTGAATATACCCTTGACGATGGGACCTAATTGGGGCGTGATTTCGCCTCTTGCAATTTGTGGCGTCATCAAGGCATTTAAATTACCAGGAAGGTAAGTGTTTTGATCTACGTGATATACGCTAGAACCTTCAATATATCCCATAGGATTGGTGGGATTTCGTTGGGTGGGTTTAGGGGCATAGAGCCGCGCCGACTTACCCGCATTATTTCTCAAAACGGTCGTTGACGACAGGTACAAACTATCCGAAATGATCTGCTTAAATATTTGATTGGAGTTATTTTTATAGGCCAAAGAATCAACTAATAATTTATTTTTATTGTCAAAAATAAATTGGTCAAAGATACCGGGATATCCATAGCCAGCAGTGGCAAGGCTTGTCGAATTAGAAGTAACGTCGGCATTAATCTGACCAATAAACCCAAGGCCGTGACCCATTTCGTGCAGTACCACCGAATATAAATCTATTTGTTTATCAGTTGGCACCCCATTCGTCCCAATAAACCAATCAGGGAAATCGGAATTAAAAGTGGCTATAATATCGAATTCCGCCCCATTTAAATTAGTATGAGCCATTTTTTCAGCTAATGCGATGGGATACCATGTGTTCAACTTATTAGCCCCGACAAAATTTCTCACACTAGAATAGGCACCCGCACTCCCTAAAACTCCTGTGGCCAATGGACGCCATTTTACAAAAATGCGAATAGGAACATCAGACTTTAAAAAATTAGCCCAGGTAGCAGCGGCCTGCTCAAAAACCGACTTTACATTCGCCGGTGGCGGCACCTCATAGCTAACAATAAACTCACTCGTACTGACCGTGGGTAAATGAGTTGCCAACGATTTCTTACTGGCTTTTTCCAAAATTTGGGCCAAGGTTTTTTCATAATAGCCTTCAGGGAGTTTTCGTATAATTCCTGATTTCTCGGGCGTAAACTCTTCAACTATTTCACCTGGCTTTATTTCCATTTTTAATTTCTGCGCAATAAGGCAATTAAAAAAACTGAAGACCATTAAACTAATCAACAAAAAAACGCGCATCCATTATTTATTTAAAGGCTAAAAACAGGAGATCTTAAAACATTTTTTGAAACAAATCAACAAAATTAGGACTCGTCAAATGCGTGTGGGATAATTCCTCCGAGGTATGCGAAGTGGTCATACCAACCACCTTCATACCGGCAGATAAACCCGCTTCAATTCCCTGAAGTGAATCTTCAATTACCCAACAGTTTTCAGGACTTACCTCGACTAATCCGGCGGCACGTACATAAATTTCTGGGTCGGGTTTTCCTTTTAACACTTCAGCCCCACCAATCACTGCGTCAAATTGATCACGAATTCCTAAGCCGTCTAAAATAAAATCAATATTCCCCGGACCTGCTGAAGTACCTAATGCCGTTTTAATGCCAGCTGATTTTAATTGATTTATAAATGCCAATAAACCCAATGCTGGCGTTAAAAATGGCGCATAGAATTCCCTATAAATCAACTCTTTTTCCTCCTCAAATCCGACAATTTCCTCCCTACTTAATTTGCGCTTTAATAACCATTCAAAGGTATCTTTTGAATTCAATCCATTGAGGTCTTTATAAAAAATTTCTCGAGTGAGGGGGATACCATGGCGTTCGCAATAGACTAGCCAAGCATCCACATGATAGGGTAAATTATCAATAACCACCCCATCCATATCAAATAAAACAGCTTTTTTTACCATTTAAATTGTCAATTTTAATCCATCCTCAGCTAAAAAAACATGGGAAGGTAATTCTTTCTGCACATCCGAATGCAATCCCATCATGTGACTTAAATGCGTTATATAGGCCTTTTCTGGCTTCACTTTTTCAATGACTTCTAAGGCTTCAGCTAAGGTAAAATGTGACACATGAGACGTTTTGCGCAAGGCATTGATGACTAAAACTTTTGAACCCTTCGCTTTATCTAGTTCCTCCTCTGAAATATAATTTGCATCTGTTATGTAGGTGAAATCCCCAAAACGAAAACCTAAAATATCAATAAAATAGTGACGTACTTTAATGGGAATAATGGGAACGCCTTGAATCTCAAAGGCTTTGTTTTCAATGTAATGCACATCGATTTCGGGAACTCCTGGATATTTATTTTCGTCAAAAGCATAGGCAAATTCCCTTTTTAATTGGTCGATGACATTCTTCTGTCCATACAAAGGAATAGAGGTTTTTTGAGCATAATTAAATCCTCGAATATCATCCATTCCTGCGGTGTGATCCTTGTGCTCATGGGTATAAATGACTGCATCCACATGCTTTATACCTTCCCTTAAGATTTGTTGGCGAAAGTCAGGACCCGTATCTACGATCAAACTTTTTCCACCCATTTCGACATGAATAGAAACCCGTAAGCGCTTATCGCGTGGGTCAGTGGAGGTGCAAACTTCACAATCACAAGCTATCATCGGAATCCCCTGCGAAGTTCCCGTTCCTAAAAACGTCACTTGTATCGGGGACATACCGTTACTCTGTTAAAGCTTTCACCTGAGAAACCAAAGCGTCAAAGTTTAATGGCTTTGCTAAAAAATCATTGAAGCCCGCCTCTTTAAATTCGGCCATTGAATAATTTCTAGCGTTTCCTGTGATGGCAATCATAGGAATTTTAGATTTAGTTGCATCACCTAAGGCTCGCACAGCTTTGGCACATTCCATCCCATCCATCACAGGCATATTGATATCTAATAAGATAATATCAAAATCAATTTTGGCTATTTCGTCTAAAACTTGTTGGCCATTCTTCACCGCATGAATCTCGAAATTCTGAAATTCCAAAATCTTTCTAGCCAAATTTTGAATCACTGAACTATCTTCTGCAATCAATACTTTTTTCATATGAACCCAATTTAAAGACGTGATATAAGCTTAATAAGGTAAAAATAGCCAATGAAACCTGTATTTCAAACCAAAAAAGCATAAAAAAAGCGATTCACTAGGAACCGCCTTTTATTTATTTCAAAAACCCTTATTTCACATAAAATGAAACCGAAGTCTTATCCCAATCTAAGGTCACTTGGCCTGTAGCCGAAACCCCAATGGTAAACCTTTCCGTCATTTTATGCTCACTTGACTTGGCTGAAACACGTAAAACATCTTTCTCAGCTTTGTAGGTATAAGCCCCCCACATTTTAGCTTCTTTATTGAAAATAATGGTCCAATCAGTTGCCCCAGGAATGGTAAACAATGAATAAACTCCTTTGGCTAATGTCTTACCTTGAACGGTTACATCAGTTGAAAATTCAATAGTCGTAGATTCATTGGCCCCTGTTCTCCAAACTTCCCCAAAAGGAACTAGCGCTTTTTGATCTTTGGTTCCAAAAACCAACCTACCTTTAACAGCAGGTTGCGCATATTTAATCATTACCTCAGTACCACCCACTTTTTGGATAACAACGGCAGGAGGAGAGGGAACTTGAGTTTGTGCAAAAGCACTAAAGCCCAAAAGAACGTTTAAAATAAAGATTAATTTTTTCATGATTTTCGTTTATTAATTATTTTACAAATTAAGCCAATAATTTAATTTTAACACCAATGCGCGGTTCCGAATTTGGAAAATTTCGGGAAAATAATTATCGGTGTATACTAAAAATAGATCTGAAGCAGGCTTATATCTCCATTGCAATCTCGCATTTAAATTGATGTTTTTTGTTTGTTGGTTCAACTGGAAAAAAGTAGCAAAAAATAATTTATTAGTAAAAGTGATGTCAATTTTTGGACGAATGATCCAAAACTGAGAAGAAACTTTTTTTGCCGCTGCCACGTCGGTGCCTGGAATTAACACATCTTGAATATCATTATAATCTAGGGCCATCGAAATACTTCCAAATGGCTGGAAGCGATATCCTAATTCGCCGGTGATCCCTGTGCGCCAACCGCCTCCATAATAACCCCCAAATCTAGCCGTGGTCGAGTAGGTTAACAATTTAATAGGAGAAGATTTATAAGAAAAATTAATCGCGTTCCAGGCATGTTCAGTTCCTTTTTTCAAGGCCGTATTCCCCATTCGGGTGGCATCGAAATCATATAAAAGTTTGACGTAATCATACGAAAGAAAAGTACCAAAACTTGATTGATCTTTAAGTTTACCCTCCAATGCCACATATGTTGTGTTATCTGTTTTTACTCCCTGATTATTCCAATAATTCATGGAAGTGGCCCTGATGGTGGTATAAAATAATTTAGATGACTTATTTTTAGGATAAAATATTTTACCAAATTCCGGATTGATAAATGTATAATTGACACGAGGCACATATCCTACTTCGGGATTATAATTTGCTCCCACCCATTGATGCTTCCAAGAAATAATCCAGTTATTATCCTGGTAGGTTAAGGATGCCGCATGGGAGAAATTTTCATCCTTATTCTGTGGGGTCAATGAGCCATAATAAAATATTTTACCGGTCCAAAAATTATTTGCAGATGCTAAATTATATTCAACTCCAATGTTGCGGTTGTATTCCAAAAAGCCATTTTGTTTTTGTAGGTCTGTATCAATAAAAGATTGCTTATTGATCATAAAAACTCCCACATTAGAACGAGCAAATAATTTTCGTTGGAAGGCGACCATCGAATAATTCTGTGTTGGAACTCCTTTGGCTTCTATTCGATCCGACTGCACATTCAACACGCCAATGCGCCAATCATTCGTTAATTTTCCACTCAAACGAGCCCCGTAGGTAATGGGTGTTTGTTCATAAATACCCGTTTTAGGATTCAATGCCAATCCAATTCTCCTAGAAAAAAATGGACGGATATTCTCCGTACCAAAACCATCAAACAAATCCGAATTCTCAATAAAAAATTGCCTTTTTTCAGGATAAAATAATTCAAACCGATCCAAGTTGGTTTGTTGGCGATCCACATCCACCTGAGAAAAATCGGGATTTAAGGTCAAATCTAAATTCAAACTTGAACTCACGGATACTTTTATATCACCACCGATTTGAGTTCGAGTGGAAGTAGGGTCCTTAGATTCATAATTGGCCGAAACACCGTTCAAGATATAAGGAATTACCGAAATATTTTGCTTGGGCGTTGGCGGTGGCGTATCCCAAACCAATACCCCTGCATAGGCCAATGAAGCCGTTGGGAATTGTCGGGGTACAGGCGCCCAAGCTGATTTCTCCTTTGCTTTTAAATCTAACCGTGAAAAATTAATCCCCCAGCGAGTGGAATTTCCACGATAACGAATGGATTTGAACGGTATCGCTGCTTCGAAAATCCAAGATTTATTATTATATGTGGTGGCTGATTCCCATTTATTATCCCAATTTAAATTCATCTTAGCTCCCTCCGACATTTGGCCATCCCACTGAGCTCCAGCGGCATTAGCACCAAAAGAAAAACCCGTCGTTTTATCTTCAAACGTATCGATAAAAACTAGAAAATTATCATTGCTCCCAAATGAAAAATCTCTTTTCAATGACTCAACCACATAATTAGACTCTGATTGTAAAAAACATTCCGCCGAAATATATAGATATTTATCATCGTAGGTCATTCGCACATCCGTCCTCAACTTAGAGCATAAGGTATCGAAGGGATTGACCATCACAAAATCACTCACCGCTGCGGCAGCCAACCATGCCGATTCGTCCAATTTTCCGTCGATCTTTAAAATTCCTTCCGATTGCTTAATGTGCATTTTATAATTTTCATTTCGCTTTTGGCTAAAAACGAAAAGGGGTAATCCCACTAAAAGTAATAAGTAAATATATTTTTGCATAGCTTATTGTATCCTCACCATACAAAGGTAAACTAATAATTGATAGGCTTTCGCGGAGTTATGGGGAGATTATAAATAAGTACAACATTTTTAAAAGAATATAATGAAAATCCTTTTGCTTGTTTTATTTTTACTATTCGAAATATATTAAATTATGGGAAGAGCATTCGAATTTAGAAAAGCAAGAAAATTTAAGCGTTGGGGACAAATGGCCAAAACCTTTACCAAAATAGGTAAAGACATTGTGATCGCTGTCAAAGCAGGTGGGCCAGATCCCACAGCCAATTCTCGCTTAAGAGCGATCATTCAAAATGCGAAGGCTGTTAATATGCCTAAAGATAATGTGGAACGCGCCATTAAGCGGGCCATTTCAAAAGACCAAGAAGATTACAAAGAAATCATCTATGAAGGATATGCCTTACACGGCATCGCTATTTTGGTAGAGACAACCACCGACAACATTAACCGAACGGTGGCAAATATACGTTCTTCGTTCACCAAGTGTGGAGGAAGTTTGGGAACCCAGGGAATGTTGGATTTCATTTTTACCAGAAAATCAGTTTTCAAAATTACCGCCAAACCCGACATTGATTTGGAGGAATTAGAATTCGACCTAATAGACCTAGGAGGAGACGAAGTATTCTTAGATGAAGAGACCAATCTAATCAATATTTATGGAGAGTTTACGGCATTTGGTGCCATTCAAAAGTTTTTGGAAGAAAAGGGATTTGAGTTAATGGGAGCCGACTTTGAGCGTATTCCCAATGAAACTAAAGACCTCAGCGAGGAGCAAATCGCAGATGTAGAAAAGCTAATCGAAAGATTGGAAGAGGATGATGATATACAAAATGTATATCACAATATGACTTAATTGAATACTCCTTATTTTTTTAAGCGATACAAATAAGGTGCTTTATGTGCCCCACCCGAATATTTTTTCTCAATTCTTTCCAAGATATCCAAACTCAAAATCTTTCTTTGAAAGTTGGTTCGAACAATGGAAGTACCCAATATAGTTTCATACACTTGTTGGATTTCTGACATGGTAAAAGTTTCGGGGAGTAAGCCAAAAGCAATTAATTTGGTGTCCAGACATTCCCTTAATTTAACCAAGGATTTATCTACAATCTCATTATGGTCTAAGAACAAACGCCTGAATTCAGTCACGTCCTGCCACAAAAATTGATCAGAAATATCTCCTAGTGTTACATTTACCTTGGTATAGTCAACAACAGCTAAATATCCCATAGTAATAAATCGACTTGAAATCCAATCCAAATCTTCCTTAGTTCTAAAGATATCACTTTTAATTTTCTCAAATTCTAGTCTTGCATTTACGTTTCTTCCAAACTCTCCAAAACAGTAAAACTGCTCTAAAAAAATACCCGATAAACCCGTTCGTTCATTCAAAACTCTTTCTGCCGCATCATTGATACCTTCTTTAACCCCTACAACTCCGCCTGGCAGAGACCAAACCTCTGAATTCAAAAACTTTAAAGTCAAGTACTTAAGTTGGTTTTCATGAAAACAAAAAACCACGCAATCCACAGAAATTCCTGGTAAAAAATTTTGGGGTGAGAACACTGTATCCTTCATAAATTAACGCAATTTGTTTAAAATAAACTCCCTTATTTTAGCGGAGAATATTTGATATCCCTTTTCATTTAAATGCAGTCGGTCTGCCACAAAAATATCAGGCATCAACGTGCCATCAGGCAAATAAAAGGGGGAATGCATATCCAAAAAGAACCTCCCCTTTTGAGATTTGCAATATTTTTCTAACCAACCATTAAACTGCTTTTGCTTGTCGACAATCGCTATCCGAGATAAACTGGGGCGCACGGCCAAATAAACTAATTTGGTTTTAGGCAATGCCTTCTTCAATCGGTTTGAAAAATCCTCGTATTCCTTGGCTAATTCTTCCGGACTTTTACCCTTCGCTAAATCATTATCTCCTTCATAAACGACCACGGTACTCGGCGCATATTTAACCACCATCCGATCAAAATAATACAAAGCATCCGTCATTGTAGACCCGCCAAATCCCCGATTAATCGCAGAAATTCCAGCTAAATCAGTCGAAAATGTTTTCCAAATACGAAAACTCGAACTGCCTATAAATAAAATTTGGCCTTTCTTAGGTAAGGAAATAGAATCTTGCTTTTCATAATTTCTTATCTCATTTTCAAAAGCATACTGGCCCATCACCGAACTGCTGGCCAACAGCAACAAAACTAGGATCTTTTTCATATAATTATTCATTGGGGTATTTCAATCCAATCTCAGCTCGAATTTGATCCAATAAGCCCATAAGCTCTTGGCTAAATTGATGCGTCATTAAATTGTTTTCAGTACGGCCTGCTCTTAAATCATTTTGAACCGCATCCGCCTCATAACTATATCCCCAACCCAATCGCTCTGGTTCAAACACCGTATCTACTTGGGATTCGCCATCGTACACCGACAAGGTAATTCCTTTCGTCTCGTGGAAACGTCCATGCATGAAAATTTTACCTAAGGTTCCAAAAATGGTACAAGTCGTGTCTGTTTGCGCCGCAAATGTTGAAAATAGTGTCGCCGTAGCGCCCGACTTATATTTAGTTACAATCGAGCAATTCATGTCCACACCCGTTCCTGCCATCACACCCGTTGCTTTTAGCTCAAGCGGTTGGCCTAAAATTAATTTCGAAATAAATAATGGGTAAATTCCAATATCCATTAAAGATCCGCCGGTTAAATGTGGATTAAACCAACGAGCCTCCTCGACATATGGCAACTTAATTCCGAAATCAGCTTCCAAATGTAAAATATCTCCAATCACTCCAGAGGCTAAAATCTCTTGAACTTTAGCCACCGCCGGATGAAAACGCGTCCACAAAGCTTCCATTAAAAAGATGTTTTTCTCACGAGCTTTGGCTATCATTTTAGATACCTGACCCGAATTAATCGCAAATGCTTTTTCACACAATACAGGCAATCCAGCATCTAGACATAACATCGTGTGCTCATAATGTAGACCATGCGGTGAAGCTATATAAACCACATCGATTTCCCCGCTAGCGAGCATAGACTCATAAGAACCATAGGTCTTCACATCTTTTGAGTAATGGGACGCAAATTCCTCCGCTCTCGAAATATCGCGCGAAGCAACTGCTGCTAAATATCCATCCGTCACATAAGCCAAATCATCCGCAAATTTGCGAGCAATCCCTCCACAAGCAAGAATACCCCAACGAATGGGCTGTGTCATTTTCATAATAGGTTTTTATTTAAAATTTATTTCTTTAAATTCTCAATCAATGATTCCACTTGGCCCACATCGACCGCTGGAAAATTGGCTATTCGAATCTGTGTTTCTTTCATCTTTCCATACCCCGCACCTAAAACCATCCCCGTTTCTTCCTTCAATCGGCTAATCAATTCCCCGGCTAAATCTCGGCAATTTAATACCACCACCGTCGCAGAACGGTGATTTTCATTTTCAACAAAAATATCAAATTGATCCGATTTTTTGGCAAAATCATATAACAAGCTGGCTTTCTTATCCGTTTCCTTTCTTATATTTTCTATGCCTATTTTATTCATATCCTCGGCCACCTTGCCCAACACATATATCGCCATCACATTAGGGGTTTCCGGGGTTTCATACTTCAAATAATTCTCCCACAAACTAGGTAATGCATGATAAGTACCTATAATTCCCTCATTTTTTTTTATTTGCTCCGACTTCGCCAACATCGCTTCGTTAGCGATCCAAACACCTAAACCTGCTGGCATTCCAAAAGCCTTTTGGACCGAAAACATGGCAGAATCAACTAAATTATAATCCAAATTTGTGTAAGGGGCTGATGAAACCATATCCACCATCACAAACTTATTTTTATTTGCCTTTTTTACTTTATGAATTTCTGATGCGCGCATTTGGACACCCGAACTCGTCTCATTCGCGGTGCAACAAATTAATTCCGCATATTCAGGCACACTTATTTCACTCGCATCAAAACCCTCACCAAATGGTTTTTGAAGTGCATTCGCAAATTTATGCAGCTCCTTAGAAAACTCGAAAAACTTTTTTGAAAAAGAACCATTGACCAAATGAAAACTTTCATGCTCCACCGTATTCATGAGAACGCGTTCCCAAATTTCAGTCGCCGAGCCCGTAAACAAAATCGCATGGCTAGCCGGTAAATTTAAAAGCTCCCTTAACTGCTCAACTGTATGTTGGTAAATCTTACGGAAAGTACTTGAACGATGCGAAATCGACCCCAAATTTTGTCGAAAAGCCTCTCGGTAATGATCCTCCACCGTGGGAAATAAAGCTGCAGGACCCGGGGTAAAAAATATGGATTTAGGTTGGCTCA
>Ga0114976_10003193_pt1 | contig 10265 bp, 9 predicted proteins | sample S_130805_EF_Meta_FD_87319 | JGI IMG/M metagenome (GOLD analysis project Ga0114976, IMG submission 87319) | Freshwater microbial communities from Lake Simoncouche, Canada to study carbon cycling - S_130805_EF_MetaG | ecosystem: Environmental > Aquatic > Freshwater > Lake | place: Lake...
ATCAAACTTTTTAACTTTAGCCTTGTCTTACTGCAAAACACATGAAACTAACTGTCCTGCTATCGCTTTTTATTATTTCCTGCTTTGGTCGCGTAACAGCACAACAGGTCAATTGGTCTGAGGACATAGCCTGCATTCTGTATTCGCATTGCACATCTTGCCATAATCCGGGAGGGATTGCTCCTTTCTCCTTGCTTACTTATTCCGATGCTGTGGCACATCAGCTAGAGATTCAGGATGCTGTTACAGGCGAACATATGCCTCCCATGCCAGGAAAATCAAGCACCAGACATTACGCCGGAGAAAACACGCTTTCTCAGTCCGAAATAAACCTGATCAACGACTGGATTGCAAATGGTACGCCTCAGGGTAATATTTCAAATGCTCCTGTTGCGCCAACCTATACCAATAGTTCTCAATTGCCGGTATTGGATTATACCGCACAGATTCCCACGTACACCAATCCGGTTGCAGGATATGATGACTATCGTTGCTTTGTGATACCTACTTCTTTTGCCACCGAAAAGTGGATTAAAGGATTCGAAGTTATTCCCGGAAATTATGATATGGTGCATCATATTCAGATTTTTCAGGACACTTCCAATATTTGTCATATTCTGGATAGTCTGGATGCTGGCTTGGGATATACCTATTTTGGGGATGCAGGAAGTCTCACCAATACTTATGTAGGCGTGTGGCTACCGGGACAAGGTCCGCAGTATTACCCGGATGGAATGGCCATAAAACTGTTGCCCAATGCCAATATTATCATCCAAGTGCATTATCCAGATGGAACGACCGGACAAACGGATAGTACTAAGGTGAATTTCATGTTTGAATCAGGTACTCCACGTGAGGTGTTTTTTAACCCTATTTTAGATTTTTCTACTTCAACTTTGATAGATGGACCATTGTATATCCCAGCCAATACGGTTAAAACATTCCATTTAGTGTACCAATTACCTTATGACCTTACCCTGCTGAGTGCGATGCCACATATGCATCTGATTGGCAGATCCATTAATACCTTTGCAGTTACTCCTGCGAATGACACTATTTCTCTGGTTGATATTCCGGACTGGCATTTCCATTGGCAGATGAATTATCCTTTTGACCAACCTATAAAACTACCTGTAGGCACAACGCTATATTCTGAAGCTACTTATGACAATACCACAAACAATCCAGACAATCCAAACAATCCCCCTGAGAATATTTATGCCGGAGAATCTACAGATGATGAAATGATGATGGTATTTTTTGGCTATACCGGGTATGTCACCAATGATGAAAATATTATCGTGGATTCTCTTGACCATTATCTGCATTATCTGAATTGTTCTCCAGTCCACGCAGTGGGTTTGCAAGAAACTTTTGTAAGTGAAAACTTCACTGTTTATCCTGTTCCGGCTTCAGATAAATTTCATCTCAATTTTGAAAATCTTGAATTCGTAACCATAAGCGTAATTGACAGAACCGGAAAAATTATTCAAACGCAGATGGATGTAGCTTCAGGCGCTGAAATCAGGGTCGAAAATGCTATTTCAGGGTTGTATTTGCTTTTAATTCAGGATCAGGTCACAGGAAAAACCATTTCCAAAAAATTGTCTGTTTTGAAGTAACACAGAAGTGGACAAGGTTTTGGAAGGATTATTCGGATTGTCCTTAAATTGGCATTCCTAAATCCTATGGAAACCTTTAAATCGGTTACGGCCAGGCTGGAAGCATTAAGTGACGGCATTTTTGGCATTGCAGCCACATTGCTGGTTTTGGAAGTAAAAGTTCCGGATTTGCCCGAAAAATACACTCAGGCAGAAATGGTGACTGCCTTGTTGAAGGTATTTCCATCCTTCCTCTCCTTTTTCATTTCCTTCCTTACCATTCTGATTTATTGGGTTTCGCATGACTCCATGACCAGGATATTGGTTAAATCCAATTACAGACTTACCTGGCTGAATTTACTGTTGCTTTTTTGGATTGCTTTAATTCCTTTTCCTACACACTTCCTGAGTGAATATCCAACAGATTTAGTAGCCATACTCACCTATGGCATTGTGTTGTTGCTTACGGGTATTACAGCTAATGTTACCGTTTATTACATGTTTTTTATCAGACCCGATTTGGTAAAACACAGCATTACCCATGACACACGGGTTGACTTGTTTAGGAAATACTTAATGGGTCCGATATTATATGTTGTAGCAATAGGACTTGCTTTTGTACATATTTATATCACCCTTGCATTATATGTCCTGATTCCGGTAATATTTTTTATACCGGTAAATCAGGAACAGATACTCAAGGAAATGGGATTAGAGAAGTAAAATTCTCCGGTTATTTCCGGATTAAATATTGGGATATTTATTTCCGTTGACCGTAAGGATTCTGTTGCACTGAATCATTTGATCCAATTCAATAGTTGAGTGTCCGAAAGTACGCTGAAAGTGAGGCAAATCTTTAAATCCGGCCCAGTCACCTCCCCATTCCCAACCATAGGCTTTGGCAATATTTACCACTTCCCGCCAATCGGGTTTGCCATCTTTGTCAAAATCAATATTAGTTTCCCAAGAGGCAGTGTCAAAAGTGCCATCGCCATTGGTGTCTTTCAGCAGAACTATGTCAAAGGCTAGTCCAAAATTATGGTAACTCCTCCCTCCTTTTGCCTGGGTAACAATAGGTCCGGGTGTTGTTCTCCCTTTTGCATAAAGCGCATTTTGCTCTGCATAGGTTCTAAGGGTGTAGGCAAAACGGCAAATTGCCTTTCCCGTTAATTGAGTTACGACTTCATTGTAAATCTGCGTAACTTCGGAAATTACCTTAGGGTGAAGAAGTTGAATTCTTTGTAGTGTTATCTGATCTGTAGGCATTAGTTGTTGTTTGATTTCAAATATACTTTTTAATTGAACACAACAAATTAAAATTTATATCAACCTTGGCGAATATTCATTTTTTTACCAAAAAGGATCTTTCAAAAATATCTGAGGAAGGCAAACACTGGTATGAAAAATATTTCCAATCCAATACTCCAGCCAATGCTCTGAAGAATTATTTATCTTTTTTTGAATACAATGCAATTAAAAAACTTTCTATAAACAAGTCAAACCATTTTTTGGTGGTAGATCATCAGGGATTCTGCGGGTATTGTTTTTACAGAAAATTCAGGAATGAAATTACAATTGAAAAAATGTATTTTTCTCCTGCCAACATACAGAAAGGATACGGCACCGCTGTAATTCAGGAGCTAAAAAAATCAGGTATCCCAATCAGGGTAAAAGTATATCGTCCTTCCCGCAAAGCAGTTCGGTTTTACCAGAAACAACAGTTTAAAATTACTGGCAAGTGTACTTTCCGGAAATCAGGGTGTGTGCAATTAGGTTATGATATGCGTTATGTGCCCATTCCAAACCTGTATCTTTGAAGTATGTTCCCTCAGTTCAGCGACCTGATTAACGCCTTGCTAGGCACGGATTTCTGTCTACCGATTCAAACCTTTGGTTTTTTTCTGGTAATGGCTTTTGTAGCTGCCTATTTTGCCTTCAAATCTGAACTGTTGAGACGAACGGCCTTAGGCAGGTTTCCGGTAAAACAGCAGGAATTCCGCGAAGGAGGACCAATTTCCATAAATGAAGTGCTTTTTTCCGGCATACTCTGGATGGTTTTGGGCTACAAACTACTGCTGGTATTTACTCAGAATAGTCTTTTTTGTGGCAGCCCTCAGGATGTGATACTAAGTCTTGACGGTGAACCACTTGGAGCAGTTTTGGGACTTTTACTTGGCGCAGGACTCAAATTTATAGAATACCGTAAATTGAAAGGGAAGGAAGTGGTTGTGATTACCAAAACAACAGGACCAGTTGACTCATTAGGAACCGTAACGGGTTATGCCGCAATAGCGGGAATTCTAGGCGCTAAACTGTTTCACAATCTGGAAGATCCTACCCATTTGATTGAAGACCCGATTGGTGCTCTGACTTCTTTTGACGGATTAACTTTTTATGGTGGGCTTATTTGCGCTGCTATTGTGATTCTGAGATATGTACGAAAAAACGGATACAATATCCTGGAATATGTTGATGCCTGTGCCCCTGCTTTGATGTTGGCTTATGGCGTTGGAAGGATAGGATGCCAGCTTTCCGGTGACGGAGACTGGGGAATCGTAAATACAGCTCCTAAGCCTTCCTGGTTGAGTTTTCTTCCCGATTGGATGTGGGGATTCACCTACCCGCACAATGTTCTGAATGATGGCATTCCAATTCCGGGATGTACCGGACCTCATTGTTTTGCTTTGCCCGACCCAGTTTATCCAACCCCATTTTACGAAGTAATTGCAGCATTACTTTTGTTTGGGGTGCTTTGGTCGGTTAGAAAACGATTGAATATTGCAGGACAGTTAACCGGAGTATACTTGATTCTGAACGGACTTGAACGCTTTTTCGTTGAAAAAATTCGGGTAAATTCCGAATACTCCATTTTCGGATTTCATCCTACCCAAGCTGAGATTATTTCTTTTTTAATGATCATAGCCGGCATTTACCTATTTTCCCTTAAAACCTGGGTAAAAAAAACCAGTCATGCAAATTCAGGATCCTGAGGAATTAGAGCCCGAACTGTCGGAACCTGAAGGGGATGAAGAAGACCTGTTTGAACATCACCGCCTTGTAGCGGATATTGGTCAATCCTTGATTCGAGTGGATGTCTTTTTATCCAATCTGGTTAGGAATACCAGTCGCACCCGAATCAAAAACGCTGCGCTTTCAGGTTGTATCCGGGTCAATGACCTCATTGTAAAACCAAGTTACAAAGTCAAACCAGGAGACAGTGTAACCATCGTACTTCCTCATCCGCCTCCGCCTAAAGCAGAGGCCGAACCTGTACCATTTGACATTTTTTACGAAGATGAGGATATAATTTTGGTCAATAAAACCCCGGGAATGGTGGTTCATCCGGGAGTTGGCAACTATCACGGAACCCTTGTACAGGGCTTGCTATATCATTTCAAGTCGCTACCTCTTAGCTCAGGTTCCGACCATGAACAAAGACCCGGTTTGGTTCATCGAATAGATAAGGATACCAGTGGTTTATTGGTTATTGCCAAAACCGAATATGCGTTAACTCATTTGTCCCGACAGTTTTATGAGCATACCTGTGAACGAACCTACCATTTGGTAGTATGGGGTGTGATCAAGGAAAATGAAGGAGTTATAAATGCCAATATTGGACGCAGTTTAAAAGACCGTAAACTATTTCAGGTATATCCGGGAGAAGGAATAGGGAGAAATGCCATCACCCATTACAAGGTTATTGAGCGTTTCGAACATTGTACTTATCTAAGTTGTACACTGGAGACAGGTCGCACCCATCAGATAAGAGTTCATATGAAATCCATTGGACATGTATTATTTGGAGATGTCAATTATGGAGGAAATGAATTTCATGTTCAAAACCTCAGCACAAAGCAAAAACAATTTTATTCCAACTGCTTAGAAATTATGCCCCGTCAGGCATTACATGCAAAAACGCTTGGCTTCGAACATCCGGGAACGGGCAATAAAGTTTTCTTTGATTCTGAATTACCGGATGATTTTCAGAAATTATTGCAAAAACTCAGAAGTTTTTAAAATTTTTATTTATTTTCCTTATTTATTTCACTTTCAGTTTTTGGTTTAGGCCCAGCTCCCCTGAGGTTTACTACTTTGTTTAGTGTTTCAAACCAAAATGGCGCACCAAATGAAAGGGCAAAAGCACTGATGCCTAATCCAAATAGTTTTAACATTCCATATTTCAGAAAATTTAAGGCTGTTTTTTTCCAGTCCGGTAGAATAAAATGAACCTTACCCTTCGGATTAAAATACAATTTTTCTTGTGCGATATTCCACCCTAAAGGCAAGGACATAGAGCTGACTTCTGCATAATATTCTCTGGCATCTTTTAATAAAGAACTATCGCCAGCAACAGCTAAAGAATCTGCTGTATTTTTTTCGTGCACCAAACTTACCACCCTAGATGCAGCGGCTTCAGTTTGAGAACTATGGCTATTCAAATACCGCATGAGTTCAATGGTATCCAAATTTGACCCGGCAACCACGATTGCAGCAATAATCAACACATTACGTTTCGCCCATTTAGTATAAGTTCCACTCAAACGGCTGCTTGCCTGTTCAAACCAAAGTTCAATTGCATGTGTAACAGCTTCAATACCATCTTTTCCTGCCAGTTCTGCTTCTTCTAATACCTGAATAAAATGCCTGCTTAAATCTTTAGGAATAAAGGATACTTTTTTCAACCCTTCCCGTATTTCTGCAATAGTATATGCTCCAGAATCCCGTCCCGTAATTTTCGAAATTTCAGCAAGAAGGGTTTTAGCAAAAATAGAAGAAGGAATATAACTCGGCGTTCTTCCTTTCCTGGTTAAAGAAGAAATTAGGTCATTACCTAAAATCGGATTGTTTGTACCAAAAATATCATCTAACCACTGTTTTATAAACCAGGCTCTTTTTCCACCATCAGCTTTTGTGGCAACCAATTCTTGTAAGGCACTGACTACCAAGCTAAAAACAAAATAAATAAAGAATAATACAAGAATGACGTCTAAAAATGCAAAGGAAACCATCGTTTTTTATTTTTTTAAATATACCGAAACTTTGATTTAGTGACTTTGATCTACAAAAAATTCATCTCTCTTTTTAAAAACGTATTTTTGCAGGCAGATGGATAAAATCCTCATCCTTGATTTCGGATCCCAATACACTCAGCTTATAGCCAGAAGAGTTAGGGAGCTAAATGTGTTCTGTGAAATTTCTCCCTGCACTAAAATTCCAGCTCAAAACCCTGAAATTAAGGGAATTATTTTATCAGGTAGTCCATGGTCAGTGCATGCTCCCGGTGCGCCAATGCCAGATCTTTCAAACTGGTATGGGCAAATTCCAATTCTTGGCGTATGCTATGGCGCACAAATGATGTCGGTGTTGTTTGGTGGAAAAGTGGAACGCTCTGAAAAAAGGGAATATGGAAACGCAAAACTGGTTCTAAAAAGCAATTCTTTATTATTTGAAGGCGTATCTTCCTCTGAAACAGTATGGATGAGCCACGGAGATCATATTGAGTCACTTCCGGAAGGCTTTACCTTAATCGCAGGGACAGAAAGTGTTGCCATTGCAGCCTTTGAAAATGCTTCAAAGCAAATGTATGCTCTGCAGTTTCATCCTGAAGTAACGCACAGTATTCCTGGGAAACAGATTTTATCCAATTTCATCCTCAATATCTGCAAAATCAATCCTGATTGGACTCCTGCACACTTCATTGACTCCACAGTTGCTGATCTGAAAGAAAAACTCAGAGGTAGAAAAGTGATTTGTGGCTTATCTGGCGGAGTTGATTCCACTGTTGCTGCTACCCTGATTCACAAGGCGATAGGCTCTGATTTGTATTGCATATTTGTGGACAATGGTCTGCTTAGAAAAGATGAATTCGGTCAGGTATTGGAACAATACAAACATCTCGGTCTCAATATTATTCCAGTAAATGCTTCTGATAGGTTTTTAACCGAATTAAAAGATGTTACCGATCCTGAAGAAAAAAGAAAAATCATAGGAAAAGTTTTTATAGATGTATTTCAGGATGAAGCCAACAAAATAAATGGAGTGGATTTTCTGGCACAGGGCACCATTTACCCGGATGTTATCGAATCAGTTTCTGTAAACGGTCCTTCTGCTACAATTAAATCTCATCATAATGTAGGAGGACTTCCCGATACCATGCATTTGCAAGTTGTCGAGCCTTTGAGAATGCTGTTTAAGGATGAGGTTAGAAGGGTTGGAACAGAACTTGGAATATCTAATCTTTTAACTGGAAGACATCCATTCCCTGGACCAGGGTTGGCGATTAGAATTATTGGGAGTCTTGATTCTGCAAAACTGAACGTGCTTAGGGATGCTGATGAAATATTTATTGAGGGCCTTAAAGAATTTAGCTTGTACAATTCGGTTTGGCAGGCATTCGTTGTATTGTTGCCGGTATCTTCTGTTGGGGTTATGGGTGATGAAAGAACCTACGAAAATGTTGTTGCCCTCAGAGCCGTTACCAGTGTTGATGGTATGACAGCCGACTGGGCAAAATTACCCCATGATTTTTTAGGCGAAATTTCCTCCAGAATTATCAATCGGGTAAAAGGAGTTAACAGGGTTGTTTATGACATCAGTTCAAAGCCACCTGCAACTATTGAATGGGAGTAAAATCATGAATAAACGTTTCCTATTAATTGTCTTTATTATAGGTTATTCCTTTGTTTTTTGGAATAACATTGCTTTTGGACAGATTGTCCCTGAGGATGCAAAAGCCCGGGACTTGTTTGAAACTGGCAGAAAATTACTTCAAACTAAAAATTATGAAGAAGCTGCTAAGATGTTTGAGCTCAGCCTTAAACAAAAAGTAAACACCCTTACTACCATAAATATTTATTATGCAGGCCTCTCCTATTATTATGCCGGACAAAGCATTAAGGCCAGAGATAAATTTAATTTATTGTTGGACAAATTCCCTCAATCAAGATATTTAGATGAAGCCAGATATCATAAAGGATTAATTTTCCTGGCGGATACTGCTTCGATTGAATACGGGCTTAGACAGCTGATGGAACTTGCGGTTTCAACGACAAATAAAAACTTGTCATTGTATTGCAAGGATGCCATTACGAATTATTTATATTTTGAAGCTACCGACACCTTCTTAAAATATTACATAAAAGTTGTAAAGCCAGAATACAAAGTCAGAACGCTGGAAGCAATCTGTTACAGATATATTGAGCAAGGCGATTGCCAATCCGTAGTTAGTAGAATTGATGCCTATTTTGCAACAGGGGCGCCGCTTAATCAAGGCCTCAGTATGATTCGTGAAAGATGTGCAGGCAAGATTAATACTTCTGTTCCTTCACCTGAATACAGAGTTGCTTTAATACTGCCCTTTATGGCCGGCACATTACCTGATTCTCTAATGGATCTTCCTGCAAAATCTTTGATGCCTCTTGAGTTTTTTGAAGGTTTTCAATTAGGGATAAAGGATAAAAATACTTATTTAAAAGAAAAACTAATTGTTAAAGTATTTGACACTTTCAGAGATACCGGAAGATTGAAATTAATCCTCGATACAGACCTTAAGGCTTTTTCACCGGACATTGTAATTGGGCCAATTCACAATGCAGAGGCCAAGATTCTTTCTGAATGGGCGGAAACCTCTGGTGTTCCTTTGGTTATACCCTATTCCCCGGAAAATTATCTGATTGAAAATAAAAAGCAGGTTTTTTTAGCCTCTCCATCGTTGTCGCTTCAGGCAAAAGATATAGCGCTTTATGCAGCTGAACAGTTAAAACCTAAAAAAATTGTTGTTTTTTCGAGTGAAAATCGATTAAACAAACAATTTGTACAACAATTCACCAAAACGGCAGATGAAAAGGGGTTGGTTTATATGCTTAAAACATTCCCATCTAATCGGGAATCTGCTGTTGCATCAATTCCTAAAATTATTTCAGAACTCAAGGGACAGGGATTTGATGCCTATTTTCTTCCAACTGACGATGTTGAAATTGCCGGTATGATAATGGGTCAGTTAAAATATTATGGATTGAAGGGCACAATTTTAGGCACCTCAGACTACAGGTATTTTGAAATAATTGACAAGGAAATAATTGAAGGATTTAAAACAACATTTACGGATGTAACCCACGAATCCAATGATACGGCAGCGTATAAAAAGCTTGAAACAGCTTATCTTGAACAATATGATACTCAGTTAACTGCCAATGTTGTAAAGGGATATGATATTGCAGGTTGGCTATATGCCTTGTTAAAATACCCTGGAGAATTTGAGCATTTAAGTGACAAAATCCGGAAAATGCCAATATATCATGGCGTTTTTCAGAATATATACTTTAACTCTTTCCAGGAAAACCGGTCGGTACAGATTTTAAGAGCCTGGAATAATATGTTTGACAGGTTGTACCTGTTTGAGTAATTTATAATTACCTTTTCTTATAAAGAAGTATAGATCCTGACCAATTATCCTGTCTATACTGTGCCTTATCCGTTCTTGATATAAAAACGTAGGCATCCTTTTGTATTCATCTCTATTAATAATCTAAGGTTATTCCTTTTTATAATCTAAGGACATACCGCTCCTTGACTTTACTATTACTATTACTATTACTATTACTATTACTATTACTATTACAATTACTATTACTATTACTATTACTATTACTATTACTATTACTA
>Ga0114976_10003196_pt1 | contig 10257 bp, 9 predicted proteins | sample S_130805_EF_Meta_FD_87319 | JGI IMG/M metagenome (GOLD analysis project Ga0114976, IMG submission 87319) | Freshwater microbial communities from Lake Simoncouche, Canada to study carbon cycling - S_130805_EF_MetaG | ecosystem: Environmental > Aquatic > Freshwater > Lake | place: Lake...
GCTTTTTTTAAAGAAACAGCATCAATCCCTTTTTGCATTTCATTTAAAATATCCACAGGATCTTCTGATCTTGGATTGTCTGATGTTAGTATTACTTTGTCGCTCATGGTGCAAGCAATATTTGCCATTAGTGGTCTTTTTGATTTGTCTCTGTCTCCACCACAACCTACTACTGTTATTACTTTTTCTTTTCCTCCAGAGATTTGTCTTATTGTGTTTAACACATTTTGTAGAGCATCGGGAGTATGAGCATAATCTACGATACCTGTAGTTCCGGAATCTGATTTAAGAAATTGAAATCTGCCATCAACCGGATTTAAGTTGCTTAATGCAGTTAAAACATTTGTTTTGTTTTCTCCCAAAAGCATTGCAATTCCATAAATAAGCATAATGTTGTTTGCGTTAAAATTTCCAATGAGTTTTAACCATACTTCTATGTTATCTATGTTCATTAATAAACCACTGAAAGAACTTTCGATTACTTTTCCTTTGAAATCGGCAATGCTGGTGAGTGAGTAATATTTTTTTTCGGCTTTTGTATTTTGCAACATTACTTGTCCGTTTCTGTCGTCTTTGTTAGAAAGGGCAAATGCAGCTGAAGGAAGTACATCAAAAAATTCTTTTTTTGCACCTAAATAATTTTCGAAAGTTTTGTGATAGTCTAAATGATCATGAGTTATGTTTGTAAAGCCCGCTCCAGTAAAATGTAAGCCTTCAATTCTTTTTTGCACAACTGCATGCGAACTTACTTCCATAAAACAATAAGTACAGCCATTGTCTACCATCTCTGCTAATAATTTATTAAGATTTAAACTATCAGGCGTGGTGTGAGTAGCTTTTATTTCTTGGGTGTTGATGTAATTTCTTACGGTTGAAATTAAGCCACATTTTTTACCAAGACTTTGAAATAATTGATAGAGTAGGGTAGCCGTTGTTGTTTTGCCGTTGGTTCCTGTAATACCAATTAATTTTATTTTTCTAGAAGGATCATTGTAAAAGTTGCCTGCCATTATTGCCAAGGCAGAGGAGCTGTCTTTAACTTTTACATAGGTAACATTTTCATTTATTTTTTCTGGAAAACTTTCGCAAATAATAGCAATGGCTCCATTCTCAATTGCTTTAGAAATAAACTGGTGCCCATCAGACTCTGCTCCTTTAATTGCTACAAAGCATCCAAAGTTTACAACTTTTCTTGAATCAAATTCAATTTCGGAGATGGCTAAATGAGTATTGCCTGATACTTTTTCTAAACGTACTTTGTATAATAAATCGCTTAATAGTTTCATCTTATCCTAGTTCAATTTTTACACTTGGTTTTTTTGAATTTTGTTGTTGCAGTAAATACATTTTTTTTACTTTTCCTTTGCCATTTACCACAACATGGTATTTGTTGTTTTCTAAAATGCTTAGTGCATCCTTTAATCCCATGCCAATTACATTTGGCATTCCTTTAGATACATCTTGCATAGTATTAAGTGAAATTGATTTTTCGTTTTCTTGAGCATATACCCATTCAGTTTCTATTGCTCCTGTTAAAGGAACTGCTAATGTTTTTGCAATAATATTTATATCGTCATTTGAGCCATTTTTAAGAAATGGAATTCTGCTTAACACGTTATTAGTATCTACACTTATTAATTGATGCATTTCTGTGGATGTAGAATAAACTTTATCTGCTACTTCTCTAAATACAGGACCAGCCACTTCGTTACCATAATAAGCTCTTTTAGATGGATTGGTAACCACGATTATCATAGAGTATAAAGGATTTACAGTTGGAAAGTAACCACACAAACTAGCTTGATAGCTTTTTTTTCCTTTGTTGTTTTTGTATCCTTTATTGTCTTGTGCAATTTGAGCTGTTCCTGTTTTAGCTGCAATTTTGTAGTAAGAATTTCTTAAATTAGTTGCAGTTCCATGCTCAACAACAGCTTCTAGCATTTTTTTTACCATTTGTATAGATTCTTCAGCAGCAATTTTTTCTTGAAGCACAACTGGTTCAAACTTTTTTACAACTGTACCTTTAGATTTTATCTCCCTAATAAATTGAGGTTTCATCATTTTACCATTGTTGGCCACTGCATTGTAAAAGGTTAAGATTTGAATGGGGGCTAATTGTTCTTCGTACCCAATACTCATTTCAGGTAATGAAAAGTCGCTCCATAAAGGATCTTTGGTGTTTTTTATGTATGGTTTTTTCTCGCCGGGAATGTCTAAGTTTAATTTTCTTGTAATGCCAATTCTATTTAAGCCATCAATAAATTGTTGTGGATTTTTTTCGTAATGTATGGTAATAATTTTTGCAGTTCCAACATTAGACGATTCTTCAAAAACTCTTTGCAAACTTATTTTTCCTGATCCCCCTTCATGTGAATCTTTAATTATTAAACCTCTGTAGTTGTAAGTGCCATCGCCTGTTTCAACCATTTCATCCAAAGTAGAAACTTTGTCGTCTAGCGCAACAAGCAGCGAGGCTAATTTAAATGTTGAACCGGGCTCTGTAGATTCGCCAATGGCATAATTTTTAATTTCTTCGTATTGAGTGGAATCAATTTTAGAGAGATTTACAATGGCTTTTACTTCTCCGGTTTTTACTTCCATCAATATTAAACAACCGTGATCGGCATGCTGAGCAATGAGTTGTTTTTCTAGTGCTTTGTGTGCAACATCCTGAATTTTTATGTCTATAGTGGTAACAATATCGTTTCCATCTTTCGGTTCAATTTCGTTTTCATCGTTTACAGGAATTGAAACATTTTTAGATATCTTTTGCACTAATCTTTCTCCACCAATTCCTTTTAAATCATTATTAAATGAACCTTCTATACCTACGGGATTTTTAGAAATTCTATCATAGCCTAAAGTTCTTAATGCAAGATTTTTAAAGGGCCTTATCCTTTTGTTTTTTTGCAAGGTTAAAAATCCACCTTTGTATTTTCCAAGTCTAAAAATTGGGAATTTTTTAATTTCTCTTAGTTCATTATAGTTTACTTCTCTTGCAATTAAAAATGAGTGAGAGTTTGTTCTTCTGGCTCTAATTAAATCTCTCTTGTATTGTTTTATTGTTTTACTCTTAAAAAATGTGCTTAAGCAATATGCCAACGAATCAATTTTAGTATTGAATAGCTCATCAGAAATATTAATACTTGCAACTTCAAATCTTAATTCAAAAACTGGAATTGATGTTGCCATTAAACTTCCATCGCAAGAAAAAATGTTTCCTCTTGCTGCTTCAATAGTAATGATTTCGGTGTTTTGTTTTTTTAGTTTTTCTTTCCAAAAGTCGCCTTCAACCAATTGAAGAAATAGTATTCTAGAAAATATAGAAATGCCAAATACAAAAACAATGGCATAGACAATTCTTGCCCTTATTCTAATATCTTTTTGGATATCTTTATCTGTATTTTTAATTTCCTTTTTCAATTATTTCATTAATATTTTGTGCGGTGCTTCTTTGGTTTCAATCATTCCATATTTTTCTGACAGCTTAGCAATTTCGCTTTGTTTTGTATAAAACATTATTTCTGCTTTTGAGGTTATGTATTGGCTGTGCAGGTCTTTTAGTTCTTTGGATAGTTGTTCTATTTTTCTAACTTTTTTTTCTGCTACATAACTGTTCGCTATATAGAACATGCCAATAAGTGCTAAAAAAACTACAAAGGGCCATTGCTTTACAGATCTTTCTGAGGTAAGAAAGGTTCCATTAAAAATGTTTGTAAGAAGTTTTGCAATGTTTAAAGAACTCGTTTGATTTTTTTTTGATGTTTTATTAGAATTGTTTTTAGCTAAATTTTTGGCTGCTTTTTTTTTGCCTTCGATGTCTTCGAGGGTTGGAATAAAATTTTCAGGATTTTCTGTATTTAGTTTTTCTTCCATTTTTATATTTTTTCGCCTACTCTAAGTTTTGCACTTCTGCTTCGGTTGTTTTTTCTTAGTTCTTCAATTCCGGGTGTTATTGGTTTTTTTGTTAGTTCTTTAAAAACTAAATTTTTATTTCCAAATACATCGGTTTCTCCATTGCCCTCTAGATTTCCTGTTTTAAAAAGATTTTTTACCAATCTATCTTCTAATGAATGGTAACTAATTACAACAAGTCTTCCTCCGGGTTTCAGAATTTGGGCACTTTGTAAAAGCATGTCTTTTAATACATCTATTTCTTGATTTACTTCAATTCTAATTGCCTGAAAAAGCTGAGCAAAAAAATTATGTTCCTCTTTTTTAATTGTAAATGCTGCTGCAATTTCGCAGAGTTGTTGCGTGGTAGAAATATTTTTTTTCTTTCTAGCTTCCACAATTGCGGCACTTAATTTTTTGGACTGGTTAATCTCTCCGTATTCAAAAATTATTTTTGAAAGTGCTTCTTCGGAATATTCATTCACAACTTCGTATGCACCTAATTTTTGATTGCTGTTCATTCTCATGTCTAACTTTGAATCAAAGCGAATAGAAAAACCTCTGTTAGATGTATCAAACTGATGCGACGAAACCCCTAAGTCTGCTAATATTCCGTCAATAGGATCTACCTTAAAATATTGTGCAAACTGTTTTATAAACTTAAAGTTGCTTTGAACGAGAGTAAAATTTTGTGCGTCAAAAGTATTAGCAACAGCATCGGTATCCTGATCAAAAGAAAAAAGTTTTCCGTTTTCTCCAATGCGATTTAGTATTTCTCTGCTGTGTCCGCCACCACCAAAAGTAACATCAAAATAAACGCCATGGGGTTGAATGTTTAGCCAGTTTATGCTTTCATGTAAAAGAACGGGTTGGTGATAGTTTGTTTCGTTCATTACAAAAGTTTAGGACTTGTTGGTTTCAATTTTAGACATCACTTTTTCTGCAAGCGATTCAAATGATTCCTGGTTAAACTCATCCATAACCTTATTAAATAAATCAGCACTCCATATCTCAATTTTGTTGAGGTTGGCACTTAGTATCACTTCTTTTTCTATTGAAGCATAATCTGTTAATCTTTTAGGCAATAACAAGCGGTTTGCACTGTCGGCTTCAACTGAGATTGCACCGTTTGTAAATTGCCTAATAAAAGTATCGTTGTCTTTTATAAACCTATTTAGTTTGGATAGATCTGCAACAATACTTTCCCAGGTGTTGAGCGGGTAAAGAATTAAACATTTTTGAAAAATACTTCTGTTGATTACAAAACGGTCTTTATAGGCTGCATCAAACTGCTTGTGCAGTCCTGCGGGCAACGACAGCCTTCCTTTTGGGTCTAGCTTACAATCGAATTCTCCTATGAATGTTACCATTTTTTACAATCGGAACAAATTTAAAACAAAAATTCCCACTTTTATCCACTCTCTACCACTAATGTTGAAAACTTTTGATTTTTGCTTGTAAAATTAACTAAAAAATAATTAGAAAGCCTTATTGTAGTTGAATTTTATGAGGTGGGAAAAAGTGGGATAAAATGTATTTATTTTGAGTTAATTTTAGGATAATTAGTAAGATTTAGGTAAAATGAAGTTTTTATTTGCGGATTGTACTAGTTTTTTTATCATAAAAATTTACTGTGCTTTGTTTTGAATATTTGATGAAATAATCCAACAAAGGAGTTTACTTTTGCAAAATGGAACATGTAAGCAATAGAAGTTTGTTCTTCGAAAATTTGGCATTAACATCTGATTTTCCAATGTCATTGGAAATTGAATCGGCTAAAGGAGTTTTTATGTATGGCAGCGATGGAAAATCATATTTAGATTTTATTTCGGGAATCTCTGTAAGTAATGTGGGCCATGGACAACCAAAAGTTATTGATGCAATAAAGAAACAAGCTGATAAATATGCACACTTAATGGTGTATGGAGAGTTTATTCAATCGCCACAAGTGAAGTATGCAAAGCTGTTAAGCACAACATTGCCCGAAAATTTAAACAATGTTTTTTTTACTAATAGTGGCACCGAAGCAATTGAAGGTGCGATAAAACTTGCAAAGAGAGCAACAGGCCGCACAGAAATGATTTCATTTAAAGATTCTTACCATGGGAGTACACACGGTGCCTTAAGTTTAATGGGCAATGAATTTTTTAAGCAGGCGTTTAGACCACTTCTTCCAGACGTTAAAATTTTACTAACGGATAGCATTGACGAACTAAATAGGATTTCTGAACAAACCTCCTGCGTTGTAATTGAAACATTAAGAGGAGAGGCCGGTGCAAAAGAAAATTCAAAAGAGTTTTTACAAGAACTAAGAAAAAAGTGTACAGAAACAGGAGCACTGCTCATTTTTGACGAGATACAATGTGGCATGGGAAGAACAGGAAAATTATGGGCTTTTGAGCACTATAATGTGGTGCCTGATATTTTGGTAACGGCTAAAGGGTTGGGTGGAGGAATGCCATTGGGTGCTTTTATTTCATCTACTTATTTGATGAAACAGCTAAGAAATAATCCTGTGCTTGGTAACATAACAACTTTTGGAGGTCACCCTGTTTGTTGTGCAGCAGGAATGGCCGCTTTGGAATTAATTTTAAGTGAAAATTGGTTGAATGAAATTCCAGAGAAAGAAAAATTTATTAGAGAAAATTTAAGGCATTCTTCCATACAACAAATTAGAGGGAAAGGGCTTATGATGGCAGCAGAATTAGAAAGTTTTGAGGTGAATTTAGCGTTTATAAAATGCTGTTTAGAATTGGGTTTGATAACTGATTGGTTTTTGTTTTGTGATAATTCATTTAGAATTGCCCCTCCGCTGTGCATAAGTTTTAAAGAATTAGACGAGGCTTTGCAAATAATAAATAGTGCTTTAGATAAAATAAGATAAAATGAGATTTTTTCTTAGAGTAAAATTAATTTGTTGTCTCCCCCAAAGCAGTATAGTTAATTTTTTGATAAAAGAATAGTTAGATGTATTCCATAGCATCCTAATTCGGCAGAAAACACAAAGAAATTTACCACTTTAAAACGTTAGATTTTAAAAATATATTTTTATCTAAGTTTGATAATTCTATTGAGTTTGCCACAGTTTTAGGGCATACTAATTAGTTAGCGGAAAGCGTTGGGGACATTGCTATTTTGAAACATTTGAGTAATTGTAATACATTTTTAGTATCACATTTTTAGTATATTTGTGAGTGAAAAAGAAGAAACAAATAGGACTTGATTTTGTAGTTGACAAATTGACCAACTCCATAGAAAATGTTGTGACGGTGATAGTTTTTCAACAGATATTTCGATTATTTCAAATTCTGACTTAAAGAATGTTACCAAAAAAAACGGTTGGTCATTTGACTGGAAATCCGAATTAAAGCAGCCCCAAAGAGATGTTTACAAATTGACAATCGTGAACAATTATTCAAGGACTCATTAGTTTAGAAATCAAATCTGACCATGTATACATGCATTTGGTTGAAAGTGCTCCATTCAATAAAGGCAAGACGAAAATTTACGCTGGAGTACCCGGTAACTTGGTTGCATTTGCTTGTAAACTTTCTTTTCAACGTGGACATGATGGCAACGTTTCTTTTTTCTCTAAGACACAACTTGTTCAGCACTATATTAACACTTTAGGTGCTATACATTTTGGTGGACGAGTTATGATTATTGACACCAATGCAGCATTAAAACTTTTAAATAAATACTTCCCAAAATAAATCAAGCGAAGCGAATTATGAATACTATTAAAAATAAATAACCATGAATAAAAATAAATCAACAGAACTTGACGTGGACTTTATTGGAGGACAAGGACCTTTAACTAAAAGTGAAGAACAAGCAATTAGTGAATTTATTAAAGCCCAAAAATTATTGAGAATTAAAAAACAAGTTCGCAAGACAAAAACCTCAGTAAAAACAAAAGTTACTGCATAACACGAATAGTTATGCAATGATGGGAAAATACGCTATCTGCTAAAAGCACCTGAAAGAAATTGGCGGTTCAGTGGTTAAATTAAGTTTTATGCTTCTTAGCCACGGCCAATCAATTTGAGCACTGGCAGACAGTTTACGTCTCCAAAGTCGCCAACTTCTTGTAGCTGCATTCCAAGATAAAAAACAAGTTTTTAATCAAATATTTTTTAGCAGCATACAAACTTAGTTCTACAACGCCAATTCTATTGAGCTTACGTTAGTTTAGTAGTGGACTAATTGTTCAAAAAAAGCTGTTGTAATAGATTAAAAATCTAAATCGATGTCTTCTTCGTACTCGTCTCTGCTTCTTCTATCTCTTTTTTGTTTTGTTGTTGCAGTAATGTCTGCGCAGTCTACACAGCTTAATCCATCATTTGTCATGAGCCATCTTCTGTTTATCATTTCGGAATCAAGCGTATTGGTAACATTTTTTATATCATAAATTATTTGTTCAGAATTATTTGCCAGAAATATTGTTTTTCCAACAGGTACTTTAAGTTTCATTCTAATTTTTTGACCTCTCCATTTGTTATATATTTCCGATTCAAAGGTTGAAGGTAAAGTTAAAGTAGAATCTGTTTGAACAAATTTATAGGTAATGCTTTCGGCTCTTGCATAAGCAGCTTTTGAGGTATTGCCCTTGGCCATCCTGGAAATCAATAGTTCAAAAGAATCTGTAGTGCTTTTTTCAATATCAAATTGAATATTACTCATAGAAATTATATTGCCGTTTATTTTGTAATTCCATTTTCCAAGTTTTAACGAATTGATGTCTTCATCTTGTTCCTCTTGGGTATCTACAAAATCATAATCTTTGTCGTTGGTTTGAATGGTTAATACTTTTCCATTTGGCATAAATGAAAACCTATCAACACTATTTCCGTTCTTTTTAAAATCGTTTGCAACGTCAGCAATTAAATACACCATAATTGAAATTCCTACCAAGAAGAGAATAGATGCTATTACACCAAAAACTCTATTTTTATATTTTATATTTAAAATCAGCCTAAGCCCTTTGTAAACTAGCATTATTAAAGGGATACAAAAGGTAAGAAATATGCCAATAATTGCCAAGTTTCTCTGGCTATTGTTGTTTATCAAAAGAACCATTAAATCTTTTAAGGAATATGAAATTGATTGCGCTCCATTACTAAAATGAAAAATATTGCTGGAGCCAAAAATGGAGCTTAAAAAAACAACAAGAAGCATTAAACCAAAAATTATAAAGAAGATGCCAATAAATTTTGCAAACGCAAAGGCAATTTTAGTTACTACTTCCACAAAAAAGTTTACAAAATTTCCAAATGCACCTCTAGATTTTGTTCCATAATTTTGCTTAAAGTCTTGTGCTTCGGTTTCAAACTTATTTTTGATTTTTTCAAATTCTTCACTTACTTGTTTTCCTATGTTATTTATGTCAACTTTTTCGCCTCTCATTTCTAATTTTTCGGCGGTTGTTTTTGCTTCAGGCAAAACTATCCATAGTAAAATATAAAACAACAATCCCGAACCAAAAGCTAAAAAGCTGACACCAAAAGCTAATCTTAGCCAAAGTGGATCAATATCAAAATACATAGAAATACCGCTGCATACGCCACCCACAACTTTATCCTCGCCGTTTCTGTACACTCTTTTTTTCTTATAGCCCGTGTAATTATTTCCTTCAGAAAAACTTGATTTATTTTCGTTTGTTTGGTTGCTAGCATTGTCGTCAAATTCATCGGGTCTGCCCATTGTATTAATAATAGAATCTATATCTGAAATTATTAATACTTGTTTATTTTGATTAGACTTTGCCTGCAACATTTCTGCAATTCTTGCTTCTATGTCAGCCATAATTTCATCGCAGCTAGAGTCGTTTACAAAATGACTTTTTATTTGAGAAATGTAATTTTTAAGTTTTTCGTAAGCATCTTCTTCAATATTAAAGATGATTCCGCTTATGTTTATGGTTAGGGTCTTATTCATGGTATATTAGTTTTTTGACAGTTGATTTACAGAAGTTAAAATTTCTTGCCAAGCATTGCCGAGATCTTCTAGATTGGCTTTGCCTTGGCTGGTTAGCTGGTAGTATTTTCTGGGAGGGCCAGAAGGCGATTCTTCCCAACGGTATGAAAGTAAACCTTCATTTTTTAAACGAGTTAATATTGGGTAGAGCGTTCCTTCTACTACAATTAATTTTGCATTTTTATGCGTTTCAATTATATCTGGAGGATATGCTTCTCTTTTTGCTAATACTGATAATATGCAAAACTCCAAAAGCCCTTTTTTCATTTGTGATTTTGCTTGTTCTAAACTCATGGTTATGGATGTTTAAATTGTATTATGTTTTAATTATTACTTGGTGAGACAAAGATAAATGTAAAAAATAGTATTATGCAAAACATAGTACTA
>Ga0114976_10003197_pt1 | contig 10253 bp, 10 predicted proteins | sample S_130805_EF_Meta_FD_87319 | JGI IMG/M metagenome (GOLD analysis project Ga0114976, IMG submission 87319) | Freshwater microbial communities from Lake Simoncouche, Canada to study carbon cycling - S_130805_EF_MetaG | ecosystem: Environmental > Aquatic > Freshwater > Lake | place: Lake...
ACATTGAATAGCGCGAGTGGGACTCGAACCCACACTACACAGATTTTAAGTCTATTGACTCTGCCGATTGGTCTATCGCGCCATAAGTTCCTTTGCCTGGATTCGAACCAAGAAAAGGAGATCCAAAGTCTCCCGTGTTACCGTTACACCACAAAGGAATGCCTCAGGAGGGAATCGAACCCTCATGTCCAAAGGACGACAGATTTTGAATCTATTGCGTCTGCCTATTCCGCCACCGAGGCCAAAAAATGTCAAAGAGTTTTACTGCAATAATCGTACATCACAATCCCACTTGCAGTACCAACATTCAAACTTCTTACCGTTCCGAACTGTCTAATATACACCACATCATCACACATGTCAAGAACTTCTTTTGGAATTCCGATTTGTTCTTGACCAAAAACTACGAGATGGTGACACTCAGAATCCCAAGTGTAGTAATCAATTGGCAAACAAATTCTTGTTCCATCAGTAACATTATCTACTCCTACTACTTTAACACAACCATAATCCTGCTTTAGACTTTCGATTTGTTCCGAAAGACTTTCAATTTCCTTTACATGCTTAAATTTGGTGTAAAGATGAGTACCTACTGTTCCGCGCCTGTCGTATTGCTTTCTGCCGTAAATCCAAACTTCTTTAGAAAGGAAGGCATTTGCGTTCCGAATAATCGTTGCAATATTAAAGTCGTTTCCAACATTGCAACAACAGACAGTAAAATTATTTCTTTTCGTATCCAAATCGGCAAGTATTGCATCATGATTCCAATAATGGTAGTGGTCGATGATGTTTCTCGTTTCCATGACGAGCATTATAACATCATCTCATTTCTCTGTCAACCAAGTCCTCTTCGTTTTATTTCTGCCTCAACCTTTTCAAGTTCCTTTTCTGCCTGAATCATTTTGGTTTTGTACATCTTACGATCTTTGTACATATCATCCATCAAATTTGGCAGGAATCCGCGCTTTTCTTTGGTATAAGTTGTTCCATTTGCGGCAATAGATAGATTTTTGCTGCTAAGATCGTCTATAGATTTCATGGATACAGAACCGTTATTGAGAACGCCATTGGGACTAACAAGACCTCTCATTCCATCGGCAGTCAATGTTTCGGGGGAAATGTTGTATTGCATGATCAAATGGGGATATAGACTATTTAAGTCGAAAGATACAACCCATTTGTGCATACCGACGATAGGTTCCTTGACATAAGCACCAATATATTGTTCGTCTTTCCTAGAACGCTTTTTGGCTGGAATGATTATGTTTTTCTTTGCCAAATAATTGTAAATGATAACATCCCATGTTTTCACCTGAGAAAAAATATCATTGAAATTAACTCCGGCAGAATATGCAAGAGTAACTGCCAATCTCATTAATTGGAGTTTATCGTCAAGCTGTTCAACCAGTTTGACATCTTTGATGTTATATTCGATAAACTTTTGGAAATTCTTTTGATAAAATTCTTGAATGCTTTCATATTCAGTATAGTCCAGTTTCTTTTCCCCTAATTCGACAGATGCAATATAATCCAATTTATATGACTCTCTATTTACATATGTGAATGTTTTGTACAATTCGTAATAATCAAGAATCGAAATACCAACAATATCATAGACTACATGTTTTCCTATGACTCCACGATCTACAATCTTTTCCTTTATAACATTCCAAGGTGAAAGTTTCTTTGCAATCTTTTCCCCAAGAAGTCGAATTATTCTGTTGTAGAGATATGGAATATCAAAAAAACGAATACTCCATCCACTAATGATATCGGGATATCGACCGGAAAAGTATTCTAAAAACATATAAAGAAGATTATCTTCATTGTCGAAGCAGTGAACTATTTCATCTTTTTGTTTCTTGTATTCGCCTAGACAAAAAACAACAGAGGGTTCGTCTTTCCTGCTAATGCAAATTGCAATAACTTTTTCTTCCGGTGACTGAAAATTAGGAAATCCAAATTCACTTGTCGTTTCTATGTCAATATAGGCAATATCTAGCAAATCATAGTTTGGTTGACAATCGGGATAATTGTTCCGAATAAATTGATACTCTGCTTGAATTTCGCCATGAATTTCAAATCCAGATACGTCGGAATATCTTTCAATAAATTTCATGTATTCATCTTTATTCTCAAATTCAACCCTGTCCAAAGATTTGCCAAAAATACTTTTGTAGTCTGTCTTTTTATCTGTATTTACAAACAAAGAAGGTCGAAAATAAGTTTCATTCTTGGTGGATACACCGGATTCATCTCTTTCCCGATAGAGAATCTTATTTCCGTATGAAAATACATTGGTATAAAATGACATGGTAGTATTATATCGTTTTGTTTGTGGATGAGTCAATACTATTCTTATTATTTTCTACCAGTAATTCTTTTTTCTGTTCTTGATCTTTGGAACTAACATAGGCTGCCAATAAAACCATGTAGTTAATTACATCGATGCAGGTATCTTTAAAACTCTCATCTTTTACATGCATTTTTCCTGCCCGAACAAAAGAACTCAATCTACTCATTTTATCTGTAAGGCGAACCATAAATCCTTGTTCTGTCTTACAAATACCCATAGATTCTACGCGGGTGAAATTTGCAAAAGGTTCTGTGCCTTCATTACCTGCGTAGTCTTTATTTTTTAGACTCATCAATGCTTTAGCTTCGCTGCACAATTCAGAATGAAACGCCAATAATTCTTCTCTTGTCATAATATTACTCCATTAAATCTTCAAGTGATGCTCTTTTCTTAGCAACCCATTTATATTGTGTCTTTGAAAAACACCAAATATTTTCAATAAAATCTGCCGACAAATGTTCCAACAAGTCTCCCTTTTCCATCTTTTTTGGTCTTTGCTTTATTTTCATACCAATTTGACCAATAAAATTACCACCAATTGATGTAATGTAATCTACCATTTCATCACAGGTTCTATATCGCTTTCCTTTTATAGTCGGATCCATGATGTTGATCATCATCATACCCTTATAAGAAAGAGAATCATATGCTCTTTTCATAACAGGAAGATAGAATTTATTTAACCAATCGGTGTAATCGGGATAGCGATGCCATGATTGGTTCTCTTCCTTTTCTCCGCCCTTATTGTAAAGTTCGGTAGAATAATAAGGAGGAGAGGTGAAAACACAATCCATCTCTGCTTGGTCAAATACATTGCTATCTTCGGCAGGAAGATTTTGCATATAGACTGTTTTAATTCCTTCAAATAACCATGTATGTTCATCTATTTGATGGAAGAAAGATTTAGTGTTACCTAAGAAACTTTCATATGCAACTACCTGTTGTTTATACAATTCAAATGATTTTGGATTTGGATCACAACCATAATAATGTGTTGCTCTTGATGTATAAAATCCAGCCAAACGATCCCCCCAACCCATACTTAAATCCAAAACATGCTTTGAATCTCTTAGATCATATATAACTGTTGCGACATGGGGTTTAAATTGTGTTGCAACATATGCACCCAAACGGAAAGAACCACGAATATTTGTTTCATTGATCGTGGTGGTTCCCATTCTCCAAAAAATCCAATTCATCTTCATCAATAGATCATAATCATTCCAAATATCAATTGGTGATGCAAATCCATAAGAGGGACAAGATAACCTATTCTCTTGTTGAAAATAGTTACTTATATCATTATAATAATGACCATTATCAATTAAAAACAAACCATGCTTAGAGTATGGATATTTGTAGTCGTTGTATTTTTCAAGTACCTTATCTTTATCTGGCGTTATAATATAATGAGATAGATCTTCTGTTGATAACGATGCAAATTTATTTTTTACTGTAGATAATTCAATTTTTCTAAATGGAAATTTAGGTTTATTATTAATAATATAACTAGCAAGACCTTCTTTAATTTCTTGCTTGGTATAATCAGAGTTTAATTCTTTCCATTTATGAGTAGATAGATTAGGAACACCATCCACATCAGCAGAATCAGAAAACTCTTTAATTATCTTTTCTATATTAGTCATTGAACGCCTGTGCTACCAAAACCCCCAATACGGTCGGTTTTTTGTGTGGGGGCAGTATAGCATTCTTCGATTGTATAGTCAAGAGATTTTACTAATTCTCCCTGAGCAATACGATCACCGTGTTTAATATAAAAATCTATATTTGAAGTATTATATAAAAGAATCTTTAATTCGTCTGTATAATCTGAATCAATAATTCCTTCGCAATTTAAAAGAGTGATACCCTTCTTATAAGCCAATCCAGAACGGGCATGAATACGAACAGAATAACCTTCTGGAATATCAAGGATCAATCCAGTACGAATTGCTGCTCCATGTCGAGCAATAACATCATGTTCTCCATATGCGGAGATATCAAAACATGCCGATTGCTTTGTTGCGAATTTAGGAAGAACGACGGTTTCGTGTAGTCTATATGCTTTTAGATTCATTCTTTATAGTATAACACAAGATGCAAATATGTCAACCCATAATTTCATCGTATCTTGCTTGCGTAATCACACCAGCACTCACCAAATATTGCATACCATTTATAGTATCTTGATTTGTGTTATCAACAGTTGGAACTAATTGTGATAACTGTTGAAAATCTGCAATAACTGGATCTGTTAATGCGGCCGCTCTTGCTGCTGCTCTTTCTTCTGGAGTGAAGCGTAATAAAAATTCATAAGTGGTATAAATTTTTGGACGAATTGTTGGCGCACCAGAAAATCTTGGAATATCATCGGCATTATAGATTTGCCCAATGTCACATGATTCATTTTCTTCTAAGACAACCATGTATAGACCATAACCGGGATTCCAATTAAAATCAGCGACTACTGCTAAATTTTCTACGATATTTGTTTCTTGATTAATTATTGCTGCGATCATATTTTTATCCTTTTAAGACATAGCCCATATAACGACATAACCATCTCCACCTTTACCACCATTTCCTGTAGTAAGTGAGTTTAATGCACCACCGCCTCCTCCACCACCGCTTCCTCGCCATCCTGCTTCACCATTGTTTGCAGAAGTTGAACCACCTCCACCTCCACCCGCGCCACCCATGCCCCAAGTATATGGTCCTAAAACTTGTATTGTTCTAAAGGCAACCGATGTTGCACTGTTTGCCACTCCTCCTGATTTTACAGTTGCACTTCTTGCATAATTTGGATGTCCTACGGTTGTGGTTGCGGGGTTGTTAGATCCTATAAGTATTCCACCGCCAGCAAACCCTGTTCCGAGAGTATTTTTTCCTCCAGCACCAGCTCCACCATTAGTTAAAATTGATAATAACTGTACAGAAGTTGCCGATGATGATGCGTTACCCGCAGTCCCAGCACCATGAGAAACTACTACTCCATTTATAGATCCATTTCCTGCTGCACCAGCAGTTCCTGCTGTAGTAGTTCCCCCTGAACCAAGGTTACCACCAGCCGCAACAATTAAATATTGACTTGACTGTTTTCCACTTAAAGAAATAAGTGTATTTCCACCGGCAATTCCGTTTGTTCCAGAAGTACTAATAGCAGATGCACCGTTACCACCAGCACCACCAACACCAATTGTTATAATTAAAGAATCACCGGGAGAAATATTTAAAGTAGTAATATCTAAAGTATCAATTAATATTGTGCCCCCTGCACCACCACCTCCACCAAAAGCATTTGTTGCAGAAACTTGTTGACTACCACCACCTCCGCCACCTCCACCACCTACTGCCAAAAACTTTAATCTTCTGGTTCCCGGAGGAATGATATATGTACCACTAGCATCAAACTCCTGAACACTTAGAAGATTGCTGTCATTTCTTGAAAATCCAAAAATACCTTGATTCATATATTTCCTTTAAGACATAGCCCATATAACGACATAACCATCTCCACCAGCGCCACCACGCCCGGCAGCAATACCGTTTAGTGCGCCTCCACCACCGCCTCCACCACCACCACGCCATCCAGCTTCTCCTGCATTGGCAGATGTTGATGCTCCACCGCCTCCTCCTTGACCACCCATTCCCGGACTATATGGACCTATCATTGATATTGGAGTAAAGGCAACAGAAGTTGCACTGTTTGCTGTTCCTCCTGCTTTTATAGTTGTATTTCTAGCATAATTTGGATTAAACAGTGATGCTGATGTTAATGGTGTCGTAATAATACTGCCTCCTGCAAAAGCAGCAGCACCAGTTGATACTCCACCTCCACCAGAACCACCATTACTATAAATTCCAGCAAGGGTAAGTGTTGGTTGTGCCGTTGCAGATCCTGCACCACCTGCTCCGACTGTTGTAGAAACCCCAAATATTATTTTAGCAACTGCGGAACCAGCAGTTCCTGCGGTACTTGAACCAGCACTGCCTGCTGCTCCACCACCTGCAACTAATATAAGCCCCGGAGTACCAGAAACGGCAACAGTTGTATTATTACCCGCATTTCCACCAACACCCGACGAGGTATCTGATATTGCTGCGTTTCCAGCACTTCCACCTAAACCAACTGTTATATTTAAAGAAGATCCGGGAACAAGATTTAAAGTAGTTAAATCAAATCGTTCAATAATTATTGCTCCACCCGAACCACCACCACCACCAAATGAAGTTGTACCAGATGCACGGCGGCCGCCGCCGCCACCGCCGCCACCAGCACCTATAGCCATTATTATTAATGATTTTGTTCCGGGACGAACAATATATCTTCCACTTGCATCATATTCTTGAATGCTAAGAATATTTGAAATAGTTGGTTGTGATTGAAAAAATCCTTGATTCATGTTTACACCTTATGCAAGTGCCCAAATAACAACATAACCATCTCCACCTTTACCACCAGAACCAGCAGCGACTGTATTTAAAGCACCACCACCACCCCCGCCGCCACCGCCGCGCCATCCTGCTTCACCATTGCTCGCATTTGATGTGGTTCCTCCACAACCACCGACACCACCAACCCCCCAAGTATATCGACCAATTGTAGAAATTGTGGTAAAGTTTGGAGTAGAACCAACAGCAACTCCAGATTTTATTGCTGTTCCTCTTGTATAAGTAGGAGTTGCTGCCGATGTTGTTATGGATAAAGGAGTATTTATATCTCCTCCTGCAAATGCAGTCGGTGTTGTGGATACACCACCACCTCCGGCTCCTCCACTTGAAGTACCAGTATTTAAAGTTAAAGTGCTGCCTTTGCCGGCTGCTCCTGCAGAACCAGCATTAGTTGAACCTGATAAAAAATATATCAATGAAGCGCCACCATTGCCCCCTGTTCCAAGTATAGTACTACCGCCATTTCCATTACTACCATAAGCAGTAGTAAGAATTAATCCTGGCATTCCAAGAACAGCAAGAGTTGTTTGATTTCCAACAGAACCTCCAGTTCCGTCTGTATCAGACAATCCGGCTCCACCACCACCAGCTCCACCAGCACCAATTGTTATTGTTAATGATGATCCAACATCAACACCCAAAGTCTTAATATCAAAATCTTGTAGTATGGAGCCACCGCCGCCGCCGGCGCCGCCACCATAGGCATTAGTACCAGAAGTACTATGTCTTCCGCCACCACCACCACCACCACCGGCAACAGCAAAAACTAACAAAGTTCTTGTTCCCGGTGGAATTACGAAAGTACCGCTGGCATCGTATTCCTGTACTTGTATTATTGTTCTATTTGGATTTGGAAATCCAAAAATTCCTTGGTTCATAACAATCCTGATTCAACAGTCACATGATAAGTTACTGCCGCATGTGAACTGAAATATATGGATGGCGCATTGGCTGCGGCACCGGGCAATACAAGACCAACAAGTTCTGGAACTTCTGTTCTATAACCAATTGCGGTAGAAGATGAAGTTACTGATGTGATTGCTTTTTCGACATACAAACGCTTGGTTGTTCCACCATCTGTAGATAACCAGAAACGAACAACATTGGCAGTACCTGCACCAATGGCGTTTACTTCTTCAACTATTACTCTGTTGATTCTCTTACCAACTCCGGTTCCAGCTGCAACTGCTGGACCAGCACACAATAAACTGCTGGCGGTTGATGGATTAGAACGACTTGTATCTGCTGTAATGCCTGCTGTAAAAGTTTCTAAAATTGGTTGTGCTGTAAATTGTGCTGATGTTGCCATTGTTTTCTCCTAATATTTATTATATAATACCGATACTTATAAGATATAGATTCAATCCGGGCAAGGTTACCGATCCTGTCATACCTTCTACGGAATTTACTGCGCTTATGGCTCCTGTTGCTCCGTTTATACTCAAGACACCTGTGTTTGTAATTGTAATTGCACCAGTAGCACCGGAAAGTGCAATACCAGTTCCAGCACTAAGAGTTACACCACCAGTTAGACCATTAATACTACTAACCCCTGTAACTGCACCTGTGCTTCCATTAAAAGATGAAACATATGCAGTTAATCCACCACTGCTTGGAGTAGACCAACTCAAAATTCCTGAACCGTTTGTGGTTAGGACTTGGTTTGAAGATCCATCGGCAGATGGGAGTGTCCAAATTATATTATTTGGAGGTGTTAAAGGTCCTTTAAAACCAACATATGTAACTCCACCGGCCACATAAAATCTAAGATCATTGCTGCCCTTAATATTCATACACGCAAAACAGTCTATGTTAACTGCACCTAATTCAATCTTTGTATTTGCATCATCAAGATTGATTGTGGTTCCATTTCCTGCGCCATTGTAATCACCAATTACAATTGGTTGAGATGTGCCATCAAAATTTGGAGTATTTATTATTAATAGAGAAGTTGAATCATATGCACTATAATTATTTGAATATACTCCCAATCCAGTTGCTTCAAAATAACTTGCAGACACTGCTCCTGATGAAGTTGATAAAAGACCTGATGAAGGAAAGTATGACCATCGTGGTGTACTTGTATCAACATATAAACCTGTATTACCTACACCGCTGGCAAGTGCAAAATAATAAGATGATGCAGATGCTTCAGCAATTTGAACTTTAGAAGCACTTCCAGCAGTCAATCCAGATGCATTTCCTGTGAGATTGTTGGCTGCACCAGAGAATCCAACAGTAGAAGATACAAGACCTGTAAAGTTTGCAGTTGTTCCCTGCAAGGTTCCTGCAAGAGTCACACCACCAGATGCCGAAATTCCTGATGTAAAGGATTGAAGGGCAACAAAGGTATTTGCAGTTCCTGTGGTTACTCCGGTTACTGCACCTGTAAGACCATTGAACGAAGTCACCAAAGGAAGCGTGGTGACGGCAGAGTTGACCCACAATCCCTGTGTGCTGTCGTAACGCAGAATCTGATTGTTTGCAGCACTTGTGATGGCAACATCACCCAAATCATCCAAATTCACTACGGTTGATGCTCCACCACCACCTGTGGTGTTTCGGAAGAAGCCACCGGGAATAATACGACAATCACCAGTGTCAGACACATCGGAACCGTTGCCACGCACAATAAGCCATCCCAAGAACACACCGTTATATCGTGTAATGTCTGCTTCTGCAAATGATTCTAACAAAATGTTGTTTGAGGCAACAGTTAGTGATCCGTAGACTGCTGTGCCGTAGTAGATGTACAGCGCATTGTTTAGTCCCGGAATCTTGTAGACTCGCTGTATAGACCAACTTTGGTTGCCGACATTTCCAAGAGTTCCGTCCCCGTCATCGTAATTTCCAAAATTAACGGTGGTGCGGGAAACCGGATCTGTTCTGTAAGTACCACCAGCATTTCTGTACAAGTAAAATAGTTGCTGCACAGGCACAGAAGAACTGTCTGTGACAAGACTTGGATTGTTGGGATCGGTATCCATGTTTGCGCCCAAAGCAAACGCAGTACCTGTCGTGTGCTGTATGCCGCCTGTGGTTCCGTATCCACTCAGTACATAACCGTCTACCTTGAGTCCACCAAAGTAACGAATAAATGTTTCGTATTGTGCGCTTGAAGCGTAGGCTGTAAGTGGATGGTAGTGAACTCGGTTCACATAAGCCCGTGATTGGTGAACCGCATTACCAATCACCACGCTGTTTAAATATTCAGTTTGAGTAAAATTATTTGAAGCCTGTTGAAGATTTCCCGATGAATCGATACGGAAGAAAGTAAAGTCCGATGATGTCATTCCTGCAAGAGTAACACCTGTCTTGGCAGTCCATTGTATGGTTTGTAGACTAGGTGCAGGATACCCTCCTGTGGCAGCGTTTACCGTGGCAATGATTCCTGCTCCTGCGGAAACATCCACTGCTGCTGTATTTCCTGCATTGATTGTAATGA
>Ga0114976_10003199_pt1 | contig 10252 bp, 11 predicted proteins | sample S_130805_EF_Meta_FD_87319 | JGI IMG/M metagenome (GOLD analysis project Ga0114976, IMG submission 87319) | Freshwater microbial communities from Lake Simoncouche, Canada to study carbon cycling - S_130805_EF_MetaG | ecosystem: Environmental > Aquatic > Freshwater > Lake | place: Lake...
ATGACCCCAGCGCTTCTGGGGAATATTCTTCATCCGTATTAATCCGTGAAATCCGTGGTCAAAACTCTTCTTCCAGCGAAACCAGCCACTCGGCCCTCGACAGTTCCCTTGCCGCTATTGCGGCCGGCAGGCCGCTCCGCTTCGCGATTCAATGGGTGGAGGATTTTCGGGATGATTCGGGGAATTTGGTTTCAATCGATCCTTGGTTGCTGGAGCATCCACAGGTGGAGGTGATAGGGCGGTTTTTCGAGGGGGATGAGTATGAGCGGCAGTTGGAGCGAACGGATGCAATGGTCTTACCATATCGGTCGCCTTATTGCTTGCGGGTTTCGCGTGTTGTCATCGAAGCCATGATGAACGGGATGCCAGTGATTGCGACACGCGGGACGACGCTTTTTGAACAAGCGGAGGAATATGGCGTGGTGGTGGGTTGCGAGGAAGGGAGCGCGGAAAGTTTGGCAGAAGCAATTTTGAAAGCGGCAGAGAATTTTGAAATGATGCGGGTTAGCGCAATGCAACGATCTACAACGGCGGCGCAGAGTTTCTCGGTGGGGTTTTTCCGGGATTTGCTGGAGAGAAAGTAAAATTTGGGCTTGATTTATTGAATGTGGATGTTTAACTCTCCTTAAAAAGAAACTTATATGAACTATATTGGGGTATCTGAACTAAAGCAAACAAAGCGAATGTGGAAAATGCTGGATTCCGAAGGCGAACTCGTTCTTACCAAGGAGGGTAAGCCGGGTGCTGTCATCTTGGCGGTCACGCCGGAGACCTTGGAATCAACGGTGAGATCGATCCGGCGGGCGCGGTTTTCGGATGTTGTGGCACGAATCCGCTCAAATGGTTCGGCTTTGAGTGAAGCGGAGATCGAAACGGAAATTGCGGATTATCGGGCAAATCGGGCGTGAGATTAGTCTTGGACACAAATGTCTTGGTTTCGGGGATGTTGACTGCGCAAAATCCACCCGGTCGGATTCTAGACTTCTTAAGGGCTGGTAAAATTCAACTCCAAGTGGATGAGCGGATTATCGCAGAGTATGATGGTGTTCTTTCTCGGCCGAAATTCCGCAAATATTTTTCGTTTTTTGAAAAGGATTTGATCATGGATTTCATTCGGGCGGACTCGGAATGGAATGTTTGCACCACTATAGCGGATGGGCTACCTGATACAAAGGATGCCTGCTTTTTAGAGGTGGCCCTTGAGGCCCGCGTGGCATTGGTCACCGGGAATGCTCGTCACTATCCGGAAGAGTTACGGGGTGGCGTCGAAATTCTGTCACCTCGGGACTTTGTGGAAAGAATCAAGTAACGAAACCAAAAAATGTTCGAAATTACCTTAGCTTTGAAATTTTCGGATGAGGCCCCAGAAAAAGCGAGCGCGGCGGCGGAGTGTTTTTTGGTGGATTATTCCTGGGAGTTGCAGGGAATGAGAAGATAATCACATCCAAAAGCTTGTCGCATTGAAAATGGGAATCCACTTCACCGACCATGCTTTGCAGAGGATGACAAAGCAAGCGATCGAACCCGAGTGGGTCGAACGAGTGATCTAGCATCCCGATCTTCGGCTTGATGATGACAATGATCCCGAGTTGGAGCATCGCTTGGCAAAAGTTCCTGAGCTTGCCAACAGGGTTTTTGCGTGTTATCGTTTCCAAGTCGGAACCAAAACGGGTAGTCACTTTGTATCCAGATCGAAATATGAAAGGAAAAATATGAAATTAAAAATTGATCGTGAGGCAGATGCTCTTTATCTGGATTTTTTGGATGAGTCTTTGTCCTTCGATAGCCAAGAAATTGCACCTGGGGTTATTTTGGATTATAATAAAGAAGGAAAAGTGGTTGGGATCGAGATGCTTTACTTGTCAAAGCGCTTCGATATTTCTCAATTGAAGAAACTTGAAGTGGAACCAAGAGAATTGGTTGGAGCGTAATTTCGCCGATCACTTTTTTTCAAATGCCTCGTTAAGTCGCTGCAATCGAGCGAGCTTTTTCAAAAAAACAGGCAAAATCATTGACAGTAAAATTATGGTAACCAAGGATGACTCGGATATACACGGATAACCCCTCGGCACTTCGCCCTGCGGGCCAACCTTCGGTTGCTCTCCCTCACGCTTGCCCGAGCGATCGGTTGTGCCCATCCGTGCCATCCGTGGTCAAAATTCTTCCTCTCCCGCTACAGGGTCGAGGGCGATTTCTCTCGGCTCTCGAATTTACTGCAATTTCGTGTTATTTGGTGAAATTTGATTTGGTCATTCCCACTTCCTCACTCTTCGGGCCAACCTTCGATTGCTCTTGCTCACGCCCGCCCTGGCGCTCGATTGTGGTTAAAAATATTTCTGAATGATGAATGCGCGAATTTTTGCGGGGGCGGTTTTGGCTTATGGATACAACCATTGGGCTGGGAATTTCCCCTCTCGGAGAGTGCGAGAAATTTATTTAAGAGGCTGGCTTGGGAGTTTAGGTGCGAAATCCGGCGTGCAAATGGGATGCCGTTTCTTGAATGGCCGAAAAGTTTTTCTCGGCGAGCGTAATGTGATCAATTTCGGATGTTTGCTTGATGGCAGGAAATTCTCGATTCGCACTGGGCGTAATGTCTCGATCGGACCCGAAGCAACCATTCTGACGCTGGGGCATGATCCAAGGTCGGTGACCTTCGAGGATCGGGGAGGGGATGTGGTGATCGGTGATCGGGTTTGGATCGGATACCGAGCGATTGTTTTGCCGGGGGTTACTATTGGCGAGGGGGCAGTGGTGGGGGCAGGGGCAGTGGTGACGAAAGATGTTGAGCCCTATGAAATCGTGGCGGGTAATCCCGCGAGGAAGATTGGGAGCCGTTCTTTAGAAAATGGACTCGTTTTTTCTTACGACTTGAACTACAAACCATGGATGGGATAAACTTAGCCGCTTAATGCACAGTTTTATAACAATCTTTAAGCTCTTTCGGAGAGTTCTCAGCATTTCTAAACCTTCATCTTGGAGGGTAGCATTTCTTTGCGGCGGTTTGGCTGCGATGGGAAATCACCGGGCCAAATTGCGAGAGCGATTTGAAGAAATTCTAGATCAATGTGCTCAGGGTGAGAATGTAGAGCTAAATCTTCTTGTTTGTTCAAGGGAGTGTAAACTTCTGATGCGTAAAGGTAATATAGCTGATTATCTTATCGGTGGTGAGGTTATCTGGGGAGCCTACTCGCCCCCAAGGATTAGTCCCTCATTGATTATTGATGGCGGAGCTAATATTGGCATGTTTTCTATGATTGCACATGCATTTTTCCCAGATACTCCAATTGTCTGTTACGAACCGGATGCTAGTAATTTGGTTCAGCTTGCGAGCAACTTGAAGGCGAATGGCATTTCTGCAAAAATAGTTCCTAAAGCACTTTGGTCTAAAGAAACAACGCTTTTCTATCATGTGGGCGAGTCTTACACTGGCTATGTGAACGAAGTGCGATCTGATTTTCCCATTGAGTGCACCGTGGCGGAGGTTTCAGAAGGCTCTTGGCTCAAACTGGATATTGAGGGAGCAGAATATGAAGCATTACCAGAAATTTTATCTCGCGGCGTGCGTCCAGCCATGATCAGTATGGAAATTCATTCCAATCATGTAAGTGGTAAAACGCTGGTAGATTTGCTTGAGGCAAGCGGTTATAAACTAAGAAAACTTCACGATTTAAAAGCCCATTGCACTAACGTTGAAGCGGATTTTTCTGGAAAGAGTGTTACCATGCACCAGAATCAAAAATGATCGAGTGAGAGTCTTGATTTATTGTCCGACCTCGCAAGGAGGGATCGCAGAGCATGCCAACTACCAGGCGCGTGCTTTGCAACGTTGGGCAGCTGCATCATCTCACTGTGGCGTCGGATCTGTATGCGAAGTTTTTTTACTATGCGGCTCTGATTTTTTAGATGGAAGGGAAGTGGGATGTAAAAAAACCGAAATTTTTAATTTTCAGTTTTCGTTTTTCGGTTGTCTTGCCGGACGCTTAGGAAAGTTGTTGGACCGAAGCTTGCAGATCCTAGTTGATCAGTGGCGATTGGCTTCGGAGGTTATGAGAAGAAGACCAGATTTTGTTCTCATCTCGAGTTACTCGGAATACCTCTCCCCACTTTGGATCTGGCCACATTGGATTTTGGCGAGGCTTTTTGGAGTGATCTATATCGCGAACTTGCATGATCCTGTAAGGGATTTTCAAGTTGGTCCGAGGTGGTGGCATGAACTTTCGGTGAAGATGGCGTATTGGCCTATTTCCATAGGAATTGTTCATCAACGATTACCTGAACCCACACCTGTGCCAGCATATGTGAAAGTGGTGGAGGCTCCAGTAGGTGTCTATGATCTCCAAGAATCACCTGAAAACCCTGCTGAGATTAGAGCGGGATGGGGGATTCCTGATAGTGGCGTGGTTTTTTTGGCCTTCGGTTACATTCGAGATAATAAAAACTTGGATCTTGTGATTCGTGCTCTAGCAGAGTTTCCACAGGCGCACTTGATCGTCATGGGCAAGGCGCAGTCTCAAAAAGACAAGCCAGTGGAGTTTTACCGGAAATTAGCCGATGAACTGGATATGTCAGGAAGGGTCAAGTTTTTCGCTACATTTGTTCCGGATGAAAAATTGGCGAGCTATTTTGCGGCGGCGGATGTGGTGGTGTTGACTTATGACAAATCGTTTCACTCCCAGAGTGGCGTTTTGAATGTGGCTGCGCGAGCGAGGCGGCCGGTGCTGGCTTCAGCAGGTGAAAGTCCACTCAAGGATTGTGTGCAAAAATTTCGCCTTGGTGTTTTTGTAGAGCCGGATGATATGAGAGCGTTGACGGAAGGGATAAAAAAAATATCGAGTTGCGAGTTGCGAGCGTCGAGTGGTGAGCCCGATTGGCAAGGCTATGAAACGTTTGCTTCCTGGGATGTGAATGTGGCAAAAATTTTGGATGCCGTTGAGTCAATTAAAATCAGTAAACGCTGTAACTCTGAAACGCTCAGAAATCAAAGTTGCAAAAAATAATTTATGAATGCTAGAGAGATACTGGAAAACCTAAAGACGGATTGTTATCACTACAAGGGTGATTTGCCTTGTGGGCCGCATCGAAGAGCAGGTAAGACTTGCGCTTGTGACGAGTATTTGCCGGTCAAGCGGCGTGGGGTGGTCATCAAACTAGGTGCGGCTGGAGATGTGATACGGACAACGCCTCTCCTGCGGGCGCTGGATCCACTTCGAACAGGGACGAATGTTTTATGGGTGACTCATTCTCCGGAGTTGATGCCGCCAGAGGGTTGCGAAGCAGTAAAACCGACAGCTGCGGTTATGGCGCGGATTGCGTCGATGGAGTGGGATTTTTGTTGGAACTTGGACAAAGATATAGAGGCTTGTGCTATTGCGAGCCAAGTGCGGGCTAAGGAGTATGCGGGCTACTCGTTGCGAAATGGAGTTCCATATCCGGTTGATGAGCGGGCATGGCATAAATTTGCCACGGGATTGGATAACCCCTACAGCAAAGTAAACTCTTTGAACTATGTGCAGGAGATTTTTGATATTGTTGGTTTGCCTTACAAACAGGAAGAATACTGGTTGCGCGAACCGGCGGGGACTTCCAAGCGGGCGGCTGAGGAGATTTTGCCCGGAAAGGGTTGGGTGGGATTGAACACGGGGGCTGGGTGGCGCTGGCCAACGCGAATCTGGCCAGAGGAAAATTGGGTGGGGTTAATCGCGAAGCTCAAGGCTGCCGGCTTGAAACCGGTAATTCTCGGAGGACCAGAGGAGATTGTGCTTAATGATCGTCTGGAGCAGCGAACCGGCTGTCTGTGGCCCGGAGTCAAGTCGCTGGATGTATTTTACGCCATGGTGGCGAGGTGCGATGCTCTGGTTACGAGTGTAACACAGGCCATGCACTTGGCTATTGCGGCAAAAGTGCCGCTTGTGCTGTTCAATAACATTTTCAACAAAGCGGAATTCGAACTTTATGGGCGCGGTGAAATTGTTGGTCCACCGACTGCTTGTGATTGTTTTTATGACGCCGTCTGCAAGACGGGTAGAAATTGTATACGAGAAATTACGGAAGAAATGGCGGCGCGCGCTGTTATAAAGGCGGTGTCCTCCTAAGTCTAGACTACTCTAGAACTCTACCCAGCCTGCTCCTGCTGGCTCGTTTTTAGATTTTCTTAAATCATGCCTGAAGAAACAATTGTTTTACCAGTAGGTTTTTATATTGCTTTAGCCGTAACCGGCGTGGGTATGGTTTATGCTTGGACTCTGAGGATGAAGGGCATCGGGTTACCCATGATGGCCGTGCTTGGGACAGTGTGCGCCTGGTATTTTGGGGATGCGCTCTACAATGACTATGCGGATTATCTCTCCAGAATCGGTGCAGATATGCTGGACTTGGCTTGGGGGCAGGTGTGTGTGTTTGTTTTCTCGTTTTGTTTTTTCTCGCTATTTATGCATCGTTGGATGAACAAGGATTTACTAGGTTCTCAGAGTCATATTCTTACTATAACTCGGTGGGGAGGTTTGGAGAATCCGCTATTCCAGCACCGATTGGATCTTGCTATGAGGATGCTAACCTCATTCTGGATTGGACTCATGATAATCGCGATGCTTAAAACAAATTTCGATTTCATGGGAATGTTTGCGCCCTACATCACTGGAAAGGCTTATCCATGGAGTCGTGGCCGAGTCGGGGGGGGCTTTGATGCGTTTGTGGCATTTTTTAGTTATTTCCATATCATGCTTGTGTCGGCTATCGGCGTGATCTTGGCTCTTTCTAAAAATGCGCGCACGCGCTCTACTGCGCTGGTGTTGTATGTCTTGAGTGCACCTTGGTTTATTTTGGACCGTGTCAGAAATCTCATGCTTGCTGTGATATTGCCTGGGCTTTTGGCGTGGGTTTTCATTCGTTTCCGTGGTGGCTTTTTTTTAAAAGTGGCTATTCTCTTGGCCTCAGTTCTTGCAGTGAATGCTTGGATGAAGTTTGTTATTCAAGTGCGTAGTGAAGCAAATGTAGCTCTGCTTTTCCAAGAGGTGGGAATAGCCGGTGTGAGTGAGAGGCTGCAGGGATCAAAGACAAAGCACGCCGGACTCAACATGTTTGAGGAGCTTGGGTGGGTGAACTCTTTTATCGAGAAGGGAACATTTCAGCCAAACATGGGATCCCGTTATTTTGCGGAGCTTGTGAATCCGATTCCGAGGGTCATTTGGAGAGACAAGCCATTGATTGGAATTGATTACGCAATTGCTCGTGGACAGAAGTGGGAGGGTGGTGATAAAAATAATGCTGGCGTGGGAGCAACCATCTCTACGGGCTTCATAGGACAAGGAGTGGTGAATTTCGGTAGGTTTTTTGGCCCAATTGCAGCTGCGCTCATCATGGCCGCTTGGGCAGCACTCTTGGCCAGGCAGGATTTGCAGGGCAATCAAACTGGGCGCCTTCTTCTCTTGCTCGTTGGATTGGTTCTAACCTTTAATCTAGGGCGGGATATTACGCTTATCACATTGTATCCATTTTTCTTTGGACTTTTTATGGTAAATATATGGCGGCGTATCAAGGGGGAGTGATAGATATTCTGAAGTAGGAGAGAGCTGGGGATTCGTGTTTTACAAATCCATCGTTTGCGGCTTATGTATTTTTGTATGTAATCGAACTGTTGAATGAAATCCGTTATTTTATTTGATAATTTTGGACCTTATCATGTGGCTCGTTTAAAAGCCGCGACTGGTGTGGCAGATATTACGGCTGTGGAGTTCGGCGGGGAGAGTTTAAACTACCCTTGGGAAGAATCTCAACTAGCGCTAAAGGTCTTCACACTGAATCCCTCGGGAACGAGTTGGGAAATGTCTCGATCGGATTTTAGAGATAGACTTTATAAAGTTTTGAATGAGGCGCATCCGGATGTCGTTTTCGTTCCGGGTTGGGCGACTCCAGGGCCCCTTTTGGCACTTAAGTGGTGTATGAGAAGCGGAATTCCTGCGGTGATCATGTCGGAGTCCACCGCGTGGGATGTCCCGCGTGTTTTTTTCAGGGAATGGATCAAGTCTACCATTGTTTCTTTGGCCTCCTCTGCATTGGTCGGTGGGCAGCCCCAGCGGGATTACATGATCCAGCTTGGAATGCCTGTTGAGCGGATTTTCACTGGCTACAACATGGTAGATAATGAGTTTTTTATTTCACAGTCTGATCTCTGGAGGGAAAATCGTCCGGATTCGCCTTCCATACACAGTGCGCCATACTTTTTGGCTTCAAATCGATTCATTCATAAGAAAAATCTTTTTTTTCTTTTGGATGCCTATGCCGGCTATGTGAAAGGCTCATCTTCGTCTTCTGCATCCAGCTCGCTTTGGCCGCTCGTTTTGCTGGGCGATGGCGATCTGAGGGAACCGCTTCTCCAGCATGCTCGGAAGTTGGGTTTGGATATGGAATTCAGAGCGCCCTGGGAGGCCGATGAGATGCTTCACCCGCGCGGTTGCGTCTATTTTCCTGGGTTTCGTCAAGTCAATGAACTGCCTCGCTTCTATGCCGGAGCTGGTGCCTTTGTGCACGCCAGCTTGAGCGAGCAGTGGGGACTGGTTGTGAATGAGGCCATGGCATCGGAATTGCCGGTGCTCGTGAGCAAGCCCTGCGGTTGTGCGATTGATCTTGTGAAGGAGGGAGAAAACGGTTATACTTTCGTATCATCTAGCCCTTCTATTCTCACCGACCTCCTCCTTAAAATCTATCTTATGGATTCCTCCTCAAGAAAAAAAATGGGCCAACGGGGCCGCTCTATTATCTCGGATTGGGGCGCGGAGCGTTTTGCTGAGGGCTTCCGATCTGCTGCCGAAGCGGCTCTGAAGGCTCCTCCCAAAGGAGCAAAAATCTTTGCAAGGGTTCTTCTCGAGGTGTTCTGCAGGCGTCTGATGGCATAATTCTATGTGTGGCATTGCTGGACAATTTGGAAAGGTGGATGATGGATTTGCTGGGCGCGCCCTTGATAGCTTGAGGCATCGCGGCCCTGACTCCCAAGGCGTGTGGCGCTCCGAGGCTGTTCTGATGGTGCACACGCGCCTAGCGATTATTGATCTCGGTGAAACGGGTCAACAGCCGATGCTCATGATGCCGGATGGGGTAGTCAGGAATGCTCCGAAACTATCCTCGACTGTCTCTGAACCTCCATTCGCTATTGGAGAAAAACCAAAGGCGTGTCTGATCTTTAATGGGGAAATCTATAACTACCGCGAACTTCGGGCCGATCTCATCGAGCGTGGTGAGGTATTTCACAGTGAATCGGATACAGAGGTTCTCCTTCGCTTGCTTTTGCGCGACGGCGAGGCAGCGCTGCCAAAACTGTCAGGGATGTTTGCCTTTGCACTTTGGGATTTTCAAAAACAAAAAGCCCTGCTTGCGCGCGATCCCTTCGGTATCAAGCCGCTTTATTACCGAAATGATGCGGATCAATTAAGCTTTGCATCCGAGGTTAAGTCTCTGGCCCAGGAGGGCGATGCATGCAATGTGAATGCGTTGAGGGATTACTTTTTGTGGGGATCTTTTCAAGAACCGCAGACATGCAACGCTGCAATACGGGAACTGCCCGCAGGTTCTCTCCTTCGCTGGAATGCCGGGAATGTCGATGTTCAAAAATGGAGCAAGATTTCTTTTGGCTCCACCAACGTCATTACAAAAACTCCAGCCAAGTATGTGAGTGAGAAACTCGAGGCCAGTGTGCGGCGTCATCTCGTGAGCGATGTTCCGGTTGGTATTTTCTTAAGCGGAGGCATGGACTCCACGGCGATTCTTGCTTTGACCCGACGCGTGCTGGGAGCTGAAGCAAGAATTTACACCTTTTCGATTGGATTTGAAGATGAAGCGGCCGATGAATCTGCCATTGCAAAGCGCACGGCTGAGCATTTTGGAACCGTGCATAGGGAATGGATAATAAGCGCGGCTGAAGGTGCCGAGGAGATAGTTCCTTTTTTGAATGTGGTGGATCAACCAACGATCGACGGTTTCAATGTCTGGTGTGTATCGAAACTTGCGAAGCAAGCGGGAGTCAAAGTGGCCCTCTCTGGCCAAGGTGGAGATGAACTTTTTGGTGGCTATCCCTCATTTCGTCGTGTGCCTATGTTAGTTGCTGCACACCGGATGCTTGGGCCATTGCGGGGGCTTATTGGCAATTTATTGATCAGAAAAGAGATGCGGGGCCAATGGGGGCGACTCCCGAGTTTTCTTTCCAGTTCCGGGGGGTGGTTGGAAGCTTTTCACTGCCAGCGCGGTATTTTTACTCCCGACG
>Ga0114976_10003200_pt1 | contig 10252 bp, 6 predicted proteins | sample S_130805_EF_Meta_FD_87319 | JGI IMG/M metagenome (GOLD analysis project Ga0114976, IMG submission 87319) | Freshwater microbial communities from Lake Simoncouche, Canada to study carbon cycling - S_130805_EF_MetaG | ecosystem: Environmental > Aquatic > Freshwater > Lake | place: Lake...
AACAAATTTAAGTCAACACCCTATAACAAAAGAATAGGTTTTAATCAAGGTTATTGACCAACCACAGGTACAAACCAATGTCTTCGTGGAGCGGGGGAAAAACTCGGCTTATGAAAAAATTCAAAGATTTGGCGAGGTGGACAACCTCGGAGATTTAATTTTGTATGGCTATGGTTTTTACAATGTAGTAAAAAAGAATTAAATTTGAAAAAATATAAATAAAGTATTTATAAGAGTATGGAAATGAAAGTTTGTAATAAATGTTTGATTGAGAAGAGTATTGATGATTTTTATTTTAGAGATAAGAAGAGGGGTTATAGACAAAATGTGTGTAAGGCGTGTACAATTGAAGAAAGAAAAAAATATGGTGAAGAAAATCGTGAAAAAATATTAGAGAGAGCAAAAAAATATAGAGAAGAAAATCGTGAAAAAATATTAGAGAGAACAAAAAAATATAGAGAAGAGAATCCTGATAAAATTAAAGAGACACTAAAAAAATATTACGAAAATAATTCGGATAAGAATAAAGAGACATTAAAAAAATACCGAAAAAATAATCCTGATAAAATTAAAAAGACAAGAAAAAAAAACAAACAAATTCCTAAAACTAAATTATCTAACAGTGTTAGGGAGAGAATAAGGAATTACTTAAAACTTAACAATATTTCCAAAAGAAATAAAACTTTTGATTTAGTTGGATGTAATCCACAAGAATTAATGATACATCTTGAAAATAGATTCCAAGACAATATGACTTGGGATAATTACGGATTGTATGGGTGGCATATAGACCATATAGTCCCACTATCTTCAGCAAAAACTGAAGAAGAGATTTATAAGTTGTGTCACTACACAAATCTTCAACCATTATGGGCTGAAGAAAATATAAAAAAAAGTAATAAAATAATTAATTAATAAAATAAAAAAATGGCAATTGGTTCGTACGGTAATATAAGACCAAGCGATGTCTCACCTGAAGATGTCCAAATCATAATGAATTACACCCCATCGCGAGATGTGACGAGTAATTTTGTGCTAACACAACTTGACTCTCAAACAGTATTAAAACCTTATTTTAACAATACTCAAACTGGTGGAAACAACGGAGTTGAGGTATTAGGTGGGTTATATAATTTAACATTACCTGCAGACCAATTTACATCCACAGGGTTCTATACATTATATTTAAGACCAGCACAAATAAGAACTAAAATTACTGATTGTGGTGTTTTAAGTGCATTACCTAACGTTAAGGGTATTGTGATTGATATTACTAATGTCCCACAACAATACCAAAACAAATTTGTTCAACAAGGATTGGTAGGATTTAGAATAGAATATTTAAATGCTGACGGTTCAAAAATACCTAACTTTTTTAGAGTAATAACATCATCATTCTTTTGTGAGCCAATTGTAACTAACCAAGTTAACACAACTCAAAAATCTATAAGATATAGATATGTTGATGGGGATTCAAATTTAATATTTTTAACTTTATCACCATCATCGTCACCAACAAATAAGCCAAATGCAACACCTTATATTGGACAACCAAATCAAAATATTATTATTTCAAATACGTTTTTTAATCCTGTAACATTGGAAATAGAAATGGTTGAATACGATATTTCATCTCTTGCAATTGCTCTTTATGGTAATCAAACCAAATCAATTGATGATGGTATCTATACAATTTATGACTCTCAAAATAACATATATAGACAATACAACTTATATGAGATTAGAGACCAATTTAATGCGTTACTTTATGAGGTTAGACAAAATAGAAACAATAATATAGATTTTAGCAAAAACTTCACAAACATAACGGGTTAATGGCGGTAGATATAAAAAATACTAAATACTTTTACCCCCCAAGACCTGGTAATGGTGCGGGTACTTTTTCTGACAACATTGTAGGATTACAAACTGTTGAGGGGGGAGGACTTACGCAAGGTAATTTTGAATTTACCACAGGTGTTACAGAAAAAGTTAATAGGAAATTCAATGTAGGCGCGTTCTCTGAACCAATCTCATTGGATATGTTGGATATTGGTAATTTAGCTGAGAGTAGGGAAATCCTTGCGAAACAGTTTAGGGTTTATCCAAATTATGACGTATCTCAGGTTCTTAACTTTTCAATGTATGGTTCATTGGCAAAAAGATTTAGTGTGTCAATAACCAAGATTATCAATTATTTCCCCGCATCTTTGGATATTATGTTTAGTAATCCTAGTTATGTTACAGGAAATACTGCTTATGATATTGTTTATAGTAGTGAATTAGATGAAACTTATTTTAAAATTAATGTTGATAGGATAGTTAATCCATTTGATATTGATTATTCAATTAGTGCTACAACTAATTTAACAGTAAGGGAGTTGGTTGCTTCACCATATAGAAACTTATATAATACCTATTTGGATTATTGTATTAGTATTAATGATAATATATTTGAGGTTGTATCTTTTATGCCATCGGAAACATTGTCTTCAGGATACATACAATTTTATGTTTCAGGAGCTCCTTTTGGTACAACGGCAACAACAACTAATGAAGATTTTCAAGTAAGACCAAACGATTATATTGTTGATAAAACTTTTTTAGAATCATTTGATGAGGTTGAACAATTTTTAGTTAATAGATTGGTTAGACCTGAGTATACTGCGGTATTCCAAGTTCCACAACAAAACGAATATGGGCAAACTTATACGGATTATAAACAAGTTACTTGGCCAAAACAGGGTGTTTGGAACTTAGATATTCGTTCATTTTTATTTGATTCTTATTTGGAACAAATACAAGAAATTGCCATTAATTTAGATTCGTTTAAAACAAATCTAATCTCAAGATTCTTGGTTACAGATTCATTAAAAGAGTTTGATACTTTAGGACAAAAAGTTGAAAAAGTATTTCAAATTTACGGTAGAAGTTTTGATGAAGTTAAACAATTTATTGACGGGTTAGCTTATATGAACTCTGTTAATTATAATCCATCAAATGATATACCTTCAGAGTTATTAGTTAATCTTGCGAGAACATTGGGATGGTCTTCTAATTTCTCACCAATCACTAATGAAGATTTCTTATCTTCAGTTTTTGGTAATACCTCAACACCAACATATCCAGGATATGCAAGAGCACTTACACCAACAGAATTAAACTATTCGTATTATAGAAACTTAATCTTAAATGCGTCATATCTTTTCAAATCAAAAGGAACAAGAAGGTCAGTTGAATTTTTATTAAGATTGATAGGTGCTCCCGATTCGTTAATAGAATATAATGAACACATTTATTTGGCCGACCAAAGAATTAATTTAGACCAATTTTACACTCAATGGGCGAATATATCGGGGGGTACATATGCAAGTCAAACACCGAGTTACTTACCTAACAGTACTTATAAAGTTAGTGGTCAATTATTTACAGCATTTACATCAACCACAACATATCAAGATACAAGTGTTAGATTAGTTGATTACCCAATGGATATTGAAGGATATCCAAAGGCACCAATTAATACTGAATCGTATTTTTTTCAAATAGGTGCTGGTTGGTATGAACAAACACCGCAACATAGAAGTCCTGACCAAGTTGTACTTACAGGTAATGTATATACAGGTCAAAATTATGATATTCAAACACAATTAACACCATTTAGTTATGGACAACCATATTTGAATAGATTTAGAGAGTTTCCATATATGACAGAAGGATTTAAACTTCAAAAAGTTGTGGATAATAATAAATCTTGGTTATCTGACGATACTAAAATTAGAGTATCAACTGAAGGTGATTATAATGCTTATTATTTTGTTGATAATGAAAAATTAGTACTGAATGTTAAAAATGTGGACATATTTTTAAATCCAGCACAAGGGATTGTTTATGATGTTTGGGACCAATCACGAAAGTATGATTACCCAATCCCTGAAACAGGGTATACAATTAATTACCCTGTACCAGGAGGGTTTCAACCAACATATATTAATCCTGAACCAAAAAAGAAAACATTTTTTGAGTTCTATCAAACTTTTTGGGAGAATATGATTAATGTTAGAGATAGACAATATATTTTTGATGGTAAAACTGGAGGTTATCCAAACCTACAATCGGTATTTTGGAAATATATTGAGTCAGAACAAACAGTTGGAATACCAAATAATCAATATACATACCAAAAACTTATTGATTATGTGGACGGCATTGGTCCGTATTGGACTAAGTTAATTGAACAGATGATACCCGCAACCACAATATGGAATGGTGGTACCAAACTTGAAAACTCTATTTTTAATAAAGAAAAGTTTGTTTATAGAAGACAAAGGGGTTGTCAGTTTATTCCAGTTCCTGTTAATCCTTGTTATATTATATCTAACATTTTTGATAATACTTGTTCGTCAAAATATACTGAGTTTTATATATATCCTTGGTTAAATGGTGATATTGATACATCTAACTTTAGTAGTATACTCGTTAACCGAGTTAATAATATGTTAGCCGAAAGTGGTTTAACACTAACTCAATGTGTTCAAAACTCTGTATTAAGTGAATGGTTTGTTGACTTAAGAATTGGTGGTGAAATAATAATTCAACAACCATTTTATACGGGATATGGATTATCAGATGTTCCTACAAATTTGGAATGGAGAAATGCTCTTGTAATGTACTTACCAGCATTGTACAATTATGGATACACATATAGTTTGAATGGTAACACCTTAACTATAACTAGTTTAAGTTCGTCTATTGAAAATATATCTGAAACAGTTACATTAGATGTAGGAATAAACATTAATATAAATTGTAACGACTAATGTCAGCATTTAATTATAATATATCGGTAACTGGAGATTGTTCAAATACAAATGTTGGCTCAATCTCAATATCATTTGTCGGTGGTACTCCACCATATACGGTAAGTTGGGTTGACCCTAATTTGGGGGCGGATGTTGTCACTCTACTACCTTCAGTAAGGACAGGGTTAAGTGCTTATACCTATGGGTTAGAGGTTAATGATAGTACCGTACCTGTAAATCAAAGTTTTTACATTAATATTCCAGTATCTTCGGGGGTTTGTGCGAATATTTTGGGTGTGCAGGGAACAACTTGTTCTTTAAATAATGGTATTGTGACGGGAACTTCTTCATCGGATTATTCGTCAACTAATTTTTATCTTTATTTATCAGATGATACATATATTACTTCTGCAAATACAAATACATCTACAGTAATATTTGGTAATTTAACTGCTGGAACTTATTATATGGTTGCTCAGGATTTGGGTGGATGTACAGGACAAAGCCAAACATTTATTATTCAAGATTCTAACGCTTTAAGTTATGGATTATATATCGTACCAAATTCAAGTTGTGGTGGAACCCCAATGGGTAAAATTACGGTAACAGGGCAGACAGGTACCGCACCATTTGGATATTTGTGGAGTAATGGGGAAACAAATAGTTATATTACTGGTTTAACAAGTGGGAATTATTCTGTTACAGTGACAGATAGTTTTGGATGTTCGTTAACAACCAGTGCTGAAATTGTTGATGTTCCTGTTATCGGATTAGGAGTTTTTACTGTAGTTCAACCTAGTTGTTTTGCGGCTGATGGTACTATTACAATTCAAATAACAGGTGGAACCGCACCATATTATTATTCCGCATCAACAGGAAATGTTGAAATACAATACGGAACTTCTTGGTCAATATCTGGTTTATCACCAGGAAATTATAGTTTCCAAGTTACGGATGCTGCATTCTGTACTTTTGTTGCGGGAACAAGTTTATTAACACCGTTAGGAATTGCTTCAGTTAGTGTTAGTGCTCAAGGTTCTACTTGTTCAAGTGTTGATGGTTCAATTACGATTGCCGTTAATGGTGGAACATCGCCATATACGTATACCTTAATATATCCAAATGGGGATACGTCAAATATTAGTAGTAGTCAAACAGCTCAAAAGTTTCAAAATTTGTCTTCTGGAACATATAGTGTTGCAGTACAAGATGAATCGGGATGTTATTATATGAGTGAAGTGACTTTATTTGCCACAAACACTTTTACAATTTCTACTCAAACTACAGGAACAACTTGTAATCAAAATAATGGGTCTATTTTAATCACCAAAAGTGAGGGAGGATTGGCACCATATAATTATTCTTTAGATAATGGTTTTGTTAGTGTTTTTAATAGTAGTTTATCTGCCATAACATTTAATAATGTTTCTTCAGGACAACATACAGTATCTGTATCGGATGCGACTGGATGTACTCAAACGGCTCAAGTTTATGTTGTTGGAAGTTCTCCATTAGATTATAGTTTATATAGTACTTCTTGTGGTAGTGGTAATGAAGGTATTTTAACCGCTTTTATTTCTTCTGGAACACCACCATTCACATATTATTGGTCGGATAATGTTTTAGGTAATCCACAACAAATAACCGTTGACGGTTTAAGTGGTGGAACATATAGTTTAACTATTGTTGATGATACAGGATGTTCATTAAAAAGAATAACAACCATTACTTGTGATGCGACTTATGTTTCATATCAAACATACGTTATGGGTTCTGAACCTTTTAGTATTAATTCAACATCAAAATGCAGTTTACAGGTAATGTTGAATGATGGGTATGAGGATTTAACATCAGGTAGTACTGGGTGTAATTTAGTTTCAGCGACCTTTAGTGTTAAAGTTTCTGTAAATCCTTTAGGTTTAACCACAAGTGAAGAGTTTTTTACATCAACATCATTAGTTTCGGCACCAAGCGATAATCTTTATTATGATACGGTTGTTGATTTATTAAATACAATACCTGGTATTGGTGATGTAACTATTGACGCGATAAATAATCTAATAACAATCAGTACTAATCCAAATAACGATTCACTAAACGGACAAGAAATTGTGATTGAATTATTAATCGTTTATGATATTACGTGTTTAAATTGTTAAGTAATTATAAAATAAAATGGTACAAATAAGAATTACAAATATATCAGGTGGAACCTATCCAATCAATGTCTTTCTTGCGGATGTTTATGGTAACAATCAAACTTTTCTTGGGACAATAGACCCAGGACCAGTTCCTCCCGCTCAACAATATAATTCAACAATCCCATCAATTTTTGAAACCGCGCCAGAGGTTATGTTATTATTAGTAGATGATAATAATTGTAGTGTCTTTAAAATCTTAGATTGTACTTTTGGATGTGCGTTTGAAATTACAATTGAATTAGCTTCGTGTGTTGTTGACATCACAATTCAAGAATCAACAGTATCGTTGAGTACAATTTTAATATAATATCAGTTTTTTCTCAAAATAGTAATGGAAATATTATATCTGCGGTATTTATTTAATAAAAACTGCGGATGAGCACATACACTATTCTTGTTACTAATATTGCGGCAGGTTGTAATAATGAAATTGAACAACAACTTACAGTAAGCGCCTGTACGTCATATATAGTAAGACTTACGTCTAATTCAAATGCTTTAGGGCCATTTAACGTTTATCTTGATGACGTAATATATTATTCTGCACAAACAAGAACAGAAATGTTAGATGGTGTTGTGGTGAATATAGAGTGTGCAACACCAACTCCTACACCAACACCAACGGTTACTCCGACAAGTCAAACTCCAACTCCAACACCGACAAGTCAAACTCCTACACCAACACCAACCAATACACAAACTCCGACTCCAACACCAACCAATGCACAAACTCCGACTCCAACACCAACTAACACACCAACAAATACAGAAACTCCGACTAATACTCCAACTCAAACACAAACTCCAACTGTAACACCAACTAGTGGATTACCAACAAGTACACCAACGTCAACAAGCACGCCAACACCAACAAGTACAGAAACACCAACTAATACTCCTACTAATACTCAAACACCAACCAATACACAAACACCAACTTCAACACCAATACCAATTTATGCTTTCCTTAGTGAAATTGATGGTAGTTTTAGTGATTTATGTCAGGGTAATCCTGGACTACTTGTATTATTATACGGAACAAATTCTGTATTTGAAAATAACACGGTTCTTTATTTAAATTCTGATTTAACAATATTTGCACCTACGGGATATGCGTATTATTCGTCAACATCTACTTATATCCAAATTGGAAGTTCGGGTACTGTAATTGGTACTGTTATTTGTCCTACACCAACACCTACAACAACACCAACAAATACGATAACGCCAACAACAACACCAACAATTACTCCAACAAACACACCTACGGTTACTCCTACAAATACAATCACACCAACAATAACACCAACCCAAACGCCAACTAACACGACTACACCAACGACTACACCAACGACCACACCAACAAATACAATTACACCATCAATAACACCTACAATTACACCAACTAAAACACCCACAAACACTCCTACAGTAACTCCTACAAATACACCTACAAATACTCAAACACCTACAAATACCGCAACAAATACTCAAACACCTACAAATACCGCAACAAATACTCAAACACCAACTCAAACACCAACACCGACTAATGTTCCATTTAAAGCGTATATATTCCCTGAACCATTAGATTCAACATCTCAGAATGATTTAGGTACTTATATGTCTAATAACGGTTCGGTTCAATATTTTGGATTTGGTAATACTCCTGGTATTGCGGGGGGACCAACATATGGTGATGATATGGCAATCTATGTTCAATATCCTGGATGGAGTGGGTCAAGTGGTAATTTTATCACAAATGTTTCAACGATATCTAATTCAATTAGACAGTCATCAGGAACAGGTACGGATTCACAAGGATGTTCTCAAAATCAATATACCTTTGGTAGTATTGGTATAACAACATCAATGGTTAATCCTAACGAACAATATGTTTATACTGTTTGGATTCCATTAGCAGGTGTTGGAGGTACATTTAACAATATGACATTAGATGTTGGTACAGGTGCCGCTTGTTCTACATCAATTATTGATAATGGTATTCCTGATTCTGGAAATGCTTTGATAAATGTGGTAGTGCCAAGTGGTTGTGCAATTCCTTCAGGAACTTACAGAGTTTTATGGATGAATGAACTTTATTTACAACCACCAACACCACCATTAAATACAACACTTTGGGTTAAAGGTGACACAAAAACCCCTTAAAATATAAAAAAATATAACAATATAGAATATGTCATTTGAATATAAAAATCCTTTATCGTCAGCACAATTAGCAGGTACACAGAGTGTTGCTAGAACTAGCACATTTGGTACTAATTTTTCGGTATTAACGGTTGGTGGTTATATGGAGGTTTATTATTTAAGAGACCTTGAATTAATCTTAACTGCTGCAACATACCCATCAGTAATTCAATTATCTGCAAATACAATACCGATTAATTTTACAAAAGGTACTGGTTCGGCATTTTCACCTGACGGTATAACTTTAAATTCTGATAATATTTCTTCAGGTAGAAGAAGATTAGGTATGCAGGTTTATGTTCAAGAAACTGACACTGTTTATCAATACGTTATACCTAATTATGAAAATCTATGGAATGCTTTATCGGGACTTACTGGTAGTTCAGCAAAAACGGTCACAGATTATTCAACAACTGTTAATAGTCGCTCACAAGCTGGTAGAGATTTTATTAATGCGTGGACGGGTTCAACAATAGAAAATGTTAATGGTTTTGATAGAAATAATGCTCGTTGGAGAATATTTTGGGGAAGTGATATCCAAATTACAGGTGGAACATATTTTTCGGGAACACAAGAATTAGATTTATATAATAATACTGGTGGAACAATTACAATAACAGGATTTACAGGCACGATTACAGGTGGAACATATGATAGTGGAACATCAACATTAACTCTTAACAATAGTGATGGTAGTGATGTAAATATAACAGGATTTACATCAGGAGGAGGTAATCCTCTTACTGTCGGAGATGGAACAACTACGGTATCCAATGTCACAGGGATGACATTTAGCGGTGCGACTGTTGTTAATAATGGTAGTGGTGCAGTTACAATAACTTTTAGTGGTGGTAGTGGTACTAGTGGTTCTTCAGGAACATCAGGTACAGACGGAACAAGCGGTTCTTCAGGAACTAGTGGTACAAGTGGAACAAGTGGTTCTTCAGGAACATCAGGTACGGATGGAACAAGTGGTACTTCAGGAACATCAGGTACGGATGGAACAAGTGGTTCTTCAGGAACATCAGGTACGGATGGAAC
>Ga0114976_10003202_pt1 | contig 10247 bp, 9 predicted proteins | sample S_130805_EF_Meta_FD_87319 | JGI IMG/M metagenome (GOLD analysis project Ga0114976, IMG submission 87319) | Freshwater microbial communities from Lake Simoncouche, Canada to study carbon cycling - S_130805_EF_MetaG | ecosystem: Environmental > Aquatic > Freshwater > Lake | place: Lake...
AAAAAAAAAAAAAAAAATGATTTTTATTTTTTTTAATCGACAATAAAAAAAAACATAAAGCAATAATTATAAAGCATACACTAAATATTTCACTCCAGCTTCTAAAAAAATAATATAAGTTATAAGAACCAAGAATTCCAGCGGAAAATAAAAAAGAAAAAAATTTATTAAAATTTAAATATAGTAAAATGTTAAGTAAAAAAATGCAGCTTAAAGCAAAAACTGTAAAATTAATATGTGGCCACAAATATAAAGTTTTACTAAATATTTCGTAAAATTTAATTATTAAAGGTAATCCAAATGTTCTGTGCTGATTGAAAAGGCTTGAAAAAGAGTCGAATTTGAAATCAATATAACTTGGAGCGTCAGCTTCCAGTATATTCATTTGTAGAGGAAATATATGGGAAGGAATTGCCAAGAATACTAATAATAAAATAATAAAAAAAATATAATTCAACTCTAATTTCGTAAAATTAAAATTATAAATTTTATCTCTAAAGTTTACTGAGTTTCTTTCCAGCACAAATCTATTTCAGTGAGATTTCTTTCATCCTTTTAATATTATAATATATAGGATTATTTAGTGGATCTTTGTATTTATTATTTCTTTGAGCGTCCACAATTTCTTTAACCGCATGTTCGATTTCATATATTGGTTTAAATTTTAATTCTTCAAAGACTTTGTCTGCGCAAACTTTATAAGAACGATTATCAAGAGTATTACTTATTTCGATGGGTAGCTGATCTTTTTTTAGAATTTTTTTAATCCGATTGGCGATATCTAAGACTGTAAAATTTTCCTTACTTATGTTGTAGATTTTATTATTAATTTTTTTAGAATCTGCTTCAATCAAAAACTCATAAAATCTACACATATCTAAGATATGCAAGGCGGGTCTCATTTGATTGCCACCATGAACTATAATTTTATTTTTGTTAATTGCTTGATTAGTAAAAATATTAACAGTGAGATCAAATCTTTGCCTATCAGAATATCCACACACAGTTGAGGGTCTAACAATTGTTTTTGTCATTTTAGTTTTTTCTTTCAACAAAATTTTTTCACACTCTAATTTAAATTTTGCGTAGTCGGTTTGGGGTTCGGGGTTTAAGTCCTCTGTTACTTTGTCTTCTTTTTTAGAGCCATAAATACTAGATGACGATGCATAAATAAATTTTTTTATTTTATTATTTTCACAAGCTTTTATTAGAGGTTCAAAACAAGAGTAATTTATTGATCTGCCAAGATTTGGGTCTAAATCAAAACTAGGATCATTAGATATACAGGCTAGGTGTATAACTACATCAATGTTCTTTAAAGATTCGGTTAATAGATTTATATCTCTTATATCCCCTTTTATTTTTTCAAAATAATTAATATTTTTGTATTGGTCAAAAATTTCTTCACCGTAAATAAAAAGGTCGAATATTCTTATGTGATATTTTTTTTTTAATAACTCCTGAACCAATCTAGTCCCAACATAGCCCCCTCCACCAATTATTAGTATTCTTTTCATTTTATTTTTTAAACTTTGTTAAGTATTTAAACCAATTTTTAGTTGCTTTTTTTATATTATTCCTAGTCCATAATGGAGCATTCTTCCAGTATAGTTTATTTTTTTTAACAATTTCTATACCTTTTTCAAAGGTATATTTAGGCTTCCATTTTAAAATAATTTTTGCTTTATAATTATTTGATAAAATATTTTTTGGTTCGCCAGGTCTTTCTGGCAAATAAACTATTTTATTTTTTGAATCTATAAGTTTTGTTAGATAATTTACAGTTACAGCTTTAGATAATCCAATATTTATAATTTCATTCTTTATTTTTTTATTTAGACTTAAATAAAAAGCGTTAACAACGTCGTCTACATAAACAAAATCTCTAGTTTGTTTGCCATTGCCAACAACAGTGAAAGGTTTTTTATTTAGGTGTTGAGTAATAAATGTCCCAATAACGGCACCATAATGTCTCCCCGATCTTGATTTTGGTCCGAAGACATTAAATAATCTTAAAGATACAAAATCAAAGTCATAAACTTTTGACCAGTGTTGTATAACACATTCTGCTAAAAATTTTGACTCAGCATATGGATATAATGGATTTGTTGGGAATTCTTCTCCAACAGTTTTTACTTTTTTATTTATAAACTCAGGGATTCCATAACAAGAAGAAGATGCGGCGTAGATAATTTTTTTTATTTTGTTTCTTCTAATTAGTTCGAGAATATTAATTGTACCATTAAAATTTGTATTAAAATATTTAAGAGGCTCTTCTATTGATGGAACAATATCCGCTAAAGCAGCAAGATGAAAAATACAATCAACTTTTTTGAAATTATCATTTTTAAAGTCTATTTTGTTTATATCCGATATTACTAATTTAAAATTTTTGTGATTTAATATTCTTGATATATTTTTTTTGGATCCATTTTCAAGATTATCAATACAAACAACTTTATGATTTTTTTTTAAGAGCAACTCACATAAATGACTGCCTATGAACCCAGCACCCCCAGTAACAATAAATTTTTTCATATTATTATATTAAGATATAAATATATAATTATAATAATACAATTGATAATTTAATTTTTAATTTGATGGGTTTTTTTCAAGAATTTCATAAAATAAATAGATCAAGAATTTTTTTAACTAAAAAAGAAAATAAAAATTTTTTTTTTATAATTTTTTTAGCAGTTATTTATTCACTTTTTGAAATCCTTGGATTAGGACTTATATTTGCAATCACTATTACAGCCCTTCAGAAAGATTTTTATATAAAATATCAGGATTTTATAGAAAATTTTTTGTATTTAAATAGCAATAATTATTATATTTTTTTTATAATTTTTTTTATAATTTTTTATTTTTTAAAATCAATTTATCACTTGTATTTTCATATTATTTTTAACCAATTTATTTTTTCTATTAAAAGAAGAGTTTCTGACTTATTATTTGAGAAATATACCAAAATAGAATGGATAAATTTTGTTGAAAATAATTCATCTTTTTTTATAAGAAATATCCTTGTTGAAATCGGAATATACGTTGGTGCAATTCAGCAACTTTTGTTTATTTTTTCTGAAATTATATTTTTATTTGGTATTTTAATAATATTATTATATTTTAATCCGTTAATTATTTTAACAGTTGTTAGTGTATTAATTTTTTTTTCATTTTTGATTTATTTTTTATTAAAAAAAAATCTTAAAAAAATATCTAAATTTAGACAGGAGATTGATGAAAAAAAACTTAAAAATTTAACAGAAGTCTTTGGTGCAATGAAAATTCTAAAATTAATGCCAAAAGTTTTGTCAAATATTTTTGATAGACAGTCTGAGCTAAATTTTGAGTATTCAAAAATTGAAACAACCCAAACCACTATACAGAGTGTTCCAAAAATATTATTTGAATTAATTTTTATTATTAGTGTGTCTTTAGGTTTTTTATTTATATATTTTTTTCAGTTAAATATTGAGCAATTACTCCCCCAAATTGTGCTTTTTGTGGCATGTTCTTTTAAAATTCTACCCTCAATTCAAAAATTATTGAATTGTAATATTAACTTAAAAAGTAGTTCTGCGACTGTAGATCTTATTATTTTAGAATTGAAAAATACTAGCGAAACAGCACTCAAAGAAAAAAAAAGCTTAGTTGAAAATAAATTTTCTAATATTTATTTTAATAAGTTTATAGAAATGAGAGATGTTAGTTTTTCTTTTAAGTCTATGAATAAAGCAAGCATAAGAAATATAAATTTAACAATTAATAAAGGAAGCATCGTCGGTATTATTGGAGAAACGGGTTCTGGAAAAACTACATTATTAGATATTTTGATAGGATTGATAAAAGCGGATAGTGGAAAAATTTTAGTAGATGGCACTGAGATTAATAACGAACAGTTAAAATTATGGCAAAATAAATTTGCGTACATTACTCAAAAAACATTTTTATTTGATGATAGCATTGTTAAAAATATTATAATGTCTAGCTACGAGAGTTTGGACGATAAAAGATTAGAAGAATCAATAAGAATTTCTAAATTAAAAGATTTAATATATAATCAAGACAATTCTTATGCATTAGAGAAAATAGGAGAGTATGGTTTAAAATTATCTGGTGGCCAGCAACAAAGGATTGGTATAGCTCGCGCTTTATATATGAATAAAGAAATATTAATAATGGATGAGCCAACAAGTTCTTTGGACGAAGCTACAGAAAAAGAAATTATAGACTGTATTTATAGTTTAAAAAATTTAAAAACAGTTATTATAATTAGCCATAAAAATTCTATTTTGACTGGTTGCGATAGTATTTATAAAATAAAAAGTGGTGAAGTAGAGAAAGTGAAATAAATGATAAATTTTATTGAAAATTACAAAGAAAAAATCTTAAATGGAATTAATCTTTTTCCATTAGATAAAATTGACAGACTATATAATGATATATTGAAAGTCTGGGAAAATAAAAATAATTTATTTTTATTTGGAAATGGAGGGAGTGCTGGTAACGCTAATCATTTGGCGAATGATTTCACATACGGCGTTTCACAAAAAAAAGGCTTTGGACTTTCAGTGGAGTCCCTTTGTTCAAATCCTTCAGTATTAACTTGTCTTGCTAATGATATTGGATTTGAAAATATTTTTTCTTTTCAGATTAATAATAAAGTTAAAAAAGGTGATTTAATTATTGCGTTATCAGGCAGTGGAAATTCAAGAAATATAATTAATGCTATAGACACTGCAAATAAATTAAATATAAAAAATTATGCAATATTAGGTTTTGATGGAGGAGAGTGTAAAAATATTTGTTCAAATCCAATTCATATCCCGATACATGATATGCAGGTTAGTGAAGACTTGCAAATGATCATCGGCCATATTTGTATACAGTGGCTGAGATCTAAATAAATGTATAAATTTTTAGTTATTGGAAGCAATTCTTTTACAGGAATAAATTTTATTAATTATCTTGTTGAGAAGAATATATTTCTCATAGGAATTAGTCGATCAAATCAACCGGATAAAGTTTTTTTTCCACGTGATTTGACTAAAGCTGATTATAAATTTTATAAATTAGATATTAATTTTAATCAAAAAAAAATTATAAAACTTATTCAGCATAACAAAATAACACACATCGTTAATTTTGCATCCCAATCTATGGTCGCTGAAAGTTGGAAAAATCCTTTAGACTGGTATCAAACTAATGTTATTTCACATGTTTCTTTTTTTGAGAAAATTAAAAATATAAAGTCTATAAAAAAATATGTACATGTTACAACTCCCGAAGTTTATGGGAATACAAAAAAAAGAATTAAAGAGAATTTTAATTTTTTACCAAGCACACCTTATGCCACTTCAAGAGCAGCATGTGATTTTCATCTTAGAAATTTATTTATTAACTATAAATTTCCAGTTGTTTTTACTAGAGCAGCAAATGTTTATGGTCCAGGACAGCAATTATATAGATTAATTCCAAAAACATTTATTTCTGCGTTAACTGAATCAAAAATTGAATTACATGGAGGAGGAAAATCAACAAGATCATTTATTTATATAGATGATGTGGTAGATGCTACATTTAAAATAGCTATTAAAGGGAAAATAGGAGAAGTTTATCATATTTCTAATAATGAAACTTATTCAATAAAAAAAATTATTATTATTTGCGCTAAATATCTAAAAATTCCTGCTCATAATTTTTTAAAGATTGGACCAGAAAGAGCCGGAAAAGATAATTTTTATCTCTTAGATTTTAAAAAAATATCAAAACAGTTAAATTGGAAACCAAAAGTTAATATTAATGATGGAATTTTAGCAACATATAAATGGGTAAAAAAGAACCTCAATACTTTAAAAAAAAAAAATCAATTTTATATACATAAAAAATAATTATCATGGGAAAAGAAATTAATTTATTAAAAAAATATCCAAAAGCAGAAAGAAACCTTGATTTGCGACTAGAGCAAAAAGATGAAAATACAAGATTGATAGCAAGAAAATTTGGAAAAGATTTTTTTGATGGAGAGCGGAAGTTTGGATATGGAGGTTTCTCCTATAATCCTAAGTATTGGCATGGTGTTGTTGATGATATGATTAAATATTGGGGTTTAAATAAAGAATCAAGTTTATTAGATGTTGGTTGCGCAAAAGGCTTTATGCTATATGATTTTCAAAAAAAATTGCCAGGAATAAGTTATCAGGGAATAGATCTGTCCGAATATGCTATTAGTAACGGATTAGAAGAAGTAAGAAAAAATTTGAGAGTTGCGGATGCAAAAAATATTCCTTTTATGGATAATTCATTTGATGTTGTTATCTCAATAAACACTATCCACAATTTGGACAGAGAAAATTGTAAAAAAGCTTTAAAAGAAATTCAAAGAGTATCTAAAAAAAATTGTTTTGTTACTGTTGATGCTTTTAGAAATCAAGAAGAAGAAAAAAGAATGCAAGCATGGAACCTAACTGCAAAAACAATCATGTCAGTAGATGAATGGAAGCTGTTTTTTAAAGAAGCAGGATATGAAGGCGATTATTACTGGTTTATACCTTAACTAAGAATGTTCAAACATTTAGAGTTAGGAAATAAAAATATTACCGCTGCAGTTTTGGAAAAAAACAGTAATAAACTTAAAAAAAAATTTTTGAATTTTTCAAATTTAAAAAAAGGCCAAGTTCTTGTTAAGATTATTTACACTAGCATTTGTAAGAGTCAAATTATGGAAATAAATGGAGAAAGAGGTTTTGATAAGTATTTACCACATTTGCTTGGTCATGAGGGTTACGGGGAAGTAATTGATACTGGCATTAACGTAAAAAAAGTCAAAAAAGGAGACAAGGTGATTTTAACATGGATTAAATCTAATGGTGAAAGTTCACAGGGTGGGTTTTTTAGAGAAATTAATACAAAAAAAAAGATTAATTATGGTCCCATTACTACATTTAGTAATTATACAATTGTTTCAGAAAATAGATTAGTTAAAAAACCAAAAAAACTAGATAAAAAAATTGCTTCAATTTATGGATGTGCAATATTAACAGGAGCGGGTATGGTTTTTAATGAAGCCAAGCCTTTAAAAAGTGAAAAAGTTCTTGTTGTAGGACTAGGTGCTGTCGGTCTTAGCGCTTTATGTGCATTAAAAGCTATGGGCTTAAAAAATATTATAGCTGTGGATATCAATAATAAAAAAAAAAAAATAACAAAAATATTTAGAAAAAAAAAATTTTACAATTTAAATAATCAAAAAAGTAAAAAAAATTTTTTAAAAAAAAATAAAGATAGTTTCGATTTGTGTATAGAATCTGCAGGTAAAACTTCATCTATTGAATTTGGATTTTCCCAAATTAAAATTAAAAATGGAAGATTATTTTTCGCATCTCATCCTAATGACTTAGAAATTATCAGAATTAAACCGCATGATTTAATAAAAGGAAAAAGGATTTTTGGTTCCTGGGGTGGAAATTGTAATCCTGACATTGATATTCCTAAAATTTTTTCAATTTTCCAAAAAAAAAAAGTTCCTGTAAATAAACTAATTGATAAAATTTATGACTTTAAAGATATAAATATTGCTATAAAAGATTTTAAAAAAGGAAATGTTATTAGACCAATTATAAAAATGAATCATGACTAAAATAACAGTCTTTGTTTCTGGCCATTTTAATGTCATTCATCCAGGGCATTTGAGGCTTTTGAAATTTGCAAAAGAAAGAGGAGATTACTTAATAGTGGGAGTAGAAAGTGACATGGTTGCAGGTAAAAAAGCGTTTGTTAATGAAAAGGATAGGGTGCAAGGGGTAAAAAGTATTAGTCTCGTAGATAAAGTTATATTAATTAAATCTTCCATACAATCTATTATAAAAAAATTGAAACCGAATATAATTGTAAAGGGAAAAGAATTTGAGGGTAAAAATAATTTAGAAAAAAATATTGCAGCTCTATATGGGGGGTCATTAATTTTTAGCTCAGGAGAAAAATTATTTACTTCCAAAGATCTTATTAATAAAGAAATATCTGAAGACATTAGAACTCTTCATCAACCTAATGATTTTTTAAAACGACATAATATTAGTAAAAATATAATTCAAACGATTTTGAAAAAAATTACTGATTTAAAAATATGCGTAATAGGTGATTTGATCGTGGACGAATATATTAACTGTCATCCACTCGGGATGTCTCAAGAAGACTCTGTGCTTGTTTTTAATCAAATTAATAAAAAAAAATTTTTAGGGGGTGCAGGAATAGTTGCTGCGCATGCTGCAAGTTTAGGAGCAAAAACTCTATTGATTTCAGTAGCAGGGAAAGATGAAAATTTAAAGTTTGCTTGCGATGAACTTAAAAAGAACGGTGTAAATAATAAAATATTTATCGATAACACTAGACCAACAACTCTAAAGCAGAAATTTAAAAACAGAGACGCGAGTATATTAAGAATTAGTAATTTAAATCAAGATAATATTAGTCAATCTTTGCAAATTAAAGCAATTAATTTTTTAAAAAAAAGGATACATCAGTTTGATTTAATAATTTTCTCTGATTTTAATTATGGATTTTGTACAAATTATATAATTGAGCAGGTGGTTAAGTTAGCTAAAAAACATTCTATTTTTATTGCTGCTGACAGTCAGTCATCTTCACAACTTGGTGACATATCTAGATATAAAAACGTAGATCTAATCACACCCACAGAAAGAGAGGCGAGAATTAGTACACGTTGCAAAGATGAAGGATTGGTTATTTTAAGTGATAAATTAAGAGAAAAATCAAATGCCAAAGAAATTATTCTTAAGCTAGGTGAAGACGGAATTTTTATTCATACTTGTAATGAAAAAGGCGTTTGGAAGGATGACAGAATTAAAGCTTTAAATGATTTGGCTGTCGATATTTCGGGCGCAGGTGATTCATTGCTTGTTGCATCTTCTATGTCATTAGCGCTTAGGTTCAATATTTGGGAAGCTGCTTATTTAGGGTCTTTAGCTGCTGGCATTCAGGTAAGCAAAATTGGTAACAACCCATTAACAATTCAAGATTTTCAAAATCAGCTAATTTAATGAAGGCAATATTGCTGTCCGCAGGTTTTGGTAAACGGCTAAGACCATTAACAAATAAAATCCCAAAATGTTTAGTGAAAATCAACAAAATACCAATATTAGAAATATGGATAAAAAAATTAGAAAAATTAAAAGTATCATCATTGCTTATTAATATTCATTATAAAAAAGATTTAGTTAAGAAGTTTTTAAAAAATAATTTTTTTAAAATAAAAATTTTAACTATTTATGAAAAAAAATTATTAGGTACAGGTGGGACATTAATAAATAATCTTGATTTTTATGATAATAAAGATGGATTTTTAATTCATACAGACAATTACTGTGAAGATGATTTGAAAAAACTAGTCAAGGCACATTATAAGAGACCCAAAAATTGTCTAATTACATGTTTGGCTTTTAAGACTGAAGAAACTAAGAACTGTGGTATTTTTTTTATAAATAAAAAAAATATAGCAATAGATTTTATTGAAAAACCAAATAAAAAAGTTGATAGTAATTTAGCCAATGCGGCAATATATATTTTAAGTAAAGAACTAATTACTAATTACAAGAAAGTTTTTTTTAAAAGTAAGGATTTTTCTAAAGATATTTTAAAAAAACTAGTTGGAAAAATTTATGTAGTTGAAACTAAAAAGAAGATGATTGATATTGGAACTTGGAAAAATTACAACAAAGTAAATAATGCATTTAATCATAAAAAATTCTAGATTAGCACAAAAAATATGCAATATATTATTTAAAAAAGAAAATTATTTAGTTTTAAGGCCTTCACCTAATAATATAGGACATATAATCCAAGAAATAGCTATAGCATCGAGTATTTGCAAAAGAGATAAAAAAATTTTGGTTTTACTTAAGCCAAAAAAAAAAATTAACAAGCATATATTTGATATTTGTTCCCATGAAATTAAAATCCTAAGAAACAATTTTAGGATTATAATTCTAATTTTTATTTTTTTTTTATTAGATAATTTATTATTTGTCAAAAATTTATTTTCAAGAATTCTCAAAATAGTCTATATAAATTTTTCATACAATCCTTACCCAATTTGTCTTGGTTTTGAAGAGCAATTTAAAAATTATATAAAAATTATAGGAGCAAATTTTTATTATGATTCAATTTTATTTAATCAAAAACCAAAATTATATTTTTCTAAAAATAATAAAGAATCAATATTTGAA
>Ga0114976_10003203_pt1 | contig 10246 bp, 7 predicted proteins | sample S_130805_EF_Meta_FD_87319 | JGI IMG/M metagenome (GOLD analysis project Ga0114976, IMG submission 87319) | Freshwater microbial communities from Lake Simoncouche, Canada to study carbon cycling - S_130805_EF_MetaG | ecosystem: Environmental > Aquatic > Freshwater > Lake | place: Lake...
AAATGCTAAAGCCTCACAGATACGATCTGAGTTTCTATATGGCACTATGTGTGTGTACCTATCATTATTCTCTATTTCGTTTAACACTCCCGACAAGGTGAAAATCTTTCTGGTGCTCGAAAGAAGCGACTCGATGTAAACGAGACCAAAACTTTCTTCCCACTTCCCAATTGGCACATGCACGAAAACATCAAGATTTGCCAGGAATTTTGGAATGTCATCAACTGAATCTTTGAAAAAGATAGAGCGACGGGCGAATTCTGGGATTAATTGATCGATCTCTATATAAGCATCAGCCTTCTCGCCAATTATGGTTAAGGTGGCATTGCGGTTTTCTTCAAAAAACTTTAGAAATCCTAAAAGCGCATACTTAACCCCTTTGAAATATGTCAGTCTTGCAATTACGCCAACTCTCAATCCATCATTTCCATGAATTCTTGCTTGGTGCGTTACCGATTGAAATTTGGAGATATCGATACCATTGTGTATCACTTGAATTTTACTACTAGGCACTAGCTCTTTTGTCATAAGCATTTCCTTGTGTGATTCAGATACCGCTATTACATGTGAAGAAAAATAATTTATGAGTATGTCTGAAATCCACCAATGTATCATTCTCATTTTGTGGTGAGTCAAAGCGTGATGTCTTGCAACTATTCGAATTCGTGGATGAAAAAATGTATTGGCGATTGTCCCAACAAAAGAAGCTGCTTGCCCCGACATGATTACTATTTCAGGCCTGTCAATCTTGAATTTTTTGATTAGCAAAAATATTGCGCTTAGTCTTCTAAAAGAGCCTCGTGGTTCAATCGTGCTGAATTTCACATTAACTGAATTTAGGGATCTAGAAAAGCTCGTTTCGCCATTTTGTATTAAGACAACTTCAAAATTCAAATACTTTCGGCTTAATCTCTCAACAACTTTTTCATACATTTCGCTCTTAGGCATATCAGATATAATGAAGTAGAAGATTTCAGAATCGTTTAAAACCTTTGATTTAGCTCTCATGATGTTGCGCAATCGTCTGGTGCCAAAAGTTCACTCGCTTTTTTAACTCAAAATTCACTTTCATTTTGTCAAGATTCGAAACGAAATGCAGAAGATCAAACAAATCCTGGATCCGTCCAGAGGCCATAAATAGAATTAGGATGTCACGTCTCTGGGACTTCCTAATTCGTAATTTCAAACCATAGCCCTTCATGATTGAAGTTTTCTCGATAACGTACGCGATCAGTAAGAGAAAGGTCTGGAGTTTTATCGCAAAAAATGTTACGAGCTTCCGTTTCTTGGAGAGTTGAAATTCATGAAATAGCTGATTTAAATCCGCTTCCACTTGCGCGCCTGGAAACATATCTTTGAAGTAGATAGTTGCTGAGAATTTATCTAATGCCCTGTTGATTAGTGCTATTTCAATCCCAGAATAACTACCCCATCCATCAAGGATAGAATACTTTTTCACGAGAGCCATTGACTTACGCTTCTTAACCCAGTTATCAATATTGTAGGTATAGGAATAACCGTCTGTAAAGGAATATGATTTAAAAAGTCTCGCGATTTGCTGCAAAGTAGCGTCTTGAGAAATTGCGACATGCCCCCCTTGGTCATTCATGAAATCCACAAACTTATTCCAAAGTAAACTTGGCAAGAAGGAGAATAATACACTTTGGGGATATTTAGAATTGTTAGCAGGTGTTACTTTTTCTACAACTTTATTACTTTTCACAAATATCAGAGGGGAGTAAATGACATTTTGATCCTTGCAGACAACAGTATCTAAGTCATCGCTCCACGAATCATCGTCGTGTACTTGTGTAATCCAGAAATTAGAATCCAATTTGATGAATCTAAGAGAATCAAAAAGTGGTTCGCTGGAGGGGCGTTGTAAGATAAGAACTTCCGACGCACTTTCACGCCCATATTTCATTAGAAATTCGCTAGCTTGATGATTTGGTGTTTTATCTATGATGATCAGGCTTCTTAATGTCTTTTTGTTAGCAAATTTTAAGATTGTTTTCCACTTAACCTCAGATTCCTGATTTACTCGCGTCAATGGCGCTACAACCACGATTCTTTTTTCATCTGAATCTAATTGACGGCTTATGTAGATTCCCGAAGATATCTCTCCCTGTTTTACCAAAATTAGTCCCACGCCAAAATCTTAACACTTGGGATTATTTGTAACCCGAGCCATTTCCAAGAAATGCAGGCAATTAGTCGCACTTTAGGGAGTTTTGCCATATTCTTATGAAACTTGCCTTTTTGTCCCTGTTTAGGCTTACCTTGTTAGGAGCGTAGTGAATCTAGAGAATTCAATCCGTGAATTTGTCGATACGTACTTCGATGACGTTCATGGTGACCAAGCTTTTATTCCGGGAGAAACGCCATTAAGAGTAAGTGGTAAGACTTTTGACCGCGATGAAGTAGTTGCAGCCATGTTTGAGAGTTTTAATTTTTGGCTAACAGCAGGCCCTCAAACTGAAGCATTTGAAAAATCGCTGTCAAATAAGTTGGGCGTGCGGGGAGCGTTGATGGTGAATTCCGGATCTTCCGCAAATCTATTAGCCACTACCGCATTGATGAATTCCAAACTAGGTGATCGACAGTTGCACCCTGGTGATGAAGTGATCACGGTTGCTGCTGGATTTCCAACCACAGTCAATCCGATAATTCAAAATGGGTTAATCCCGGTCTATGTAGACATCGACCTTGAAACATATGTTGCAAACGAAGACCAGCTATCTGAGGCGATCTCGCCCAAAACCAAGGCGATTGTGATGGCCCATACATTAGGAAATGCTTTCAATCTTGACTTAGCGACACAGTTACAAAAAGAACATGAGCTTTGGCTTATTGAAGATAACTGTGATGCACTCGGGGGTACTTATTCTGGGAAAATGATGGGTTCTTTTGGTGACTTATCGACTGTTAGCTTTTATCCCGCTCATCACATTACAACTGGTGAAGGTGGTGCCGTGTTGTCGAATTCTCCAAGTTTACTAAAAGTTGTTGAATCCTTGCGAGATTGGGGACGTGATTGCTGGTGTCCTTCCGGGTGCAATAACACTTGCTTCAAGAGATTCGAGTGGGCTCTTGGAGAATTACCACAAGGGTTTGATCATAAATATATATATTCGAGCATAGGTTACAATCTTAAATCTGGTGACATCCAGGCCTCAATTGGAAATGTCCAATTAAAGAAGTTGGATAGATTTATTGAGCTCCGGAAACGCAATTGGAGCTACCTATACGAGGGTCTGAGTGATCTACAAGAATTTATCTTGCTTCCCAAGGCTAGTCCAAACTGTGACCCATCTTGGTTTGGATTTGCGCTAACGTTAAAAGAATCTTCCCCGATTACGCGACTTGATTTGGTGAAATTGCTCGACAAAAGAAAAATTGACACTCGGCTGCTGTTCGGTGGAAACCTTTTAAGGCAACCAGCATACCTAAATTCACCTCGCAGGGTTGTTGGTAATTTACGGAATACCGACATAGTTATGAATCAGACATTATGGCTTGGAGTATGGCCCGGTCTAACACTAGAAATGTTGGACTTCGTCATTGAGGTATTTCATGACGCCTTCATCGTTTAATTACCTCTATATCATTTAATTTCAATGGCTTCGCCAAAATTCGTAGATCTCTGCGAGCTCGATAAGTTCAGGTGAGAAGACATGATCGCAGTCACCTTGTAACGCTTGGATAAATCTCAATGTGCTTTCAAATTTGACAGTATCCTGCAAGTAATGGGTCTCGCTGCGATCATTAGAAATAGCTTTATCAAGTAATTTCAAGAAGGTTCTGTCTGAACAGACCGAGATTTCTGAAAATGGATTCCGTAATTCGGTAAAATCTGATTTAAGTTTAGATTTAGATAGAGTCTCAAGCAAACTCCCTTCCTTCAACTTACGCCTACTCCAAATGCTTGGGCAAATTAGGGTATTGAGTTGAAATCCTGAATCCCTCGATAGTTGACTCAGGACATAATCTGCTTCTAATTTTGATTTGGCATAGGGTGTAGTCGCATCGCTTGCAATAGAAGTTGATGAAATTTGTATAAAGTTGGATATTCTTCCTGCAAATAGTTCAACCAAGTCTGTAACAGTCTTGACATTCTTGTTTTCAAAAAAGTCCTGCTCAATTGAAGCTTGAGGACTATTCCCAGTATTCCCAATGCAGTTGATGAGGACAATGTCATGAAGATTGCCGAAAGTGGAGCTCCTTCGGGCAACTTCCAATTCCCCCGTTAGAAGGGAAAATTCCTGGTTGTTCTGAGTTAAGTGATCCCGAATTATTGACCCAAGGTAACCTCGTCCACCAGCAAGAATAATAGGTTGTTGGATTATTGGGAGATTGCTAGAGTTCACCATATGTCACATGTTATTCCCAAATCAATTCCCGTTGTGATTTTGGCAGGGGGTTTAGGTACGCGCCTAGGGGAAAGTTCAGATAGAACACCAAAACCATTAGTCAGGATCGGTAATCACCCAATCTTACTTCACATTATTTCGGGGTATCTAAAATATGGATATACAAGTTTCATAATTTGTGCTGGCTTTAAGGCTGGGGAATTCAAACGTTATTTTTCTGAACTAGATTTAGAGATGAATGATCAATTTTTCTCTTTTAAAAATGCAATTAGAACAGGCAGAGATTTGTTGCCTGGCACAAATGACCTTAGGATTAACAGTTCCGAGTTTGAAGTAGCAGTTATTGACACGGGTCTAGAAACTACAACAGCGGGGCGAATAGCGAAGATTAGATCATTGGTCTCCAGTGACTACTTCTTATGCACCTATGGTGATGGGGTTAGTAGTCTAAATATCAATGAACTTGTAAAATATCATCTTTCTGGTAATGCTTTAGCTACTCTCACGGCTTTTCACCCACCAAGTCGTTTTGGCGAAATAGACATTGATAATAATGGATACGTTACTAGTTTTCGGGAAAAGCAATTAACTGCATCCTATGTGAATGGTGGTTTTTTTGTTTTCGACAGATCTGTTTTTGATTTGATCGACCCGGAGTTATCTTTAGAGGAGGGGTTACTCTCAAAATTGTCCGCAGAAAGTAAGTTGCGAGCATATCTATCTGAAGACTATTGGCAAATGATGGACACACCAAGAGAAGTAGAACTGCTGAATAGACAAATTCAACAAGGGAGTGCACCATGGTTAACATAGTAAACATTGTTCGATTTAAAATGAATATCAATTTAAAATGAAGGATGCTCCATACGAGAAATTCTTGGTAACGGGTGGTGCTGGTTTCATTGGATCACACTTGTGTGAATATTTGATTAACCAAGGTTTTGAAGTTATAGCATTGGACAATCTAGAAACAGGTGTTAGGGCAAACCTTCACAACTTGGCGAATAACAGTCGGTTTGAATTCGTGGAAGGTTCCATTCTGGACAATGAAATTCTCCAATCATTAGTGGAAAAGGTGGATTATGTCTTTCATTTAGCGGCGGCCGTAGGTGTCTTTAACATCGTGAATAACCCGTTAAATAGTCTACTCACCAACATTAGGGGTACAGAAAACATCATTGAGGCGGCTTACTCAGCAGGTAAGCCTGTCTTTATTACCAGTAGTAGCGAGGTATATGGAAAGAATGTTTCAAACTCCCTCAAAGAGAGCGACGATAGAGTCCTTGGAAGTCCGGTTACCCTGCGTTGGTCTTATAGTGAAGCAAAAGCCATTGATGAATCGCTTGCTTACGCTTACTTTGTTGAAAAGCAATTAGAGACAAGAATCGTAAGATTCTTCAATACTGTTGGTCCACGCCAGCTGGGCGCATACGGAATGGTAGTTCCTCGATTCGTCAAGGCGGCGTTAGGCAATGAACCAATAACTATTTACGGTAACGGAGAACAAACACGATGTTTCGCACATGTCTATGATGTTATTGACGCGGTCATTGCAATTGCCTTTGCCAAGAACACAATCGGTAAAGTAATCAATATCGGAAACAATTTTGAAATTTCAATAAATGACCTTGCCAGAAAGATTATTGCACAAACTAATTCGAAGAGCGAGATTGTCTATGTCTCTTATCATGAAGCTTACGGTGACGGCTTTGAGGACATGGAACGTCGAGTCCCAAACATTGATTTGATTAAAGAATTAGTTGGATGGAAACCTAAGCGTGACTTGACAACAATGATTGCCGATATTTCTACTGAGATGAAAGTGATCGGTTAGAGGGAAACAACTCCTGCTGCTTGAATTATTGAGTTTGTGCAGTCAAGTAAACGAGTGCCTTTTGAGATTAGCTTCCCCACATCCATGCCTGGTTGCTTAGTGGCAAGAATTGCAACGTCACATTCCCAATCTAGATCAACAGGTTTCGAACCTTCCCAAATTGGGACGAAAGGGTCATGCCAGGCAACTTCAGCGCCTTCTGCTATCAAATAAGCCCGTAACTCTGAAACTGGAGTTTCGCGAACGTCTCCCACCCCTGGTTTATATGCCACACCAAGAATCAGCACCTTTGGTTTAGAAATGGAAATATCGACCAAACCTAGTGCACGTTTAGCAACGTAGATGGGCATCGATTGATTAACTTTGTCGGCAGATTCTATAAATTCTGCCTTACCCCCGCTTTGCCGAGCCCACCAAGTTAAATAAAAAGGATCGACTGGGATGCAGTGTCCGCCAACACCGACACCAGGCCTAAAGGGCATGAAGCCATAAGGCTTGGATGATGCGGCTTCAATCACTTCATTAACATTGATTCCGCCGGAAGAACATATTTGTGCAAATTCATTTATTAGGGCAATGTTCACCAACCGAAATGTATTCTCAAGAAGTTTTGCCGCTTCGGCAACTTCAGGTGAAGAGACTGAAACAACTGCGTCACAAATTGACTCATAAAATGCAAGCGCTTTTACTTGAGATGCTCCATTGATCCCCCCTACAAGGCGCGGAGTATTTCTCTGATTCCAGGCTGTGTCGCCTGGATTAACTCGCTCAGGTGCGCTTGCAAAAAAAATTTCCTTGCTTGTTTCAGGTTTTAACTTATTGACAATAGGAATAATAGTATCCCGCAAGGTTCCTGGATAAGAAGTTGATTCACTAACAACTAGAGTTTCATTTGAAACAAATGGTGCTATCCCAGTTACCGCGCTAAGTAACAACGCAAGATCTGGTTCGCGATTATTATCGAGTGGTGTTGGCACACAGATTGTGATCACTGAGGCGCTATAAATAGTGGAAAAATCAGTAGTTGCTTTGTAGGAACCTTCTGCAAGCGCTGCCTGAAGTTTGGAATCGGAGATATCTTCGACTGGGCTTGAACCTGAGTTGATTTGAGTCACTTTGGCCTCAAAGCTATCGACGCCAATGACAATCCAACCAGCATCTACGGCAGCCATGGCTAAAGGAAGGCCAACGTAGCCTTGGCCAATAATTGCCAGGGTTTGTCCCCGATGCATGCTCACGCTCGGAATCTTAACCTCCAATACTTCTTTCATTGCGCACGTCCTAGACATTTGGGGCCCGTCTCTTCAGCGCGCACCTATATATGAGACCTTATCCGCCTTGGCGGCAGTTATAGGGGAGGATTAGTGAGTGAACCGAAACATTCAGAGTCCTATTCGGGTTATGCGGGTAATCGCGCGCATGAACGTAGGCGGCCCCGCAGTTCAGGTCTCCGGATTAATGCGTGGATTTAGCACGACTGACTTTACTCATCAACTTTATACCGGATTTTGTGCGGTTGATGAGGCAGACTACTTAGAAACTGTGGCGACCGATGTAGAAGCCAACCGTATTGAAGGTTTCGGAAGGAGAGTTAGCCTACGAGGCGACTTGCAAGCCTTTACTGCTTTAGTAAAAGAGATCCGAATATTTAAGCCCCACATAATTCATACACATACAGCCAAGGCTGGATTTTTAGGTCGTATTGCTTCAATAATCTCATTACAACCATCCATTCGTGTACACACATTTCATGGGCATCTCCTAAATGGTTACTTTGGATCTTTCAAGCGATTTCTTGTTGTCATTGCAGAAAAGATCTTGGCAACTTTCACAGATCAGTTGTTAGCAGTTGGTGAAACAGTTCGACAAGATTTGTTGAAAGCTGGTATCGGAAGCAAAGAAAAATTTGGAGTTATGCCACCTGGTTTGGCGATTAAGGTATTGCCGGAGAAAGAAAAATCTTTAAAGTCTTTTGGGATAACCACTGGAAATTTACAGTGTGCTTTTATCGGACGTGTTACACAAATAAAGCGCCCTGACCGCTTACTTGATGTTGTGAGTGAAATGAAAAGGCGTGGGGTTGATCTAGATTTCTTCATTGCAGGGGATGGTGAGTTGTTAGAAGCATGTCAAAAAAGAATTTCTGATCAAGTCCTGCCTGTAAAAGTACTCGGATGGCAAAGCGATATAGAAAAAGTTTTATCTGCCGCAGACATTGTTGTTCTAACAAGTGATAATGAAGGTACGCCTTTAAGTTTAATTCAGGCAGGCATGGCGGGCCTGCCGGTGGTTGCAACGCATGTGGGGTCTGTGCCAGAAGTGGTACTAGATGGCCTTACTGGGATCATTACTTCACTGGATTATAAAGAAGTTGCCAATGCCCTTGAAAAACTAGCTGGTAGTAAGATCCTTCGAGAGCAACTAGGCCATGCCGCTCAAGCATTCACTTTAGCGAACTTTGGAATCGAGCGTTTAGTTCGTGACCATGAGGAGTTGTACAGAAAACTCTTATCTAATCGAGCCAGGTCCTAGCCCATAGTTCTAACATTAACATTGGCCACAAGAGATTATCTTTATCTACACCGGTCATGTGAGCATCAATAACGTGAACCACTTCAGACGAGTTAAACCAACCCCTCTGTGTTGCAGTAGTGTCTGTGAGTAATTCAATTACCATCTCTTTCATTTCGGTTCTGAGCCATTCTGCGCGCGGAATCCCAAATCCCATCTTTGGCCGGTCGATTAATTCTGACGGGACCAAGCTTCGAGCCACATCCTTAAGGATGTGCTTGGTTTCAAAACCCTTTATCTTAAACTTGCGCGGTAGCGAGACGCCCCACTCCACAACGTTTACATCTAAGAATGGAGATCGCAACTCAAGACCGTTTGCCATGGTTGCGATATCAACTTTAACCAATAGATCTCCTGGCAAGTACGCAGCAAAGTCAGATCTAATCATGCGATCAAAAGATGAAATCTTTCCCTCGGTGAATTGACTGATGTTAGAAGATTCCGCTGTATTTGAGCAAAAATTAGCATTCAATAACTTTGAAAGTTGTTCAGGTTGGGTGAGTGAGAGAATGGAACTATATCGAGCCGCTAAAGAGGGTTTAGCTGAAAGCTGCGAACCCACGCGATTTATCTTTCGAGAGTTCCCAAAAGACTCCCTGCGGGTAAGGTTTAAACTTGTACGACCAAGATCCAGCAATGGATTTAATTTTTGCATCACTGGAGCAGCTAGGTATCTGTCATACCCACCGAAAACTTCATCTCCCCCATCTCCCCCAAGAGCAACAATCAAGTTTTCACGAGCGAATTTAGCCAATAAATATGTTGGCACAACTGAAGAATCGGCAAAAGGCTGGTCTAAGACGTGAGAGATTTTTTCGACTAATAAGGATGGATCTGGACTTAGAATTTCCTCATGGTGATCAGTTCCCAAGAAGTTTGCAACTTTTTTGGCGTGATGAGCTTCATTGAATTGGGCGCTGTGAAAACCAATTGAGTAAGTTTGAACCTTTTCTCTCATTAATTTAGCCATTAAGGCGGTCACAACAGTGGAGTCATATCCTCCACTTAAGAAAGAACCTATTGGTCTTTCGGAAATGAGCCTGCGAGATACCGACTCCTCGATTAACTTCTTCGTGGTCTCTAAAGCTTCTTCATATGAGATGTCTATTTTCGTGTTGAAGTCTGCTTCCCAATACTTAAAAGTGCTTGTCTTGCCTTCGCGCCAAGACAACACTGAGGCAGGAGGCAATTGATGAATTTCATTAAAGGCGGAGTTAGGAGCATTGATATATCCGTACTGCATAACTTCTGCAACCATTTCGGTTCGAATTGTGCGATCTGGGCGCGCCAACATAAGGGCCCGGACTTCAGAAGCGAAGAATAGTGTTCCGTCATTCAACTGGGAAATCCAGAGTGGTTTTTTCCCCATGCGATCACGAATCAGATGAAGTGAAGCATCGCGCGCGTCATGGATCGCGATTGCGTACATTCCGTTTAGCTTGCCGACGAAATTTAGGCCAAACTTTAGATA
>Ga0114976_10003208_pt1 | contig 10238 bp, 9 predicted proteins | sample S_130805_EF_Meta_FD_87319 | JGI IMG/M metagenome (GOLD analysis project Ga0114976, IMG submission 87319) | Freshwater microbial communities from Lake Simoncouche, Canada to study carbon cycling - S_130805_EF_MetaG | ecosystem: Environmental > Aquatic > Freshwater > Lake | place: Lake...
CACAATGGCAATATTTTTACCATTGAGTTTTTCTAGAGTGTATTTCGCCAGTACAGGTCCTTGTTGTGCGTCAGTACCCACTAAACGAAATGTAGTTTTAAATCCTTGTTTTGTATATTCAGGATTTGTAGAGGATGGTGAAATCTGGGCAATGCCAGCTTCGCTGTAAATTTTGGATGCCGGAATCGATACCCCAGAATTTAAATGCCCCACAACAGCAACGACTTTTTGGTCAACTAATTTTTGCGCAACTTGTGTGCCTTGTTTAGGATCTGAGGCATCGTCTTCCGCTAAAAACTCTAAAGTAACTTTTTTCCCATTAATGACAAGGCCTTGCTTATTCACATCTTCAATCGCAAGTCTTGCACCATTTTCATTATCTTTTCCAAGATGCGCGTTAGGCCCTGTGACAGGAGCTACATTCCCAATTTTTACCACAATGGAGTCCGAAGAGGCTGAAGCGCTCTCTTTTTTTCCACAGGAAACCAACACCAGGGCCGACAAACTCACCGCACCAACTAGCTTCGTTAAATCTAAAATATTTTTATTTGTTTTGTAACCCATATTCATTCTCCTTTGCTGAATTGAACTCACTAAATATATTGCAATTATTGTTTTATTCTACTCGCTGAATTTGGATTTAAACCCTTGGGTAGTTGAAAAATAGTGTGTTCAATCACACCATCCAAGGATCGCACTGCTCTTGGACCAAACTCTCTTATTTTTTCAATGATGGATTGCGCAAGAATTTCTGGCGCAGAGGCTCCAGCAGTTAAACCGACCCTCTTGATGTCTTTAAACCACTCTTCCTTTAATTGTGAAGGATGATCCACCATGTAAGCCTTTACACCTAATTTTTCAGAAAGCTCCCACAAGCGATTCGAGTTCGAACTATTGGGGCTTCCTACGACAATAACAAGTTCAACTTGAGGTGCCATGAGTTTGACAGCATCTTGTCGATTCTGAGTTGCGTAACAAATGTCTTGTTTTTTAGGCTGTGTGATGTGAGGGAATTTTTTGGTCAATGCAACAACAATATCTGCCGTTTCATCAATCGACAAAGTGGTTTGCGTCACATATGCAATGGGCATGCTTAGCGGTAAATCCAAGCTCGCCACATCATCTACTGTTTGCACCAAACTAATCCGATCTTTTACCTGCCCCATCGTTCCTTCAACTTCAGGATGCCCCTTATGTCCAATCATCACAATGTAATGTCCATCGCGATACATCTTCGCTACTTCCACATGTACTTTGGTTACCAATGGGCAAGTTGCATCAAAAACACGAAAGCCTCTTGCCTGAGCCTCTTCTTTTACTTTTGGAGGAACTCCATGAGCGCTAAAAACCAAGGTTGCTCCTGCAGGAACCATGGACAAATCGTCAATGAAAATAGCTCCTCTAGAACGCAAGTCATCAACCACATATTTGTTGTGCACGATTTCATGCCGAACATAGATTGGCGCACCAAATTGTTCAAGAGCCTGATTCACAATCGTAATTGCTCGATCAACTCCGGCACAAAACCCTCTTGGCTGTGCCAACAAAATTTCAGCAGATGGATGAATGTCTTTACTCATTTTGTGGGGTTACATGATCTAAAGAACGGAAATGATTTTGACTTCAAAGATCATCTCTTTACCTGCCAACGGATGATTAAAGTCAAACCAAGCACCAGTCTCATCAATACTCTGCAAAGTACCAGCATACTTACCACCGTGAGGTGCTTCAAACTCTACCATATCACCAGGAGAATAATCTGCTTCTGGATCACTATTTTGTTGCAGAGTTTGTATAGATATTTTTTGTACCAACTCAGGATTACGCAATCCATAGGCATTTTCAGGACTCAGCGTAAACGTTTGATGATCGCCACTAGACAATCCCATCATGACGTTTTCCAATCCAGGAGCGAATTGACCAGCACCCATCAAAACCGTTGCTGGTTTATCAGTAAATGTATTTGCAATGTCTGCACCATCCTTAAAGCTCAAGCGATAGTGCAAAGTCAAAAAAGATTCGTTTTTTACAATTTTTTCCATAATGTTCCTATTGTAGCGATGGCACCACCAACACGCTCATCCATTCGAAATTGGCCTGTTGAAATGCGCCCTAGGGAAAGGGTTTTACAATTCGGTATCCAATCATTAAGCAATCCTGAGTTATTGGCAATTTTTATTCAAACAGGAAATAAAAACCGAAATGCAATAGAACTTTCTTCTGATATTTTGCAACATTTTGGAGGATTTCAAAATCTCTTAACAAGTTCTTTAGAGGATTTTAAAGATATACCTGGTCTAGGTATTGCAAAGTGGACGCAAATCCAAGCGGCTCAAGAATTAGTAAAAAGGGCTAGCCTGGAAAAGTTAAAAGATCGGCCACTTTTACAGTCTCAAGCAATGACAAGACAGTTTTTACAAACCAGTATTGGATCCTTGGATCATGAGGTCTTTGCCTGTTTTTTTCTTGATCAAATGGGATATTTGATCGAGTTTAAAGTTCTTTTTCGGGGTGATTTCCACCAAACGTTTATTTATCCTAGAGAGTTGGTAAAAGAGGCGCTTAAGAGAAATAGTTCTGCAATTATTTTGGCTCATAACCACCCAAATGGACTAGCTTTTCCAAGTGACGCGGATATTGTCTTAACAAAAACTCTCAAGAAATTGTTAAACTCCATAGAAATCAATGTATTAGATCACCTTATTGTCACTCAGAATGCCTATTATTCACTTTTAGATGGTGGAAACCTAGGCCAAGATGAATAGAAGAAATATTCTTTAAATGCTTGGCATTTCCTAATAGTAAATGCTATAATCATTGTCTTTAGTACAGAATATGAAGGAGTGTGTCATGGCTAAGGTATGCCAAGTCACCGGGAAAAAGCCGATGGTCGGTAATAATGTTTCCCATGCAAACAATAAAACTAAGCGTCGCTTTTTGCCTAACTTGCAAAATCGTCGTTTTTGGGTAGAGTCTGAAAATCGCTGGGTAAGCTTACGTCTTACTAACGCGGGTTTACGCCTCATTGATAAAAACGGTATCGATTCAGTTTTAGCTGATATTCGTGCTCGTGGTGAACTATAAAAACTTAAGGAACCCATCATGGCAAAAGGCGGACGCGAAAAAATCAAATTAGAATCTACTGCAGGTACTGGTCATTTTTATACCACTACTAAAAATAAAAGAACTACACCTGAGAAAATGGAAATCATGAAGTTTGATCCCAAAGCTCGTAAACATGTTGCTTATAAAGAAACTAAGATCAAGTAACTACTTTTGAATTAAAGAAAAACCGCACGTGTGCGGTTTTTTTTATGCTAAGGTTTTTAACTTTTGAGAAAAAAGTTGCAAAAACTGAATATTACTTTTCTCGGCTTTAGCGCACCAATGATGTAACTGCTCCATTAATTGATCGCCAGTTGCAGAAGATCTTGACCAAATTTGAGTTAACTCTCTACGCATTTCAATCAAATGCTTCATGCGGTCATTTGCTCCCATCAAAGTTTCTAGGCGAGTTTTATGAAGTGAACTCAGTTTATTTTCGTCCTGACATAACCAATGATGATTGTCTGCAAACTCTTTTGCTAAATCCTTCATGTCTCTTACTTCTTGCTTAAAGGCCTCTTTTAAGGTCTTACTATATTGCGCCATAAGTTCGTAACGATGTTTGATGACTGTTTTTACGAGTTCCTCATCGATGACTTTAGCTTTAGTTAGACGAATCTTGGGAATTGTCTTTTTGACATGTGCCAACTTCAAACTTTGTAACAAACAAATATATAACCAACCCACATCAATTTCATACCACTTACTTGACAACTTGGCACTTGTAGCAAACGTGTGATGATTGTTGTGCAATTCTTCACCGCCAATGATCAAACCTAGGGGTAAGATATTTCTTGAGGCATCTTCGCAGTCATAGTTTCGATAACCCCAAAAATGCCCAATGCCGTTAATAATTCCGGCAGCAGTGAAGGGAATCCAAATCATTTGAATGGCCCAAATAAATCCACCAACAGCCCCGAACAGAAGAAGGTTAATTGCCATCATTAAACCAACACCTTGCCAGCGATATTTAGAGTAAACGTGATGCTCCATCCAATCATCTGGAGTGCCATGACCAAATTTATCCATGGTTTCTTGATTATTGACTTCTAATTTATACAAATCAGCGCCACGCCACAGTACTGTATGAATCCCTAAAACTTGCGGGCTATGAGGATCATCAGTAGTTTCACATTTCGCATGATGCTTACGATGTATTGCTGCCCACTCTTTAGTGACCATTCCAGTTGTTAACCACAACCAAAAACGAAAAAAATGTGACACCGCAGGATGTAAATCAAGGGCACGATGCGCTTGGTGGCGATGTAAAAAAATGGTCACACTTGCGATGGTGATGTGCGTCATGATGATGATGTACCAGAATAATGACCATCCTGACCACCGCAATACCCCACCAGACACCCAATCCAGAAAAACTTGACTTAGTTCTTGCAAAATTAAACTCGCTCTATTAGATCTAAACCCCTATTTTACTCCTCTTCCACCGGAGTTTCTTGCGTTGCCTCTTGAGGGGCCTGAATCAACGTTGTTTTTCTCTCTAGTATGGCAGCAAAAAAGCCATCGGTTTCATGTCGATTAGGCCATAGTTGCCACCATGATGAGTCTAAGCTGGATCCTACTGGGATGTCATTTAACATAGGAAATGATCCTTTTAAGACCTCTTTTGGGTCAAGTAGAACAAAATTTGGGTGTTGTTTTAAAAACTCAAGGACGATGACTTGATTTTCCTGCTGCAAAATACTGCAAGTTGCATATACTAACCTTCCACCTGGCTTTAATAACTTAGATGCAGCGCTCAATATGGAATACTGTTTTGCTTGAAGTTCTTCAATCGACTCAGGACTTTGTCGCCACTTCAAATCAGGATTCCTCCGAAGTGTACCTAAACCACTGCAAGGCGCATCGACTAAAACTCGGTCAATTTTTCCGGCCAAACGTTTTACTTTAGCATCATTTTCACTATCAATCCATACGGGATGAACATTGGACAAGCCACTTTTGGCAACTCTTGGCTTTAATCTTGCAAGCCGTCTTGCAGATATATCAAAGGCATATAAACGTCCCATAGATTTCATCAAAGCACCCATTGCGAGAGTTTTACCTCCGGCTCCAGCACAAAAATCAACAACCATCTCCCCTCTTTTAGGGGCTAGCAACATACTCAATAATTGACTACCTTCATCTTGTACCTCAAACTTGCCATCTTTAAAACTTTGTAGGTTTTGTAATGCAGGCTTACCAAGCAACCTCACCCCTAATTCAGAATAAGGCGTCGGAACGGCCTGATAACGGCCGCCAAGAAGGTTTAACTCTTCTAGCAAGGTTTCTCTTTTTTCTTTCATCGTGTTCACACGACAATCAAGTGCAGCCGGTTTTAATAAAGCAAGGGCTAACTCTTCCCTAGACTGAGAGCCAATTTGCTGTTCCAGCTCTTCCCACAACCAATCTGGCAAGTTAAATCTCACAGGTGATGTGAGGCTATCTCTAGGATAGTTCACAAATCGTTGTAGCCAATCAATTTCGCCAGGATGAGCAACAAATGCTAAATCAGCTAATGCGCTCTCTAAACGATGACTAGTCCCCAACCCGCCTTCGGACAAGGAAATCATTAAACCTAAAAGTGCAATTCTTCGATAAAGAGCTCCTTGACCACTTTGGGCATATTGCAACAACTCTAATTTATGTCGTAATACCGAAAATGTGGATTCTGCAATCAAAGCGCGATCACGATTGCCGAGTTGACTATTATCCTTGAAGTATTTACTCACTACCATATCCGAAGGACTATCAAACTTTAAGACCTCAGGCAGTAATCGTATCAAATGCTCTAAATGAACTGGTAAGGCCTTCGCTTTAGCAATCGCTGGGTTATAGGGTGTTTTTTTGGGTGTGCTTGTCCTGCTTGAAACTTTCTTTGCAGGTGGTGTTTTTTTGTTCATCATTGGAATGAATGATTCCTTAAGGGATAGTTGGCAACATAAAAAATTGTTGCTGCGCAGGTTCTACTCTAACATTTCCCTGCTCTAAAACAAGTTGTTCCCGAATAAACCACTCAATTGCCTGTGGATAAATCATGTGCTCGATTACAAAAACCTTACTCGCCAATATCTCTTCGGTGTCGTTTTCTAAAACTGGAACAATACCTTGAGCAATGATCGGACCAACATCTAAATCTTCTGTAACAAAGTGCACCGTTGCTCCATGCCACTTAACCCCTGCACTTAGGGCTGCACGATGGGTATTTAAGCCAGGAAAACTAGGTAATAGGGAGGGATGAATATTCATCAATCTCCCACTAAATTGCTGGACAAACTCACTTGATAAAATTCTCATATAACCCGCTAAAACAACTAAATCTGGCTCAAGATTGCGTGTTTTTTCTAGTAAAACCTCATCATATAAAGACCTATTAGAAAAGCTTTTATGATCAATAATCGTGACGGGCACGCCAAATTTCTCGGCAATTGCAATTCCAGGGGCATCTGGTTGATTACAAATGACATGGACCACCTTGGCTTCCCAAGCCCTTTTTTGTTGAGCTTCAAGGATTGCAGCGAGATTTGAACCACGTCCAGAAATAAGAATCACAATTTTTTTCATCACCCCTAATATAATTGATAAATTGTTGTGAAAGTTATCCGCGGAATACCCCCCTCTTTAACTCGGACCCCGTGCGCCTTAACCATTGGTAATTTTGATGGTGTGCACTTGGGGCATCAGGCGTTGCTCGCAGAATTACATACTTTTGCTCAACAGCATCAATTGCAGACCTGTTTATTAACTTTTGAGCCTCACCCTAAAGAATTTTTTGCCCCCCAAAATGCGCCCGCTAGAATCTTAGGGCTAAGAGATAAATTGGATGCATTAAAAAAAACTAATGTGGATTTAGTTATCGTTGAACACTTTAATGCCCACTTTGCAAAAAAAACTCCCGATGAATTTGTTCATGACATCCTAGTAAAAGGATTAAATACTCGTCACATCGTGATTGGTGATGATTTCCACTATGGCGCAAAAAGGGCCGGTAATATCGAATCCTTAAAAATAGCCGGGGAACAATATGGTTTTACTGTGCACGCTTTGAATACGATCAACGATTCTCAAAGTCAACGTATTTCCAGTACTGCGGTCAGAAATGCTTTACGTCAAGGTGATCTTGAACTTGCTCAACAGTTATTGGGTCGCCCCTATATGATTTCAGGGCATGTTATCCATGGCAAAAAACTAGGTCGAACTTTAGGATTTCCAACGTTAAATGTGGCGATGACCAACCGCTTTCAACAAAGACCCCCCGCGATGACAGGTATTTTTGTTGTTCAAGTGCACGGTATAGGAAAAAACCCTATTCCTGGTGTGGCTAGCTTAGGCTATCGACCTACTGTTGAGGATGCGGGTCGTGTTTTGTTGGAAACGCACCTATTTGATTTTCATGAAGAAGTATATGGGAAAATTATCCAAGTAGAATTTTTGAAAAAGCTCAGAGATGAGGCAAAATACTCTGATTTAACCTCTTTGCAAATTGCAATTGAGGCTGATGCGAACGCTGCAAGAAATTATTTTAAAAATTAATATGTCTGATAACCAATACCCTGTCAATTTACTGGATACCCCTTTTCCGATGAGAGGGGACTTACCTAAGCGTGAACCACGCTGGGTCAAAGAATGGCAAGAAAAAAATATTTATGGACTAATTCGCGCAGCGAGATCTGGTCGAGAAAAATTTATTTTGCATGATGGGCCTCCTTATGCAAATGGCAATATACATATTGGTCATGCAGTCAATAAAATTTTAAAAGACATGATCGTCAAAAGTAAAACTTTAATGGGTTTTGACGCAGTTTATGTTCCAGGCTGGGATTGTCATGGCATGCCTATCGAAATCCAAATTGAAAAAAAGTACGGTAAAAACTTAACTACGGCTGAAGTTCAAGCAAAAGCGCGTGCGTATGCATCTGAACAAATTGAGCAACAAAAGAAAGATTTTGAAAGATTAGGTGTTCTTGGAGACTGGCAGAATCCTTATCTCACAATGAACTTTACCAATGAGGCAAATGAATTAAGAGCCCTTGCAAAAATTATGGAAAAGGGCTTTGTTTTCCGTGGGCTAAAACCTGTCAATTGGTGTTTTGACTGTGGCTCAGCTTTAGCGGAAGCGGAAGTGGAATATCAAGATAAAAAAGATCCTGCCATCGATGTTGGATTTCGTGTTCCTGAGAATCAAAAAACCGCTCTTGCACAAATATTTGGGTTGTCTGCATTTCCTCAAAAGGATGGGCGACTGGTTATTTGGACCACAACTCCTTGGACAATTCCATCCAATCAAGCTCTGAATGTTCACCCAGAATTTGAATATGCGTTAGTGGACGTTGGTTCGCAGTTATTAATTTTGGCAAAAGAGCGAGTTGAAGCCTGTCTGGAATCTTATGGTCTGGACGGGAAGGTCTTAGGGGTTTGTCTTGGACAAGCTCTCGAAAATTTTTCTTTCGAACACCCCTTAGCATCTCTTGATCCTGGATATCAACGACTATCTCCAGTGTATTGTGCGCAGTACGTCACACTCGATAGTGGTACAGGCATCGTGCACAGTGCTCCCGCCTATGGTGAAGAAGACTATAAATCCTGCAAGGCCCATGGCTTAAAAGATGCTGACATTATTAGTCCTGTTATGAGCAATGGTGTCTACGCTAACACTCTGCCTTTGTTTGGTGGTCAATTTGTGTGGAAAGCAAACCCCAATATTGTTCAAGCTTTATCTCAAGCAGGTTCGCTCTTAAAGTCTATTGAGTTTACTCACTCCTATATGCATTGTTGGCGCCATAAAACGCCGATTATTTATAGAGCAACTTCGCAATGGTTTGCTAGTATGGATTTTAAATCTGCTGGCACTTCTCACAGTGTGCGAGAGATGGCGCTTGCTGGGATTGAGACGACTCACTTTTATCCGGCGTGGGGTAAACAGCGTCTTCACGGCATGATTGCCAATCGTCCAGATTGGACTTTGTCTCGTCAAAGACAATGGGGCGTCCCCATGGCATTTTTTGTAAATAGACAAACTGGGGAGCTTCACCCCAACACCTTGGAACACATGGAGTCAATTGCTCAATTAATTGAGACTAATGGTATTGAAGCTTGGCAAAACCTGGATATCCAAACTTTCTTGGGAACAGATGCTGATCTCTATGAAAAAAATAAAGATACATTAGATGTTTGGTTTGATTCAGGAAGTACGCATTGGCATGTTATTCGAGGTTCGCACCATCAAGAATTACAGTCAGATAGTGATCGCTTGGCAGACTTATATTTAGAGGGCTCAGACCAGCACCGTGGATGGTTTCATTCTTCATTATTAACTGGTGTCATGTTAGATGGCAAACCTCCATACAAAGCCCTACTAACCCATGGATTTACAGTCGATGGTAACGGCAGAAAAATGAGTAAATCTTTAGGTAATGTGATTGCACCTCAAGAAGTTGCCGATAAGATGGGGGCAGAAATCATCCGTTTATGGACTGCTTCAACTGACTATTCAGGTGAGATGACCATCTCTGATGAAATCTTAAAAAGAGTGGTTGAATCCTATCGTCGCATTAGAAATACCTTACGCTTTTTACTCGCCAATGTCAGCGATTTTGATCCAAAGCTTGAAGTTGTTGATATCAATCAACTCCTAGAAATCGATCAATATATGCTCGCCTTAACTTCTCAAGTACAAGATGAGCTTTTGGCGCTTTATGATCGATATGAGTTTCATACAGCTGTATCTCGCATCATGTCATTTTGTACCGAAGACTTAGGTGGTTTTTATTTAGATATTTTAAAAGATCGTTTATATACCAATACGCCTAGTGCTATTTCACGTAGAAGTGCTCAAACAGTTTTACATATCATCACAGATTCTATGTTGCATTGGATGGCGCCATTTCTATCATTTACGGCGGAAGAGGCTTGGCAAACATTTAATCGCAATCAGAATCATTCAACAACTATTTTTACGTCTGAATATCAATCAGTCCCAACTTCCACTAATGCGGCTGATTTACTGCAGAAATGGGAGAGTATTCGTCAAATTCGCCAAGATGTAACCAAAGCGATTGAAATTGAGCGAGAAGCTGGTAAGGTTGGCTCTTCACTTCAGGCAGAAATTTCCATTGAAGCACCTCCTGAGCAAGCGG
>Ga0114976_10003215_pt1 | contig 10223 bp, 26 predicted proteins | sample S_130805_EF_Meta_FD_87319 | JGI IMG/M metagenome (GOLD analysis project Ga0114976, IMG submission 87319) | Freshwater microbial communities from Lake Simoncouche, Canada to study carbon cycling - S_130805_EF_MetaG | ecosystem: Environmental > Aquatic > Freshwater > Lake | place: Lake...
GTCCATGTAAGTCTTGATGGGAAAGGCCACGCATTTGGTTTATCATATTGAATATCATACAAACCAGTATGAACAGGTTTAGTTTTAACATCAAACCATTCTGTCATTTCATATTCTGGTTCTTCATCTTCTTCATCATCAGAATCTTCTTCGTTCTCATCTTCCCAATCACGCTTGTATTGAGCAATATTAAACATTTCATCCAATCGAGATGGCAATTCATCTTCAATTTCATCAGCAGACATATCAGCGTAATTGTAGTTGTTATCTTCACCATCGATAAACCAACCAGCGAATGCCATACCTTCTTCATTGTAGAAAGCTTCTACATCGTAACCATTTTGATATAGAAACTCATAGAAACCAATTGGAGGTCCCCATGCCGTATCGAATGAGATATACAATCTACCATCTTCTTCCATGTGGTGGTCATATACGGATGCATCCCATTTAGTTCCCCAATTAGAAGTGTTCCAACCATACCAATCTTCTTCGTGTTCGGCTGGTCGTGGGCAAAGCGAATTGAATAATTGAGGTTCTTTCTTACCCAATTCTTCTACAATGTAATCAATCTTATCATTATCTTCGTGGTTAATGTAAGCCACATTTTGACACCAATTAGGCATTTTATTTCTCCATAATATGTTTAAGAACAGTTTTTGATTCAGCCATATCCGACTTTAACACAGCTTCATCAATCATGTCAAGCTGAGTTTGGTGTAAATGGTTTAAATGTAAGGTAATCATAATATCTTTTAAATTCCGAACATTTATGGCATATAACATTTGTCTTGGTGAATGATTCATTTCTTTTTACCTTTTTCTTTTTCTGCCAGTTGTTCACGCAATGCGGTACATTCTTCATTCAAGAATTTGTTATCACGAACCAAATTCATATGCACTTCTTCAAACAAATACCATAGTTTATGGAATCTTACATCATACGAATTGGCAATACCAAGAATTTGGGTTGATATCTCATCTTTATTAAAACTTAACCACTCCTCAAAAATACCTTCATCGAGGTCTTTTAAATCGTCCACTACACTCCAACATTTAACTATTTGCTGTTCGAAATCAAATCTATCACTCATGAAATCTCCACACTTTTAATTGAATCCCAGCGGAATGACCGCCAACCATTTACTTCAACATCATAAACAGGCAATACATCAGGTGAATGTGTTTTCGTTTTCTTTATTGCACCCTCAACAATAGGTTCTTGTGGCACCAAATCTCGCTTTAGTGTGCATTTCATTACACGCTCTGTGCCATCATTCTTTTCAAACTTTACGACTGCTACACCATCACGCAATACAGATTTTAACCAATCTTTACCAATCTTACTTCCATCAAACACATTCTTTTGTGTAGTGGTTATTGATTCATCTTTATCAGAACAAAATTTAGCAAAATCTTTTAAATAACCACCAAATTCCAATTCTTTTTTATCACCACTCATACCAAAGAAATTACAACCACAATTATATACTTCAATATACAGTCCATCTTTATTGTAGATGTGATATTCATAATCTTGACCACAATCGGTTACATCGGTTGGATGAATATAGAATCCGCCAGGCGATTCTTTAAAGTGAGCAACCATGCTTGCTGCCAAACAACCCATGCCGTTGAAAACTATTTCTTCAACTGTTTCGGTGTAAATCAATCCATTCACCAAACGACCACCATTTAAAAACTCAACTAACTCGGCACCATGTCCCGTAGGATAGCCATCGAATTGACGATACATATTACACACAGGTTTTTGCACTTCGCCGTATTTTTCATAAACAAATGTAAGTGACCTAGTTCCCATAATATTCTCCATAATAAAAAAATGCTAGTTTTGTTTCAAGAGTATCACTAGCAAAAACTCATGCAGGTTTTACTGGTCTCATGGTGCCAGAAGGAACGCCCGTCCCTATTACAACCTTTAAAATACCATTATACAGGTACCACGGTGGATTGCAAGCGTTATTTGATGTTTGTTGCATGGATACAACAGGTTTAGTCTAACCAAATCGTTGTAGGAGAGAGTATACCAATGACGATGAGACCTAGTACCAAAGAACAAACCAGAAGCAATCCAAGCGCTCCTGGTGAGTGTTCTAAGGTGCCTTTGGACTCATACTCACGACCAGCTCCAAAGGCACAAGCAATACAGAATATTAAAAGAATAATGGACACTACTATTTTCCTGATTGATTGAGCTTCATTGAAGTCCATGCTAAAAAAGCAATAATGGCAATTATAATAATACCAACAATAAAAGTTTTCATTATCTCACCGTATATGTTTTATATATTAATTTGTTTTGATTCTTTGCATACTGTTTGAACTCTTTTGGTTTACAAACTGCAACCAATTTTGTATCAACTGTATTGAAAACTCCATTGTAGTAAATTGCCTTAGAAAGGCAATCTTCTCTCAATTTATAGTCCGAATGGACTTGATAATTCAATGGAGTATTGAGGTAAAAAACTAGAATCCAGTCCATGATTAAAACTTTACGCCATGTAAAGCTGTTGCAACGATAGATTGGAACAATTCAGGATTGGATGTGCAAGCACTTTGAGCATAAGAAATGATAGATAATCTTGTTGTCAAGTCATCATGTTTTTTCTGCTTTCGGTCTGCTTTGTATTTTGGTGCAATAGTCTTTTCATAATGTTGTGCGTTACCACTACGAGTAGTCCATTCCAAATTGCTGAATTTATTGTTTAACTTATCACCATCAATGTGATTGACAATATTGCAATTCTTTTTCTTACGCAAGAACATCATAGCAACCAATCGGTGCACCTGAAAGTTTCCTTTGCCTTTCTTGCCTTGCAAAGATACCTTTTCGTAACCATTGCTTGTGGATGGTGTTAGAGCAACACCTTCAGAATTTCTACGATAAGAAATAACTTGACCATCTTTGGTAATGCCATAATCAGAAAAACCTGTAATACGTTTGACTTGAGATTTCTTCATAACATCCTCATAATATAAAATATAATACTCACACTATGGTACACACCATATTGAAGCACTTACCGGCGTTTCGCCTTGCTACCAGAATAATCGGTTCGGGTAAATGCTTCAATATGGCGGCCTCTCCCGAGGGGCCATATTTTACTTCTTACGCTGTAACAGGTTGGACTGTTGCGGGTTTTACTGAAGCAACAGGTGCAGGTGATGCCTTAGCAACTGTTTTGCCTTGGTAACGGCCGTTCTTGTCGAACTCTGTGAAGTTAACCAACTGATAACCTGTCACCTTACGGCCAGATTTAATAACTTTCACAATACCACCATCTTTACGAATGTTATAGATGTTGGTCGAGAGGCGGTACAGCACGCTCTCTTGGTCTGTGCCTTTAAACACAGCCATGATTTCGTCTGGTGAAACAGGCTTACCACTCAATAATACTTGGGTAATTTTTTCATGACGGTTGATTTTGCCTTTGCGAACTGTTAATGCCATTGTATAATACTCCTAATCAAATTAAACATAATATAAAATACTACTTGAACTGCCATTGTAACACAAGGACGGTTGGTTGGCAACCAGTCCTTGGTTGTTTACCACTATTGTTGTACCGGTGTTTCGGCACTTGCAACTGTGGTACTTGTATTCGCTGGTGATTCGACAGTAGCATCCACTTTTGAATACAAATCTAAAAATGCCATTTTTGTTTCGGCATCAAAACGATTCACGCACAATGTAATTGCTTTCATGCGGTCTTTGAAAATTCCATACGCTTTGGCAATATGTACCAATCGGCGAGTAGAGATAATCTCGTCAGTAGCACCTTGGTCAAAAGTCTGGCGAACCACATCTGCCCATTGGCAAAGGTTCTCAACAAATTCTTTATCGTCAATTAACGGTGTAAGAATTTTCTTCTCAGTTTTGGCATCAGGATATTCCTGTTCTACGGTGATTGGGAATCTTTCTAAGAAAGCATCGTCAAGCACTTGCGATAGATAACGACCTTCTTCACTACCACGACCTTTGGTATTTGCCGTTGCTACTACTGTGAAACCATTGGCAGGTGTTACCACTTCACCAGTTTTCTTATTGTAGTATGGTTTGCCTTCAAGAATGCCTTGCAAACACATCAACTTATTAGAACCACGGTCTACTTCGTCAATCAACAATACGGCACCTTTCTTCATCGCCTGAAGAACCGGACCATCACGATTGACCACATTACCATTGATAAGAGTAGGACCACCAAGTAGGTCGGTTTCATCTGTTTCAATGGAGATATTCACACGAATACACTCACGATTCAATTCAGCACACACTTGCTCAACCATCAAGGTCTTGCCGTTGCCTGATAAACCAGTAACGAATACAGGATAGAATGCCTTGCTATTAATGATATTCTTCATATCTTTATAGAAACCAAATGGCACATAATCAGGCCATTTAGCAGGCACGGCAGAATCAGATTCATCAATCATTTTTGGTTGACGGAATTCTAACACTTGAGCCTGAAGCGCAACTTCTAATTCTTCTTCTACTACAGGTGCCGATGCTTTGGCTGTTTTCTTGGTGCCAATATTAGGCAACAAATACTCACCACGGGGACCATTACGATATTCTGTTTTGGTAACAAACCAATATGGATATGGTACGCCAGTTTCACTCACCACGTGAGCGATACCATCTCTGGTCAATACTGCACCAACACCAAAAATCTTTTCAGCAGCCTGCACAAAAGCAATGCCGTTTTTATTTAAATCTGCCATATACGCCTTTCACAATAATCATATTTAATGTACCATTATACAGGTACCGCACCATAAGTCAAGAAATATTTTCAGTCCGTTGTTTTCAAGCAACACATTCCTCATCTGCCCAATCTTCCATAATCATACCATAACTAATCGATTCACCTTTAGGATCAAACTTTGAATACACCTCAATGATTTTATCTAATGGTACTCCTGCTTCTCTCATGGCACTACACATACAACCTGCACCATCATCGAACCCAGCATTATAAAAACTTTCTGCTTCATCTTTAATAGACGGATTGCCATAACAAGATTTGAAATTATTAAACCAATCTTTTACAGTCTTTGAGTATTTTCTAGTTTTCATATTATCCACAAATGGCATATTCTGCCAATTCTTTCCAATTATTATTAGGATTAGATTTACGAATCTTGGTTACTTGAATCAAAGTCCGCAAAGATAATTCTTTTACATTGTCAACCAACTTGGCAATCAAATTCAAAGCATCATTCTTTGCAACCAAATCAAAATCAGGCATGAAATCTTTTTCTTTCACCAAGAAACGCATACGCTCTACTTTTTGTGTTGCTGTCATTGTCACATCAACTGACATAGACCGTGAAATGATTGCTTGGTCTAATTGTGATGAGGACATATTAGAGATAAACACCACACGACCTTTAAATTCAAATGAGGTCGGTAAATCTTCATCTTTAATATCTGCACGCCATGAAATGATACGCTTTGAGTAAGAATCTAAAGCACCTTTCAATATGTTCAATGATACAGGATCTTTTAATACTGAATCACAATCATCGAATACAATAATTGAATTACGATTTTCATACAAGGTACGATACAAACCTTTAGGTGTAGAATAACCTTTAATTACAACAAACGCATTTTTTGGTACTTGGGCGCCAATCTCATAGTCATCAAGAATGGACATATCTTTGAGTCCAGCTTTTCTCAATGTAGTGGTAACTGTATGAGATTTGCCCAAACCACCAGGTCCCGTTACTACAACGGAGGGTTGGTCACCTTTGGCAAGCATTACAATCATATCAGATAAAAAACCAAATCGTTGGTTGATTGTAAATTTTGATTGTGTTGGTTCTGATACAGATTGTTTGCCTGCTTTTTTGAGGACATATTCTAAATGCTTCAAATTGCTACGCTTCACGGTTTTGCCATTAATTGTGGCGGTGTATTTTCCATTAACATATTTAATTTCTGACATATTATTCCTCACTCACTAAAACAACCATTATACACGAACCACAGAATACCACAAGCATTATTTACCAGACTGTTGTTTCCTAGCAACATCTATATGCTTACACTTTCCACGATAACCAAACCCCACGCAATTACACCGATAGTTTCCATTACTTTCCGTAATATAGTAAGTCTTACCACTATCGGACTTCACAGCAATGCCTTCGGGCGCCTCCTGCACGCTCTCCAATGTTTTACCAAACGCTTCCAAGGCACGGTGTCTGACCTTCTCAAACTTACGCCTACGGGTATCAATCTTCATTGGTTTATTCATTATCACCAACTCATCATTGCTCGCCTTGGCATATGCCAGAATATTGGATTTGCCATCAAACAAATAAGTATGGTTCGGCACCACAAACTCCGAATTATCCCATTCTGTAACTTCTTTATATGCACTAATACCCATTATTCATATCCTTCAGCCCAAGTAATTTTTGGATTTACTCTTTCATACAATTCAACCAAATCTTTTAAATTCCACATTGCATCAGTTTCAAATGTATTCAACCATTTAGTAAATCTGACCCAATCTTCGGTAAGCATTGGTGCCAAATATAATTCTTCACCGTATGGTCCCAATCCTTCACCACGACAATCAATACGACCTGCGGAATAAGTCCACAATTCAAGGTCTCTATCATTGTACCATTGTTTACTGATTGGTCCCATCCAATTGGTAGAATATCTAATTGCCATTATTCTTCCCACTTACTATAAACTTCTTCATAGATTGATTTAATAACTTCACCTTCATGCTCATCAGCACAATATTCCAATACATCTTGAACCGTATATTGGCCAATATGAATAACCCTACCCGATTGAAATTCAACCATGTAAACTCTTTCGAAATCTGAATCATAACTCATACAAACTCACTTTCATCAATTTGCCAACCTTCAGCACGCAACTGTTCACGACCACTTGCCGTTTTCTTCATAGCATCAAAAGCATCATGGATGCCATTAATGCTTTGTATCAACCACTCACGATTAATCCATTGTTCTGGTGTTGCAAAACGAGGACGAAAACCATAATAATCTTTATAGAAATCGGAGAAATACGATTGTAATTCGTCCACACTCATACCATCAAAATGATTACCACTCATATTACACCTCTAATGTTAATGTTTCAATATGCACATCTTCTTTTTCACCTAAATCTTCTGGTTTAATCTGTTTTTCAACTGACCACATAAATTCTTCTGCCTTATCATAATCAGTAAAAGCTCGGAGATTCAACCATTCCCATCCACTAAAATCTACCAATTGACCAGATTTTACAATATATACATTATTCATCATTTTCACCTGTTAAATAGTCAATCGTTTCAATAATACAGTCATCAGCACAACTCATCAAAGATGCAACATGAGCACTTACCTTCAATTCACCAGCACCTTTGGTATCTGCCCAATGATAAACATCCGAAAGCAGGCTTTGTGCCTGTTCTAACTTTTTAATCAATTCGCTTTGTGTCATAATTAATGACTCCTATTATTTGCCCAACGGACACCACGATTAAAGGCATCACGCTCAATACGAATTTCTCTGGTATCACGGTCGCTACGCTGGTATACATCAAAAGCATAAGCATCACGCTTACGGGTAGAATAACTACCATTAAAGCGGGGACCACGAAAACAAACATAATACTTGGTAAAATCAATAAACCGTTTCACTTCTTCATATAAAGCAATTGGTACTGCCTTATAAGTGGAACGAAAATTGGCTGGTGCCTGATAACTCTCTAATGCTTGGCACATCGCTATTTCTTTTAAACGAAAATTCATTGTATTCATCCTGCATTCCTTACATAAGTGTGAAAAACATTTTCATACAATTCTACAATAGTATCATTATGCAATTCACGATAATTATTCTCTAATAACTGAACCGTCAAAGTAAACAACTCCGCCTTTTTCAGCTTTTTAATATCTTTGACATCTTCAGCAACCAATTCAGTAATAAAATGATTGATTTTTCTACTCATTAGTAACCTCTCACTCACTTAAATTGATTACACGAAAATCAAATTCCATAAAACTGGTTTGGTGTGGTACAAAAGCAATCTGCTCAACACGGTTTCTAGCAGAAACTTTGGTTTCGTATTTTTTAAACTTATCGACCGTAACTTTTATCTTATAAGAACTAAAACCCGATTCATTACTATTAGCATCAATTACAACACCTTCAATAAAAGCATCATCACGACCTGCCATTGGTTTAAAATCGTATGCACGAATAATATCACCAACTTTTGCAATACCTTCAAATTTCAACATATAATCTCCTAATCAATTAATAAAACCATTATACAGGTACCAATGAATACCACAAGCGTTTTGTCATGTTAGGCATGGTATACTTGGTCTTTACTTTTGGTTATGTTGTATCCACGCAACAGCTTCTGTTCCACAAACAATTCCGCAATCGCTTGGTCATCATTAAAACCTTGTTGGAGTGATTTTAATTCACTTACCACAAATTGCCATGTATTCATTTTATTCTGCCTCTACTTTATTTAAATAATCTTGCAAATGACCTTGGACTCTATCATCTTCAGCCGAATAGAATACAAATTCACCCATTTCATGCCGATATTCAGAATCAACATATTCAAAACCACCATAATACTGTAAGGCACGGTCATTTGCTTTATATACAGCAATACAATCTGCATTTGCAAACAGTTTACCGCACCGATGGTCAAGACCTAATTGTTTTGCCGGCACTTGCCACATTTGAGCAACATAATTATCGGTGATTTCTGTCACCTCATCAATTAATTCAAATAAGTCCATATTATTCTACCTTTTCAATACCAAGGATAATGCCTTGGGTCATATAAACATGGTTGGCGTATTGAATTGCCAATTCTAAACTCTCCCATTCTTCACCACCACAGCAATATACAGTTTTCATACTACCTCCTTATAATAATCTTACTAATAACCACTATATTGTTAGTGGTTACTATAAAACTATTAAGCGGCAATCTTAATCGTATACTGATAATCATTACCTACTGGATATTTTACGAAACCGCTAATATCCTTCTTTGCCTTACCTTTGGCATATAGACCGATAACACTATTCTTTGGATCAAGAAAGCGTAAATCAGACTCATCACCATTAAATACGGTCATATTAGAATTAAAGAATTTCTCAGGCATTTTGGTGCCTTTCTTAATACCAAATACAACCGCAATATTAAGACCTTCAATAACCGCCTGTTTACAATCCAAGTAATTACCATCTGCCATAGAGAATGTAAGGTGATAATTAGTAATGCCTTTTACTTTACGACCGAGCACCTTGGTATAATCATAAAACTGAATATTAGGGAATGCCTCGAATATGTTAGTATATACTACATTACCTAATTTTGCTGAATACTTTTCCCATGATAAATCAGAGGTGCCATTTAATCTGAATACAGGAATAAGACCTTTTTTCTCAGATTGCTTAATGGCAAGTAGAATATCTTTTACTAATAAAGACATAAACTCTTCCCGATTATCATAGAATAATTGAGTTTTACGAATTCTCGCCTTTTGAATAGTATTAGTATTCTCGCCTTTTTTAAACATACCACCACGACCTGCCGTATTAAGGCAGGAATCAATACAACCAATGGTTGCTTTAGGGCAGGTATTATGACCAGATAATGTATATGGTGCTAAATGAAGAATATAGGTATTATAACCTTGCTTCATTCCCTTTAAGGTCTTGGGATTGCCGACCGATAATAATTTCATATATTTCCTATTCTCAAAATTTACAATCGAGTAATGCCGTATTTAAAAAACCATTATACAGGCATTAGAATAGACCACAAGCAATATGGCATATTCTAATGACTATTCTTGGCGAATAATCACTAACCACTACTTTTCTGTTGTATCCTTACAACGGCGCCGCTTTAATCTCATTATGTCCCATTAATATGGTATATACTGGATCGGTACGCCACCTTAATGATATTGGAGTATCCAGATTAACCGTATATACAATACGCTTACCATATATTCTACTGGATTCTACTGTACCGATAATCGCTTCATTTTTAAATAAACCAATCACCCGTGTATTATCTGCAATAAACTTCATATTATATCCTTTCAATACGAGCATTACTAAAACCATCATTAACCAGTGAAATATAACGATTATACGCTTCAGTATAATTATCATATAATACCGA